>Ga0102812_10000454_pt1 | contig 29852 bp, 22 predicted proteins | sample ColrivemetaGS713_FD_79334 | JGI IMG/M metagenome (GOLD analysis project Ga0102812, IMG submission 79334) | Estuarine microbial communities from the Columbia River estuary - Flood tide ETM metaG S.713 | ecosystem: Environmental > Aquatic > Marine > Intertidal zone > Estuary | place: USA...
AAAAACAGGAAGTAGAAGAGATCGGAATCAGCTCCACCAGGATCAGAAGGGCGATTGCAGACGGCGATATCGAACTGGCAAGATCCTTTTCTAACCATAATTATAAAATCACGGGAAAAGTCATAAATGGATATAAATATGGAAGAAAGCTCGGTTTTCCCACGGCAAACCTGAGGGTTGCCAAAGAAAAATTACTCCCGGGTGACGGCGTTTATGCCGTTCGTGTAGACCTGGAAGGGGATGTATTCAATGGAATGATGTACATCGGCTTAAAACCATCCTTTGATGATCATTTCGAGCGCGTCATAGAAGTTCACATATTTGATTTTAATTTTGACATATACGGCTCCTCAATCCAGGTTGAACTCATTCAGCTGATCCGGAAAAGCCAAAAATTTGATTCATTCAATGCGCTGCAGGAACAATTATTGCTCGATCGTAAGACTTCAATAGAACTGCTGGAAAAACAGGAACTGGCCGAACAATCAAACGGACCATCCATCGCGATCGTCATATTGAACTATAATGGCAAAGAGTACCTTGAAGAATACCTGCCCTCCGTTATCCACCCCAGTTCACTCAATATCCGTTATATCGTGGCTGATAATGGTTCTACGGATGATTCTCTAAAATTCATAAAGTATTATTATCCTGAAATTGAGATTCATGAAATGGATAATAATTATGGATTTTCAGAAGGCTATAATCGTGTCATGAAGTCTATTGGAAATTATGATTATGTCGTATTTCTGAATTCCGATGTTGAAACTGATCCGAACTGGCTCGATCCGATCATTGATCTGATGGAAAATGACAAAAGAATCGGTGCGGCTCAGCCAAAAATTTTGTCCTACGACGAAAAAGAAAATTTTGAATACGCTGGGGCAGCCGGCGGATATATCGACATATTGGCCTACCCTTTTTGCAGAGGCCGGGTTTTTGAAACGATAGAGAAGGATGAAGCTCAATACGATGACACTACAGAAGTTTTTTGGACCAGTGGTGCTGCGATGGTGATGCGGAAAAAATTATTTGATGGAATAGGTGGATTTGATGCTGATTTTTTTGCGCATCAGGAGGAAATTGATCTATGCTGGCGCATAAAAAGAGCAGGTTATAAAGTCATGGCCGTTGGAGAATCACAAGTTTACCATCTGGGTGGTGGAACTTTATCTTATGTGAATCCAAAAAAATATTACCTTAATTTCCGTAACAACCTGACCATGATGTTAAAAAATGATACAGGTTTTAATATCCTTTGGAAATTTCCTGCACGCCTGATCCTCGATGGATTAGCTGCATTCAAATTTTTAATCGACGGAAAGCCCAAAACAACCTTGGCGGTTTTAAAGGCACATTTACATATATACAGAAACTTTTCAAAGATCTATAAGAAAAGAAAACAGCAACAAAGAAAGATTGATAAACTGAGCATCGGGAGTGAACGAGTGGCAGGCAGGTATAATGGTTTTATCATCTTGGATTATTTCATCCGGAATAAAAAAAAGTTCTCAGTACTTAAATAAATGGCAAGAAAATTAAATTTCACAATCGTTTATCAGGATGAGCATTTGATTCTGGTTAATAAATTACCCGGGATTTCCGTAATTCGGGAAAGAGATGCTCGTATTACAGCAAACCTGCTCGAAGAGGTTTCTAATTTTATTAATTGTGAACTCCTACTTGTGCACCGAGTTGATAAAGATACAAGCGGACTGGTTCTTTTTGCTAAAACCAGCGATGCACAAAAAGAACTCAGCGAACAATTCTTATTGGGAAAAGTACGGAAAAAATACCTGGCTATTGTTGGAGGAAAAGTGGAAAAGGATGACTGGCAAAGCATTGATTTTCCCATTTTCAAGAAACAGAATGCAATTAAAGTTTCAATTCACCCAAAAGGTAAGAAATCAAAAACACTTTACCGGACCAAAGAGCTGTTTCCAAAAGCCACTATATTAGAAGTTGAGATCCTGACTGGCAGAACACATCAGATCAGGATTCATCTTGCTGAGATCGGCATTCCACTTTTGGTGGATCCATTGTACGGTAAAAAAAGTGAATTGATGCTTTCTGAGTTGATGGGCGGTAAATATAAAAGATCAAAATTTAAAGATGAGCGTCCCATCATGGCCAGACAAACCCTGCATGCGGCTGAACTGAGTTTTATCCACCCGGGTAGCAGTGAAAAAATGGAATTTAAGGCTGAATTACCCAAAGACTGGAAAGCGCTTGTGAATCAAATGAGAAAGGCCAGCCTTTAATTGAGCAGATCTTTTCCTGAAATATTGGCAATCACATTATACACATCTCCTTTTTCAGCGACTACTTTTTTCCAGAGGTCTCCTGATTCAGTATTGAATATATAATTTTGATCCATCTCGCCTTTCAGCCAGGAACCCATTTTTATCTCTGCTTCAAGTTGACCAGCGGTCCAGCCAGAATAACCAACATAGAATCTAATATCAGCTTCCGTAATTATTTTTTGATTGATCAATGCCTTCAACTGTTCAAAATTTCCTCCCCAATAAAGATCCTTTGTAACTTGCATACTATCCTCAAGTAATTCGCCTACCCGATGAACATAATGGATGGTATCCGTGGAGACAGGCCCTCCAAAATAAGCAGGAACTGAAAATTCAGGAAAATCAGGAATGAGCTGATCAATATCAATATCCATCGGTCTGTTGATAATAAAGCCAATGGCCCCTTCCAGGTTTAATTCTGTGAGATATACGACGCTTCTCCTAAAATTTCCATCCAACATAAATGGCTGGGAAAGGAGTAGATCTCCTCTTTGTATATGAATTTTGCGCATATTAAATTGCTTCAGTTGGAATAGATCTGTCGATTCTTTTTACGAAAGTGACCAGTGTTTTTCCATTTCCACCGACTTCTATAAATTTAGCTGCTCCATCTGCGATCATATTTTGCATGGTCTGGGTCCACTTAACAGGTCCTGTCAACTGGCTGATCAGATTTTGTTTGATCTGGATGGGATCTGTGGTTGCCTTAGACGTAAAATTCTGATATACGGGACAACCAGGCTTATTAAATTCCATTTTCTCGATTGCATCAGCCAGTTCAACTTCGGCAGGTTTCATAAAAGGACTGTGAAAGGCACCACCAACCTGAAGTTCAACGACCATTCTTGCTCCTTTTTCCTTACAGGAAGCCATTGCAGCTGCAATACCACGCTCAGACCCTGAAATTACGAGCTGACCCGGACAATTATAATTTGCGGCCACGACCGTATCTTCTATCGATGTACAAACCTCCTCAACAAGGGCATCTTCAAGTCCAATTATAGCAGCCATAGTACTTTTTTCAAGCTCACATGCCTTTTGCATCGCAAATGCCCGAACTTTAACCAACTCCAGACCCTCTTCAAATTTAAGAACACCTGCAGCAACCAATGCTGATATCTCACCTAAAGAATGTCCTGCAACCATGTCTGGTTGGAATGAACTACCCGTTGATTCACGGACTGCCATGGAATGAAGAAAAACCGCAGGTTGTGTAACTTTTGTTTCTTTCAGGTCTTCTGCTGAACCATTAAACATAATATCCGCGATATCAAATCCAAGAATGTCATTAGCCTGAGCAAAAAGATTGCGCACCTGTTCGTTTGAATCAAAAAGATCTTTTCCCATCCCGGGAAATTGTGAACCCTGCCCGGGAAATAAATATGCCTTCATAAAAATTAGTTTTCAATGAATCGTAAAGTAAATAAAAAGATGTTGTAATCCAATATTGATCTAATGTAAATTACTTGAAATGAGTTTCAGGAATTCATTACGTGTCTCCTGTGCTTCAAACTCGCCCTTAAAAGCAGATGTTGTGGTTATTGAATTTTGTTTTTGAACCCCTCGCATCATCATACACATATGATATGCCTCAATTACAACTGCCACACCCTGAGGTTTTAGTGTATCATTCAAAGCATCTACTATTTGCAAGGTTAGCCTTTCCTGCACTTGTAGCCTTCTGGCAAAAACTTCCACGATCCGGGGCAATTTACTCAGACCCACGATATGACCGTTTGGAATATATGCAATATGCACTTTACCAAAAATCGGAAGTAAATGATGTTCGCACATACTATAAAAATCGATGTTTTTAACGATCACCATTTCATCATAATCCTCTTTGAAGAGCGCCTTTTTCAGAATCTGCACAGGATCTTCATCGTATCCTTTTAGCAAAAACTGAACGGCTTTTGCCGCTCTTTCCGGAGTCTTGATCAAACCTTCCCTGTTAACATCCTCTCCTACTAATTCAAGAATATTGCTGTAATTGCTTTTTAGCCTTGAGGTAATTTCAGGATTACTATCTTCAACGTTGCTCATAATCTTATTTAACAAATTCAGAATAAAAGTAATTATTTAGTTAACAACGTGGGACCACTTTTGTTATTATTTATCTACTTTTATTTCCGATTGTTGAACAACAAGAATTAAAAATGCAAAAAGACAAATATGTATTGATTACCGGAGCTTCCTCCGGCATTGGTTTGGATGCATGCAGTTACCTCATCCAAAAGGGTTTTAAAGTGATCGGCACCGTAAGAAAAGAAAATGACAGGGAACGTTTACAGCATCTTTTTCCTGTTGACTTCGAATGTCTGATCATGGATGTGACCAAAACTGATGATATTGAGGCTGTAAGTTCATATTTGAATAAAAAATTAAAAGATATTGGTCTTTTCGGACTCGTGAATAATGCCGGAATCGCAAAAGGGGGGCCATTAATGCATGTCTCAAATGAAGATTTCGAATTGCAACTCAACACAAATTTTAGCAGTATTTTCAGGATCACCAATAGTTTACTATCCTTACTAGGCGCAGAAAAAAACAGTAAATATTCTGCGGGCAGAATCGTAAATATTTCATCGGTATCAGGACTGATAAACATACCGATGTTGGGGCCGTATTGTATTTCCAAACACGCCCTGGAAAGTATGTCTGATATCTACAGAAGGGAATTGGCCTATTATGGCATAAAGCTGGTACTGATCGAACCCGGGCCAATTCAAACCCCGATCTGGCAAAAGTCTGTTCCTGAAAAAAACCCGATAGAACATACTGATTTTAAAGGAGCCTATGACGGTTTCAAAAAAAGTATTCAACATTCAGAAAAGAATGCTCTTCCGGTAGAGTACGTTTCTAAAACCATTTATAAGGCACTGACGAAAAAGAAGCCTTCAAATCGGTATATCATTTCAAGAACTAAATTCTTAACTAAATTTTTATCGGTTTTTGTCCCTTCAGCATGGTTGGATGCAATACTAATCAAACAATTAAAAGAACAGATGTCCAGAGATGGAAAGACAATCAAAAAATAAACACAAATAAGCATTTTGAAAATCAAATGCCCATATTAAATCATCATTCAAAATCAATAACTTGCAAAAAGACTTAAAAAGTCTATTTTTGTGAAGTAAAACAATTAAGCATGGATACGTCAAATCTAACAACAAAAGTACTGAAATTAAGCACCGTAATGAACAACACCCAGTTGTACAGGGACAATTGGAATAATGAACTGAAAGCTATGATCATTTCCGTTTTTGAGAAGTTGATCGAAGAAACAGGCATTAAGGGTGAAATTACAGTAAATGATCGTTTTGAAGGACTGGAAGCAATTTCACTGGCATTGGATACCCGGGAAAGTGGGATTTATGAAAGAATTACCGATACAACTAAAAGAGCCTTAATCAGAAATGGTGCCATCCTTACTTATCATCAATTATTTAATGGTAAAATTGGCATACTGATCGGTTTTCCCTATATAGAAGGAATTGGTCAGCCTAAACCTCCCCGATCTCTTGAGATCGTAAGACCGGAAGAGTTGAAAGAGATCAATATTTTAAGAATGGTTGAATTATTTATTGACGAAATAACGGAATGGGAAGATTTTGATGATGATAAAGTTTCTGTTCATAAAATCGGTTTCAACCATGTCTCCGGCGTAAAAAAAGAAGGAGAATAAGCATAAAAACGAACTATGTTTTTTCAAAATCACTTGAAGGGTCGTCATGACTGGTATATTTATGTAATGACCCTAATACTTGTTGTAATGGGCTACATCATAGGGCAATCCCCATTGAGCCTGGTTATCTATTCCAGAGTCAACAATGACCCTGGGCTTGGAGTGGATGAAATCAGGGATTTTGAAAAAACATTGGATTTTACCATTTTTGATCTATCCCCCAATTATGGTCTTTTCCTTGCATTATGTATATTTCTGTTTGCCATGCTTAGCCTGTTTTTAGGTTTGAAATTTCTGCATAAAAGGAACTTAAAATCGCTGATCAACTGGCAGGAAAAAATTGATTGGAAAAGGATTTTATTCGGTCTCTTTTTTTGGTTAGGCTTGTCGATCGCTTTTGAATCGGCCATGTTTTTAATTGAACCTGAAAATTATAGTTTTCACCCGCCTCAAAAGTCTTTTTTGCTTTTGGTATTGATCGCAGTTTTTATACTTCCGATACAAACCTCGTTTGAAGAATTTCTGTTTCGGGGTTATCTTATGCAATGGATAGGCTCTTTTACCCAAAGCAAATTTAACGCTCTTATAGGCACAGCGTTGCTTTTTGCAGCCGTCCATAGTATGAATCCTGAAGTCGCCAAATATGGTTTATGGAATATGATCCCCTATTATCTGACAGCCGGTTTATTTCTGGGTTATATAACCATCATGGACAATCGGCTTGAGCTGGCTTTGGGGGTACATGCGGCAACTAATATGTTCGGATCTTTGTTCGTCACTTATGAAGGGGCCGCTCTAAAAACAGAATCCCTTTTCAAAACATATGATATACAGCCACTGATTTTAAGCCTTGTGTTTTTTGTTTTCGGTTTAATATTCATTTTGGTGGCATCCAGCATATATAAATGGAAATCCCCGGGTGAAGTGTTCGGATCCTGGGAACTTAATTCTCAGCTAAAAGACTAAAAAATATTCGTTTGGTTTCATTTATTGAGCAATTTATGAAACCGATTTTTCATAAGTACAAATCCTAAAATGAAATCATTACTCACTTATTGTTTTATCCTTTTATTTGGCATTCCTGCTTTGTTTTCTCAGCACAATACATGGCAGCAAAAAGCGGATTACAATATAGCAATTGACTATAACATACAGAATGACAATTATCTTGGAACAGAAAGTATCCAATATATAAACCGATCTGCTGACACTTTAAATAAAGTCTATTTTCATCTATATTTCAACGCTTTTCAACCCGGTTCGGACATGGATGTATTTGTTCAGAACATCCCTGACCCACAACGGGGATTGGATTGGAAATTGAAATATCTGACTTCCTCTGAAATTGGTAAAATGCAGGTTGAGCAAGTCCTGCAGGATTCTAAAATAACCAGAATAAATCATTTAGGGACAATCCTGGAGGTTGATCTGGCTGAACCAATTTTGCCCGGTTCAACGTGTAAACTGGAAGTTAGTTTTACGGCACAAACACCTGTTATTTCCAGACGGGCCGGAAGAAAAAATGAGGAAGGAATTGAACTGACCATGTCTCAGTGGTACCCGAAATTATGTGTTTACAATTCAAATGGCTGGCAATTAACCCCGTACATTGGTAGAGAATTTCATAGTGATTTTGGGGATTATGACGTTCAGATCAGAATAGATTCAAGCTTTATCGTGGCTGCAGGAAGTGATTCTGTCTCCGTTAAAAAAGATGAAAAATCAAATAAAAATACCTGGCATTTTAAATCTGATAATGTAATTGATTTTGCCTGGGCGGCTGATCCGGATTATCAACATTATTCTGTAACAACAGAAGATGATATCACCCTGCATTTCTATTATCAGGAAGCACAAAATACCGAGAACAGATGGGAAAAGATGAGTACCCCCCTCAAAGCAATATTTCCATACATCAATCAAAGATTTGGGCAATACCCTTATAAATCTTTCCATTTCATACAAGCAGGAGATGGTGGAATGGAATATCCTAAGTCCACCTTTATCACCGGAGAAAGAAGTCTTGGATCGTTGATCGGGGTTTCCGTTCACGAGATCATGCACAGTTGGTATCAGGGTGTAATTGCTACTCAGGAAAATTTATACTCATGGATGGATGAAGGCTTTGCAAGTTTTGCTTCCACGGAGATTAAAAACTACATGCGCAAAGAAAATATTTATTTCAAAGCGATTGAAGAAAATCCATATAAAATCCAGTATGACAATTATACCTACCTTGCCAACTCAGGATATGAAGAGGCCATGCATACCCCTTCCAATTTCTTCTTCAGCAATTTTGCTTACAATGTTGCCAGTTATCAAAAAGGAGAGATTTTCCTAAAACAACTCGAATATGTTATCGGAAAAGACAAACTTGATCTTGCATTGTTGAAATATTTTGAAGAATGGCAATTCAAACACCCTACTCCGGAAGATTTCATTCATGTTGCTGAGAAAGTTTCGGAGATAAAGTTGGATTGGTATCTGTATTTCTGGACGAAAACCACCCACAAGATCGATTATGAACTGACTGTTAAGGAAACCAACCCTGATAAAACGGTCATTCGGATTTTAAAGAAAGGAAAAATGCCAATGCCAATCGATCTTCTAATTGAATACAAGGATGGTTCTGATGCCGTTTTCATAATTCCACTGGACCTAATGTACGGTCAAAAATCAACTATATATGACAGCAATGAGATCACGCTCCAAGCCTGGCCCTGGACCCATTCTGAATATGAAATAGCCCTTAATATCTCCATAAATGATATAAAAAGCGTTCGGATTGACCCAAGTGAAAGGCTTGCAGATATCAGCAAACTTAATAATAGATGGACGCATAAGGATTAAAACAAAGCAGGATGAATTATTGGGCTTTTTTTATTCTAACCATATGGATGAAATTATTTTCAGATTGAATTATTCTGGTAAACCTTTGTGTTAACCAGTGAAAATTCAGCCTGAAATCATCCTAAACAGAACTGGTAAAAGGCCAGTATCCAATTAAAATAACGGCATCAATCTTTCAGTTGGATCACCCCATCTTTAAGATACATAACTCTGTCTGAAATTTGATTAACCACTTCAGCATCGTGAGAGATAAAAAGATAACTTAGGTTGAAATTATTTTTAAGATCAAATAACAAATCTAATATTTTGAATTGCGTAGACCGGTCCAGCGAAGAGATACACTCATCCAACACGACAAATTCTGGTTTCATGATCAGTGCTCTTGCAATTGCCACCCGTTGCCTTTGCCCTCCTGACAATTGAAAAGTATAATGCTTTAATTTATCAAGCGAAATTCCTGCTAAATTCAACATCTCTTTTACCGCTTCAAGTCTGGCTTTTTTATTTGGATACAATTTGTGAACAAGAAGGGGTTCCATGACCAGATCTTGAATGCTCATTCTGGGATTTAAGGTATTATACGGGTTTTGATACACGATCTGCATTTTTTGGCGCAGCAGATTCATCGATTTTCGATCCAGATCAAAAATATTTTCTTCATTGTACAGAACAGCACCCTCATCCGCCTTTTCAAGATTCAATATCACCCGCCCGAGGGTAGTTTTACCGCTCCCTGAAGGACCCATGATTCCCAGGATTTCACCTGAATTAATTGTAAAACCAACATCTTTAAGTACTTGAAGGCCTTCTTCCTTTTTCGCAAACAGGCCATTCTCAACAAATTGTTTTGAAATATGCACTACCTTTAAAAGTGGTCTTGAAACCTTATCTCTAGCTCTTTTTTTTGAATTCAGATTTTTAAATGACAATTCCTGACCATCAAATAGATTTTTAAATGCATCCCCCCCGATCAAGCCGGTGGAAACAACTTCCCCAGAACGCAATTGGTAGAATCGATCAGCCAATTTTTGTGCTTCTGAAAGGTCATGGGTAATATACAAGATTGTCAGATCCAATTCCTGCTTAAGTTTTTCCATCAGAGCCAAAATCTCCTGTTTGGCATCAGCATCAAGATTGGTGGTTGGTTCATCTGCAATCAGGATCTTCGGTTTTCCTGCCAGAGCAATGGCGATCAATATCCGTTGCAATTGACCTCCGGAAAGCTGATGTGGGTAAGAATTGTACATTCTATCCAACTCCCCCAAACCTGCTGTTTTCATCAAATCAAATACGATTGCTTTGGCGGCTGTTTGACCTAAGTCATGGTGCAGTACAACCGCCTCCTGAATCTGTTTACCACATTTCTGTATGGGGTTGAGTGCATTATTTGGATCCTGGAAGATCATCGCCATTTCTTTGCCTCTAATCTGATTCCAATCCGAAGAATTCATCTGTAAGAGATCCCTTTTTAGGCCTTCCTTTATATACAATACATTTCCTGAAACTGCGCTATCCACATAACTCGGTAACAATCCAAGAATTGTCAAAGCACAAATAGACTTACCTGAGCCGGATTCCCCAATCAGGGCAACTGTCTCTCCTTGATGAAGAACCAGATTGACTTCTTTCAAAATAACATAATGATCACTGCCATTTCGGATTTGAACATTCAGATTTTGAAGTTCAATAATTATATGTTTTAATTGTTCATTCACCTTGGATATGCAAAATAATTATTTGGAGGAAGAACTTGATTATTATCGATGAAGAATAATATAAGAATCGGCTTTTATTTAAAATACTGATCAAATTGATCTGGAAAATTAAGATTGATCAGTACCCTTGGATCATCCACCAAAACCCTACTGCCATGAAAATCGCTCAGGTATTCCCTGAAATTCAGGTTTGATTCCTTTTCATTCATCAGTTTTGATATTAAAATCATATTTATTAAAACCGGATGACCACCCTGTCCTTCATATGTTGGTTTTATCCATTCGGGTTTTGGCAGCTGATCAAACATTTGAGTTATGACCGAACGATTCACGAATGGATTATCAATATTATGGATAAAACAAGGTAATAATTTTTGAAAGGAGCCTAATCCCGTTTGTATGGATACAAATCGTTCGTCCGGGGCTTTTCTGTTAACGGACAGACCAACATTAGAATCCGATTTTTGTACCTGCATATTGATTTTGTCCGCATTTTCAGAATTTACAACTACTAAGATTTCATGGACATGCATCAGACCATAACTTTTTACAATATTATCGAGGAAATTCATTTGCTGATCAAATGGCAAAAATGCCTTATCTCTGCCCATCCGGACTGATTTTCCTGCTGCCAAAATGAGAACATTTACATTCACCTCAATCTAATTTGAAATTTAAATATAATAATTCTTTATAAGAGACGAGAAAAAGTGAGGGATATATTATTCTCAATATTTATTGTATTTTAGAGTAGTACACTAAATTATAAGTATGACCGATCATTTTGGCATCTACCCTTTCCGAGAATTGGTTAATCTAATTTTACACCAATTAGATAAGCAAAATAGTCTGTTTGGAATTCCTGCCGGACTTTTTTTCAATCCGGCAAACAGTGACCCATTTAAAATTTCAAAGTTTGGTAGAATTCTCGATACACCTATCGGAGTAGCTGCCGGGCCACAGACACAACTCACTCAGAACATAGTGCTTGCATGGTTATGTGGTGCAAGATTTATCGAACTAAAAACAGTTCAGACCCTGGATGAGCTAAATGTCAGCAAACCCTGCATCGACATGCAGGATGAAGGCTACAATTGTGAATGGTCACAGGAATTAAAGATTGAAAATAGTTTTGATCAGTACCTCAATGCCTGGGTTCTGATCCATTTGCTAAAACATAAATTAGGACACCCCGAATCCAAAACTGCTTGTATATTTAATATGAGTATTGGATATGACCATAAAGGCATAATTGAAGATAATGTCCAGAATTTTCTTCATAACATGCAAAATGCGGGCTCATTTATACAACAGAAAAAAGATGAAATCAAAGATATTTATCCCCAAATTGAAACATTAAGGATTGATGCTTGTATTTCAGATAATATCACTTTATCCACTATGCATGGATGTCCGCCTCAGGAAATAGAATCCATCGCGGCTTATCTGTTAAGAGAGAAGCGACTACATACAGCTATAAAACTGAACCCCACCCTCCTGGGTAAGAAATCAATTGACAAGATATTATTGGAATCCGGTTTTGATACGATGGTGCCCTCAACAGCGTTTGAGCATGACCTGAAAATGGAAGATGCCGTGCCGATGATCAATAATTTGCAGGAACTGGCTGATTCGATCGGTCTGGACCTGACTTTAAAACTGACCAATACCCTGGAATGCATCAACCACAGGGATGTATTTCCCGTCGGGGAAAAAATGATGTATATGAGTGGTCGGGCATTGCATCCGATCGCATTGAACCTGGCTTTTAAGATCTCTGGATTATTAAATAAATCGCCAGATATCAGTTTTTGTGCAGGAGTGGATGCTTTTAATATTTCAGCTATTGTCCAGGCAGGATTGAGTCCGGTTACCGTTTGTTCAGACCTTTTGAAACCGGGAGGATATGGCAGGTTGCACCAATACATCGATGCGTTAAATCAATTAAAAGGAGACCGGAAAAAATTAACTTTCAATTCACAAAAAACCAATGTCGAATTCCTTAAAAACCTTGCAATACAGCGTTTAAAGTCCGCCTCATTCAAAAAACATAATTTAGCGGAGCGTTCTGTTAAAACCAGTCGAAGGCTTCCTGTTTTTGATTGTGCCGCTGCCCCCTGTATGGCCACCTGTCCAACTCGTCAGAATATTCCTGCATATTTATATTACACCGAAAAACAAAACTTTAAGAAAGCACTTGAATGCATTCTGGAAACCAACCCGTTTCCTGGTGCCACGGGCCTGGTTTGCGATCACACATGTCAGTATAAATGCACCCGGATGGACATGGATGATTCCGTTCGCATTCGGGATATCAAAAGATTTATAAGCGAAAGTGTTGATCTTCCTATTGAACCTGTCCAAAAACCGCATGCTGCTAGGGTCGCTGTTATTGGCGCTGGCCCTTCCGGTCTTTCTCTTGCCTATTTCATTAAAAAATCCGGTTTGGACGTTGAAATATTTGAAGCATCCGACTATGCCGGAGGTATGGTTGCCGGGGCAATCCCTTCCTTCAGATTGAACGATGAACAATTGGACATGGATCTCAATCGGATCAGATCTATGGGGATTTCGGTTCAATTCGGGCAGCGGATTGATGCGTCGGCCTTTAATAAAATGCAACGCTATTATGATTACGTCTATATAAGCATTGGCGCACAACGATCCAGAAAATTAATGTTAAAAGGGTTGCCATGCGATCAGTTATTTGAACCCATAGCTTTGTTACAAAGCATAAAAAGTGGAAAATCAGTCAAAATTGGACCTCGTGTAGTCATAATTGGCGGAGGCAATACAGCGATAGACACTGCCCGGACCGCAAAGAGAATAGTTGCACCAATGAAAGGCGATGTTACCATCATTTACCGACGGACCATCAAACAAATGCCGGCAGAGCAGCATGAAATTGATGATGCCCTGAAGGAAGGTATTAAAATCATAGAACTGCTCGAACCACTGGAACTAATCAAAGATACGGCCGGTCTGAAAGCCATCAGATGCCAGCAAATGAAACTGGGGCCAACTGATGCTTCCGGCAGATCAAGTGTGGAAGCCATAGAAGATGCTTTTACCTTAATACCCGCAGACAGCATTATTCCTGCTATTGGGCAGGAAATTAACATTGATTTTACTGAAGCGGAACTGCTACAAACAGAAAAAGGATCATACAGGACCAAACTCAAAAATGTATTCATCGGAGGAGATGCACTGAGGGGAGCATCCACTTTGATCCATGCCATAGCTGACGGAAAAAACATAGCCCTGGAAATCATAAAAGATGCAGGATCTTCAGGTATTTCAATGAACTGCAATAAAGAAACCGGTAGGTCAATCGATGAACACATGCGTGAACGAATGACCAGAAAAGTTATGAAAATTAACGCGGTTGCTATTCAATCAGATCCAACAGATTTTAAGCCGGTCAATCCCAAAATGGCAATTGAGGAAGTAATACAGGAAGCAGCCAGGTGTTTACACTGTGATGAAGTTTGTAATATTTGCACAACGGTCTGCCCCAATATGGCTTTGCAATATTATCCAGTTGAGACAGGCGTATTTGACCGATTTACCATCAGCATAGATAAAGGATTTGTCTCGAAAGATCAGCTCGAACCATTCAGGGTTGAGCAGAAATACCAAATCATGCATCTGGCGGACTGGTGCAATACGTGTGGCAATTGTAATACTTTTTGCCCATCGGCGGATGCGCCTTACCGCACAAAACCCCGCCTTTATTTTAATGAAGAAGAATTAAAAAAGGAAAAAGACGGTTACTACTTCAAAAAGGATAATTTGATCCGGACCGAAGGGAAGCTGACATACACTTTAAAGGAGGAATCCGGATTTTTAAAATTCACATCAAATGAGATTCAGGTAGATTTTCATCCAGCCAGCATGGCGATTATAAACGTCAGAGCCGGAGATCAAATAACTAGTAAACTGGATACGTTGATAGCGATTGAAATGAATATCCTCCTTCAAGGATCAAAATATATTATCGGTAATTAAAAGTCAATAAAGCATGAATACTTCCGAACGAATATTGGAAAACACCATTTCCAGATGCAGAGAAAGAAAAATTATTCTCCCAAGCTATAAACAGATGCGTGATCCCGGACTTATTCCCGAGAAGATCAGGGAAAAATTAACGAATATTGGTTTATGGGATTTGAATTCATTGAATTTATTCCGGATCACCTGGAAAAATGAACCGATAGAATTTGGAGGTGGATTTGGAGGGGTCAATCATATAGTGCTACCTTCTGAGTTAACAGGTGTTAAAGCTAAGATCGTTATATTACCAGGAAAGTATTTTCCGACCGGTGCCCACAAAGTGGGTGCAACCTTCGGACCATTGGTAGAAAAACTTATTTCGGGGCGCTTTGATCCAACTACGCAGAAAGCATTATGGCCATCTACCGGCAATTATTGTCGGGGCGGAGCCTACGACTCTCATTTGCTGGGTTGTGAATCCATAGCCGTATTACCCGAAGGAATGTCGAGGGAAAGATTTGAGTATCTGGAAAAACTCGGAACAGAGATTTTTGCTACCCACGGCACGGAAAGCAATGTGAAGGAGATTTACGACAAGGTAAAAGAGCTGAAAAAGGAAAGAGGTGATAAGATCGTCAACCTCAACCAATTTGAAGAATTTGGAAATTCCCTTTGGCATTATGCCGTTACGGGACCAGCTATGGAACAGGTTTTTGAAGAGAACAAAGCCGAGAATAGCCGATTCAGTGGCGTATTCCTGACTCAGGGCAGCGCCGGAACCCTGGGTTCAACCGATTACCTGAGAAAAGTTTATCCACATATCAAAGTCTGTGCAGGAGAAGCTCTTCAATGTCCTACCCTGTTGAAAAATGGATTCGGAGAACACCGGATCGAAGGCATCGGAGACAAACACATACCCTGGATTCACAATATCCGAAACATGGATATGGTAGCCGGAATCGACGATGAGGCCGTCATCAGGATCATGCGTCTTTTCAATGAAAAGGAAGGTCAGGTATTTTTACAAAATGAAATTGGTCTGTCAACTGAATTAATCGCAAAACTGCATCTGCTTGGAATATCATCCATTGCAAATATTCTTGGCGCCATAAAAATGGCTAAATATTATGAAATGACTGATGCTGATTTTGTTTTTACCGTGGCGACAGACAGTATGGACATGTATCAATCCAGAATGAAAGAGGAATCCAATAAGCATGGCTCTTTCAACAACCGTGATGCTGCAATAACCTATCATGCCAGTTTACTCGGCCAGTCAACAGACAACATTATCGAAATGAACTATAATGAAAAGAAACGAATGCATAATCTAAAGTACTTTACCTGGGTTGAACAACAAGGAAAAACTGCAGAGGAATTGAATGCCCAATGGTATGACCTGGAATATTGGAAATCAAGATATGCCATGGCAGATGAATGGGATGAAAAAATTGAAGAATTTAACGAGCGGACAGGTGTCTTGAAAAATTTTACTTAAAGAAAATTAATTTTATGTAAATCCAATTGTAATTGACTAAATCGTAACATAATAACTATGGAAACTAAATTTGTATATGAATGCATTGATTGTAAGTGTCGTTTCAGCAATGCTTCCGTTATTTATTTGTGTCCGGATTGTTCAGCTAACAATGTACCCACCCTGCCACCGAAGGGAATTCTGAAAATTATCTATGATTATGATCAACTAAAAAAAACAATAACTTTTAATGAATTAAAAAAGGAACATTGGTTATCATTGCTTCCTCTGAAAACCATGGCAAGCTGGCCAGCCCTTCGAATTGGCAACACGCCTTTGTACAAAACAGATTCCCGTAAAACAAATATTACGGAGCATCAACTTCTGATCAAGGATGATAGTCAAAATCCTAGTTTTTCATTCAAAGACAGAGCTTCTGCGCTGGTAAGTGCCTTTGCTCTTGAAAATGATATTGACACGATCGTTGCTGCTTCGACAGGTAATGCCGGTTCTTCTTTAGCATGCATTTGTGCAAATCAAGGGCAAAAAGCGATCGTATATGTCCCGGAAGCAGCACCAAAAGGTAAATTGCTGCAAATCAGAATGCATGGAGCCACGCTTGTCCCTGTAAAAGGTACTTATGACGATGCTTTTGAACTCAGCCTTGAGGCGACCCGAAAAAATGGCTGGTACAACAGGAATACAGGTTTTAATCCTCTCACCATCGATGGTAAAAAAACCGTGGTTTTTGAATTATTTGCCCAGATGGAAAATCGTCTGCCGGATAGAATATTTGTACCGACCGGTGACGGAGTCATTCTGTGTGGTGTATACAAAGGTTGCGAAGATCTGATTCAACTGGGATGGATCGATAAAATGCCTGAAATAATTGCTGTACAATCTGAGGGAAGTGATAATCTGGTTCGCAACATGCATGCTGATCATTTTGAAATAATTTCTAGTAATACGATCGCAGATTCAATATCCGTAGATGTACCCCGAAATTATTTTATGAGTATCCAATTCATGGAAAAATACGAAGGAAAAGGAATGACTGTGACTGATGATCAGATACGCTCGGCATCCAAATGGATGGCTAGAACAACGGGGGTTTTTGCCGAACCAGCCGCTTCTGCAGCAATGGCAGGATTTTTAAAATATCAAAATGAAGGACGGGTTGAACCGGGCTCTGCCAATCTCGTCTTGTCAACAGGCAGCGGATTAAAGGATATAAATATTTTTAACCAATAATCCCTTGATGAAAAAAATGATCCGTTTTACACTAAATAACAAAATCATTAACTTCGGGGGTGACCCTGCCCTAAGTCTGCTGGATTTCCTTCGAAACGATCAAAAAATCAGCTCAGCAAAGGATGGCTGTTCCGGTCAGGCAGCTTGTGGTGCATGCACAGTTGAAATTGATGGAAGAGCGCGGCTTGCTTGCGTGATCAAAATGGCTACACTGAAAAATAGGAAGGTGATTACAATGGAAGGAATACCGGAACATATCAGGAATACCATTGCATATGCCTTTGTTAATAAAGGAGCCGTACAATGTGGTTTTTGCACGCCGGGACTGATCAGCAGAACAAAAACATTACTTAAAAACAACCCGGACCCATCCCTTAACGACATCCAAAAGGCCTTAAAGTATCATATATGTCGATGCACAGGTTATAAGAAAATTGAACAAGCAATACAATTGGCCGCAAGTAATATTCAGCAGGGAAAAAGTACTGAAAGAAGAAAAACCTCAGGTAAAATTGGAATAGCTCATCCAAAATATGGCGCATTTGAAACTGCATTGGGCAAGAAAAAGTTTACAGATGATCTTTTTGTTGAAGGCATGTTTCATGGTGCATTAAAATTCACTGAACACCCTAAAGCCAAAATCCTCCGCATTGATATTTCTGCAGCGAAATCAATGGAAGGGGTAATAGGTGTATTTACGGCAAACGACATTCCAGGCAACAGAAAAACGGGACTCATAAAAAATGACTGGTCCGTTATGGTAGGCGAAAATGAGATCACTCATTATATCGGGGATATTTTGGCAGGGGTGGTTGCTATCGATCAAAAAACAGCCCGAAAAGCGGTTGCTTTAATTGAGGTTGAATATGAAATCCTGATACCGGTAACCGATGTTTTTGAAGCAATAGACGGAGACCGGGTACATCGGGAGAGTCCCAATCATTTTGATACTACAAAGGTTAAAACAGGATCGGCTGACCTTGCTTTTGAGCAGGCAGGTTTCATTTCTGAAGGACGGTATGAAACCCAGCGGATCGAACATGGGTTTCTGGAGGTCGAAAGTGCGCTTGCCTATCCTTCGGGAACAGGAATTCACATATTCAGCCAGAGTCAGGGCGTTTATGAAGACCAAAGACAGATAGCCGGTATTTTGGACATCTCAAACGACAAGGTTCGGGTTACACAGGTACCCAACGGCGGTGGTTTTGGCGGAAAAGAAGATTTAAGCATCCAAGGGCATGCAGCCTGTTTTGCATACCTCTTGCAAAAACCGGTCAAGCTTAGTTTAAGCAGAGAAGAATCTATCCGTCTACATCCGAAAAGACACCCCGTTTTTATGGATATCAAGCTAGGCGCTGATATAAACGGGAAATTAACAGCCTTAAAACTCCGGGCAGTCGGAGACACCGGTGCTTACGCATCCGTTGGCACCAAAGTAATGGAACGGGTTGCAGGACATGCAGCTGGAGCGTATTACATCCCAAATGTAGATATTGAAACAAAAACCGTTTACACTAATAATATACCTTCCGGTGCGATGCGCGGATTTGGTGCAAATCAGGTTTGTTTTGCATTGGAAGCATGTGTGGATGAGATTTGCGAACAGGGTGGCTTTGATAAGTGGACATTCAGATATGACAATGCGCTCGTGGATGGTTTAAGGACGGCAACCGGTCAAAAGGTTTTTGGTGTGGGCATCCGGGCTTGCCTGGATGCCATCCGGTCAGAATACGCGCAGGCTAATCACACAGGTCTGGCATGCGCCATCAAGAATTCAGGCGTGGGAAATGGTATGATCGACGAGTCAAAAGTTATAATAAAAATTGAATCAATAGATAAAGTAATCTTGTCTCATGGCTGGACTGAAATGGGCCAAGGTGTTCATAACATGGCTTTACAAACCCTTTGTGAAGAAACCGGTTTAGATCCGGAAATCATCGAACTGGCTGTCGATACTGAAGATATGATTAAAACAGGAATGACCACATCTTCAAGGGCAACTGCCCTGGTTGGTCTGGCTATTATGGATGCCTGCAAGGAGCTTAAGAAAGATCTCAAAAAGGGTAAAATAAAAACACTGGTTGGTAAATCATATTTTGGAAAATTCATTTGTAACTGGACAAACAAGCCAGGTGAAGAGCTTGACGAATCCATCATTCATTATTCCTATGGGTATGCGGCCCAGTTGTGCATTCTTGATGATGTAGGTAAAATTAAAAAAATCGTAGCAGCACATGATGGAGGTAAAATTATGAATCCTATGCTTTTTGAAGGGCAGATCGAAGGCGCAGTTCATATGGGTATCGGCTATGCCTTATCAGAACAATTGCCCATGAAAAATGGCTATTTAATCAGCGACAAAATGAAAGACCTGGGCATATTAAAAGCCCATGAAACACCTGAAATCGAAGTAAAATTAGTTGAGGTGCCGGATCTGATCGGTCCGTATGGCGCAAAGGGAATAGGTGAGATCGGTTTAGTTCCAACTGCTGCTGCAATTTCAAATGCAATCAGTACATTTGAAGGAAAAAGAAGATATAAATTACCTTTATATCCCAAAAAATAATCTACATGAGTATTCTACTAGAAAATTGTACCTATATAGACTGGCAAACGCTTGATTTCATTCCTTGTCACATAAAAGTTGAGGAAGGAAAGACAGGTAAAACAAGCATATTACCTCTGGATCAGCCCATAAATAAGGGCCGATTCACAAGTATCATTCCATGTAAAGGCCGGCATGTCACAAAATCGTTTGCGGTGGGCCATCATCATGTTTATTCAGCATTGGCAAGAGGGATGCATGCCCCTGAGAAATGGCCGCAAAATTTTTTGGAGACGCTGCAATTTATCTGGTGGCAGCTGGATAAAGCACTGGATGAGGATGCGATCCGGGCCAGTGCATTGGCAACGGCTATATTTTGTGCGAAGGATGGTTCCACTTTTGTGATTGACCATCATGCCTCCCCCAATCACATTAAAGGGTCATTAAACATAATCGCAGATGTCTTTGATGAAGTAGGTTTAAGCCATCTGCTTTGTTACGAAATTTCTGACCGAGATGGGGTCGACCGTGCAGAGGCCGGTTACAGACTTACGGATGAATTTCTTGGATCAAATCAAGGATTGGTTGGCTTGCATGCTTCATTTACACTTGGAGATAAAAGCTTATCCAAGGCTAAAGACCTCATGGAAAAGCATCATTCCGGGATTCACATTCATGTGGCTGAGGATCTGATCGATCAGGAATTAACGATGAAAAATCATCAAAAAACCGTTGTTCAAAGACTCAGTGATTTTGGTTTTCTGGATTCTCCAAAAACGATACTGGCACATTGCCTGCATCTTTCTGAACAGGAAAAACAAAAGATAAAGAATTCAAAAGCCTGGATCGTGCAAAATATGGAAAGTAACCTCAATAATAAAGTTGGAATATTCAGGGGCGACAACCTGGGAGACAGGATCATGCTTGGTACAGATGGGATGCATTCAGATATGATCCGCAGTGCGCAGTATGCTTATTTTGCCAGTGAGCGATCTGACGGGGTTGATCCGGAAAAAGCCTATAGAAGAATGCGTAATGTCCATCATTACATATCCGACAATCAATTTTCAGGCGATGGCGAAAACAATCTGGTGGTTCTGAATTATGATGGACCAACTGAATTTAATAAGAATAATTTCCTTTCCCATTTGATCTATGGTTTTCATGGCGGACATGTACAACATGTTATTTCTGATGGTCGACTCATTGTAAAAGATCATGTTTTACAGAACATTGATGAACAAGCGGCTTTATTATATGCCAGGGAACAATCTGAAAGACTCTGGAAACGCATGCATTGATCAAATGTAATTCCAATTGCCAATTTATTCATTTGACAAACAATTGCAGTTTATCTCATCAACTCCCCTACCTTTGGTTTAATCATTTGCATTAAAACAGGGACACGAAATTTATAACTCATGGATGGTACATATTTAACTTGGTTTGGTTACTTTGCTTCAACAGTGATTGCCTTGTCAATGACGATGAATTCAATTGTAAAATTCAGATGGATAAATTTAGTCGGAGCCTCCTCCTTTGCTATTTATGGCTATTTGATCGGAGCCTTCCCTGTATTATTCCTGAACGGAATAATCGTTTTTGTTGACATTTATTATTTGAGTAAGATCTACCTCAAATCTGAGTTATTTGATATCATAGAGATCAAGGGTGACAATAAATACCTCGATAATTTTCTTGCATTTCATGAAAAGGATATTAAAACATTTTTCCCGGGTTTTGAATTCAAAAAAACAGATCATAGCCTTTGCTTTTTTGTTCTGAGAAATCTGGCTGTAACTGGTATTTTTCTTGCCGGCGAAAAGGAAGGGAAAACGCTGGAGGTTCATCTGGATTATGTTTGTCCAGAATACAGGGATTACAAAAATGGAAAATATATATACCACAGGTTAAAGGAACGATTTGCCAATGCCGGATATCACCAAATCACCAGCTTACCTCAAAGCAAGATCTATAACAATTATCTTACGAAAATGGGATTTGAAGTCCGGGCTGATGGTAGTTTCAAAAAAAATATGGTAAATTAGGACAAATCAAAGACCGCATGCATATTCTAATTAAGAATGGAATGATCTTACATGAAAATGGGAGATTGTACGGAGACCTGAGAATCAGGAATGGACTGATCGCTGAGATGGGAGAAAATCTCGCTGCTGAAGATGCCAGGCTGGTTGACGCAACTGGTCAATATTTAATTCCCGGAGGCATCGACCCGCACGTTCACTTGCATTTACGCGTAAATAATATTTATTCTTCCGACAACTTCACTTCGGGAAGTAAAGCCGCTTTATATGGAGGTACGACAACTGTAATTGATTTTGTCACACCGGAACAGTCTCAGTCTTTGACAGAGGCATTGGCCCAAAGGAAATTGGATGCAACCGGGTCCTATTGCGACTATTCTTTCCATGTTAGTCCGGTAGATTTGCACCCGGGCATCGAACAGGAAATTTTGGACTGTCTGTCTGCTGGCATTAATTCATTTAAAATATATCTGGCATATAAGGAAAGTATAGGCATTGATGATCAAACACTGGAGCGAATCATGTACATAATCCATGAGCACGGAGGAATGGTCACGGCCCATTGTGAAGATGGAGATGCTGTTGAATCTATGAGAAATCAACTTTTTGAAGCCGGCAAAACCGGTCCTGAAAATCATCCCCTCTCAAGACCTGGTATTTTTGAAACAACATCGGTTGAAAAATTGATAAAAACGGGTAAAAAGACAGGCTGTCCCGTCTATATCGTTCATGTTTCAACGCAGGGTTCCGTCGAACACATTAAAAAGGCACAAGACCAGGGACAAGCTGTTTTTGCTGAATCCTGTCCACAATATCTTTTACTGGACGAATCCCTTTATTCTCCAGATACTGACACTTCCATTCATCACATTTGCTCCCCCCCATACCGTTTACAGAAAGACAGGAATAGCATATGGAAGGCCATTTCAGAAGGCTACATCCATACGATCGGAACGGACCATTGCCCATTTGACCTGACTGTAAAACAAAAATTCACAAACGATTTCAGGAAGATCCCAAATGGCATTGGAGGCATAGAACACCGAATGCAACTTCTTTTTTCAGAAGGAGTACTTACTGGAAAAATCACCCTGGAAAAATGGTTGGAAATATGTTCCGGCAATGCTGCTAAAATATTCGGATTAAGCAATAAAGGCATACTGAAATCCGGTTTTGATGCAGACATCGTGATCTGGGATCCAAATTATCAGGAAACGATCTCTTCAGAAAGGCATCATATGAATTGTGATACAAATGTTTATGAAGGAATGGTCGTGAAAGGGAAAGCAACGCAGGTATTTCAGCGTGGAATTCAATTGATCCAAAATGGTCAGCTGCGTGACATTGAACCAACCGGCCGATTCATTTCAAGAGACCAGGTTGATCATCTTACTTTAGTGAATCAAATAATCACAAATTAGGAGTATTGTCGAATTCCCTATTTTGATTTGATGAAGGCTTCCAGCCTGTCCATGTAATCATAGACCCCCATCATGTGCGGCGTATTTCCATGTTCACCACCGGTAACCAAAACCTTTTCCTTATTTTCTCCCGGATGATTGTCATAAACCGGTTGCCCATGCGTATTATAGGGTAGAAAACTATCTGCCAGTCCATGTATCAAAAGCAAATCCTGCTGTACAGAACGGATTGAAGCAATGTTATCAAATTCGAGACCAACGACATAACTTGCCGGCATTGAAATTGAGGACGATCCCTGAACCATCGCATCTACATTTCCGATCGGAGCCTCCAGGATCAGTTTGGCAGGATCATTTTTACCATTTACACACATGCCTATTGCAGGAACTGAACCCAGGCTAAAACCATAAATGATCATCCTGTCATCTGTTAATCCATGCAATTTTAGCCAATCTATGCAAGCCTGAACATCCGGGATCAATGAAGCTTCTTCCACATTTCCACCTGAGAGACCAAATCCTCTGTAATCCATCATCAACACGCCATAATGGCTTTTACCACCGGTATAATATAATAGTTTTGCTCTTTCCCAATAAATATCCATATGACCAAAATTGCCGTGGCAATAAACGATAACGGTATCTTTATTCAGATCTCCAATATTCCCCAAATACAGGGCATAAATATCTTCTGAAGTCCCGTCATATTCAGATTTCAGGGTAAAAAGGTATTGCTCATCCGGATCTACTGTAAATTCATCACCGATAACAGCTTCTCCTTCCTGTTGAAATTCATCCCACAAGTATGCCGAGATGGAATTGTCTGCATCAAACATATTAGCATCCAAATTCAGGCAAGAAGTGAACAGGAGAATTATTGAAACATAAAACAACTTTCGCATTTAAAATCTTTTTGAAAATTGGAGAAAAAATCCATGCGCCCCAAATTTGAGATCATTGGCATAATTCACAACGGTTCTAGTATTATCAAGGTTAGGTCCCATCATTTTGTATTCAAGGCCCAGTTCCCAGTTCCCAAATCGGTATAATTGCCCAAGCTGAATTACCGGACGCCAAAACCTGTAGTCAGAACCTTCTTCTATTTTGTTGTAGTGTGGATCAAACCAATTGCTTAATCCAAGATAACTCATCCACCGATCATTTTTATATTCCCAATAGGCATTCAGATCAATTTCCGGATATATTCTTACTTCAGGCGCACGCAGTCCAGCCATAATATTGAGTCCACCATACAAGCTCAGTGCAGGTAAATATTTTTCCTGTTCCAATAGGTTCCGGGTATAACCCAGATCAAATTGCAAGGTTTTGTACAGTAGGGACGTAAGATGAACACCTCCTGAAATTGTGCCATTTTCATGCAGCCCATAACCATAATATAGGGCACTAAAAGGAACAGGAATGGTCAAATCTCCAAAAAGAATCATTGGGCCACCCGCATTGAAACCAACAGAGGATTCTCCTTTTTCAAGCGGCTTGATGAATCTACCGGGCGCACAGGATGAAATGCCTATCAGCCCTATGATAAACAGGCTTGATAAAATATTTAATAACTTCATTTAAATTCTATTTGAATGATTTTTCAAGCATCAAAAAGTCCGCCAGAACGATTGCCGTAACAGCTTCCAAAACGGGGGGAACACGCAGTCCGATGCAGGCATCGTGCCGTCCTTCTATAACAAGATCCCGCATTTTTTGTTCATTAAAATCATAGGTCTGCTGATTCTTTGAGATGCTTGAAGCAGGTTTGATCGCAACTTTAAATTCAATTGGATTTCCATTGCTGATCCCACCGTTTATGCCACCACTGTTATTGGTGGCTGTACTCCCAGAAGCATCAGTAATACGGTCATTCATCTCACTTCCATACATGTCTGCTGCCTTGAACCCGGCTCCAAACTCAATGCCTTTTACTGCAGGAATACTAAATACCAAATGAGAAATTCTGGATTCAAAAGAATCAAAAAAAGGTTCTCCAAGCCCCACCGGGATGCCAGTCAATTTGCAAGAGATCAAGGTTCCAACAGAATCCTTAATTTCTATTGCCTTTTCAAGTGCAAAATTAAGATCTTTGTTCCCACCAATTTCTTCAACTTTTGATTCAATCTGAGCAGGGGCAACGATTTTTTTAGCGATCACACCTGCTGCAACCAGGCCCAATGTCAATCTTCCTGAGAAGTGTCCTCCGCCCCGATGATCATTAAATCCATTGTATTTGTGATGAGCCGTAAAATCTGCGTGACCAGGTCTTGGTGTTTCCCTGAATTCCCTATAATCTCCTGAACGGACATTTGTATTATCAAATTGGATTAAAATGGGTGCGCCCGTCGTATTTCCATTAAAGACTCCGGACATTAATCTTGGTACATCCGGCTCTTTTCTTTCCGTTGTACCTTTGGCTCCCGGCATGCGACGATCCAGATCTGTTTTAAAGTCCTCCACTTTCAAAGGTATACCGGGAGGGCAACCATCAATTAAAACTCCAACAAGTGCCCCGTGAGACTCCCCAAATATTGAAATCCGGTAGATACGTCCAAAACTATTCATAATCTAAACTAATTAAAAGGTCAATTGAGGATCCAAGCTTTATTTTCATGCCAAATGATAAAAATCCTGATATTTCCAACCCAAATATAATTAAATGTGTCTACTTAATTAGATATAGAATTATTCAACATGGCTAAATCAGCAATAATATTCCTTTTCCTCCCATTTTCATTGATGATCCTGCATTCCTGTAATAAGGACTCAGATCAGAATTTGGCTGATCCGCTTATCGGAACCTGGGTATTTAATGATTATGATCCTGAGTTGAATCAATACTATTTCAGTGCTTCTGATACTTTTGACCCAGAAAAACAAGGCTATACGTTTCAGGAAAACAATAAGGCTATTATCCGGATGAATGCCGGATTTTGCGGAACGCCACCCATTGTATATGACAATTATCCGGGGAACTGGCATTATGAAAATGATTCCAGCCTCTTTATTGAATCGACATTCTGGGGAACGCAGGACATAGAAGGCCCTTTTATTTATATTAAAATGGAAATTGCCTACCTGGATGGTGACGAACTGATCGTCACAATAGAATGAGTACATGAAATCATTATATCAAAAAAGCCGCAAATTTCTTTGCGGCTTTTTCTTTTCGATCCGAATTTGAGATTCAGTTCGCTATCAGCTCAATTGTGGAAATAAAACTCGCCAAAACTTTATTTAATCACTTCGAAACGCTGAGCTGTTTTACCTTTTGGAGTTGTTACTTCAATAAAGTAAATTCCCGTGTTATAATTATTTGTTTCAAGCCGGATTTGATTGCTGCTGTTATTCAGATCATAACTATCAATCAAAACACCTGTGCTTGTATATATATTTATAATTTCAATTGTATTATCACCATTCAAATGCACATTCACATAGTCCTCTGCAGGGTTTGGAAAGACATTCAATTCCTTTACAAGCGGTGGTTTTTCATTTTTCCTCAAATCCAGATAAATGGTTTTTGAAGTTGATGGCAAATTGAAAGTATTGCCATTCTGATCCATTGCTTTGGCCCCACTGAGTTCAATCTTTATAGGGATGATATCCGATTTCAATTTCAATCCATCGATATCATCTTCAACAATAAAATCACAGCTTGCGATCGGTCCGAAACCGGAAGCTCCTATCCCACCAATTCTAGTTAATCCGGCATCAATTCGCCCCTCGACAGGTTGTTTATCCATTTGAAGGGTTGACGAAGCATTTGTAAACCATGACTCAGCAAAAAATTCATGCATTAGTGAGCTTGAATCAATCAGATCCGGTGGAAACTGAAGGTTATAAGTCACTCCTGAAAAGTCCAGAATTGGGTTCAAACCATTACCGATTGCAATCGTCAGATACAACCAATCACCGGCATTTACAGAATCCTGACTTGTTTGAATATATAATGGGAACGGTTTTACTGCATTCACACCATTTGAAACAATCGTATGTAAATTGTCATAATTTTCCCCGATGGCAAGTGTATCGAATGCACTAATTAAGCCATCCCCATCACTGTCCGCATGTTTAATATTAAGACCATTCGTACCCATGTTCAGGTTCCAGTCTTCAACTGGTAACCCAACCCATTCCGACGGAGCAAATTCCTGCGTGCTACCCTCTTTCCCCATAAATAAACCAATCGGCAAAAGGTCAGCTACAGTAACAATCCCATCACCATTTGTATCACCTTTCCATACACAATCTCTTCCGACACAAGGACAATCAGGATCCATATCAACATCAAAAACTTCAACTTTTATTTTTACTAATTTACAATCGCCATCTCCGGGACAGTAATCGAGTTCAAATTCATCTATTCCAGTAAAATCAGCATCCGGTTGGTATAAAACAAGATTATTACCTGTTATACTATCACAACCTATCAATACAGTTTGCAAACCGGGATATATCGTTACGGTACCATCGTCCGGGCCATTTACTACTTCAAAAGTGAAATCAACAACGGGTACATTATAATCTATCAAATAAGGGTTATTCTTTGCCAGGTTAATTTTGAATTCTTCAACATTGAGCGGTTTGAAATTATCAACACCAATTCGTACGGTTGCCGTTTGGAATACGATTGGTGCAACACGCATCGTATAAGTAAATTCATCATAACCGTGATAATCTTCATCCGGTGAATAGCTGAATTCTCCGGCACCAAGATAATTTACATATCCATGATTAGGCTGCGTCCATTCATCCATATAATAATCCTGATGATCATTTTCCAGCACATTGAATATAGCCACTTCATTTTCCAAAGTATAAACTTCATCATCTACAACAGCATGACCATCATTGGGGATGTCATAAATATCAATAAAATATAATCTATCCTGATCCGCATTGGTCAATAGAAAGGTATCTCTGCCAGCAAAGTCAAGGGTAGGGTAATAAAACAATTGATTGTCAGCATCCAGATCAATGGTCCCGTGCTCAGGACTATTGTTTGTATCTAATTCAAAATCGTTTCCAGGAAGTAGAATCGTCAGCGCTTTTGTATTTAAGATTGCAAGTGAAACCTCAATCGTTTCAGAAGGGGTAGATGAATCCTCAACCCAAATTGAAAGCTGACCTAAACCTGTGCTTCCAAGTCCGTCTTCCGCAAGATAATTCAAATATGCGACTCCGCTAAAACCTGGATCAACATCGAATAAAATGGTATTATCGGCAGAAACTATGGCAGTTCCTCCGAATATATTTGTTAACTCTGTAATGCTCAGATCTCCGTAAGTAGAACTGTCATTATCCAAAACATTTATTTCAATTTGACCATCCCCGTTGTTTGTGACAACGTGATCAGGTTCTACTTCAACTATTGACGGTAAGACTTCAACTGTAAATTTTGAATATTTTACAGCCCAGGTGAAATTTCCATTTCCGGGGTCACCCCTATACTGGAAAATAAAGTGATCAGTTCCCATAAAATCTTCTTCCGGTAAATAAGAAATTGGAAATATATTCTCAAAATCATTACCTTGTGAGGGATACCATAAGTCTCCATGCAGTGCAAATGGAGTTACTTCATAAGCTGGAAGGTATGAAAACAACTCAAAATTGAGTGTATCATTAACCAACATCTTAAAATGATATTCAGGCAAATTTTGCGCTTGCAGCTGTGAAAACGACAACATAAAACCGAATACATATAAGATTGATTTAGTCAATCGATTCATGATTAATATTTAAGTTTTGGCTATTTGTATTGCAAGTTAGACAATTTATTATACATAAAAAAAAATAGTATTAGAATTTTCTTAATATTACTTTACTTTTATTTATAATATGTATGTGATTTTTTATAAATAGTTTAGTTTTGAACTATGGATATTTTATGAAGTCCCAGGATTAAGTTGATAGGTCTACTTTCTATAAAATGCATCTAAATTCATTTTCGCTGCATCTGAAGAATATATCACTTGTTTTTTTAAAATATATATTGTATTGAAATCTACAAAAATATACAGATCACTGGAGGAACTCTCCGTTTATGAACTGAATCGTTTTGACAAATTCATACAATCTCCCTATTTCAACCAAAACCCACAAATCATTCAATTACTTCAGATCCTGCTGCCTTATCTCAAAAAAAATGAGTCTGAAGAATTACCAAAGCAAAATATTTGGGGGATCATTTATCCTGAAAAAAAGTACAATGATGCCCGATTTAGAAAATTAAGTTCGGATCTTTTGAAATTATTTGAACAATTTTTAGCGCAACAGATCTATGATGCTAACCCAATACATCAGGCAAATTACCTGATGGAAAGTATCAGTTCAAGAAAGATTGAGAAACTTTACAACACGGTGGTATCTTCCGTTAAGAGACTTTCTGCCAGACAATTGGAACAATCGTCTTCCTTTTTCTTCTATCAATATCAGCTCGAGAAGAATCAGTACAATCTCACGAGTGAATTTGAGAAAAAATTCAAGAAAAAGAGCAAATATTCAACCTTAAACATTGAGGAGATCGCAAAGAACTTGGATATTTTTTATCTGGGTGAAAAACTA
>Ga0102812_10000461_pt1 | contig 29645 bp, 30 predicted proteins | sample ColrivemetaGS713_FD_79334 | JGI IMG/M metagenome (GOLD analysis project Ga0102812, IMG submission 79334) | Estuarine microbial communities from the Columbia River estuary - Flood tide ETM metaG S.713 | ecosystem: Environmental > Aquatic > Marine > Intertidal zone > Estuary | place: USA...
ACCCGGACACCCAGAAGGAATTTTTGATTCTATGGGAAATATTTATAATGGTGTGGCAAAAGCGATTAATAAAGAACCTTATAATCACGGTGAATTTCCAACAATTTCAGATGGTGTTCGCGGTATGGATTTTATTGAAAAAGCAGTTGAATCGCACCAAAAAGGAAATATTTGGATAACTATTGAAAACTTAGACGAATGAAAACTATAAAGGGACCAGCCATTTTTTTAGCGCAATTTATGGATGATAAAGCGCCATTTAATTCTTTAGATGGGTTATGTAAATGGGCTGCAGATTTAGGTTATAAAGGTGTTCAAATTCCAACCTTAGATAAATCTATTATAGATTTAGATATTGCTGCCGAAAGTCAAACTTATTGCGATGAGTTTAAAGGAAAAATAAATAGTTTTGGATTAGAAATCACTGAACTTTCAACACATATTCAAGGTCAATTGGTAGCGGTTCATCCTGCACACGATATGCTGTTTGATGTTTTTGCACCTGAGCATTTAAAAGGAAAGCACAAAGAACGTACCGCTTGGGCAATCGACCAAATGCATAAAGCTGCAAAAACTAGTAATCGATTAGGTTTAAAAGCACATGCTACTTTTTCAGGCTCATTACTTTGGCCAATGATGCACCCCTGGCCACAACAACCCAAAGGCTTAGTAGAACTTGGCTTTAAAGAATTAGCAGACCGATGGAAACCCATCTTAAACACCTTTCAAGATAGTGGCGTAGCTGTTTGTTATGAAGTCCACCCGGTTGAAGATATTCACGACGGTGATACGTTTGAGCGTTTTCTTGAAGCTACTGGAAACCATAAAGCGGTAAATATTCTTTATGATCCATCGCATTTTGTGCTTCAACAGTTAGATTATATAAAATATATCGATCATTATCATGAATTTATTAAGGCTTTTCATGTAAAGGATTCAGAATTCAATCCTACAGGTAAAAAAGGAACTTTTGGGGGATATAACGATTGGAAAAACAGAGCAGGACGCTATCGCTCTCCAGGAGATGGGCAAGTTGATTTTAAAAAGGTGTTTTCAAAGTTAACCGAATATGGTTGCGATGTCTGGGCGGTTTTAGAGTGGGAATGTGTTATAAAAAGCCCAGAACAAGGTGCCAGAGAAGGCGTGGATTTTATTAAAAATCATATTATTGAAGCTACAAATAAGCGTTTTGACGATTTTGCGGGTGGCAGTAATACAAACAAAGAACAATTAAGAAGCATATTAGGACTATAAACTATTTAATCTATTAAAATGAAAAAATTAATTTTATTGGCAATAATTATTACTGTATTTGTAGCATGCAAAGACAAGGAAAAAAAATCAGAAATAAATGAATCTGAAATAAATATAAAACAGGATATTATTGATAATGATTCAGACTGGGTTTATCTTTTTGATGGAACTTCTTTGAACGGATGGCATATTTATAATAACCCAAATGCTGTTAACCCATGGACGATTGAAGATGGAACATTATTTTTTCAAGGCAGAGAATCAGGAAACAAAACGGAATATAATCTTGTAACAGATAATGATTATACAGATTTTAAACTTTCACTTGAATGGAAAATTTCTGAAGCTGGCAACAGTGGTATTATGTGGGGCGTCATAGAAGATGTAAAATTTGAGCATCCTTATAATACTGGTGCTGAAATTCAAATTTTAGATAATGAAAGACACCCAGACGCTAAAGCAAATCCTAAATTTCATCAAGCAGGTGCGTTATATGATATGGTGCAACCTACTCAAGATGTTTGTAAACCAGCAGGAGAATGGAATTTATGCGAAATTGAAATAAATCATAAAACCAACAAAGGGTCTGTGACACTTAATGGTACAGAAATAGTAACTTTTCCTTTACAGGGAGAAGCTTGGGATGCGCTGATTGCGAATTCAAAATTTAAAGACTGGAAAGATTTTGGAGTTAGTAAGACTGGAAAGATTTGTTTACAAGACCATGAAAATAAAGTTTGGTTTAAAAATATTAAAATAAAGAATTTATAAAATGATATTTAAGGACAATTGTAAATGTAAAAGGGTGTTGAATGCTTCCAATGTGTTTTAAAAAAAAAGACTTTTTTATTAAGTCAATAAATTAGAATAGCACAAAACAATGTTAGTATAAAGAAAACAAATTGCATCCTTGTAAGCTTTCGAAGATTTTTTGACTAATTTTGTATAATTAAAATAGAATACAAATTAAAATATAAATATTATGGCATTAGAAATTACAGATGCGACGTTTGAAGAAACAGTATTAAAGAGCAAAAAACCAGTTTTGGTAGATTTTTGGGCAGCTTGGTGTGGTCCATGTAGAATGGTTGGTCCTATTATTGAACAAATTAGTGAAGAATACAAAGATAAAGCAGTGGTAGGTAAGGTAGATGTTGATGCAAACCAGGAATTTGCTGCAAAATATGGTGTGCGTAACATACCTACAGTTTTGGTTTTTCAAAATGGTGAGGTTGTTGGACGTCAAGTAGGTGTAGCACCTAAAAACGCATATACAGAAGCAATTGATGCGCTTTTGTAATCGATATAAAAAAAGAAAACTAAAAAGGTTTGCCGTAATGGTAAACCTTTTTTTATTTTAGATAAAAATTAAATAATAAGATGAGTGATAAATCAAAAGTGCAAGATGCTATAGATAGCAAACTAATAGAACAGCGTAAAGTGTTTTTATGGGGACAGGTTGATGATAAATCTGCAAAACACGTTATTGACAGGTTAATGTATTTAGATGCCTTAGGCACTAACGATATACATTTATATATAAATAGCCCAGGAGGTTATGTAACGGCAGGTTTTGCTATTTACGATTGTATTAAATCGTTAAACAGTCAGGTCTCAACTATTTGTACCGGTTTTGCGGCATCTATGGGTTCTATAATACTTTCGGCAGGTACGAAAGGAAAACGATATATTCAGCCACATGCACGCGTAATGATACATCAACCAAGTGGTGGTGCCAGCGGGCAAGCCAGCGATATACAAATTACGGCTCAGGAAATTGTAAAAACAAAAGAACTAAGCGCACATATATTAGCTGCAAATTGCGGACAAACTTTTGAGAAAATCATGAAAGATTTTAACCGTGACCATTGGATGGGAGCAGAAGAGTCGGTTGCCTATGGTATTGTTGATGGGGTTATTTAGGTAGGAGAAAAGAGAAAAAAGACGAATTTTAAAGCTTTTGGATATATTAATTCTTAATTCTAGTAGCGTAGCGGGTTAGCAGCTTAAAAAAATGAACATACAAAACGAACTCAATAAAGCCGAAGGTTTTAAAAATCTCGAATTGCTTGCAAAACAAGTGGTAGAGGGTTTTATTGCCGGCATGCATAAGAGTCCGTTTCATGGGTTTTCGGCAGAATTTGCGGAGCATAAAATATATAATAAAGGTGAAAGTACGCGTCACATAGATTGGAAGTTGTTCGCGAAAACCGAAAAATTGTACACAAAAAGATATGACGATGAAACCAATTTGCGTTGCCATATCATAATAGACAATAGCAGTTCAATGCATTTTCCTGAAATGCGTTCGTTTTCAATTGATAATCTTAACAAAATTGCGTTTTCAGTTTTAGCAGCAGCCTCTTTAATGCAAATATTAAAAAAACAAAGAGACGCTGTTGGTTTAAGTATTTATAGTGATGCTTATGATTATTACGCGCCAGAAAAAGGAAGCGAACGTCATCATCAAATGCTTTTGAACCATTTAAGTGAAGCTGCTATTTCAAAACATAAAAGCAAACAAACCGAGACTTATAAATATCTTCATGAAATAGCAGAAAAAATTCATAAACGGTCCATGATATTTTTGTTTACTGATATGTTTCAAACTACAGAAAATGAAGCCAAATTATTTGAAGCGCTTCGGCATTTAAAATACAATAAACATGAGGTGATTTTATTTCATGTGTTTGATAAGCAGAAGGAATTAGGTTTTGACTTTGATAATAAACCCAAACGTTTTATAGATGTTGAAACGGGGGAGCATATTAATTTATATGCTGATACCATTAAAGAAAATTATAATAAAGCTGTAACCACTTATTTTGATACTTTAAAACTTAAATGTTTACAATACAAGATAAAATATGTGGAGGCTGATGTAAATGAAAATTTCAATAACATCCTCACAACCTATATGATAGAACGAAAAACCTTTGTTTAGTAAAATTGTTATAAAAAAAAGACAAGAAAAGATTTGACATATTAAAAAAGGCGTGTATATTTGCAACCGCAATAAAGCAACGGTCTGGTAGTTCAGTTGGTTAGAATGTCGCCCTGTCACGGCGAAGGTCGCGGGTTCGAGTCCCGTCCAGACCGCGAAAATTGCTAAAGAGCTCTGAGAAATTAGGGCTTTTTTTGGCACTTATAAGAAGTTGTGTTGTTCCTAGAGGAATCTAGGAAGTAGTTTACCAGAGCAATTTGGTATTCCAATGAGAAGCTTTCCTTTTTTCTTTATAGAAAATCGGGATGCTTTTTTGTTTTAAGGCTATTTGTTTTATGCAGTATCCTATTTTTTATTAGATCGTATAATCTGAATAAATTTAATGATAAAAATTACTTTGAGAGTTATTCCTAAAACAATCAAATAGATTGGATTAATCAGGTTTTGTTCTACGCCTCTAAGATAAAGGCCTGTAAAAAACAATAATAATCCCACAGCTAAAATAAAAAGCTCTGTTCCTGGCTTATATTCCCCACTTATAGCTTTTAAAACAATGTAAATTAATTTACATGTAACACCGGTAATAATGGCAATTAATCCAATGACCTCCATTTGTGTCATTTTTTTAAGAACAATACCAACTACTAATAAGATAATCCCGGTAAATAATAATGACTTCGATTTCATGTGTCTTTTATATTTGTTTTTTATTGGTCACATGGTTCTTCCATTTAGTCATTCATGTGAGTATCACAGTCTACTTATGGAAGTTTCAGAGCATGCTTTTAAAGGCTAAAATATTATATCCCATAGCTTTTAAGAATGACATTTGTCAGGTAAATAAAATTACTTAACTACTAGAGGAAAGCTTTCCTTTTTTCTTTATATAAAATAAGGGTGTTTTTATTTTAGGGTGATTTTAAACTTTTTAAAACGTAATTAATTTTGCGAATGTTTTATGTAATTGATAAGCATAAAACTTTAAATAACAGCTAGTTGCATGTTGTTTTATTTAATATTTTCCTACAAAAACAAATTTTTTTTGTAAATTAGTTGCAATTAGATTACTTTCCAATTAATTCTAAGTCAAAAACCCCCAATACTTAACTATTAAATGAAAACACCCCAAGGACTAAATATAATTTCTAAAAGCGAAAGAATTAATTTCTTTACCAGTCTTTTTCAAAATAGTCCTATGCCAAAAACAATTTCAAGTATATCTACAAAAAATCATGTGTTTGTAAACACAGCATGGGAGAATTTTACGGGGTTTTCGAAAGAAGAGGCTATTGGTAAAACGGCATTCGATCTTAATTTGATTAGTTTAGAGAGTGGTAAATTAATAAGAGAAAAATTATTAAACGATAAAGAGATTATTTCTTATGAATGTACAATTCAATTAAAAAGCGGAAAAGAGAAAAGGGTGTTAATGTCGTTTGACACTATTTTTATTAAAGACGAAGCGTTTGTTTTAAATACCATTAACAATCTTGACGACTTACAAGTTTATAAAGAACAAGATAAGATTTTAGTAGAACGTACTGAAGAGCTTTTAATTGCGAAAGATTTTATTGTCGATTCTATAGAAAACATGGCCGATGGTTTTGTATCACTTAATAAAGAATGGGTTTATACTTATGTAAATAAAAAAGCGTCTAAAATGCTAGGCAGAAAGCCAAAAGAATTAATTGGCAAACACATATGGACCGAATTTCCTGAAGGTGTTAATCTTCCTTTTTATAAAAAATATCACAAAGCAGCAGAAACACAACAACCACAATATATTCAAGAGTATTATCCTCCATTTGACAGTTGGTTTGAAAATAGAATTTACCCATCTCCAGATGGGTTAACTATTTTCTTCACAGATATAACTCAGAGGAAAAAAGTTGAACTGGCTTTACAGGAAAGCGAAAATCATATTAAAACTATATTAGAAACAGAACCGGAATGCATAAAACAATTGAATGCTAAAGGCGAATTAATATATATGAATCCTGCTGGGTTAGCTATGATTGAAGCCGATAACCTAGAAATGGTAAAGGGTAATTCGGTTATCAACCTTATAAGTCCCAATTATCAACACGCCTTTAAAAAACTTACCATGGATGTCTTTAAAGGGAATTCAGGACATCTTGTTTTTGAAATAAAGGGATTGAAAGGCACAGATAGATGGCTTGAAACACATGCAGTACCATTAAAAGATAGCGCGGGAAATATTATTTCGTTACTAGGAATAACAAGAGATATTACAAAGCGTAAACATGCGGATAAACTCTTAATTCAAAAAGAACAAGAATTAAATGCAATTTATTCGTCTTTAGTTCAGCCCATCTTTATGCTTGAAGTAGAACCAAACTTTCGATATAAATTTATTTCTGTTAACAAAAGTTTCTTAAACACTTTAGGTGTAAAGCAAGAAGATGTTATAAATAAAAATGTACGTGAGCTTATTCCAGAGCCTTCATTAAGCTTAGTATTAAAAAAATATAAAACGGCAATAAAAACAAAAAACACGGTGCAATGGGAAGAAACAACTCCCTATAAAACAGGTCTAAAAACGGCTATGGTAACCATAAGTCCATTACTAGATTCAAAAGGAATTTGCACGCATTTAATAGGATTGGTTTATGATATTTCAGAAAGTAAAAATACAGAAGTCCTTTTAAAGGAAAACGAAAAATCGTTAATAGAAGCTCAAAAATTAGCTAAAATAGGTAACTATAATCTAGACTTAAAAACAGGAGTTGCCGTAACGTCTAATACATTTAAAGAAATTGTTGGGCTTGATATAAATAGTGAAGTAACTTTTGATATTTGGAGAACAATAACACATCCTGAAGACATTCCAAACAACCAAAAAGTTTTAGATAATTCTATTAAGACAGGAAAGAGTTTTGTTTTAGAATATAGAATTATTACTAAAAATAAAAAGGAAATAAAATGGATTGAAGGGATAGGTGAAGTTGTTTTTGTAAATGGTGAAGCAACAAATTTTTTTGGTACCATTCAAGATATTACTCTAAGTAAAACCAATGAAATAGCATTAAATGCGGCCAAAGATTTTTCAGAAAATTTAATTTCTTCAATGCAAGAAGGATTGTCTGTTGTAAATTTAAAAGGAGTTCATATTGATGTTAACCCAGCTTTATGTAAAATGACTGGCTTTTCCAGAGACGAATTAATTGGTAAAAAGGCTCCTTTCCCTTATTGGCCACCCGAAGAGCATAAAAACATTTTAAAGATGTTTTCTAAGCCATCAGATTACCTCGGAAGTACAAGAGAGTTCATTTTTATGCGTAAAAATGGTGAGCGTTTTCAAGCTCTATTATCCTCTTCGCAGATAAATGATAAAAATGGCAATATCTCTGCTTTTTTCGCAACAATAAAAGATATTACTGAACTTAAAAAAGTCGAATTTGAGCTAAAATCGGCTAAAGATTTTTCAGAAAATTTAATTAGTTCTATGCAAAATGGACTTTCGGTTATAGATTTTAATGCCAAACATATTCAAGTAAACCCAGCCTTATGTAAAATGACTGGCTATTCTGAAAAGGAATTATTAGGAATTATGCCACCTTTCCCATATTGGCCACCAGAATATTATGATGATATAAATGATATAGTAGAAAAAGCAATATTAGGTGCATATAACATAGGAGAAACAGTTTTTAAACGAAAAAGTGGTGAACGCTTTCCAGTCCAAGTAACTATTTCTAATGTTAAAGATGATGAAGGAAACGATGTTGCTTATTTCGCTACAGTAGAAGATATTTCTTTAAAAGTTAAAGCAAGGGAAGAATTAAAAGCGGCAAAAGAATTTTCAGATAAGCTTATAATGTCTATGCAAGAAGGATTAATAATTGTAAATCTGGAAGGCAAAATTTTAATGATTAACGATTCAACCTGTAAGATGCTTGGTTATTCAGAAGAAGAGCTTACAGGCATGACATTGCCATATCCATTTGCAAGGATGGAAGATTTTGAAGAAATTGGCAAAACGAATGAAAGAATTAGTGATGGAGAAAAATTAACATTTCATTTTGAGTTTGTTAAAAAAAGTGGAGAAAAGTTTCTGGCTTCATTTTCAACTGGGAATATAAAAAATGATAAAGGGGAGGTCATAGCCTTATTTGGCACCATGAAGGATATCACCGAAGAAGATAAAGTTAAAAAAACGCTAGAAGACATTGCTGTAAAATCTATTCAAAAAAAGGATGTTATCCTGGAACTTTCTTCTCTGGTTGGCTCCGATTATCATAAATCATTACGACGAATAACGGCCTTATCGGCTACTACTTTAAATGTTGCACGTGTTGGTGTGTGGAAGTTTATTGAAGGCAAAACGGGTATTATTTGTGAAAAATTGTATGTTGTAAAAACTGATAAATATGAAGAAGGCATACTATTAACCAGAAATGATAATCCAAACTATTTTGACGCTCTTGCAGAAAATCTAACGATAGATATTGAAGATGCAGTTAATAATGAGATTACTAAAGGATTCGCAAAGAACTATTTAATTCCATTTGGTATTTCTTCCATGTTAGACGTCTTTATTCAAGGTGATGAAGGGGCCTATGGTGTTATTTGTTTTGAACATATAGGAAAACCAAGAATTTGGACTGCTGATGATCAAGAATTCGCAACTTCTATAGCGAGTATTGTATCTTTAATGGTTGAAAGTACACAGAGAAAAGTAGCTGAAAATAAAATAGTGAAAGCGAATAAGCAACTTACTGAAGCTAATAAAGAGCTGAGTAGTTTGCGAATTCAATTAGAAAATGAAAACGTTTACCTTAGAAACGAGTTAGATTTAGTATTTAATTATGAGGAAATGGTTTATGGTAGTGCCGCGTTTAGCGATGTGCTAAACGATGTAGAAAAAGTGGCTCCAACTAATGCCACTGTATTGTTGTTAGGAGAATCTGGAACAGGTAAAGAACTTTTGGCCAGAGCAATTCATAATATAAGTTCAAGGAATAAAAAACCATTAATAAAAGTTAATTGTGCTGCTATACCAAGAGAGCTTATAGAAAGTGAATTATTTGGGCATAAAAAAGGCTCGTTTACGGGTGCTTTTAACGATAAAGTGGGGAAATTTGAATTAGCAGATCAGGGCACCTTGTTTTTAGACGAAATTGGTGAGTTGCCTTTAGATATGCAACCTAAAATTTTAAGATTTTTGCAAGAAGGCGAAATAGAAGTTGTTGGTGGAATAGGTTTAAAAAAGTTAGATGTAAGAGTCATTGCAGCGACCAACAGAAACCTGAAAGAAGAAATAGAGAAAAAGCAATTTAGAGAAGATCTGTATTTTAGACTTAATGTTTTTCCTATAGAAACCCCTCCATTAAGAAAGCGTATAGATGATATTCCGTTGTTGGTCGAGCATTTTATAGATAAATTTAATAAAGCCTACGCAAAAGATATTAAATATATACCTGAAGATTCTATGAATCAACTAAAATCATATAGTTGGCCAGGAAATATTAGAGAGTTAGAAAATTTAATTGAAAGAGCATCTATATTATCAACTAATGAGACGCTGTTTATACCCGGCTTTGAATCAAAAACTCAAAACTCAAAGTCACCAATTAAAAGCAAGAGTTTGTCTTTAGACCTTGTGCAACGAAATTATATTCTTAAGATATTAGAGCAATGTAATTGGAAAATTAGTGGCCCTAATGGTGCAGCAGTAATGCTAGACTTAAAACCAAGTACACTACGTGATAAAATGGCTAAACTTGATATCTCCAAGCTATTAAAAAAATAGCGGTATTCCGTGAGTTGTGAAATCTTCATTATTTTAATAACGGTATTCCGTGAATTTATATTTGATGTGTTATTTGTATTAATATTTTAAAACATTAATAAACAGGAAGTTATGTAGATATATTTGTTCTTCAATGCATTTTGGCACATCAATTGTCATTCAGTTATCAAATTGAATAACCGTTATGAGTAATCTTGTAAAATGTAAAAAAGCTGAATTTTGGCTGGAAGAAGGCGTTCTTTTTTGCGAATTAATACCTGAAAAATGTAAAAATGATTTCGAACAAGATTTTATAGATGATATTTTAAAGGCTATTGCCACATTATCTAATGGCAGATATTTCCCATTAATAATAGACCTCAGACAATTAAATGACAAATTAGCGTTTTCGGTAGTAAAATTACTGACTAAAAATCCAGAACTGAAATCATTAATACTGTCAAAGTCTTTTGTAGTAAACTCATTCTTTTTACAATTTGGACTCATCGTATTAAAAGGAGTTCAGAACCCCATCATCCCTAATAAAATATTTAGGAGCTATGAAAACGCGGTTAAATATTCCCTAGAAACTAACTATATTTTTAATACATAATATTAATTATGACTCTCAAGAACGATATTATACAATTAGATCGAGCCAGGTTTTGGGTAGATAATGAAATTTTATTTTGTGAAATTATTAACCTAGACGAAACACGTAATTTAACTGTAGAAACGGTTGATAGTTATATTATAGCCATATCCACTTTATGTAATGGTAAAAAGATGCCATTTCTAATAGATTTACGAAATACACGCGGCGCTTTTTTAAACACAGCTGCCAAAAAATTGGCAAGTAGCCTTAAGCTTTCTAAATTAAGTGTTGCAGAAGCTTTCGTGGTAAATTCTTTGAAAGTTAATTTATTGATTAATTCTTATAAAAGAATTTACGAACCCATTACCCCTTTTAAAATATTCAAGGATTATAACGAAGCATTAGCATTTTCAATAAACGCCAAAAACACAATCAATGGAAGCAATTAAACATTATATGTGGCGTATTAACCCAGAAGTAGCCATTTCGCAGTTTATAAAAAGCAATGTAGCCATTTCGGTTTCAGATAACCTTGGCCGTATTATATATGCTAACGATCGATTTTGTAGTATAACCGGAAGTAAAGAAAATGAACTTTTAGGAGTGGTAAATAGCTTATTCGCTCCGAAACTTCAAGAAGACCCTTTTTATAAAAAATTGTGGGAAACTATAGAAAGCGGACATGTTTGGAAGGGCATTTTAAATAGCAAAACAAAATCAGGAGAATTATTTTGCTTAGAAACTAGCATTGTACCAATTAAAGATATTGAAGGGAATATAGAAAGTTATGTATCCATGTATATAGATGTTTCTGATTCCAAGTTTGATTATAATGAAAACAATAATAAAGAATATGCGTAAAATTTCCATAACAAAAGCAATGTTAGAGAAAAGACAAGTTAATAGCATTGCTGGACATTTTAACTTAACACCCCAATTCGATTTTTAAAATAATAATAAAGCATTTAATTATTGCTTTAAAATCAAAATGATTAATGACGTATGAAACTAATTAAACAACAAATCTGGAGAGAAAATCCAGAAAGTATACTTGTAGAATTTTTAGAGAATCAAGCATGTGTATCTATAATAGATGTTATAGGAAGAGTTATATATGCAAATAATAAGTTTTGTAAAACAATAGAAATACCTCAAAATAGAATTTTGGGAGAATTAAATTTAATTTTAAAATCAGAACGACACGCAAATCCTATTTATAAGGATTTATGGGCTGTTATAAAAAGCGGGCAAATTTGGAAAGGCATACTTTCAGATTATTCAAGCTCGGGTAAATTATATAGGTTAGATACAACAATAATTCCTGGAAGAAATAGCAAAGGAGTCATAGATAAGTTTGTTGCTTTCTATTACGATGTACAGCCAAAATATGATGCAGAATTAAAAATTGTGGGCAGCGAAACTTCAGTAAAACCTTATTATGGTGATATTTCAAATTCTGTACATAGCATTAATGTGTTTGGTGAAATTTTAAATTCAAACCAAGGATTCGGAAAATTGAGCAAGCGAGAAGTGGAAGGCTGTAGTTTATACAGTTTTATCAGCCCCATTTTTCATGATATGGTTAAGCAAATAGTGAAAAATGTATTTGAAGATGCCAAACCAGACCAATTTGAAACTATAGGTATTAATTCAGCAGGGATAAATACTATTTTCGTATCACAAATAGTTCCTGTATTAAATAACAAAGGCATTGTAGTTGCTGCTACCATTTCTACTCAAGAGGTGAAAGATATTAAGAGGGTTAAACAAGAGTTAATGAGTTGATTAGCTTTAAAACAAAATTTAAAACACCCAAAACAGTATGGTACCAGTTAATAATGTAATGTTGGTTGACGACAATAAAATAGATTTATTTGTCAACCAAAAAATAATTGAGAGTTATAATAGCAATATAAGAGTTATACATTTTAATAATTCTTTAACTGCCCTAGAATATTTAAAAATCTCCTTGCATGAAAAAAATTTAAATCATTTTACAAGACCAAATGTTTTGTTTTTAGATATAAATATGCCAAAATGCACCGGATTTGAATTTCTGGAACGGCTTAGCAGACTAGGTTTTTTAGAAACGGGAAATTTTAAAATTTTTATGCTTTCTTCTTCAGTTAGTTTAGTAGATGTAAATAAGGCGAATACACACCCTTTATGCTCTGGCTATATAAATAAGCCATTAACCATTGAAAAACTTCATAAGGTGCTAAATATTAATGATGGTTGCTCCAAAAAAGAAAATGTGTTAAATGACGATTCTTGCGCTTAAATATTGAACAAATATCTGTGCGTAATTGGGTGAATTAACTTATTTGAGTATGAAATGAATTTCTGGATTTAAATAAATTAGGATTACTATTTTATTTATGGAACCTTTAAACTATAAACTAATTTCAAAACTCTAAGAAGTCTTTTAAATTTTGAAATGATGATTTATAAAAACAAAAAATTAAAAAAATGTTGATAATTTCAATTATTTATTTGCACGCACTTAGAATAAAACTTACATTTATAAAATCTTAATTTAACTAAATAATAAAATTATCAAATCATGGAAGGATATTGCGTAAAATGTAAAGACAAAAAAGAGATTAAAGATGCTGCTGAAGTTACTATGAAAAATGGTAGAAAAGCAATGAAAGGCAAATGCCCAACTTGTGGAACAGGTATGTTTAGGATCTTAGGTAAATAAGTAATCTTATAGCTTAGTAAAAAACTGGTTTAACTTATAATTATAAGTTAAACCAGTTTTTTATTATGTCTGTTTCTGCGCTAATGTGGTTGTTATGGATAAACTCATTTTTAATGGCGTTGTATTCATAGTCAAGCTGCCATTCTTTAAAATTATTTGCAGTAGCTTCAATAGCGCTGCATATAAACTCAATTTCTGTGTTTGTCATGGTGGGATGAATAGACATTCGAATCCATCCTGGACGTTCAACCAAACAACCCTCCAATATTTTTTGCTCTATAGCTTTTGAAGTTTGTTGATTAACATGCAGCAAAAAATGGCCATAGGTTCCAGCACAAGAGCAACCTCCTCGGGTTTGTATTCCAAATCGATCATTCAATAGCTTGACTATTAAATTATAGTGGGCATTTTCAATAAAGAACGAAAATACACCTAAACGATTCGTGTGGTTTTTAGCCAGAATATGCAGATTTTTAATTTTTAAAAGTCTTTTAAAAACAAGAGCGTTCAATTCATGTTCTCTTTCAAGAATATTTTCAACACCCATTTGTTCTTTTAATTGAATGGAAAGTGCAATTTTGATAGCTTGTAAAAAACCAGGTGTTCCACCATCTTCTCTGGTTTCAATATCGTCTATATAGTCATGGTTACCCCAGGGATTGGTGTAAGAAACAGTGCCTCCGCCAGGATTGTCTGGTACCAAATTTTTATAAAGTTTTTTATTGAAAATAAGCACACCAGAAGTCCCCGGGCCGCCTAAAAACTTGTGTGGAGAGAAAGTGATGGCATCTAAATAATCGTCTTCATGCTCAGGATGCATATCTATTTTTACATAAGGTGCAGAACATGCAAAATCAACGAAGCACAAACCATTATTTTGGTGAATGATTCTAGCAATTTGATGATATTCCGTTCGAATCCCTGTGACGTTTGAACAGCCTGTAATAGCAGCTATTTTTATAGGATGGTCTTGATATTGCTCTAATAAATCTTTAAAACTTTTTAAGCAAATTAAACCATCACTATCACAAGGAATCACTTCTACTTTGGCAATAGTTTCTAACCAGGATGTTTGATTAGAATGATGTTCCATATGAGAAACAAATATAATCGGTTTTAAAGCGTCCGGTATTTGAGTATAATCTTTTAAGTTCTCTGAAACTTTTAAACCTAAAATGCGTTGAAACTTATTTATAGCACCAGTCATGCCCGTTCCAACCGTTATTAACACATCGTCTTTAGAGGCGTTTACATGTCTTTTTATTATGTTTCGAGCTTCATGATACGCCAAAGTCATAGTAGAGCCTGTAATAGAGGTTTCTGTATGCGTATTGGCCACATAGGGCCCTATTTTACTTAGTATTTTGTCCTCTATGGGTTTATATAATCTGCCACTTGCGGTCCAATCGGCATAAATAATTTTTTGATTACCATACGGCGATTTAAATTCCTGATTTATACCAACAATATTATTTCTAAAGGGTTTAAAATAATCCTCAAGATTTGAAGTTTTTGGTTTTGAACTTAATTCGTTTTTTGGTGACTTACTCATAAATTATTTCTTTATTTATTAAAGTCGAGCTTATTATTTTTGCTTAAATCTTCAGAAATAGTTAAGCCACATTCTAGAAATTGAGCATATATGTCTTCATCTGGTTCATATCCCACGGCATCACTCAATATAATTTTTCCTTCAGAATCTAACAATACATAAAAGGGTTGTGAGTTTGATTCAAAAAATTGTGTTTGAAAATTCGCCCATTTATGTCCGTAATTCGTGAGTTTTCTGGTCCCACCATTAATTCTGTTAACTAATACTTGTTCTTCTAAAGGTAATTCTTTTTTGTCATCAACATAAAGTGAAATTAGCACATATTCATTTCTAAGTAAATTGTCTATTTTTTTTGAAGACCAGACATGTTCTTCCATTTTTCTGCAATTCACACAGGCATATCCTGTAAAGTCTAACATGATAGGTTTGTTAACTTTTTTAGCATAAGCAATACCTGTTTTTAAATCTTTAAAGCATGTTAAATTATTTGGACAATCATTTGGATAGAGGAAACTGTAACCAACAGGAGGCGCTAAACCACTTAATAGAGTAAGTGAGCTAAAGGTGTTTGTCTCTTTGTTTAATCTGAATCCGGAAGCTAAATAAATTACAAAAGCAGAAACCAGAATAGCAAAAGATATTCTTGAAAACGACAATTTTTTTATTGGCGAATCGTGCGGAAATTTAATTTTTCCGAAAAGATAGAGCGCTAAACCAGCAAAAATAATGATCCATAATATTAAAAACGGTTCAAGTTTTAAAATCCCCCAGTGCTTTACTAAATCGGCATTTGATAAAAATTTAAATGCCAGAGCCAATTCAAAAAAGCCTAAAACAACTTTTGTAGTATTAAGCCATCCACCAGATTTAGGAAGTGCATTTAATAAATTAGGAAACATGGCGAATAAAGCGAATGGAAGCCCTAAAGACACACCAAAACCTGCCATGCCTGCGGTTAGTTGCCATGCGCCACCGTCGGCCGTTAGAGAGCCTGCTAATAAAGAGCCTAAAATGGGCCCCGTACATGAAAAGGATACAATGGCTAAAGTAAGTGCCATAAAAAATATTCCTAATAAACCACCTGCGTTTTCACCTTGAGTTGTTTTGTTTGTCCAGCTTGATGGCAAGGTTAATTCGTAATAACCAAAAAATGAAAAAGCGAAAAACAGAAATATTAAAAAGAAGATAACATTAAGCCAAACATTCGTTGAAATTTCGTTTAAAATATCTGGATTAACGGAGTCTAATAAATGAAAAGGTACGCTTAACAAGATATAAACTGCAAATATAAAAAATCCATATAGCAGTGCTTTATAAACGCCAGCTTTGTTGTTTTGATTTCCTTTTTTAGTAAAGAAACTTACAGTTAAAGGAATCATTGGAAAAACACAAGGCGTTAACAATGCTAATAAGCCACCTAAAAAGCCTAAACCAAAAATACTCCATAATGATTTGCCGTTGTTTTTAGTAATAGACGCATTCGAAATGGCTTCATTTCCACAACTAATGTCAGATCTTTTAAGATCTTCAACAGACATGCCATATAGTAAATTATTAACCGAATTATTATCTGCGCTATTAGTATTAGTTGCGGTTTCGGTGGTAGTTTGTGAGTTTAAAGAAAAACTAAAATCTTCATCAATTTGCAAGCAAACTTCTTTACAAACTTGTCCGGTTAAATTAATGTTAGCGCTATTTAAGCTATCGTTTTTTAATATAATGCGTTGTTTTAATATAGCTTTATGTTCGAAGAACGATTCGTAGACTTCAAAAATTTCACTGTACTTTTTAACCGTGTCACTTTCGATAGCCTTGCCTATAAGTTCGAAGTCTTTATCATCTTGTTTTTTCGAAATAAAAATGGGAAGTGAACCACCATCTGCTGTGTGTTGCGAGTATAAATGCCAATCGCTTTCAATTTCTGCCGTAATTATTAAGTCATATTCTTTGTCTGATATTTTTTCAACGGTTGTAGACCATTTTATTGGATTTTGTATTTGTGCAATTAAAGCAGAACTAAAAGTAAAAAGGAAAATGAAAACTAATTTTTTCATATAAGAATTTTAAATAATATTTTTTATTTGGTCGGTACAAGATAAGATACCTGAATAATTTATAGTGTTAAATTTAATATAACAATAAGGCATTAGCCTATTCTGTTTAAAATTAATTTCTCCAGAATTGATTCTACACCTTCTTCTAAATTGCTTTTCGTTTCAAAACGTGCTATTTTTTTAACCGCGCTATGTGCGTTTGCCATTGCATAACTAAAATGGGCAAGTTCTAACATTTGTAAATCATTGTTATAATCGCCAAAAACCATAGTTTCTTCTTTAGTAACGCCAAATTCTTTTTGTAACTTACTTAAGGCATACCCTTTATTGGCTTCAACATGCGAAATATCTAACCAATTTTGACCAGAAACTATTACCTGCATATCGGTTTTTAACGAATTAATGTATGGGTAAATGTTGGTCTCAGAACATTCATAATGAAATACTGCTATTTTTAAAAAATCGTCATTTTCAACTTTAGTTAAATCTTCAACGATTGCATATTCTGAATAATACTCACTAAATCGTGAAATAAACTCGGCGTTTTTAGTTTCTATATAGGCCGATTTTCGTCCACATAAAACAATAAAAATATCTTTTATTTGACGCAAAGCGGTAAGTGATTTTAAAATATTAGCCGGGGTTAATTTTAATAAAACATGTTCTTTGCCATTATACTTCATGAGGCCACCATTTTCGGCAATAATTGAAATATCGTTTTTTATTACATGTAGTTTATCGGAAATACTTTGGTATTGACGCCCGCTTGCAGCAACAAAATGAATATTGTGCTTTTTTAATTCATAGAACTGATTGAGAAATCGACTACTTACTTCGCCTTTTGGGTTTAGTAGTGTACCATCCATATCGGTAACTACAAGTTTTACTTTTGAAAAATCCATAGTGTTAATTATAATGCAAAAATACTACTCTTAAACTAATTATGTAGGAGGGAAGATCGAATCTATTTAATTATCCAAAAAAATTATTTTAACTAGCAATATTATGATAGCTGATTTTGGTAAAGGTATTTTTGTAAATTGCGTTAATTTTAATTTACACATTAACAAGTATGGTAACCTTAAAGCAATTAGCAAAAGAGTTAAATGTTTCTATATCTACAGTTTCGAAAGCTTTAAATAATAGCGAAGAAATTGGGGAAGACACCGTTAAGCGTGTAAAAGAGCTGGCAGAATTGTATAACTATAAGCCTAATAAGGTCGCGCTTAGTTTAAAACAAAATAAGACTAAAACAATTGGGGTTATTATACCTGATATTTTAAATCATTTTTTGGCTAAAGTGCTTTTTGGTATTGAACGTGAAGCTGCAAAATATGGTTTTAACATTATTACATGCATTTCTAACGAGTCTTTAGAGAAGGAGAAAGAAAGTTTGCGATTTTTGGCGAATGGCAGTGTAGACGGATTCATATTATCTGTGGCTGAAGAAACTCAAGTTAAAAATGAGATAGATCATTTTAAAAAAACTATCAGTCAAGGACTGCCAATTGTAATGTTTGATAGAGTTGCACATGATGTCATGTGTGATAAGGTGATTGTTGATGATTTTGATTCTACTTATAATGCCACGAAAGGTTTAATTTCAGAAAAACGCAAAAACATCGCTTTTATAAGTACTATAGATGGTATAAGTGTAGGCAAATTGAGAGAGAGAGGTTATAACAAAGCTATTTTAGAAAGTAAAAATCATCAGCCTTTAGTATTAAAAATTACGAGAAATGATGATCATCAAAAAAAGATTATTTCTTTTTTGAAAAAAAATAAAACAATTGATGGTGTACTTGCAGCAGATAGTTCTTCAGGAATTATTGCAATAAGTGCTGCCATTAATTTAGGACTTAAAGTGCCTAAAGATATTTCGATTATAGGGTTTGCAAGTAAATCAGATTCGTAACATACCATTCCTAAGCTTACAACCATCAGGCAGCACGCTAAAGAAATTGGCGCTTGTGCCGCTCAATTATTGATAAATAGATTGCAGAATAAGGAGGTTGAAGAGGATGTTAAAACCAGAATAGTTAAAACGACTTTGATTAAAAGCAAATCTACCTTGTAAGAATACACGTTATTTGCTTAATTAAATTAGACCTAAATCAACACTTAAACGTTATAATTGTTCATTTCATCGAATATATTTTATTATTTGGTTCGCTTTATCATACATTAGTAGTCCTTAAAGTGCGCCCCAAGTATTTTCCCTCTGCAATTTAAGAATCATTAATCCATTTTTTTTGACTGTAAGGTCATTTCCCTCAAAATAGTATGTAAACAAAATCTGTGCGTTTTTTTTATGCATTCGATTTTAAGTTAATTATCCATTTTTTCCCTCTAACCGAGATTTTGCATGTCAAAGTCTTAGTTACCGTGTTTGTTTAAAAATTTAGAAAAAAAATAATTTAACCTTAAAATCAATAAATATGAAAACTCTGAAAATTACCTTAATTGTAGCATTATTTTTCGCAGCACTTACTTCTTGTACTAAACAAGATTTAAATGAAGATGACGTGTTGGTAGCACCAACAACCCAAAGCACTGTTTTTACCGGTGGTGACATCGATAATTAATTAAAAAATATCAATTACTTATATAAAAGCTCTTTACTAATAGTAAAGAGCTTTTTTTATAAAAAAATTATAAATACTTTTGAAGGAATCCTTACAAATTCCTAGACCTTGAAGTTTAAACTTTTTTATATCCTTGTTATTGGCATTATAAGTTGCACTTTTGGTCAACATAAAAGTGATTTAGAAAAAATTGATTCTTTAAAAAAATATGTTTATAATTCGAAAGGACAGGATTCAACCTCACTAGCCACTGCTAATTATAATATAGCCGAATATTACAGAAAAACTACGCCGTTTGCCGACAGTGCCTTTTTTTACTACCATAAGGCTGAAAAAATATTTAAGCAGTTAAACACCAAATACGAATTGGCCTTAACCTTGTACGGTATAGCTGTTATTCAAAAAAATGAAAAAGATTTTATTGGTAGTGAGGTAACTTCTATTGAAGCTTTAACATTGTTGGAATATTTAAATGAAAATGATAATGTTATCAACTTAAAATCATTTATTTATAATAATCTAGGAATTGTATTTAGAGAACTAGAACAATATCAGGAATCTTTAAATTATTTTAATAAGTGTATTGAATTAAAAAGAAAATTAAAGGGTGATAATAGATTAAATATTGATACTTCTATAAATAATCTTGCAAATACATTAAAAAAGGCCAATCAATTTGAATTGGCAAAAAAGTATTATAGTCAAATACTAGCTAATAAAAACTTAATTAGGGAACGGCCCGATATATATGCATTGGTATTAGATAATTACGCCAACACGTTATATCTTTCTAAACAATACGATGAGCTTCCAGAGTTGTATTTTAAAGCTCTTAAAATAAGTGACAGTGTTGAATTTAGAGGGTATAATTCTATCATTATTAATCAGCATTTGGCCGAATATTATAACGATTTTGGTGAAAAGGAACGGGCAAAATATTATGGGTATACAGCAAAAACCATTTCAGAAAAGTATCATAATGATGATTTATTGAAATCACTTTTATTACTTTCAAATATAGAAGCCGGTGACGCGGCTGCAAATCATTTAAAGGAATATATTAAACTGAATGATAGCTTGCAAAAAAATGAGCGCATAATAAGAAATAAGTTTGCGCGAATCCGTTTTGAAACCAGTCAAATAGAACAAGAAAATATTCAATTTGCAAAAGAACGTATGTGGTTGCTCATTATTTCTGTGGTGTTAATTATAGCTTCATTTCTATTATATCTGGTAATTAATCAGCGAAATAAAAACAAAGAATTACAATTTATACAAGCACAGCAAGAAACTAACGAAGAAATATACAATTTGATGCTTTCACAAAATGAAAGTATAGAAGAGGCAAGAGGGCTGGAGAAAAAACGTATTTCTCAGGAATTACACGATGGTATTTTGGGGCGTTTGTTTGGTACCCGTTTAAGTTTAGATAGTTTAAATTTAAATAATAGTGAAGAAGCCATAAAGACTAGGGGCCACTATATAAACGAACTTCAAGTGATTGAGCAGGATATAAGGAAAGTTTCACATGAATTAAATACCGATTTTATTTCGGGTTCTGGTTTTATAGATATTATTAGAACATTGATTGAAACGCAAGCAACTGTCTATAAAATAGATTCTAATTTAAAGCATGATGATACTATTGATTGGGATGAAATCACTAATAAGAAGAAGATTCATATTTACCGAATAATACAAGAATCACTACATAATATTTATAAACATGCCAATGCTCAGCAAGTCAATATTAGTTTTCAATTGATAAATGATGTAATTTGCTTATCCATTGTTGATGATGGTTCTGGATTCGATGTTAATAAAGCCAAATCTGGGATTGGTTTAAAGAATATGAATACGAGAATTAGTGAAATAAACGGAACGATAGCAATAACTTCAGAAAAAGATTCAGGAACAACTGTTACCATAAAAGTACCAATAACCTAACCCCATTTTATGAACCAGAAAATTAAAATATTAATGATTGATGACCACCCTATGATTATTGAAGGTTATCAAAACACATTACTTTTTACTAAAAAGGAAAATCAAGTTTTAGAAATAGATATTGCAAATAATTGTGATGAAGCCATTGCATTTATGGATAAAGCTGTAGAAAAGGAAACTCCATACCATGTATTGTTTGTTGATATAAGCTTACCGCCATCTAAAGATGGATTAATGACATCGGGTGAAGATTTGGCGTCTTATGCACGTAAAGTTTTGCCAAACGCAAAAATTATAATATTAACCATGTTTAACGAATCTTTTAGAATTCATAATATTATAAAAACCATAGACCCTGAAGGGTTTTTAATTAAAAGTGATTTAACATCGAGCGAACTCGCAAGCGCTTTTCAGGCCGTATTAAATAACCCGCCATTTTATAGTGGTACTGTAAACAGCTTTATAAGAAAAGCGATTTCCAGCGATATTGTAATTGATGAAAAGAATAGAAAGATACTTCATTTGTTATCGCAAGGTGTTAAAACAAAAAACTTAGTGCAGCATTTAGATATTTCTTTAAGTGCTATCGAAAAGCGGAAAAAGCAGCTTCGGGAGATTTTTGAAGTAAACGATGGACAGGATGAAACGCTTTTAAATGCGGCAAGAGACAGGGGATTTGTTTAAAATGTAGTTTTTTCGATTATATATAATTTTTTTATTTTTTTTTACCCTTTCAAAAAGCTTACTACCATTGAGCTTTATATTAAACCCGTAATTGTGTTACGGGTTTCCCACAGTTCGATGAGATAAGTAATATCTATCTTTGTAATATCAACACTTCAAAAAATTAGTAATCCCTCAATTTTTTTGTTGATAATAGCAATTTACATTGGCCCTATGGATGTGAGAGACCCATAGGGCTTCTTCGTTTATGTCATTTAGAAATTAAGAAGAATGATAGAAATTACTGCTTTATAGAATTTAAAATCTAAAAAATATTGTACTTTTCCAGCTCAGTTATAATTCATGAAACACATTTTTGTTTTTATATTATTTATGCTACTCGTTTCATGCGAGTATTTCAATGTAAAAAAGACGACTCCTGAAGCAATTTTAAACGAAGAGTTGCAAACTTTTAATTGGAACGATGTAGATGTATATCCATCATTTTCTGCGTGCGATTCTTTAGATACTAAGGATGAAAAAACAAGTTGTTTTACAGAGATTCTAACTAACCATATTTTAAAGTATCTCGAAAACGAGCCTATTATAGTTACACACGATGTTAAGGATACTATTCATCTTGAATTTCAAGTTTCTGAAACAGGGATCTTATCGTTATTAGAAGTTAAAATAGATAGTATTACAATTAAGGAAATACCAAACATCAAAAATTTAATTCATTCAAGTTTAGATTCTTTACCCAAAATATTTCCAGCTATAAAACGCGGTCAGCAAGTTAAAACCGAGTTTAAATTACCTATTATTATTCAGGCAAATTAATTTATTTTTTAAACGTACGTCCTTTCCATTTATAGTTTGAAAAAACAGAAACAAATGTGATATAGACACTAAAGAAAGGATAGAATAAAAACCCAACAATAAAACTTCTTAAAACGCTTTTCTGGTTAAAAAATAACGCCGATTTATAAATTAAAAAGAAATCGATGTTAAATTTAATAATAACCAGATAGATGAAGGCTTTTAAATTAAAAGCGCCAAAAACAGTAAGCAATCCTAAAGAAATAATTAGGGCATTCATTAGTAAAACAATTAACCCTGTAATCTTACCAAACCAATTGTTATAGGCACTAGTTTTTGCTGCCCAACGAACACGTTGCGAAAATAAAGAATCCCAAGTTGGTTGCGCTTTTGTAAATACAATGGCATGTTCAGATTTTAAATAATGAACTTGATCTGGGTGCTTTTTTACTGCTTTTTCTAAAAGAAAAATATCGTCGCCACTCGCTGTATTTGTATTACCATCAAAACCATTTAATTCTTCAAACAATATTTTTTTGTATGCAAAATTGGCACCGTTGCATAGAAATGGTTTCTTAATGCTAAAACCGCCTATGGTGGCTCCCTGTAAACTCAACATATCCAGTAATTGAAATCGGTTCAAGAAGTTGTTTTTTTCAAAATAGCTTACCGGAGCAGCGATGCAATTTGCGTTTGATTTTTGAATTAATTCGTCAAAACTACATAGCCAGTATTTTGGTAAAAGACAATCGGCATCTGTTGTTATAATCCATTCATTTTTGGCAACTTTAATAGCTGTTGAAATAGCGTCTTTTTTTGGAGAATTTGATGTTCTTATGTTTGAGATTATTTTTATGTCGGGTTGATCGCCGTCGAAATCTTTAAGTTTTTCTCTTATAATGTTAGCCGATTCATCTTCCGATTCATCGTCAACAAGAATAACTTCAAATAATTCTTTAGGGTAATTTAATGATAGGATAGACTTTAATAGAATCGGCAAATTTTCGGCTTCATTTCGAAAAGGAATAACCACAGAAAATGTTGTTTTAGACGTCAAACTTTCCTTCTTGAAAATTTTAATTCTATCGAACCCAAAAGCAAAGCAACCTATTAATAAAAGATAGAGTAAAGTAATTGTAATACTTGTAATTATCATAGTGACACGGTTTCTTTTGGGAATTTAAAATTCAAAACGTGATAACTTCCCAAAATACTTGGAAGCACAAAATTAAATATCCACATAAGGGTTACAATGCATAATACTGTTATAGCACTTACACCAATAAAAGTAAATAAATAAACAGCAACACTTCCTTTTACCACAACGTCAAAAATAAAAATGGAGGGTATTATCGATGCTAATAAATACATGGTTGTAATCACCATCATGCTATGTAAATAGGAGGTTTCAATTTGAAATATTGTGAGTAAATAATAAAATTGAAATGAAAAAATTAGGTACCGCAATAGCGATAAACAAAACCCCTGAATAATTATTCTTTTAGGGTAATTTATAATGAAACCCTTCATCTTTTCTAAAGAAAACCTTTTGATTCTGAATCTGGTTTTGCCGATTACAACAACAGCTAGGACAATGAAAAGTATGGTAATTATTGAGATTAATAATATTTTAGATGTGTTTAATGAGATTTGGTATTCTGAAACAAAAAAATACAAACCAATACCACCTAAAATAACGGTAACACTCATTTGCAAAAGGTTGCTAAGTAAATTGATAAGCATGATCCTTTTCCTATATTCGTTTTTAAAGTAAATGGCTTTAGCACCATATTCACCAATTCTGTTTGGGGTGAACAATGACGCCGTTAAAGAACCTAAACTTTGTTCGAGTGCTATTTTAAATGTGATTTTCTGAGATACAGACACTAATTTGCGCCATTTTAAAATTTCTAAGAACCAGTTAAAACAACTCAAAAACAATAAAGAAATAATAGAATTTAACGTAAAAACCTTGTTTTCATTCAGAAATTCAATAAAAACAGAATATTCAAAATCGCGATTATTCGATAGTTTTAGGTATATAAAATAAAAAGCAAAAACAACGATGCTAATTTTAATTAGTACAAAAAAGAATTGTTTAGATTTGTGTGATAAAGCATTTAGCATAGTCACAAATTAAACGATTATAATCTTATGGCTGCATATCTTCAAGTACAAAAAATAATATTCTTAATAGCTTTAGGGATTTTAGTAACGACTTTAAGTTATGCTCAAAGAGATTCTGAGGTGTGGAAATTACAATTAGCCGTCGGAATAAATAATCCTATGGAAAAAGTAGGAAATGTTGGCTATTATTCGAAATATGTAAATTTCCCTACCGTCAATATTGGGTTACAACATATGTTTACTGAAAGTTTAGGGGCGAAACTAGATGTTGGTTTTAACCGTGCTTCCAATCATGATACCTCATTGGAATATAAACTTAATTATACGCGTGTAAATGCTCAGATTGTTTATAATCTTAGATCCGTGCTAAGTTTTTTGCCAGAACGCATTGCATTAGTTGCTCATGCCGGACCGGGAATAAGTTTTACCCAGCCTTTAGGTAATTTTAGCGATAATAAATACACGTATCTTAATGCTTTAGGAGGGATGGAACTTCATTACGGACTTTCAAAATCTTTATCGATTTATACTGATTTAGGTTATGTGTATTCATTAGCAGGGAAAAATAAATATGATGTTAATGTTGATGGGATTTCGATATCACTAAATGGATGTAAATACTGTAATTAATGAGTAAAGAAAGAATCATTTTAGGTATAGATCCAGGAACAACTATTATGGGATTCGGACTCATTAAAGTGGTTGGAAAAACAATGACTTTTTTACAACTTAATGAATTGGATTTAAAAAAGTACGATGATCATTATCTTAAATTAAAACTCATATTTGAACGCACCATCGAACTTATTGACACACATCACCCCGACGAAATAGCTATTGAAGCACCATTTTTTGGAAAGAATGTACAGAGTATGTTAAAACTTGGGCGTGCTCAGGGCGTAGCAATGGCTGCTGGTTTGAGCAGAGAAATTCCAATTACAGAATATCTTCCAAAAAAGATAAAAATGGCCATTACCGGAAACGGAAATGCAAGTAAGGAGCAAGTTGCTAAAATGTTGCAAAGCTTATTAGGGTTAAAGACATTGCCTAAAAATCTGGATGCGACCGATGGATTAGCGGCAGCGGTTTGTCATTTTTATAATTCAGGAAAAATAGAAATTGGTAAAAGTTATTCGGGTTGGGATGCTTTTGTTAAGCAGAATGAAGCAAGGGTGAAGAAATAATGGCTGGAATCTATATTCATATCCCATTTTGTAAACAGGCATGTTATTATTGCGATTTTCATTTTTCAACTTCGTTAAAGAAAAAGAGTGAATTAGTTACTGCTTTGGCAAAAGAATTGATTTTGCGCAAAGATGAATTCAAGAACCAAACCGTCGAAACCATTTATTTTGGAGGAGGAACCCCATCTTTATTAACGATTGATGAATTACAATTTTTGATTTCTGAAGTTTATAAAAATTATATCGTAATTGAAACTCCTGAGATTACACTTGAAGCTAACCCTGATGATTTATCTAAAGATCTAATAGTCCAACTATCTAATAGTCCAGTAAACCGATTAAGTATAGGTGTTCAGTCTTTTTTTGAAGCCGATTTAAAACTCATGAACCGTGCTCACAATGCGGAAGAAGCAAAAGCATGTTTAGAGGAGGCAACGAAACATTTTGATAATATTTCGATTGATTTAATCTACGGAATTCCCGGATTGACCAATGAAAACTGGATAAAAAATATAGAAACTGTTTTAAGTTACAATATTCCACATATTTCAAGTTATGCCTTAACTGTTGAACCAAAAACGGCTCTGGATACTTTTATTAAAAAAGGAATCATTGAAAATGTGGATGATGATTTGGCACAAGAGCAATTTCATATTTTAATTGAAAAATTAGAAGAGGCTGGATTCGTGCATTACGAATTATCAAACTTTGGTAAACCCGATTATTTCAGTAAGAATAATTCGGCATACTGGCAAGGGAAATCGTATTTAGGGATTGGACCTTCGGCACATTCTTTCAATGGAAATGAACGTGGTTGGAATGTTCGAAACAATTCAAAATATATAAAGGCTTTAGAGCAGAATATACTTCCTATTGAAACCGAAGTTTTATCAACTACCGACAAATATAACGAGTATGTTATGACAGGTTTGCGAACCATGTGGGGGGTTTCTTTAGAAAGGGTAGAACAGGATTTTGGAATAATGTATAAAAATTATCTTTTAGAGCAGGCAACATTTCATTTAAAAAATGAAATGTTGTATCTTAATGACGGCAAAATACTTGTCACTAAAAAAGGTAAATTTTTGAGCGACGGTATTGCTTCAGACCTATTTAAAATTAATATAATATGATTGCAACCATTCAATATAATTCCAAAAAATATCAAATCGATTTATCACAAGCTTTAGATATTTCTATACCCATGCGTGCCTCAAAAAGCAATGTAAATGCATGGTATTTAGATGAGCCTAAAATAGAACCTGTAAAAGATGGTGAATGGAAAGCGACTGTGAAAGACGGTGCTTGTATGAATTTTAATAATATTTATTTTAATCCGCATGCACATGGTACACATACCGAATGTGTTGGACATATTACTCAAAAGGTACATTCCATCAATCAAAATTTAAAACAGTTCTTCTTTTTGGCTGAAGTTATTACCGTGGCTCCAGAAAAACTAAATGGTGATTTTGTAATTTCAAAAAAACAAGTTCAATTTGCTTTAGGAAACAAGAAAAGAGACGCCGTTGTAATTAGAACCATCCCTAATATGGTGGATAAATTAACCAAGCAATACTCAAACACAAATCCCACTTACTTATTGGAAGAAGCGGCCATATACTTAAGAGAAAAAGGCATTAATCATTTGCTTATAGATTTGCCAAGTGTAGATAAAGAAAAAGATGATTGCGAGTTGTTAGCGCATAATGCGTTTTGGAATACCAAAGGAAAAATAAGATTTGATGCGACTATAACGGAATTCATTTTTGTACCGAATACCGTGGAAGATGGTACCTATTTTTTAAATCTGCAAATAGCACCTTTTGAAAACGATGCAACACCAAGTAAGCCTGTATTATTTAAAATAATGGAATGATTGAAATTTCAACGGATAAAAACAAGCTTCAAATAAAAATGATTCATCAATTTTTAACCAAATCCTATTGGGCAAAAGGCAGAACTATTGATGAAGTAAAAAAATCAATTGAACATTGTTTGTGTTTTGGAGTTTATTTAGATGAAAAACAAATTGGTTTTGCTAGAATAGCTACCGATTATACTGTTTTTGCCTATGTAATGGATGTCTTTATTTTACCAGAATACCAAGGGAATGGGTATTCAAAACAATTGATGAGCGCCATAAATGTAGAGCCACGACTGCAATCTTGTAAAGTTTGGATGTTAAAAACAGCTGACGCACATAAATTGTATAAGCAATTTGGGTACAATGAGTTAGCGCAGCCTGAAAAATTGATGGAAAGAATTATAATTCTATGAAAGTAAGTAAAATACTATGATATAAAAAAGTATTTATCTAATTTAGAGCCATATAGGTTTGATAATATGATAATTAAGAATAAAGCTATTACTAAGAGAATAAATTTGCTTTTTATTTATTACTTTATTAGTTTAAGTATTGCCTATTCGCAGTCTCAAGTTAATTTCAGACAATTATCAGTTAAAGAAGGATTATCTCAAAACAGTGCTGTTTCTATTACTCAAGATAGTATTGGTTATTTATGGATTGCCACTCAAGATGGATTAAATAAATATGATGGTAGAGAATTTTTTAATTATCCATATTTATTTGTCGATATAACAAAGCCTAATTATAGTAACCTAGGAAAGGTATATACCGATAGAAAGGGAAATATTTGGATTATTCCTATTAATAAAACCCCTTATAAGCTTAATAGCTCTAAAAATGAGTTTCAGCCTGTTAGCTCTATTACTGATGCTAGCATAATTTTTCAGGATAGTCATTTAAATGTATGGATTGGAACCTACACCAACGGACTTTATCTTATAAACCCTTATACACTTAAAACAAAACAGATTTTAAATTCCAAACAGGTAAAAGGAACTATTTTTGAAATTGTTCAGAAAAATGAAGATGAGATTATTTTGGTTGCAGGAAAGCATCTAATAGAATTAAATGTAAAAACTAACCAATCATATCTTTTACAATCAAAAACTAATTTGGGGGTATCCATAGATTCTAATTTTAGTGCCATTGTTTTTGATAAAGCAGGCAATCAATGGCAAGGAACTTATGGTGATGGATTGTATTTTAAGCCTAATAAAAGCGATGATTTTCTCAGAATATCAGATTATAATTCTACAATTAATCTGCCAAATAACCTTAATATTTTAGCGCTCCATGTTGATAAAAAAAACAGACTCTGGATCGCTACTTATGGCGATGGACTTTATTTGATTGACCTGGTTAGGAATGTAATGAAACAATTTTTAGTAGAAAAGCATAATTTAAAATCGTTACACTATAATGATGTTTTATGCATTTACGAAGATTATTCAGGCACCATATGGTTTGGTACAGATGGAGCTGGAATTAGCTATTATGATGAATATTTAGAGAAGTTTAATGTGTGTACTAATTACCAAACTCCCGAAAATGTTAGTATAGATTTGGTAAGAGCAATTGCGGTTGAAAAAAATGGA
>Ga0102812_10000465_pt1 | contig 29411 bp, 28 predicted proteins | sample ColrivemetaGS713_FD_79334 | JGI IMG/M metagenome (GOLD analysis project Ga0102812, IMG submission 79334) | Estuarine microbial communities from the Columbia River estuary - Flood tide ETM metaG S.713 | ecosystem: Environmental > Aquatic > Marine > Intertidal zone > Estuary | place: USA...
TCGCGGCAGGCGCCCGGGAAATCGACATTGTGATTTCGCGCCGCCATGTGCTGACCGGCAACTGGCAGGCGCTTTACGATGAAATGCGCGAAATGCGCGAGGCCTGCGGCGACGCCCATGTCAAAGCGATCCTTGCCACCGGCGAACTCGGCACCCTGCGCAATGTCTATAAGGCTAGCCTTGTCACGATGATGGCCGGGGCGGATTTCATCAAAACTTCGACCGGCAAGGAAAGCGTGAACGCAACCCTGCCCGTGTCCCTGACCATGATCCGTGCGCTGCGCGATTATGGCGAACGGACAGGGATCAAGATCGGATACAAGCCCGCAGGCGGGATCAGCAAAGCCAAAGACTCGATCGTCTATCTGTCTTTGATGAAAGAAGAACTGGGGAACCGCTGGCTCGCCCCCGACCTGTTCCGCTTTGGCGCATCCAGCCTTTTGGGCGATATCGAACGTCAACTTGAACACCACCTGACCGGCGCCTATTCGGCAAGCTGGCGTCACGCTTTGGCCTAAGGGGCACCAGATGACCGTCAAAGAGATTTTCGAAACCATGGACTATGGCCCCTCGCCCGAAAGTGCTGCCGAAGCGCTGGCTTGGCTCGTCGATATGGGCGACCGTTTCGGGTGCTATATCAATGGCACCTTCACCGCCCCCGGTGAGACCTTTGAATCGCGCAACCCCGCCACGGGCGAGGTGCTGGCGCAGGTGACGCAAGCAACCCAAAGCGACGTCGATGCCGCCGTCACGACGGCGCGCCGCGCGCAATCCAAATGGGCAAAGGACAGCAAGGCACGGGCCCGCGTTCTCTATGCAATCGCGCGGCTTTTGCAGAAACACTCGCGGCTTTTTGCCGTGCTCGAAACGCTGGATAACGGCAAACCGATCCGCGAAAGCCGCGACATCGATGTGCCGCTTGCGCAGCGGCATTTCTATTATCACGCTGGCATGGCGCAGCTGATGGACAGCGAATTGCCGGGCCGCGAAGCGATCGGCGTCTGCGGCCAGATCATCCCTTGGAATTTCCCTCTGCTCATGCTCGCGTGGAAAGTCGCGCCAGCCTTGGCGATGGGCAACACGGTGGTGCTGAAACCCGCCGAATACACCTCGCTGACTGCCCTTCTATTTGCGGATATCTGCCGTCAGGCGGGGGTTCCCAAAGGGGTCGTCAATATCGTGACCGGCGATGGCGCAGTCGGCGAAATGATCACCGCACACCCCGGGATCGACAAGATCGCCTTTACAGGGTCAACCAGCGTCGGCCGCCGCATCCGCGAAGCAACCGCGGGATCAGGCAAGGCGCTGACGCTCGAACTGGGTGGGAAATCCCCCTACATCGTCTTTGAAGACGCCGATCTGGATTCGGCGGTCGAAGGTCTGGTCGACGCGATCTGGTTCAATCAAGGGCAGGTCTGCTGTGCCGGTTCGCGTCTCTTGGTGCAGGAAGGTATCGCAGACCGTTTCCTGACCAAACTCAAGGCCCGCATGACGACCCTGCGCATCGGTAACCCGATGGACAAAAGCATCGATGTCGGCGCGATCGTCGATCCGGTGCAGATGCAAACAATTGCGCGGCTTGTGGACGGCTGCAACGAGGGTGAAAAATTCGTGGCACCGGGGACGTTGCCAACCCGCGGCTGTTTCTACCCACCCACCCTGATCAGCGGCCTGTCGCCCGCATCGACACTGATGCAAGAGGAGATCTTTGGCCCGGTTCTGGTCTCAACCACTTTCCGCATCCCGGCCGAGGCGATCGAGATCGCCAATAACACGCGCTATGGCCTCGCCGCGACGCTCTGGACCGAAAACATCAACCTCGCGCTTGATATCGCACCGAAACTTGTGGCCGGCGTTGTGTGGGTTAATGGCACCAATATGTTCGACGCTGCCGCCGGTTTTGGCGGGGTCCGCGAAAGCGGGTTCGGGCGCGAAGGCGGCTGGGAAGGCCTGATGGCCTATACCCGCGCCAAGGCGCCCCACAAACCGATCTTGCCCGTGACTGCCCGCAACGGTGACGGAGGCCCCGAAGACGGGCTGGATCGCACCGCCAAGTTCTATATCGGAGGCAAACAGACGCGCCCCGACGGAGGCTATTCGCGGGGGGTCTATGGCGCGCGCGGTGTGCTACTTGGGCACTCCGGTCTTGCCAACCGCAAGGACCTGCGCAACGCCGTCGAGGCGATGAACGCAGCCAAGGGATGGGGCAAGACAACTGCCCACCTGCGGGCGCAGATCCTCTATTACATCGGCGAAAACCTGTCAGCCCGCGCCGCCGAATTCGCGCGGCGGATCGACAGCATGACTGGGGGCAAGTCCGGCGCGAAAGAAGTATCGGCCACGATCGACCGTCTGTTCACCTGGGCAGCCTGGGCCGATAAATACGATGGTCTGGCGCATGGCGTTCCGATCCGCGGCGTGGCACTGGCGATGAAAGAACCCGTCGGCAATATCGGCATCATTTGCGCGGATGAAGCCCCGCTTTTGGGTCTGGTCAGCGCCGCGGCCCCCGCCATTGCCTTTGGCAATCGGGTAACCGCCATTGCCTCCGAAGCCTATCCGCTTGCCGCCACCGATTTCTATCAGGTTCTGGAAACGTCCGATCTTCCAGCCGGGGTGGTCAATATACTGACAGGGTCCCATGCGGAACTGGCATCACAAATGGCAGCCCATATGGACATCGATGCGGTCTGGTCGTTCTCGTCTACCGATCTGTCACAAGTGATCGAAGCGAAATCGGCGCTGAACCTCAAGCGGACTTGGGTCAATAACGCCCGTGCGCGGGATTGGATGGCAGGCAACGACACAGAAGAGTTCCGCCTGCAATCCACCGAAATCAAGAACATCTGGATACCCTACGGCGAATAAGAAAGGGGGGGGGCTGTCTGCCCCCCTCGCGCGTGCCGCGCTCACCCCCCGAGGATATTTTCGGGCCTCTGAGAAATGCGGAGGCGCAAATCTTGCGCGCGCCTCCCCTCCCTCTCGGAGGCCCCTAAATATCCCGGGGTGAGGACCGCAGGTCCGAGGGGCAGAGCCCCTATTTGCGCCGCCAGGTATCGAGCCAGCGTCCGATCCGGGACTTGCGCTCGGATACATTCGCCTCAACTTCGTCCCAGGTATTGCTTGCCTTGTCCAAGGCGGGATCGAGCGATCTTTCACGAAACTGCGCCCACATGGCCCGCAGGAACAGCCAGGCAACAATCAAAAACGCAAAGAACCCGATGTTGAAATAGGGAATGATCCGTTCGTCCGGACCCGAGGCAGGGCGCAAGGAGACCGCATTCGGGTAAATCGTAAAGAAACGGTTCCGCCAGCCGTAATGCGTCATCACCATCCATTTCGGCGCGGCTTCGGTTGAAACGGAATCCCCTGCTTCGGCCTGCAGATCGGAACTGTCGAATTTGAAATAGGGCGGCCAGATCCAGCCGGTGTCTTCGTTGCGATAGACCATGGTCGCATCGCTTAGCTTGATCAGACCAAACAGCATCGTCCGCTTGCGCACCGTATTGATGAGCCGCAAGTCACGGGTTGGTTGATCCACATTGCCGCTGTCAGCCTGCGCATAGAACCAACGGTTTGCCGTGCTGAAATCGGTCCGGATGATTTCGGTCGAGGTGACGCGGACGATGTCATGTTGCGGCAGAACATAGTGGAGGAGAGACCCCAGCAGAACAAAGACAAGGATACGGAAAAAGGTTTTGATACGGCGCATTGGGGGTCCTCAGTTTGTCAGATACAGAATGACCGCGACCGCGATCGTAGGGATGACATAGACCAGCCCGATCAGCTTTGGCCGCAGTCCGTTGTTATACTGGGTCATTCCAGCCTCAATATAGGCCTGCCGTTCGACCGCATCGCCGCCGTCGGGGTGGTCATGGGTCCAGCGCTTTTCCAGCTTTTCCCGCCGGACCGACCGCGAATAGATCGAGATGCACAGATAGATCACGCTTAGAAACAAAAAGCCGAAAACGACCAGTCTGATCAGTCCCATTTTCTATTTCCTTTGTCTCAGCGCGCCCCAGGGGCCTAACCGTTCGATCATGTCACGCGCGGCGGGTTTCGCGGCACCTGCGGTACCGGGTTCGGCCATTGGCTCTTCGTGACCGAACAGGGCCTCGCGCGTTCCGGCCTTGTCTACCTGATATTCACGGTCAAGAAAATCCGCCACATAGGCCTGCTTTGACGGCGGCCAGGTGGCGTAGGCGGCATAGAAAGCCTCTTTGTGGCAAATGAACAATTGCCGGATATCGAGCGGCGACAGTTCGGCCAGCAGCATATTGATCAGGTCGCGGTTGGGATGGTTGGTCGCCCTGAGTGTGTAAAAGAATGCCGGATGGTCGCTTGTTATCGTAGGCCAGTCGGCGCCTTCCTCGGCCCAACGGGCGAGCGCGGCAAGCCCCTGCCATTCCGCCGGCAATTGCCCCGCGTATTTGCGCCCCAGCGCGCGCAAGTCGCGGCGCGTCGCCCCTGTCAGATCCTCGCCCAGTCGGCTTGCGACTTCGGCCACGACGAAATCCATTTTCTGGTGAAGCACTGCGGCGACATCGACACCCCGCGCCTTGACCACCGGTTCCGCCAGCCCGTTCAAGGTCAGAAATTTTGCAATCGCGGCCCTGTCCCCGAAATCAAAGACATAAGGAATCGGCAATTCGCCCAAAGCGGCCTTTGGCCCGACAGAAATCGCCGCTGGGTGCGCCACCCCTCGGAAAAGATAGATCCCGCCAAAATGCGAGGTCCAGAAATCGTCCTGCTGGAATGTCATCGACCCAAGCCGCACCGGATTACGGGTAAGATCGCCGGTTTTCTTGGCGAGCCCGATCATTTCCGCGATCAGGACGTCATCCCACCATGCGTCCTTGTCTGTCTTGAAGGTGTCGATCAGCCCATGCAGCTTTTCCGCTGTGGCGACGGTTCCCGCCGTCGTGTCCGCCTCGACCGTGATATGGCGGATGTCGAAAAGCCGTGCCGGACGATCGTCCGCATAGACAGAATTGACCAATTCCCCCGCGACAGCATCGCGTGCGGTCAGACCGAACAACTGCGCTTCGTTTTCGGTGATGAACTGCTTCAATATCCCGCGCGAGGTTGAAAACTTTGCGTTCAGCAGCGGCGCGGTTTTCTGTTCTGTTGTCAGCAGGATGAACTGTCGATTGACCCCGTCGTGGTTGAGATACGCCGCATCGCCCAATTCATCCCCCACCTCGGGCGAATAGCCGGAAATATCGATGTGGAATTCGGTCAGTCCGGTTTGTTTGCCCGTCAGCGCCAAAAGCGCCCGATTGTAACGCTCGACCAGGACAGGGCTATCCACACGGATCAGATTGCCGAACATCAGGCCTTTTTCGATCAGGAGCTTCATTGCACGCTGGCCCCCATCCAAGATCCGTTTCTCATCACCAGACTTCCTTTACCCACTTGCGTGGCAAACGCGACAGCGACAGCAAAAGGACCGGGCCCCACAAAAGCACAGAGATCACGGACAGCCGCAGGAAATGAAACACCGCACCTGCGGTGCCATTTTCTAACAGCACATCGAAGGGGACGCCCTGCCAGACGTATAGCAGTGCGAAATATCCCGCCCCCAAGGCCCCCATTATCAACGTGGACAGGAACCCGTTCAGCAAAAGCCAAGGCACCCCTTCCGGCAGCCAGATCGCCAAAAGACGCGGCACCGCCCATCCCAGCAAGGCGAGCAAAACCGCAGGGACGATCAGGCCCGAAGAAAATGATCCGGCTATCGCTGTCATGCGCCTACTCTTTCCCCTCCAGATAGCGCCGCTTGGCTTCCTCCATCCGGCGCATGTCGCGCACCGCGTTTTCGATGGCGACCTCGTCGGATTTATCGGCATAGCGGAATTCGCTATCGGCGTAGCGGTTGATTTCCTGAATGACCATTTCGGGCGTGATCGGCTGACGCAGGTCCTCGATCATCGCTTTCTTGGTATCGTAGTCCTTGAACAGGAACAGGTCGGGGTTTTCCATCCATTCGTCCGGCAATTCAAAGTCCATCGCCCGAACCTTGACCGCATCGGTGATGTTCTTGATCGCGCGGCCAGTAAAGCGTTCATCGGCTTCTTGGATGGCTTTCAGATAGGTGCCCAGTTTGGCGATGGTGTCCAGCTTGCCGACCTCGCGATCGACCCTGTCGAACACGCGGATCAACCCCTCTTCATGCGGGCGGGAATGGCCGTCAAAACTCGCGGCGACGGCTTTCTTGATTTCCTGCGCTGCGAATAATTCATGATCGCCAACTGGGATCTTGTGGTTCTTGCCCAAGAGCAGGCTCAGGATGTCGATATAGTCATCCCGCGTCTGCGGCCCGTCGACGAGGAACCGTGCCCCAGCCCGTTGACGCAATGCGTCATCCACATTCTCGGGATAGTTCGAGAACATGCCAAAGGTGCAATTGCCACGCACGACGGTGTTGGCGCCTGCAAAGCTTTCCATCAACACGGCGGTAATCTCTAACTGCCCGGCGCTCGATTGCCGGTCACCGCGTTTCCCTGCCAATTGGTCGATATCGTCGATGGTGCCAAAGCCGATCACCCCGGGGTCGAGGACATTGTTGATAAACGCCTTGGCGTTCTGGCCCGATTTCCCCTGATAGCTGTCGATATTGTCGACGCTCAGGTTCTGATAGCGGAACGCATAGCCCGCGACCTGACAATAGTCGTTCAGCAGCCCCGCCATCATCTGGATCAGGGTCGTCTTGCCCGTCCCCGGCTTGCCGTCGCCCATGAAGGTGAAGATGAAGCCGCCCAGTTCGGCAAAGGGGTTCAGCTTGCGGTCAAAGTCATAGGCCATCAACATTTTGGCCAGCCGCAGGGATTGATATTTGGCAATGTGGTTGCCAACAACCTCGTGCGGTTTCTTAAAGGTCATGGTCAGGGTCGTGCCTGATTTGGCGCGGGCGGGGCTGAACCCTTGCACGCTGAAACCGTCGGCCTCGACCTTCCAATGTGCTGCGGTAAAGGCCGCAAGGCGGGGGGCGGTTGCCGCGCGGCTTGCTAGCTTTTCCATCAGCGCCTCGGCAAAGGCGAGGACGGTCGCCACCAGACGGGTCTCGGTCGTGGCGTGGCTGCCGATATCCTGATCGAGTTCCCACAGCGCGCCATGCAGCGCAAGCTGGGCATTTTCGGTCAGGACCTCCTCGACCGTGCCGATTTCGACCTGTTCCTCGCCTGCGTGCGGCCCCAAAAGAAATGCGGTGGCAGACCCAAAGACATAAAGCACCGCCAGCGCCTCGGCGCTCAGAAGCTCGCCGAATTCGGCGGAACGGGCGGCGGGCAAGGTGCCTTCCAGATTGGCGCGCTTTAGGTCTTTTAGCCCGGTGCGGTCTGCAAATTGTTCGCCTACTGCCAAGGCAATCGCCAGCGCACGGCGCAGCGATTGCAGGACAGTCGCCTGCAAGGGCGACATCAGCCCCTCGCCCGCTTCCATGCTTTCGATCCGCGTGGCGATCTGGATTCCTTCGGTCCGGGCAACGCGGCGGGTCACAAGGCCGGGGGTGGTCGACCGGAAAGCGCGACGGGTGCCGATGCCAGCAGAGCGCTCGACAGGGGCCGCTGCAGCGCCCGAGGCAATGCGGGGCGCATGATCGAACCCTTCCAGCATGGCAAGCGCTGCCGGATAGTGGCGGCGAATGTCTTCTTCGCGCAGTTCCATCTGATCGGTCGTCTGGCTCATGTCCTATCCTTCATTTCGTCCCAAATACCTCCCGCCCGGAGGGCCTAGGGCGGGGCCTGCCCCGCCCTATCTGTAACTCAGCACGCGCCCCGTCGGGCTGACCACGAATTTGCGGACATCCGTGAACCCCGGCGGGTTGCGTTCGGCCAGCGCCTGAAACGGGCGTTCGGGCATGATCAGGGCGCGCTCCATCCGTGTGGCACCCGTTTCGGCCCCGCGACCCGCAAAGGGGTCCAGCGCAAAAACCTCGCGCTCTACCTTGCCGAACCAACCGGATTTGACCCGTTCAACGCGTTCGCTATCAAGCTGTTCATCGGTCCAGACCATCGCCCAGTCCTCACCCGGCGGGGCCTTGGCAGCCTCCAGCACCTCGCGCAGCGGTCCGGATTGCTGGGTGAAGGAATGCGAATACATCGGGCCCAAATGGATACGACGCAGTTTCTTGGGATGCAGGTCGTCGAAATCTTCGTCAAAGCCCTTGGCAATGGTCAAAAGCTTTAACCCCGCAAGGCTCTGGGCCATCAGATGCGCCTGCGCCTCGGGCCAGCGGCGTTCGTCCTTGGGCAGGCCGTGTTTGCCGCTGTCCTCTACCTCCATCAGATAAAGCACCGGCAGATTGATCTGCGTGTCATAGACCGCCCAATGCAACAGGAAACGGCGACGGTTCGTCTCCGGATTCCCCAGCCAGACGGCTTCGACATCGTTGCGCGGCCAGAACAGGCTGCCTTTGACCAGTTCTTCGTAATAGAGCCGCTGCGACAGGGTGTATTGCAGCTTGGTCGGGATCGCCTGTTCGCCCAGAATGGTCCGCACCATCTGATCCTTGAGCGCCTCGACCGAGGGCATCTGCGCCAGATGTTTTTGGGCCTGAAGCGCGTCATTGGCCATGTTCATCAGTTCAAGTGCGACGGGAAACCCGCTCTCGACCCGATCAAAGGTTAAGGCGCCTGCATGTTCGAACCGGCCCGCGAAATGGTATTTATGCGCGAGCGCCCGAAAGGTGAAATTAAGCCCGACAAGGTAACGACCAATCGCTGCAATCTCGTGCCGTTCGAATTTGCCCTCGGCCTCCATCACGGCGGCGACCTTGCCCAGATAGCCGGTGATCTTTTCGAACTTGCCGAAATAGCGCCGCGTGACGCGGGTATCCTCCAGCTTGAAATGATCGAGGGTGAGGTCAGTCATGTGTTATTTCTAATCCGACGCCAAATGGCCCGCAGTGAAGAGAAGGGCGGCTCCCCGAGGCCATATGCAAGGGCAACCACTAATCCGGCTGTCATAACCGTGATGGTTTCAGAAAAGAAAAAGTGGTTCCCAAGGAAATACGCCACGATCCCGAAACCAAAGGCAAAAACCAACCTTTGCTGTCGCGAGTCCAACTCATTCTCCATACAGGTTCTTGTCGTGCTTCTCGACGATCTTGGCGAAGCGGCGCACAAAGCGTTCGTCGGCTTTTGCCTTTTCTTCCAGAACCTTGCGGGCAAAGACCATGTGGTCTTCGTGGGCTTCGAGCATATCGGCCATCCGGCTGTTTGTCGCGGCACCGATCGCGGCCATCGCGGTCTGCGCCTCTTGGTCGGTCTTGACCCCGATCTCGTTGATCCGGTGGGCCACGTCCTGCTGCTGCGCGGTTTTCAGCGATTTGGTCAGCGCATCATAGAGCACCACGCGCTGGCGGGTGTCCGTCTGCAGCTTGTTGATCAGCACCATCTGGGTCGCGGACTGGTTCTGCAGTGAATCGACCCAAGTCTTGCCCTTTTCGATATAGCGTTCCAGCGTCTGCGATTTCGCAAGCTTGACCTGCTCTTCCTTTACCAGTTCGTTATAGCGGGTGTTCAGATCGGCCAGTTCGCTTTCCAGCTTGGTGCGCTTGGCGGCGTCCTGTTCCATCGAAATCTTGCCCTCAAGCTCGATGATCTTGGGGTCCATCGCCAGAATATCGGCGCGGGCGGCCTCAAGCTCACCCACCGTCGCCTCGCGTTCGTCCAGCGTGGAAACGAGGTTTGCCTCGACCTTGGTTTTCTGTTCGTTCAGAACAGCCAACTGGGTTTCCAGAAGTTTCTGGATCGTGTTCGATTTCGAAATCAGGTCCTGCAGCTTGTCATCGACCGATGCTGTGCGCATCCGTTCCTGCCGCATCGATTCCGATTTGGCCGACGAAAACATGCCGACAAAGCTCTCCCATCCGGTTTTCGACCGCATCTCTTCGAAGTCCTTCGAAAACCCGGCGGTCACATCGTCCAGCCCCATGATCAGCTCGGCGATATTGGCGTTCATCGCCTCGGTATGGGCGTGCACGTCTTCCAGCGTGGCATTTTCGATATCCACGGAAATGTCGGTGCCTGCCGCCATTTTCTGGCGGGCCGCTTCGATCCGGCTTGTCAGTTCAGCAATCTTGCCCTGCGCCTGCGCGACTTGTTCCTGGCTTTCGCGAATTTGTGCATCAAAATTTGCCACGGCTTATCCCTCGTTCAATGCGCCGGTTGCGCCGGCGGACCAATGTTACACCCGTTTACATGGGTATCAATTCGACTTGCCGCAAGTGTGGCAAATGCGGAATCGATTGAAAAGGGACAAGCAGCAGTTGAGCCAATTTTCCCGCAGACGCCAATTGGGCTATTCGTTTCAAATGCGACGTTTTAGAATGGCGAAATCCCCGAATGATGGAACCAAAGAATGACCCATTTTATCCGCTGCCTGACCGATCAGGCCACCGCAGAAACCGACCGACCCGCGCCGGAAAAGGTGCTGGCGGGCGATCCCGTCCATACCACTTGGAATATCGAGGACCGCGACGGGCTGTATTGCGGGATATGGCGATCAACGCCGGGTAAGTGGCGGATCAACTATGATGAATGGGAATATTGCCGCATCCTGTCCGGACATTCGATCCTGACCGAAGAAGGGGGCACCCCCAGACATGTCAAAGCCGGAGACAGTTTCATCCTGCACCCCGGCTTTGTCGGCACTTGGGAGGTGATCGAAACCACCACCAAGGATTATGTGATCCGGCTTTAGCCTTCTGCGGCGTCCAGACCTTCGTCGAACAGCGGCACATGATCGGCGGCGACAGCTTCTTCGCCATAGATCAGGTCGGGGTCGATGATTTTTGGCGGCAGTTCTTCGCCGCGACCAAAGTATTCCGGATCAACCCGCAGCGATTCCGCTTCGGACCGGATATTGATCCGCATCGGCACCTCGATCTGGTCGAACAGGTGGATGATGTCCTGATTGAACATCCGGATGCATCCGGCGGACCCTGAATTGCCGATGCTTTCAAGGTCATTGGTGCCGTGCACGCGGTAGTGGGTGTCGCGGCCATTGCGATAGATATAGAGCGCCCGCGCGCCCAAGGGGCTGCGCAACCCGCCGGGAACACCCTGCCGGAAGGGGCCGTAAACCTCTGGTTCCGTCCGCAGCATATTTGCGGTCGGCGTCCATCCTGGCCAGGCCTTTTTCAGCTGGATAGAGGCCAGTCCGCTAAGGGTGCGGCCCTGACGGCCGACCGCGATGGGGTAGCGGGTCGTCGTCCCGTCTTCGCGCACGTGATACAGGAACTTGGCATAGGGATCGACGTCGATGCTGCCCAAGGGCGCCTCTCCGGTATAGATCCCTTCCATCCGGCGGTTGATGCCTTGGGTGTATTTGGTCGGAATTCCCGGCAGGCTATAACCGGCGTCTTCGATCGGTTCATAGCCCGGCAGATAGGTTTCCGCAGGCGGGGCCTCGACTTCAGGCTCTTGCCCCGCACAGGCCGCGGCAGTCGTTAGCAGCAGCATCGCCCCAAAGGAGCGACGCGAAAGATAGTTTGGATCGAACATTGGGTTCTCTTTTGCGATTTGTCCCTTGATATCACGACCCGCTCGAATGGCAATTAAGAGTCACCAGTTCCAGACATGAAAGGCTGGGCTAGATCACCCCACGGGTCGCGGCACAGCGATTTTTGAATTCTGATTGCGCCGATGACCAAAAATCGGGCAAGGCCGATACGACCGCTTCGGCCCAATCCACATAGGCGTGCCGCCGGGCATCGTCCCAATGCAACGCGGGCGAGTGCGCGACAGCCCCGACATTCGACCATTTGTCCCCGATCTTGCAAAGCGCCGCTCGGGACGATTTTTGCGGCGCATGGGTCAGCTGGGCGGCTTTGCGAGCGGGCTTGGGCAGGGATTTATCGTCGGTCAGTTCCGCGACCACCGCGGCAACCTCCGGCCCGAACTGCGCCTCGACTTCAGAAGGCGCAACACCGCAATCCTCGACCGTGTCGTGCAACCAGGCGGCCGCCACAGCAATGTCATCGCCACCGTGCCGGGCAACAAAGGCGGCGACTTCTTCGAGGTGGACAATATAGGGTTCCTGCGCCGCGCCCTTACGGGTCTGGCCCTGATGGGCAGCGCGGGCAAATTTTTCGGCACGCAAAACGAGGTCAGTCATGGAATGTCCTTTGGAAAGGGACCACCACGAAGGCCAAGCCCGATCATCGGGCGAAAGGCCCGCGCGTCGGTCAGATTTTTGGGGATTATGGGCCATTGCCCACACCTCCAACATAATCCTTCCGACGCGCGGATCAAGTGTTATCCGACCACGTTGAACTCGGGCCCATAGGGATATTTGGTGATATCCTCGTTGCCGTCTTCGGTGATGATCAGGATATCATGTTCGCGGTAGCCCCCCGCCCCCGGCTGGCCGTCGGGGATTGTCAGCATCGGCTCCATCGAGATCACCATGCCCGGTTCCAGAACGGTGTCGATGTCTTCGCGCAGTTCCAGCCCCGCTTCGCGCCCATAGTAATGCGACAGCACGCCGAACGAATGGCCATAGCCAAAGGTACGGTATTGCAGCAACTGGCGCTCTTCGAGGAATGTATTGATCTTGGCAGTTACCTCGGCGCAGGACGCGCCGGGCTTCAGCAGGCTCATCCCGTATTCATGGGCGGCGATATTTGCCTCCCAGATTTTCAGGCTGGCGGCATCCACCTCGCGCACGAACATCGTCCGTTCCAGTGCGGTGTAATAGCCGCTGATCATCGGGAACGTATTCAGCGATAAGATGTCCCCAACCTGACACTGGCGTGCGGTCACAGGGTTGTGGGCCCCGTCGGTGTTGATCCCCGACTGGAACCAGACCCAAGTGTCGCGGTATTCGGCATCGGGAAAACGACGGGCGATTTCCAGTTCCATCGCGTCGCGGCCTGCCATGGCGATGTCGATCTCGCGCGCGCCGACCTTGATCGCCTCGCGGATAGCATAGCCGCCCACATCGGCGGTATTGGCCCCGGCGCGGATCATGTCGAGTTCGGCGGCGGATTTATGCATCCGCTGGCGCATGGTGTCCGGGGCGATATCCATGCGGGATTTAGGAGCGAGGAAATGGTCCAATTTGCCGCTTTGCAGAAGCGTCAAGTGATCGCCTTCGTAGCCGATGACCTTACCCTTGCCAGTGACCGATTCAATCGCGCGCCAGTAATTGTCACGCTGCCAGTCGGTATAGGTGATGTTGTCGCCATGACAGCGACGCCACGGCTGGCCCGCGTCGATGCCCGCCGAAATTGTCACGTCCTGAGTGGCGGTGACCACCAACCCATAGGGCCGCCCGAACGAACAGTATAGAAAGCCCGAATAATAGGCGATGTTGTGCATCGATGTGAAAACAGCTGCATCGACCCCATGCTTTGCCATGATGGCGCGCAGACCGGCAAGCCGTGCTTCGTATTCGCTGGCCGCAAAGGGCAGCACGCGGTCGCCTTGGTGAAAACGGTATTGTTGCGGACGTTCCGTCATAATCAGACCTCATTGATGGGGGCCGAAATGACCCGAGACCCCCGAAAAGGTCCCGGCGTACAGGACTGGGCGGTAATCACCGCAAGCGGCGGGGCCATGCCCCTGCGGCGACGCCATCGCCACGAGCTCGCCCCTAGTGTTATCCCAGTGTCGCGGGTTCGGGCAAGCAGGATTGCATCTGCCGACCCGCCAAGTTCACCACTCGATGTCGCCTTTTGCAAACCGAGTTCGCGAAATCACAAGTCATTTGCGAAACAAGACCCGACACTGCCCTTAAAGGAGACCCACATGACGCAAATTTCCAGTTCTTCGCGGGCCGGGGGCCGCACCGCACGCCGCGCACTCCGGTCGAGTCCGAATCTGGAAATGTTGCCGGGGCTGCACCGGGCCTTGCCGACGACCGAACTGATGAGCCCCGAACAGGTCGAACGGATCGATGCCGCGTCGATGCATATTCTTGAAAACATCGGGGTGCATTTCCGCGACCAGATCGCCATCGCCGACTGGAAACGGGCGGGGGCCAAGGTTGTCGGCGAAACGGTGTTTCTGGATCGTGGGCAGGTGCGGGACCTGATTGCTAGCATCCCATCCGATTTCACCTATCACGCCCGCAATCCCGCGCGGAACGTCCGGCTGGGCGGCAAGGATTCAATCTTTGTGCCCATGACCGGCGCACCCTACCTGCGCGACCTTGACGATGTTCGGCGCAACCCGACGCTGGCCGACCTCGCGATGTTTCACAAGCTGGCGCATATGTCGCCCGCGCTGCATTCCAGCGCGCATCACATCGTCGAACCCTATGACCACCCGATCAGCCAAAGGCACCTGCGGATTACCTACAGTTCGATGAAATATTCGGACAAGACATTCATGGGCATGACCACCAGCGGAAAGAATGCGCAAGACGTGATGGAGATGTGCGCAATCCTGTTCGGCGCCGATTTCATGGAAACCCACCCCGTCGTCACTGGCAATTGCAACGGCAATTCGCCGCTGGTCTGGGACGAGGTGATGCTGGGCGCGATGCGGGCCTTTTGCGCGAAAAACCAACCCGTCCTTTGTTCGCCCTTTGTGTTGGGCGGCGCGAATACCCCCGCGTCGGTCCCTGTCACCGTGGCACAGTTGAATGCCGAAGCCCTGTCGGCGCTTGCCTATACCCAAGTCATCCGCAAGGGCTGCCCCGCGATCTATGGGCACTACCTGTCGACGGTCAGCATGAAATCGGGCGCGCCGATGGCAGGCACGCCGGAAATCAGCCAGATGAACTATATGATCGGGCAAATGGCGCGGTTTTATGGCGTGCCGTGGCGCACGTCATCGAACCTTGGCGGGGCGAAAACCTTTGACGCGCAGGCAGGGTATGAAAGCGCGTCAACCCTGATGGCAACCCTGCACGCGGGTGCCAATTACATCTGGCATTCGGCAGGCTGGAACGAGGCAGGGATGCATTGTTCGGTCGCCAAATTCATCGTCGATGCCGAACAATGCGCGATGGCGCACCGGATGGCGTCCGGCCCCGACTGGGGCGACTTTGACGAAGCTTTAGGGGCGGTCGCCGATGTCGGACCAGGGGGCCATTACCTTGGGCATTCGCACACGCTCAAACGGTTTCAGGACGCTTATTTCATGCCCGACATGTTCGACAATAATTCCATCGAACAATGGCAGGCCGAAGGGTCAGTGGAAATTACCGCCCGCGCCCTGAGTCGCGCCCGCAAGCTGCTGGATGAATATCAGGAACCCCGCCTTGACGTCGCAATAGACGAAGAATTGCGGGACTATATCGCCCGACGCGAACGCGAAATTCCGGCAGCGGACGAATTGAACCAAAGCTACTGAATTATCTTCCCACCTGTCAGTCAGTGGGTGACAAACCTCCTGCTGCTTGGCAGTCTGTCGCCAAGCAAGACAGGATATTCAGATGCGCTTGGCGGGCAAAACGGCAATTATCACTGGCGGCGGGTCCGGCTTTGGCGCAGGCATCGCGCGCAAATTCGCAGCCGAAGGCGCAAAGGTCCTGATCGCGGATCTGAACATTAATGCAGCACGGGCTGTCGCGGTCGAAATCGACGGCCATGCGCTCGAATGCGATGTGTCGAAAAACGCAAGCGTTGCGCGCCTTGCTTATGACGCTGCGGACCAATTGGGGCCGGTGGATATACTGGTCAACAACGCAGGCATCACCCATTTGCCTGCCCCGCTGGAGGAAGTCAGCGAAGAGGATTTCGATCGAGTGTTCGCGGTCAACGCCAAATCCGTCTACCTGACCGCGCGACATTTCGTGCCCGACATGAAGGCGCGAGGAACTGGCGCTATCCTGAACATCGCCTCGACCGCCGGTCTGTCGCCGCGCGCCGGGTTGAACTGGTATAACGCGTCCAAGGGCTGGATGATTACGGCAACCAAGACAATGGCGGTGGAACTTGCGCCACACGGCGTTCGTGTCAACGCGCTTTGCCCCGTCGCCGGGGAAACCCCGCTCTTGGCGTCGTTCATGGGCGGCGACACACCGGAAAACCGCGCGCGGTTTCTGGCCACTATTCCCCTAGGCCGGTTTTCCACGCCCGACGACATGGGCAATGCCGCCGCGTTCCTGTGTTCGGACGAGGCGGCGATGATCACCGGTGCCGCCCTCGAGGTCGACGGGGGGCGCTGCATATGAGCCTTTGGCGAGAGATATTCGATCCGGCCGTTCAGGATGACGAAGCTGCCCTGCGCCATCAGCCCGTGCCGGAAGGCAAAGTTCGCATTCACGTTTTCGCAGGCGATTTCGCGACCGAGGAAGAGTCCCTCGCCTATTGTTTTGATGCGCCAGACCCCGCCCACCCTGAACCGCTGACCCGCGACCTAAGTGAGGCGACGATAGACACCGCCTATGTCGACACGGCCTATGGCGCTGAAATTGCCCCCGCGCTGGCAACGTTTTTTGACGGCGATGTTTTGGCGAAGCTCACTAAGAAGATCGGCGGCCATAATACCGTTGTCCTGATTTCCGAATACGCATTCCGTGGCCTGCCCTATGCGCTGTCTGACACGCCGGTCCTGCGGTATCTTGGCCCCTTTGTCGTTGCCGCGAAATGAAACCGGGACCGCGTAACCTGATCACCGATGTCGCGGGACTGCGGGTCGGCAATGCGCAGGATGACCGGATCAAAACGGGCGTGACGGTGCTAACCGCCGATGCGCCGTTTACCTGCGGGGTTCATGTCATGGGCGGCGCACCCGGCACGCGGGAAACCGACCTTCTTGCGCCGGACAAGGTGGTCGAACAGGTTGATGCATTGGTCCTGTCCGGCGGATCGGCCTTTGGACTGGGGGCCGCCGACGGTGTCATGGCGGGACTTAGGGCCATGGGGCGCGGTTTTGCTGTCGGGCCGCACCGGGTGCCCATCGTTCCAGCGGCGATCCTGTTTGATTTGCTGAATGGCGGCGACAAAGCATGGGGTGATAGCCCCTATCCCGCTTTGGGTCAGGCAGCACTGGACGCGGCGGACGCAGATTTTCCGCTTGGCACGATTGGCGCAGGGACGGGTGCTGTGACAGCAACGCTGAAGGGGGGACTTGGGTCTGCCTCGGTCGTGTTGCCCTCGGGCCATGTTGTTGGGGCGCTGGTCGCGGTGAACGCACTGGGGCAGGCAAACGTGGGTGAAAGCCGCCATTTCTGGGCAGCCCCTTGGGAGGACGGCGATGAATTCGGTGGCCTCGGTCCGGCGCAAAGCTTTCCCAAGGATGTCCGAACCAAGCTGGGCAGCCACCGCAACACCACCATCGGGATTGTCGCCACCGATGCCGCGCTGACGCAGGCGCAATGCACAAGGATCGCTACCGCTGCGCATGACGGGTTCGCCCGCGCCTTGGTGCCCAGCCATACGCCCATGGATGGCGATCTGATTTTTGCGGCAGCAACAGGGGCCAAACCGCTGGTTGATCCGATTGCCGATAGCCTGATGATCGGACATGCCGCCGCAACGGCAATGGCACGGGCCATCGCAAGGGCGGTTTATCATGCGACCTCCGCGCCCGACGATCCGCTGCCTTGCTGGCAGGATTTGCCGATCACGCCTTAGCGAAACACCTCGGTCATCAGGGCGGTGTCGGGGTCTGCCAGCCCATCGATAACATTGAAATGGTGCAGACCGGGGTCGATCGTAAGCGGCGCGCGCCAATGGTTCGACAGCCACCGCGATTGATCGATGAAGGCGGGCCGTTCGTCGCCGCCAACCCAGACCGACACCGGCACCGTCGCCGCGTGGCTGATCGGACTTTCGGCAATTGCCTCGGCCGCGTCGATCTGCAAGTCCTTGTTCATCGTGGTCATGCGCAGCGGGGAAAGATCGGACAGGGCCGAAATCGGCACCACCCGCGCGACCCTGCCCCGCCAGTCCGGCGCCAGATCATCACAGGCCATGCGCGCAACCAGATGGCCGCCTGCCGAATGACCTGCCAAACGGATTGGGCCGTCTACGCGCTGTGCCGCCAGTGCAATTGCAGCCTGGACCGATCGGGTTATGTCCCCGATCCGGACCCGCGGACATAGCGGATAGGACGGCATCGCCACCGCGTAGCCCCGTGCCAGCGCACCCGCCGCGAAATGAGACCAAGTCGATTTATCGAAGGCGAGCCAGTAACCCCCGTGCACAAATACAAAGAGCCCCTTTGCCGGCACGTTAGGCAGAAATAGGTCCAGCCTTTGCCGCGGATCGGGCCCATAGGACAAATCCAGTTCGGCGCGTGCGGTTGCGCGAAACGCGGCGGCGTCTTTGTCCCAACGGGCCGGAAAGTCGTTTCCGCCCGGTATATAGGCCGCATTCGAATAGGCATCATCCAGTTGCATCGCTATCCTTTCCGCGAATCCCGCGCGGGAATCTTCTGGACCTTTCCCGCAGCCCGTGATCCAATATGATCAAATTTTTCGGAGACTGTCATGCTAGATGAAACCACAAATCTGAAATCCCTTCTGGCTCGGCCCGATCTGGTCTGCGACAAGGCCTTCGCTGGCGGGGAATGGGTCGCTGCGAAAAGTGGCAAAACCTTTGATGTCACGAACCCTGCCCGAGGCGATGTAATTGCGCAAGTCGCGGATCTGTCCCGCGAAGAAATCGCCGACGCCATCGACGTGGCCTACAAAGCACAAAAGGAATGGGCAAAGCTAACCGGCAAAGCCCGTGCCGGAATCCTGCGCAAATGGTTCGACCTGATGATGGCCAACCAGCATGATCTGGGCGTCATCATGACCGCCGAACAGGGTAAACCCCTGACCGAAGCCAAGGGCGAGATCGCCTATGCCGCCTCGTTCGTCGAATGGTTCGGCGAAGAGGCAAAGCGTATCTATGGTGAAACAATCCCCGCGCACCTGCCCAACAGCCGGATTACCGTCCTCAAGCAACCCATCGGCGTCGCCGCAGGCATCACGCCGTGGAATTTCCCTGCCGCAATGATCACCCGCAAGGCAGCACCGGCGCTTGCCGCGGGCTGTTCCTTTGTCCTGCGCCCTGCATCGCTGACCCCGCTGTCGGCACTGGCGCTGGCCAAATTGGCCGAAGAGGCTGGCGTGCCCAAGGGGGTGCTGTCCATCGTCACCTCGTCGCGGTCGTCGGACGTGGGCAAGGAATTCTGCGAAAACCCCAAGGTCCGCAAACTGACCTTTACCGGATCGACCGAGGTCGGGCGCATCCTGCTCAAGCAGGCCGCCGATCAGGTGATGAAATGTTCGATGGAACTGGGCGGCAACGCACCGTTTATCGTGTTTGACGATGCCGATCTGGACGAAGCCGTCATCGGCGCCATCGCCTGCAAGTTCCGCAACAACGGCCAGACCTGCGTCTGCGCCAACCGGATCTACGTGCAAAAGGGCGTGTACGAAGAATTCTCGGCCAAGCTGAAAATCGCCGTCGAGGCGCTAAAGGTCGGCGACGGCCTGTCGGATGGCACCACGCTCGGCCCGCTGATCGAACCCGCTGCCGTCGACAAGGTCCGCGAACATCTGGCCGATGCCTTGGCCAAAGGCGGCAAGGTGCTGACGGGCGGTGAAGGCCATGAATTGGGCGGCCAATTCTTTAAGCCCACCATCGTCACCAACGCGACCAAGGACATGATGGTCGCCAATGACGAAACCTTTGGCCCCTTTGCGCCGCTGTTCATGTTCGAAGACGTCGATGACGTGATCGCACAGGCAAACGACACGATCTTTGGCCTTGCGTCCTATTTCTATGCCAAGGACCTGTCCCGCGTGACCAAGGTGCAAGAGGCGCTGGAATACGGGATCGTTGGGGTGAATACCGGCATCATCTCGACCGAGGTCGCACCCTTTGGCGGGGTCAAGCAATCCGGCCTTGGCCGCGAAGGCAGCCACCACGGGATCGAGGATTACCTTGAAATGAAGTACATCTGCACCGCGATCTGATCCGGTCCAAATGACGGAAAAGAAGGCGGGCCCTGTGCCCGCCTTTTGTTTTGGCAGGGCGGGTTATGCTGCTTGACGTTTTGAGACGCAGCCGATCAGTATCACGCACCCAGCCAAAGGCGTTGCGTCGTGTCATCCTCTCCCGTCCCGTCCCTTCTGTCGCCGGAGCGGCGCACAGCCCTGTTCTATCTTTCGCTTTTCCTGACATCCGGCGCGGCGACGGCCTATGGCGGCATCTGGCTGAACGAAATGGGTCTGACCGAAGGCCAGATCGGGGTGATCAACGCGACGCCGATCCTGTTCATGCTGATCCTGTCGCTGGTCGTTGGTCGGCTTGCCGACAAAGCCAGCGACTGGCGGCAAACGATTGTCCTGTGTTCGGTCCTGTCCGGGATCGCAGCGATCGGGCTTTTGTGGTCTTTCACATTCTGGCCGATCCTGATTTTCGTAAGCGCGGTGGGCATCGCGCATTCGTCGATGGTGCCGGTGATCGACGCCGCCGCGATGCGGATGACACGGCGGCGCGGCACCGATTTCGGGACAATGCGGGCCTGGGGCACCGTGGGCTATCTGGTTCTGCTGGTGGCAACGGGGTATCTGGCCGAACATTTTGGACCTTCGGTCTATGTGCCTCTGTTCGTGACACTTGCGCTGATCAGGGCCGCCACAGCCTTTATCCTGCCAAGGTTCCGCGCCCCCGATAGCGACAAGGCCCCTGTCGGGGCGACCAAGCTGTTGCAGGTGATGAAACCGTGGTTTGTGCTGCCGCTGTTCGGCTTTGCAATCCTGTTTGCCAGCCATCTGATCCTGAACGCGTTTCAGGGGCTTTTGTGGCAACGACAGGGGATCGGGGTCGAAACCATAGGCATCCTGATCGCTTTGGGCGCGCTGTCGGAAACTGCGATGTTCTTTCTGTTCGGCAAATTTGCGGGTCGACTGCCAGCGCGCGTCTGGTTGCTGATCTCGGGATTGGTGACAGTCTGCCGCTGGGTCGCCTTTGGGTTCGAACCGGGTGTGCCACTGCTCGTTGGACTACAGCTTTTGCACGGGATCACCTATGGGCTCGGGTTTATGGCCTGCGTCAATTTCATATCGAACTGGACCGCCGAAGACATCGCCGCCGAGGCGCAAAGCTTTTTCGTGCTGCTGCAACAGGGCATGTCGGTGCTGTCGCTGACCGTCTTTGGCTTACTGATCCCGATTTATGGCGTGCACAGCTATTTCTTTTCGGCGGCCTTTGCGGCCTTGGGCGTGATTTGCGTGGCTTTATCGCTGCGGCTTCAATCTCCGGCAACGTGACGGCCAAAATATTTTCGAACCTCGCTAAGGATTGACCAATGGGCTGCGTCCAAGCCTAGTGATGCGAATGACAGTCAGTGATGAATCCTTGGCCCTTGCGGCCGCTGGTGGCGACGGGCAGGCCTTTGCGGCCCTGCTGGACCGCCATTACGACCGACTGTTCGCCTTTTGCTTTCGCCTGACCGGTGTGCGGGCCGAGGCCGAGGATCTGACCCAAGATATCTGCGCCGCGCTGCCAGAAAAGCTCGCCAGCTATCGGGGCACGGCCAAGGTCACGACGTGGCTCTACCGCGTTGCAGTCAACGCCACCCACGACAGGCGCCGACGGCAGGCGACCCACGCCAGGCACGCGGCAGGTTGGGGCGATTGGGAAATCGCGCGACAGGACCAGATCGCCGAAGACCGCGCCGCGCTGGATTGGCTGACCCAAGCGATGAACCGGCTGTCCGAAGACCTGCGCGACACACTCGCCCTTGTTCTGGATGACGTGACCCATGCCGAAGCCGCCGAGATCCTAGGTGTTAGCGAAGGCACGATCAGCTGGCGCATATCCGAGGCCAAGAAACGCCTGCGCGCCATGAAAGAAACGGAGGACGCGGAATGACCGACGACCTTGACGACCTGAAATCGATGATGACGGCGGCCACACCGAAACCGGACCCCGACAAGCGGGCCGAACATATCGCGCTCGCCCAGAAAAATTTTGACGACCTCCAAGGATCGCGCGACGGGGCGCGTCCCACTTCTGCAACCGGCCCCAAGGGGCTTTGGACAGGAGTGAGAGAGAAGATGAAACTGTTTTCCCTATCCGGCGGGCTGACCGTCACCACCGCCATCGTCGCCGTCGGGATCGTCGTCCTGACCCCGCAGGGGCAAACGCTGTGGAAACCGCAAGGGACAGTGGTGACCGAAGCAGATGTGCCGCTGCCAGCGCCGGTCACGACACAGCAGGCAGAAGCCCCCGTCGCCGATGCTATGGGTTCCAGCGTGGCGACCGCGCAGGCGGAGGAGCAGATCCTCGACCAAAGACAAGCCGCACCTCGGACCCTGACGCCCGGCGCCGATGCCCAAAGGGCCGCGCCGAAAGCCGAGGGCGTGATTGTGGAAATTGCACCAATGATGTTGGGATCAGAGGCAGACACGGTAGCAGATATGGCGGCCCCTGCTATGGTCGTGTCAGAAGCCGTCGATGCTCTTTCGTTCCAAACCAATACCGAAACCTTCGCCACCGCCGACGCGAACCCCGTCAAGGTCACGGCAGAGGAACCGGTCTCGACCTTTTCCATCGACGTCGATACCGCCAGCTATGCGGTCATCCGCAACTCGATCACCTCCGGCTATCTGCCGCCGCGTGACGCGGTGCGGATCGAGGAGATGGTCAACTATTTCCCCTATGCCTATCCCGCGCCCGAGGCAGGCGGCGCGCCCTTCCGGCCCACGATCAGCGTGATGCAAACGCCGTGGAACGCGGATACTCAGCTTGTTACCATCGGCATTCAGGGCGAAATGCCCGCGGTCGAGGATCGGCCTCCGCTGAACCTTGTATTCCTGATCGACACCTCCGGGTCGATGGACGAGCCGAACAAGCTGCCGCTTTTGAAACAGTCCTTCCGGCTGATGCTGGGCGAGTTGCGGCCCGAAGATCAGGTGGCCATTGTCGAATACGCTGGGTCGGCGGGTGTGGCGCTGGAGCCGACGCAGGCCAGCGACCGGCAGGCCATTGAAAAGGCGCTCGCCAATCTTGGTGCGGGCGGGTCGACTAATGGCGTGGGGGGCTTGCAAGAGGCCTATGCCATCGCCGCCACCATGCAGGCAGATGGCGAGGTGAGCCGCGTCCTCCTCGCCACCGATGGCGATTTCAACGTTGGCCTATCGGACCCTGATGCGCTCAAGGATTTCATCGCGGCCAAGCGGGAGACGGGCGTTTACCTATCGGTCCTCGGCTTTGGCCGGGGCAATCTGGACGATGCAGCGATGCAGTCGCTGGCACAGAACGGCAACGGGACCGCCGCCTATATCGACACCCTGAACGAGGCGCAGAAGGTTTTGGTGGACCAGTTGACCGGGGCGCTCTTCCCGATTGCCGATGACGTGAAAATTCAGGTCGAATGGAACCCGGCCGCCATCGGGGAATACCGGTTGATCGGCTATGAAACCCGGGCATTGCGGCGCGAGGATTTCAACAACGACAAGGTGGATGCAGGCGAACTTGGCGCAGGCACTCAGGTCACAGCGATCTATGAAGTGACGCCGGTCGGGTCGCCCGCGCTCTTGAACGATCCGCTGCGGTATCAGGCGGGGACGCAAGCGACCGACGTTCTGCCTGCCGAACTCGGCTTTCTGAAAATGCGGTGGAAAGAACCGGGCGAAGGCACAAGCCAACTCCTCGACACGCCCATCACGCAGGACGCAGGCAGCACGACCGAAGCAGAATTCGCCGCCGCCATCGCGGGGTTTGGGCAATTGCTTCAAAAAGCGCCCTACCTTGGCGACTGGGGCTGGGATGAGGCGATCGCTCTGGCTACGGCCTCAAAGGGCGCCGACGATTACGGCTATCGGGCTGGCGCGATCCAACTGATGCGACTGGCGCAATCCCTCGAAAACTAGGTCCCCTAGGGCCGGGTTCCGTCGAGCAGTCTGTCCCCCACCCGGCCCTTTCTCGCGGGCGCGTTCTGAAAAGGGACGCGCCCGTTTTTTGGTGGGGGGGCGGCGCGAAGGTAAGTTGAGCCCCCAAAGATACAACCCCTATGGGTTGCCAAATCGGTAGCTCGCTGAGGTCCTATTCAACATGAACGACATCTATTCATATGAGCCGGATTTCGAGGCCGAAATCACGATACTTACCGTTGACCAGGGCGGGCGTACCAGCCCACCACATAACCATATTCGTTGGGATTTTGGTTATGCCGAAGAAAATGCCCTGGAACCAGAACGCAATCTTTCTGCAAACCTATATATGATCTACCCAAATTTCTTGGACGAATTCGGCGCACCGATCCCGAAAGGGATTCCGCTAAGTGGCTCATATCGTGTCCATATGCATATTCTGATCCGTGAAATGGTAGACTACCATCGGGGCCGACTAACTGAGGGCATCAAATTCAATTGCCATGAAGGAAGTAGAATAGTCGCGCGAGGGACAGTAACAAAGCTGCGCGCTATTTCACCTTGACGGCCACTAAGTCAGCATAACCAACCTCACGCCTTCACCCCCTACCTCACCAATTTCCCCACAATCTTCCGTGTGAGCGGAGCCATCACCAGAACCATGGGGAAGGCGAGCGCCCAGCTTGTCAGCCACGCCCGCAGCCACAGCAGGCCAAAGCCGGGGACGAGGCCTTTGGCGGTCAGGGTCGATATCCCCGACACCATGATTGTCATCAGCCCCGACAGGATCAGGCCGAACAGGATATTGGAATAGCGGGCGGGAATCATGGCAGCCTCTGGCCTAGGGTCGCAGGACCATGTGCCGGACCCGTCCCGACCTCAATCCCGCCGATACCGGTGGGAGGCCATGAAATCGCGAAATGTCTTGCCGCTTTCATGGCGGAAGATGTCCCCCTCCTCCATCGCGGCGATCCTGTCGACGCGGAACATGCGGAAATCGTCGCGCAATTCACACCAGCCAACAGCGGTCCAGACCCGCCCCCAGAACCAGATGCCAAAGGGGCGGATGGTGCGCGTGGTTTCGGCCCCTGCGTCGTCGCGATAGCTCAGGATCAGGCGATGGCGGGCGTTGGCAGCTGCTTCGATCCGGTCGAGCAGCGCGCGGGTTTCATCGGTAAGTCCGGTTTGGTCCATCGCGTGGACCTGCACGGCCTCGGCCCGTGTCCGCGCGGCATCGGGCAAGACGGTGTTGATCTTGGCGAGCGCCTCTTCGGCGCCAGCGGCCATCTGCGCGCCCCCAAAGGCGCGGATCAGGCGGGCGCCCGCGACCAGCGCCACGATTTCTTCTGTGGTGAACATCAGGGGCGGCAGGTCGTAGCCATCCCGCAGGATATAGCCCACCCCAGCCTCGCCATCGATCGGCACGCCCGAGGCCATAAGGTCCGCCATATCGCGGTAGATGGTGCGCGGCGTCACCTCCAGCCGTTCGGCCAGTTGCGCCGAGGTCCACAGCCGACCGCCCCGCAGATATTGCACGATCTGGAACAGGCGGTCGGCGCGGCGCATGGGTCAGCCTTTATTCGGTTCGAACAGGCCGATGCTATTCCCGTCGGGATCGGTCGCATAGACAAAACGCCCCGGCGGAATGGTGATAACGGGCCCTGTCACAGTGCCGCCTGCCGCGCTGCATCTGTCCATCGCAGTTTCCAGTTTGTCAGGAACTGCCAGATGAATCGTGGGGCCAGTGCCGGCACCCGGCTTGCCGGGATAAAGATGCCCACCGGTTGACGACATATCATCGGTAAAGTTGGTCATGGGGTTCGGTCCACTCAGGTCCCGTTTCATTTCCCATTGAAAAACAGCCGTGTAAAAGGCTTCGGCCTTGGCGAGGTCGTTCACCGGAATTTCGGTCCAGACGACGGTGGTGGTCATGTTATGTCTCCTTGGGACAGTTGGTTGCCTGTCCCTGTTACCCCACCCCTCCTGACAGCATGGCGTCAGCAGTTATCGACACCACTGCAATCCATCCTCTGTCCGGCCAGTGGGATTGTATTCGCCGCTGACCCAACCCTCATAGCCTTCGGCATCCAGTTGCGCAAAGAACGCCGGATAGTCGATGTCGCACGCCATCGGTTCGTGCCGACCGGGGTAGCCGCCCACCTGAACATGCGACACACGGCGACGCACCTTGGCCCAAGTGCCCAAGACATCCCCCCTGATCCGATGCGCGTGATAGGCATCGAACTGCAGATACAGATTGGGCGAGGCGACTGTCTGAATGACCTCCATCGCCAGATCGAAATCATTCATGAAATAGCCCGGCATGTCATGCGGGTTGATCGGTTCGATGGTGATGCGCTGCTTAGGGGCTTGGGCCGTGGCCCAAAGCAGGTTTTCGATCATCGCCTGCTTTGCCTCTGCCCCCTCGGCCACGCCGGACATCAGGTGCAAATGCCGCGCGCCCAAGGTCTGTGCATAGCGCAGCGCCCGTTTGAAATCATATCGAAACCGGTCTTGCCCGCCGGGGATCGCGGCAAAGCCACGCGGGCCATCGGTGTAATTGGGTGGCGGTCCGTTGATCAGTGCCAGCGTCAGGTTGTTTTGCTGGATCCGCTCCAAAATCTCGGCTGCGGATTGTTCATAGGGAAAGAGGATTTCAACGGTATCAAACCCGGCCGCGCGGGCCGCCGCGAACCTTTCGGTCAGCGGATACTCTGTGAACATCATCGTCAAATTGGCGCAAAACCGTGGCATCTGGGCTTCCTTCTGTCTTGGGCCAGTTTGGCCACAACCAGAGTGTGAACCCAACCCGAAAAACGCCGCGCTTTGTCGGAAACGTGCCAGACATTGCGCGACAAAACCCCGCCATCTGGCACAAAGTGAACGGAGCCCGAATGACAGACCCGGTTTTGCCCCAAGTGCTGCCGCCCTCGGCTCCGCCGCCGGAGGGCGAGGAAATTCCAACCATCACCGCCCCCCTCCCCGGCTTGATCGTGGCCCAAGGGCCAGATCGACGGAATCTCTTGCTCGGGAACGGATACGGCATCCTGTCCATGATCATATGGGCGGCAGGGTTTCCCGCAGCCCAAGTGATGCTGGCAACATGGGATCCTTTGGCGCTGATCGTCGCAAGATTTGGGTTTGCGGTCGCGCTTTTGCTGCCGCTTTGGATTGCGCTTGATGGCTGGACATCGGTGCGCAACGCGCGCTGGGGATGGGGTTTGATCCTCGGGGCTATCACATTCGGGGTGGGGGCCTATCTGTTGATCCTGGCGCAAAGCCTGACCGACGCCGTCACCGTCGCGGTCATTGCAGCAGCAGCGCCGATTGCGGCAACGATGGTGGAACTGGTCTATATCCGGCGGCGGATCGGGGTCGCGTTTCTGGCGGGTCTGGTTGCATCGGTCGTTGGCGGTATCGTGGCAACCGGTGAAACGGCGGCGGCGCATCTGGGACTGGGTGCCTTGGCGGCTTTGGTTTCGGTCACGTTCTTTTCTTGGGGCAGCTATCTGACCGTCCGCGATTTCGCGGGTATCAGCCAGATCGGGCGCGCGGCGCTGACGTTGACTGGCGGGTTTCTGGGAACGGCTGCGGTTCTGGTTCTGGCAAATGGCGCGGGCCTTGCCGCACTGCCCGCCGATCCTTGGACCAGCACGAACATTGCGCTGCTGGCGCTCTACGGCTTTGGCGGTATGGCAATTAGCCAAGTTCTTTGGATCGCGTCGGTGGATAAATTGGGCGTCGCGGTTGCGTCGTTTCATATCAACATCGCGCCATTCTATGTGATGTTGATCCTGGTGGCATTCGGACAGGCATGGAGCTGGCCACAGGCCATCGGGGCGGGGATCGTCGCCATCGGAGTGTTGCTGGCCCAAAGGGCGTAGCGCTAGGCCAAGCCGTCTTGGTCCAGCAAATGGGTTCCATCGCGGCTTTCAACCTCGATCACCCAAAGATCGGGATCGAACCCGCGTTGTTTGGCGACGGATTGATCAACGTCGGCTTCCGCCCCGCTGGCCAGAACGACCCAAACGCGGGTGCCGGTCATCAGATCAAAGGACCGCTGGAACAGCTTGGCCTGACCGTCGAGGGTGTTCAGCTTGACCAAGACAGCACCCGCCGTCCCGTCGCCCCGTTTGACGACAAAGGCGGGGATATCGGCCAGACGCAGGCGGGTCAGATAGGCCGAAACCCAGACATCCGCCGTTAGCCTCACGCGTTGCCGTCCTTGAAATCAAGCCCCATTTCGGAATAACGCTCTGCCTCTTCCAACCAGTTCGGGCGCACCTTGACCTGCAAGAAAAGGTGCACACGACGCCCCAAGAATTCTTCGAGTTCGTGACGGGCGGCTGTCGAAATCGCCTTGGCGGTTTCGCCGCCCTTGCCCAGAACAATCCCCTTGTGACCGTCGCGGGCGACGTAAACGACCTGATCGATCCGTGCAGACCCATCATCGCGTTCCTGCCAATGTTCGGTTTCCACCGTCAACTCATAGGGGAGTTCCTGATGCAGACGCAGGGTCAGCTTTTCGCGGGTGATTTCGGCGGCGATCACGCGCATTGGTAGATCGGCGATCTGATCCTCTGGATAAAGCCACGGACCTTCGGGCACCTGTGCGGCCAGCCAATCGCGCAGGTCTTCGCACCCATGCCCGCGTTCGGCAGAAATCATGAAGGTGCGGGCAAAGGGATAGGCGTCGTTCAACGACTGGCTCAGCGCCAGTAGTTCCTCGGCCTTGACCTTGTCAATCTTGTTGATGGCCAGCGCCACCTGCATTTTGCCCACCCGCGCGGTGAGCGTTTCAAGGATCGAACGCACACCATCTGTCAGGCCACGGTGGGCCTCGATCAGCAGCACAACAACATCGGCATCGGCTACCCCGCTCCAGGCGGCGGCGACCATGGCGCGGTCCAACCGGCGGCGCGGCTGGAACAGGCCGGGCGTGTCGACAAAGATAATCTGGCTCTGGTCGGCCATCGCGACGCCGCGAATACGGGCGCGGGTGGTCTGGACCTTATGCGTCACGATGGAAACCTTGGCGCCCACCATCCGGTTCAGCAATGTCGACTTGCCGGCATTCGGTTCCCCGATGAGGGCAACAAATCCGGCGCGCGTGGCTTCATTCATTTCAGATGGTCCTTTTGATGCAGGTTCCCGCTAGGCGATTCCGGCGCGAATTTCCAGCGCAATCCGGATCGGCAAGATCGCTGCGCTCTCTGCCAACCTACATTAGTTCGAATTGCCGCTGATTTCCTCAAAAATCTGACGTGCAGCAGCCATCTCGGCCTGCCTTTTCGATCCGGCAGTTGCCTGAGCGGTTTCACCGCTTGAAAGCCGCACCTCGATCGTGAAGGTCGGCTGGTGGTCGGGGCCTTCGCGGGCGATTTCGACATAGGTTGGCGGGGTCTGGCCGCGGGCCTGCGCCCATTCCTGTAGGCTGGTTTTCGGGTCGCGGGCGTCTTCGTCGACTTTGTCGATCCGGCTCCCCCAAAGGCGCAAAACCGTGTCACGGGCGGCGTCGAACCCGCCATCCAGATAAATTGCGGCGATCACGGCCTCGAGCGCGTCCCCCAAAAGGGTTTCCTTGCGGCGTCCGCCAGATTTTTGTTCTGACCGTCCCAGTTTCAGCACTGCACCCA
>Ga0102812_10000473_pt1 | contig 29191 bp, 29 predicted proteins | sample ColrivemetaGS713_FD_79334 | JGI IMG/M metagenome (GOLD analysis project Ga0102812, IMG submission 79334) | Estuarine microbial communities from the Columbia River estuary - Flood tide ETM metaG S.713 | ecosystem: Environmental > Aquatic > Marine > Intertidal zone > Estuary | place: USA...
AATGCCAAGAATTCATTTATCTTTTACTTCATAATATATCTTTTTATAATCTTAAAGCTCACGCTCCTATATGTGGTCTGCTTTGGGCAGCCACCAGCATCGGTATGATTGTAAGAATAAATAAAATAGCTACCTGCTTGGCGATGTGGCTTCATATTATAGAACCACCACGGCTGTTTTGTAGTCTATTTCTCTTGTATGATTGAGCTTGTTAAGAAAGTTATACTTTGTTTGTTTTTTATTGTTCAACTTCTAAATTATGATTTATTTGATAAGGTGTTTCAGTTTTGATTACCGATAAAATTCTTCTCGACATTTTATGAGCTACTTTTATAATCACACTCTTTACGTTTCTCCCTTGATGTTTTCGGTAATAGTTTTGCATCTCTACATCTTTTCGAATAGCGATCCAAGACGCTTCTACTAAATAACTTCTAAGTTGTGAACGACTTCTTGGTGTGATTCCCAAACATTTTTCACTATCTCCACTATTATAAATCCCAGGAACTAATCCAATGTAAGAACTAAATTGTCCTTCATTATTAAAACGACGTAAATCGCCACATTCTGCCAAAATTACACTTGCTAAATAACCTCCTATTCCGGGAATGCTTCTCAAAAGATTGTAATCTTTCTTATTGGTTTTTCGGCAATAAGCACGCATTTGATTGGCAATTTCTAAATATTCTGATTTGATAAACTTGAACATTCGTATTTTGCCTTGCAAGGCTAAATCACCACATGATGTACTAAATTTCAATTGCTCTAACCAATCAATAAAAGCTTTACTCCAATTCGGATTATCAAACTCCTCAGGCACTTTAATTCCATGAAAAAGTAACATACTTTTGATATGCGATTTGGTTTGTCGCAATTTCTTTGTGATTTGAGTTCTATGACGAGCCAAAGTCATAAACTGTTCGTGCTCTTCAGTGGGAATATAAATTCCCTTTAGAACACCTGATTTTAATTGATTGGACAAGTTTTTAGAATCTAATGCATCTGTTTTTTGGTATCGCTCTTTATCTCCTGTCTTTACATCGGCGGGATTAACAACTAAAACATTCCAACCCAAGTTTAAAAAATAGCGTGCTGCAGAGAATCCACAACATCCCGCTTCGTAAACTAAGTCTACAGCGTAATTTGGAAATGTTCGCTCCACATATTGGTACAAATCCTCAGCATTAGAAGGCATCGAATAGGTCTTGTGAAAAAATAAATCTGTTTGGATAGAAACTGTCCAGCTTTTTTTGTGAATATCTAAACCAATGAATATCTTTGGAATAGATAAGGTGTCTTGTAATTGCATATCTTCGTTTTTAGTACTCTCAAAGTTATGCTTTTACATAGATGCTTGTAGCAATTGCTAGGCTCGGTTTGTGTTCGGAATTTTCTCCGAAAATTCCATGAGGAGTTTTGTACTTGTAATCTTTTGTCTTAAATTTACGCAACTGCCACAAGCGGCAACACGTTGGCAGCAACTGTTGCGCAAAATCATGAGAAAACCCTTAATTGATTGAATATAAAATATTTTTATTCTATTTTTGTCATCTAATCTTATTACATGAATTTGAATTCTAACACCTATAATCTTTCTGAAAGTATAAATGAAGAAAAAGATTATTTAAGATATTTTTTTATTAGTGAAGGCAGTGAAAATATAATTAAAATTATAGATTATCAATATGTTCAAGAATATGAAAATCAAAATATTTATAATTTAGCTTTTGGAAATTATGATCCAGAGAATGATACAGTAGTTGATGATGCAAACTCTAATAATGGAGATGTATATCCAGTTTTTAATACCGTTTTAAGTAGCATCCCTAATTTTTTTGAAATATTTCCTAAAGACAAAATTATCGTTCAAGGTAGTGATAGCACACAAGAATTTCTGGATAAATGCATACAAAATTGTACAAAGAAAAAGTGTATCAATGGAAAATGCCGTAAATTCAATCAAAGATTAAGAATTTATAAGAATTATGTAGACAAAAACTATGATGATTTAATAAAAGAATACATCTTTTTTGGTGGCTTTAAAGATGAATTTAACAATTCATATATAGAAGAGTATATAAAATATAAAGAATATTTTAGTGTTGTTGTTGAAAAAAAGTAATACCTTTGTCCTATGGAATTTAAAAATATAAAAACCGACAAGTACATAAAAGTGTCTGAAACTACGCTTTTATCATTAGTTTCTTCTAAATTGAAGGAAAGAGTTTTGTTTCCTAAAAAAGTAGAAACTGCAAAAGATTTTTTAAATAATCTACATTTTAAACCGTTACAAAAAGTTTAAAATATATAAAAAGAAGCAAAAGTGTCGCATTAGTGACACTTTTTTTTTGACTATAATTTAAAAATACAGCAGCTGCCAACAGCCATTTTGATATAGCTGGAATTTAGTGGAATTACCATTTTAATTCGTATTTTCCTTTAGCCGAAAACACTCGTCTTCGAAGTCCGTAACAACTACGAGCTTGAGAACTATATACACAAGCTCTTAAATTAGAGCTTTAATTTCACCACTTCCACCCGAAAAAACAACTAACTTGATGTAAAAATCGCAATATATTGTTACATTTGCTAAAAATAGGTCAAATGACAAGTTTCGGACATTATATTAAAGTAGAAAGAGAAAAAAGAGAATGGACACAAACCGAGCTCGGAATAAAAATAGGTATTAATACAAGTGCTATATGCCGAATTGAAAACGAAAGCCAAAAATTTAGTAAAACTAAACTGAAAAAATTAGCTGAACTTTTTCAAACTGACTTGCAAACTGTAACAGACTTATATTTTGCCGATAAATTTGTAAAAGAAGCAATGAAATATAAATGTTCTGATTCTGTTTTTTCAGTTGCAGAAGATACTGCTAACTACTATCGAAATGTAAATGTAAAACAAGGAAAATTAGAATTATGAAAAAACCATTAACATACATTAGCTTATTTAGTAGTGCAGGTGTTGGTTGCTATGGTTTCAAACAAAATGGTTTTGAGTGCATTGCAACGAATGAACTTTTGACTAAAAGACTTAAAATACAAGCTTACAATGACAAATGTAAATACGAATCTGGATATATTGGCGGAGATATTTCTAACACAACTGTTAAGAAAAAGCTTTTTTCTGAGCTTAAATTTTGGCAAGAGAAATACAAAATAAAAGAACCTGACGTAATAATTGCAACTCCACCTTGTCAAGGTATGTCTGTGGCAAACCACAAAAAAAACAATGAAAAATCAAGAAATTCATTAGTAATTGAATCAATAAAAGTTACACAAGAAATACTCCCTAAATTTTTTATTTACGAAAATGTAAGAGCATTTTTAAATACAATTTGTACAGATACTGATGGAGTTGATAAGTCAATTAAAGAAGCTATAAAGTATAATCTTGGAGGACAATATAATATTCATTCTAAAATCATAAATTTCAAGGAATATGGTTCACATTCTAGTAGAACAAGAACTTTAGTAATTGGAATTAGAAAAGATATTCAAGACGTATCTCCTTTTGATATTTTCCCTAAAAAGCAAAAAGCAAAAACTTTAAGACAACTTATTGGAGATTTACCAGCATTAGAGGAAATGGGCGAAATTTCTGAGGATATTTTTCACGGTTTTCGTGAATACGACCAACGGATGCTGCCTTGGATTGAAAATTTAGAAGAAGGTCAATCCGCTTTTGAACAAACTGATAAATTAAGAATTCCTCACAGAATCATTGATGGAAAATTAGTTCCTAATAAAAGTAAAAACGGAGATAAATACGCAAGATGGTATTGGGATAAAGAAGGCCCTTGTGTACATACAAGAAATGATATTTTGTCAAGCCAAAATACAGTTCATCCAAAAGACAATAGAGTATTCTCAATAAGAGAGCTTATGCGCATGATGTCAATTCCAGAGAGTTTTGAGTGGTCAAATATAAAAACGAAAGATTTAAACGAAAGAACAAATTTAGAAAAAAAACTTTTCCTTAAAAAGGAAGAATTAAACATTAGACATTGTCTTGGTGAAGCTGTACCAACGGGTGTTTTTAAAAGTATTGCTTCAAATATTAAAGATTACTATAAAAAAGAGAAAATTTCAAGTTCTGAAATAAAAAGTATTATTAAAGAAAATGAGTTAAATATTACAGATAACTTAATAAAATTCATCAAAGAAAACTTCAACAAACTATCTCTTGAAAGCATCTTTTTAATTGCAGAATTTTCCAATTCTGAAAGACAAAAAACTTCTGCATATTTTACAAGAAAAGACATTGCTTTTACAGTAATTAAAGATTTACCAGAACTTAAAAAGAAAAAGAAAATTAGAATTTTAGAACCATCAGTTGGTGTTGGCAATTTTATTCCTCAATTGATTGAAAAATATAAAGAAAAAGAAGAAATAGTTATTGATGTTTGTGACATTGATAATAACTCTTTGAGGGTTTTAAAAACTATTTTAGAAAATATTAAAGTTCCGAAAAACTTCAAAATCAATCTAAAAAATGTAGATTTTCTAATTTGGAATACAAAATTAAAATACGATATAGTTGTAGGAAATCCTCCTTATAAAAAATTAACTAAAAACAAAGCTTTACTTGAAAGTTATAAGTTCGGGATACAAAATACAGACACAAATAATCTATTTTCTTTTTTTATTGAAAAATCAATAAGGTTAGGTAATTATGTTTCTTTAATAGTTCCTAAAAGTCTATTAAATTCTCCAGAGTTTAATAAAACTAGAGAACTTATTAACAGCTATAATCTAGAGAAAATTTGCGATTATGGAGAAAAAGCATTTAAAGGAGTAAAAATTGAAACTGTTAGTTTTTTAGTGAATACAATCGAAACAGAAAAATCTGATGAAATTAAGATTGAAAGTTACATTGATAAAAACTACTCTTTAAAAAGTAAGAAATACATTTTATCTGATGATTTTCCATATTGGCTTATTTACAGAAGCGATAAGTTTGATAAGATTGCTTCTAAAATGAAACTTGATATATTCCAAAGTTTTAGAGACAGACAGATAACAAAATCTTTAACCAAAAATAATGGACAAATAAGAGTCTTAAAAGCTAGAAACATTGGAAACAACAAAATTAAAGACCTAAAAAATTATGACTGTTATGTTGATGATATGGAAAACTTGGCAGTTTCAAAGTACATCAATGAAAATGATGTTGTAATGGTTCCAAATTTAACTTATTATCCCAGAGCAACATTCTTACCTAAAAATACAATTGTAGATGGTTCAGTTGCTTTATTGACCTTAAAAAACGGAAGCAGATTACCAACTGAACAAGATTTAGATTTTTATAGTACTAAAGAATTTGAAAATTATTATCGAGTAGCAAGAAATCACGGAACACGTTCTTTGAACATTGACAACAATTCTGTATTTTTCTTTGGCTTATTAAAAAATATACCAAATGAGTAGAATTGTTGATGACCATTTTAATGGTTTAGATTTAGACATAAGAAAGAAAAACATAGGAACGTTTATGGACCAAAAGGTAACACCAGATGTAGTCTCTGGCGTTGCAGAATGCATTTTGGAATACTTAAATGTAAATGCTGAACCATTTACAATTAACGATATCAGATACTTTGATTATTCAAACACTTTAGTTAAGGAAGTTTTTAATAAACCTGACGTACAAAAAGCAGAAAATGAATATGACAAATTCTTTTCGCAACCTATTAAAATGCTGTCATATACAGGTATATTAAATGAGAATTTATCAAAAAGACCTTATAAATATACTGTTAATAATAAAGCTGTTTTAGAATATATTGCAATAAGAGAAAGAAATGCTGTTGTTTTTTTACAGAAATATTTAAATAAACTTAATTCTGACAGTAATATCAAAGGATTGTTTGATGACTTTTTTATCTCCCAAAATAATGCTGGTTATGAGAGATTGAAAACTCGTTTTATTGATTTTATCATAAATAATACTCCCAAAAATGACCCAGTGGACATTTCACGAATATTCACAAAAATTATAAATCCGTTAGCTTATCAAGAGAAAAAATTTGGAACCAGACGTGGAAGAATTTCTCAAACTGTTATTTCTCTAGACGAATTGTATTACAATCGCCCAAATTGGCGAGATATTAATAGAGACAAATCTTTAACAAGAGAAGAAGCAAAAACATTATTTGAAGATGTTGTAGACAATAAAGGATATTTTAAGTACCAAATTGCAAAAGCAAAGAACTTCGTACGTAAAATGCATCCTTTTAGTGAAATTCATAGATTTGAACAATATCCAGGTTTGCAAGCCCATCATATTTTTATGGAAAGTGAATTTCCTCAAATTGCCGATTCACCTGAAAACATAATTATTCTTACTCCAAATCAGCACTTTTATAGAGCTCATCCAAATAATAAGACATCAGTTATAGATGAGTGTTATCAAGCTCTTTGCCTAATTTCAAAATTAGATTCAATTGAAATTAATTATCGTTCTGGTGAAAATGACTATTCCTTGGAGGATTTTATTCACGTACTAAACACTGGTTTTGAAACAGAACATTTCCAAATAGGTATGGATTACGAAGAAATTAAACATCAAATCATAAATCACACTTATGCACGAGCATAACTAAAAAACTAAATCTATGTATAAAGTAAGTTTCGGAAAAGTTGGTCAAATTCGTTTCAATAATCAGAATGAATATTATGAACTATTAGGGTTTCTAGCCAAATCAAATGGTGGAACAAAACTTAAATGGGAAGACAATGATGTTAAAGGAACTGCTTGGGGAAAAGAATTAAGAATTGAATTTTTTATTTTACCTCCAGGTAATCTTTCTGCATATTTAAAACAAACTTTGGGAAATGGCTTTGGGATACTATCAAGAGTTAATTGCAATGAATTTGTTAGAAATATTGTTAATAATCATAATTTTATTATGGGAGGAATTCAAAATATTGGTAACATTAGAGGGACTATTCCTGCTCAATTTCATCCTGATTTTGATAGAGGATTGACATTGTAAAAAGCCGACGCTAGTAAATTTGCGAATTGAAAAAGCCAGTGTACAACAACGAATATAAAAAAATAGCGTTTTTAGTACTTAAATGAAAGATAAACAATTAAATAAACGTTAGTTATAAACCGAAAATTCAGTGTTTAAAAATCCGCTACTTTTCATATAATAGACCTCCTCCTTGAATAAAATCTGGCCCCAAATAAATTTTGAGTAAAAAAAGGGCTGGGCCGAAACCTGTTAGAGGTAATTAAAATCAATACTATATTATTTCACCTCAATTAACTGCAGGTATTATAGATTTAGGAAAAATAGAAGTTTAATGATAAATGAAATTAGAGTGATGAAAATGTTTAAATTATCTCTAGGTAAAGAATACTTTGATGACAATGCATATAAAACTTTATATGACAAAAACTTAGTATGTGTGCATCCTAATACACCCTCAATAGGGCAAAGTAATAAAAGCCAAGGGCATCTATTTTTAAATGCTGAAAAAGGAGACTTGTTTTATGTATGCAGATCAAACAATTCAATTGAATTTATTGGTATGTTTAAAGATGACCGACCTATGTATTCATCACTTAAAGACAAAAATGATTGGACAGACAGAGAATACATAAAATTGATGGATGCTGTTGATAGTAAAGATTATGACAAAACTTTTAAAAAATGGTGGACCCCAAAAGGGGTTACAACATTTCATCAAATTCCTGAGTATGAATTAATAGATTTTGAAAATAAAATTTTACGTTCTGTTTTTGGTATTTCTATAGAGCAGTTGACGTCAAAACAAGTGGAAAAGCAAAAAAAAGAATTAAAAAATATTGAATATTATGCAAATCTTCAAAAACATTATACTGCATTATTAGATGATACAGAGGAATTATTCAAAGAGGTCAACAAATTAAGTAGTGTTGAGCTAAAAAAACTTGAATATACTTACTTACAAAGAGGTGATATAAGTGATCAACCTGTAGTATTACTTCGATATAGATTGTTAGAGAATTTAATAGAGGGTAAAGAAATTTCAAATGAATTAATTGATAGAGTAAAGTTAGAAGTTGATCAAAATTTTGAAAAAAATGTTTTTCAGTCTTGGGGTAAACCATTCAGAATACTCTATTCATTTTTATATGAAAAAGAAAAACAAGATTTAGTTGATTTCTTTTATCAACTCATATCAAATATTCAAAAAGAAATACAAATTGAAGGTAAAACTAAAATTAATTTAGTTCATCTTGATGGAGCTCAAAATCAAGGCACAAATGAAATCTGGTTCGCAATTTATAATAACACTTTTAAAACACAAAAATTTGCTAAACAATTATTTTTCAAAGTAAAAAATGGATTTGAATATGGTTTGTTAGATACTCAAAATCGAAAATTAAGTGACTTGAAAAAAGCAGACATATTTGATTACGAAGACATAATTCAAACTTTTTCAAAACATATCAAAACAATTTTAAATGATAATTCCATGGAGAAAGCAAAAATAGGAGAATATATTGAAATTTTAGAACATAAAAAACAAATAATACTTCAAGGCCCTCCTGGTACAGGTAAAACATATAGTGCAAAAAAGATAGCTAATCAATTTATTGGAGAAAATAATAAAGATAAAATAAAAATTGTTCAGTTTCACCCATCATACAGCTACGAAGATTTTGTACGTGGTATTTCAGCAAAAAATGTAGATGGTAAAATAGCTTATCAAACAGAAAATAAAGTATTAGCAAAATTTGCTCAAAATGCTTTAGAATCTAAAACACCTCACGTCCTGATTATTGATGAAATTAACAGGGCAAATTTACCAGTAGTGTTGGGTGAGTTAATATATGCCTTAGAATATAGAGGTGAGGCAGTGGAAACTATGTATACTTTAGAAAATGGGGATAATAAAATTACAATTCCAGAAAATTTATACATTATTGGTACAATGAACACTGCAGACCGAAGTGTTAGTCATATTGATTATGCAATTAAAAGGCGTTTTGCCTTTGTTGATGTATTACCGGATGAGGAACCAATCAATAATAAGAATGCAAAAGAAATATTTAAAAAGGTAAGCGATCTTTTCGTAAAAGATAAGGATGGTAAAAAAGTAAATTCAGAATGGTTAGCACTAGATTTTAATTTTAAAGATGTACAACTTGGACATAGTTATTTTATTTTAAAAGATGGAACGGAAGAAGAACAAAATTCCGAATTAAGTATAAGATTAAAATACGAAATAATGCCAATTTTACGTGAGTATGTAAAAGATGGTTTGTTACTTGAAAGTGACAATTTAAATAAGAAACTAGAAGACATAGAAAATTTTGACTTATAATCTGGTAAAATATTGGGAACATGATAACGAGTGTTTTTTTTCAGATAATTTAAGTCCTGAAAAAAAATACGAGATACTGTTTAAGAAAACACATCGTAATAAAGATGTGTCAATGCCTTGTTATACTATAAATCACCATGAAAACAAAGTTTTTAATATAAATGCGGGATATTTTGTTGGTGTAGATTGGATTGATAAAAACAATGCTATTTACATAGCCCCAAAATTGAATAAAAACGAAAATGAAATTAACTTCATTAGTATGCTTTTTTCTGCTTTAAGACACACTGATGTAAGTAAAGAAATAAATGATTTATTTGAAATAAAATGGGATAAAGAATATATTGATATAGAACAAAACCAAGATTTATTAACCCCTTTCTTGATTGTAGAATTTTTAAGCACACTAAAAATCATAACACGAAAAGGACTTAAAAAATCATACTATAAAGTAGAAAAAAACCTTTATGGTAAAGTAAAGGGTAAAATTCAAGTTAGTAAAACTATTAAACATAATGTAACCCAAAACAAAAATTTAAATACCTACTGTACTTATGAAGAATTTGGTATAAACGGAAAAGAAAATAGATTACTAAAAAAAGCACTCACATTCGTAAAACGTTATTTACCAAACTATGCCCAATTAATTGAAAATATTGATATACAAAACACATTTAATTATATTAACCCAGTATTTACAAAAGTATCTGATAATATAGAACTTCACGAAATTAAACATACAAAAACAAACGTATTTTATAAAGAGTATGAGCAAGCTATACATTTAGCAAAATTGATACTAAAGCGTTTTGGATATAACATTTCTAATACATCAAAAAAAACAATTCAAACCCCGCCATTCTGGATTGATATGAGTAAACTATTTGAGCTTTATGTATTAGGCTTGTTAAAAGATCGATTTTATAATGATGTAGATTTTCAATTCAAACCAGATGGTGGAAATGAATTAGATTTTATATTAAAATCTACCGGTTTTGAAATGGTGATTGATGCAAAATATAAACCCTCCTGGAAAAACAATACTGTTCAGGAAGATGTTAGGCAAGTGAGTGGTTATGCAAGATTAAAAAGTGTTTACACTCATTTAGGGTTTAATAATTTTAATAAAATCATAGACACATTAATTATATATCCTGATTTAGATAAGAACGTGAATAAAGATTTCAAAGGAAATAAGATAATTGAAAACAGAGTTGAAGAAAAATTATATCAAAAAGTTTACAAGTTAGGAATACAACTACCTGTTATCAAATAAACAATGATGAACAACTAGCAATCAGAAGTTGGATTACTAAACTTCTAGATAGTTTTTCTATTTGAAACTGAAAGTAATTAATTAATAATAATAATGAATATAAAGGAATTAGAAGAAAAATTTCATCAAATCGTTGAAGAAAACAAAGAAAGAGAATTAGACGAACTGGAAGAAAGAATTTATAAGTTAGAGGAAGAATTAAGTGAAGAGTTAGAATTTTGTTTCCCGGGGAAAGAAAAACCATTACTAAAATTAATAAAAAAAATATCTCTATTTAAAAAAGAAAATGATTTTTATGATGCAGAATCAGAATTAAACAGAATGTTTCCTAATAGAAACGATGATGATTTCGATGATGATTCAATGTCATATGAAAGTGTTTTTGGAAAAGATTAGAAAATATTTTCTACTATAAATTTAAAATAGTAAATAATTTTATTTTTAAATCCTCTTTCAAACCCTCAAAACAATTTAGTAATTTATCGTGTTTCAACAACGTTGCAACAGTAATAGATTTATCAATTACAGGTAATTGATGAGCTGTAATACTAATCTGTTTGTCTTCTGCTAGTTTATCTTTAATTTCTATTGAAGTAAAACCCGTTGCTGCTTCTGTTGCAACAGTATTTGGGTAAAATAATTTTATCTCTTGTATTTCAAAACGAACTGCATATGCTAACATTTGGTATAAATCAGACTGGGAAATACCCTTTTTAGGATCAGTATCGTCTGAATAAACAATTTTATACTTAGTGTCGGCAATTACTTTTTTATGTCCTAAATCTAAAATTAAATCAGGTTTTAAACCAAAGTTTTTTGCTTCATCTAAATAAGTTCCTGAAGCTTGTCCTTTTGGGTTTACACCCTCTATTTCTTTATCTATAAAACCATAAATAAAATCTTCAAATACATATTCCATAGGTAATAGAAAAGCAAATAATTTTAAATCACTTTTATAGTTAAACGAAATACTGTTTTCTAAAAACAAAACACAATAATCTCTAACTGTTTCAAAACTAGAAAACATTGGATTAAATTGCATTCTCTTACATTTATCTGCAGAAATTGCAACATCTGAGACTTCATCTAATAAAAACAGAATATCGTTTAAATTTCGCTTATTTTGATAATCTTTTGAAGCGGACAAAAGTATTTTTGCAACATGCTTAATACACTGGTTAAACTCGTTATCCATTTCAAAAGAATCATATGTACAATTTACTTTATGGTTTCTACCACGAGCTAAATTTTCATTGATATACGTATTGAAATTAATTCTGCCTTTTACAAAACTTAATTCATTTTCAACTTCAACATACTTTTGGAAAATAGAAGAATTTAAAAGCTCTTTTGTATACTTACTAAATAAGTAAATTAAAATTTCGAAAAAATCAGCTTTTTCAGAATTGATTCCTGAAAGATAATTAGGAAACTTTAATTTACGACAATAACTCAACCACCATAAAACATGTGCATTTATTACCCTTACATCATCTTCTGTTGCAACATTATTAGAATGAAAAATTTTAGGTAAAAGATTAATCGTTTGATCTTGAAAATGGATTACTCCAACAAACTTATTAGATTTCAATTCTTTCGTTTTATGAAAAAATTGTAAAAAACGCTGTACTTCTTCTCTATTCTCTTCTTCGCTATAATAAACTGACTTTTCTCTCTTTTTCCATATATCATCTAGGAACATTTCTAAATCGTCGAAATGTTCTTCTGGAAAAGCTACTTTGTTTTTATATTCGAAAAGATTTATCACGCCGTTTTCATTTTCATTGGCCAACCTCCTATTTCTATGTCAGCTGCTTTTAAAATTGCTGCAACTTCTTTTTCATCGTTCATAAAATACTCTAACAATAATGGAATAACTTTATTGTTGATTGTTTTCTCTAAAGAATATTCTTTACCCATGAAATAGGCATGACCTATAGTAAAATCATGCCCTTTTCGCTTGACAACTTCTGCATTTATAGTTTCTAAAACTGATGGGCTATTAACTCCTGCTACATTAATATTTGGATACATAGGAACAAATTCAAAACGTCTACGTAATGCAATATCCAATAACGCAATGGACTTATCAGCTGTATTCATTGTTCCAATAATGTACAGGTTTGAAGGTACTGTAAAGGAATCTCCAGAAGGCAAAGTTACTCGTAAAGGTATTTCTCCACCTGAACGCTTATCTTCTTCTATTAACGTAATCAATTCTCCAAATACACGTGAAATATTAGCACGATTAATTTCGTCAATTATTATTACATAATTTTTCTTTTCAATTGCAATTACTTTGGATTTACCGTTTTCTAAAAGTAATTCAAGTATAGGATTATAATAAGGTTGTAATCCTCCTAAAATAATATCGTTAACTCCTCTATCATACATTCTACGTAAAGTATTAATACTTAATGTATGATTTGAATCGCCTATATTTTTTCTAAACTCAATTGATTTTTCACCAACTTCTGTTATAAAGAACGATGATTTTTTCATTTTAACCTCTACTTCTTCAATATCTGCATCATTCAATGGCTGAATTAATTCTTGAAAAACTAAATCAAAATCTTTCTTAGCACTTTCTGGGTTTTTTGATGCTTCTAAGTTTTTTAAAGCTCTATCGGCAATACGTTTAAAAACACCGTCTTTCTTTTCAAAAGATAAATCTTTTCCATTTTCAGTATCAGGTCGAATACCTTGAATAAAATCTTCATAACTATAGTTTTGATGAAAGGTTATAAACTCTATTTGATTGTGAAGATTGTCATTAAATACACTTAAAGCTTCATCATAACTAATATTTTCATTACCTGTAACAATCTTAGCAGCTTCTAAAACGGTATGATACGTTTTTCCCGTTCCTGGAGGACCGTATAAGATTTGGTTGATTGGAGCTTTATAATTATTAGTATTCATAACCGTTTGAGTATTTTGTGATTGAAAAACATCATTAATAAAATCTTGATTTGTAAATTTTCTAAAAGGGCTTTTATTATTTCTATTTAACTCAATATAAATTCCATTTACAATCTTATCTTCAATACCTTGAACCGATTCAACTTCGTTCGAATACGCTTCAAAAACACCTTTATTATTTGTGAATTTTCCGTTTTTATCTCCTATTTTTTCTTGAGAAACAAAAGAAAAAATAGTTTCTTTTTTATTTTTTTGAATATTAAAAGCATACCTACTACCAATAATAAAAACGATTCTATTTTCGTTTTTTCTAACATTAAAACTTAATCTTTCATCATTATAAGCAAGATTATTTATTTTAATAAAATCCCGTAATAGTTTTAAAAACGCTTCAAATTTTACTTTATCTAATTGCTCCTTAACTTCAGTATATGCGTTTTTATTATTTGAATTAAAAATATCTTGTAGAGCTAAATACTCATCTTCAGTTGCCGTGAAATTTGTACCTTGATTTCCTCCATTAAAATTTTTAAAAGTGTCATCATTCTTTATATCTTCCCAAAATATCGGACTCTCACAAAAGTTTTGATCTATTTCGACAAGTACTCTATCTCTTTCTTGCTTTTCTTGAGTAATTAGATAATATTTATACTCATTATAACCCTCATTATGTAATCCAACTTCAGATGCAACTGTTCCTAAAGCATAACATCCTGATTTATTTCCAGAAAGCCACAATATAAATTTATCTCCTTTTTTAATCTTCTCTTTATGAGCATTTACCATCCATGTTGTTAGAGCATTATCCTTAAGAGACTCCTCTACATTATAAATTTTTGGACTCCCTTGAAACACCCAATAATTCACATTTTCTTGTTTATCTAACATTTGGTATAAAATATCTTGAGTTAACAATAAATGATTTTTACCGTCATAATAATCAGGAATATAACTTTTAACCAAATCAATTAATTCTGTATCTTCTTGAATATAATCTTCAATAATTTGATTTACAAGTTCTAGATAATGAACATACTTTTCATTTTTAGGTGCAGACTTTGTGTTCAAAGTTTTGCATAGTTTTTTATAAAATGAACTCTTATAAAAAGTGTATTTTTCAGGATTATAAAATGTTAAATAGGTTGCAATTGTTCTTTCATCCTGATGATGTGAAAGAGTTTCCCCTAAACTTCTATATAGTTTTAAAGTTTGTTCATTAAACTCTTTAATTCTTTTCTGTAATGGAAAAGACTCATCAAATAACATTTTTAATAATTCTCTTAATTCATTTGGTTTTTCATTTACTAAATGAATTAAAACACCTTTTCCAAGACCATAAATTAAATTACTATAATTAATTTCTTTTAATTCGTTTATCAAATTAGGTGAATCTAAATTTGGTCTTCCTTTATATTTAACTATTAGTTCCCATTTGTATAATTCATCTTTTAATTGAGTTACTTTAATGTGTTTTTTGTAATTATCTATTAAATCAGATATTTTATCTTTTTTAGGAATAATTTTAAATCCAAATTTTTCCAAAATATTAAATGCTGGTTTATTTGGCCCACCTTGAAACTCTTCAGGTTTTAATTCTGTTCCATTAGCAAAACGATTCGCTATACTTATAATTAATTTAGGTGGGTATAATTTATTATTGTACAATAAATCATATGTACTTGAATGTCTTCCAGGCCTTGCTCCTTTTGTGTCAATTTCTTCAATTGCTTGTAAAATATGTTCTTTTGTAATTTGATCCATTTAATTATTTTTTTCCTATTAAAGGATTTAATTTCTCTCTTACTTTTTGTTCTAAAGTAGTAATGATAAATTGACTTACTACTTTAGAAAATTTTGCATCTGACTCTAATTGCCAATAACCAACTTCAAAATCTTCTAACTTGAAATGTTTTCTATTTGCTAATTTTAAACCATAAGTGGAATGCGTTTTATGATGTGTTATATGCTGGTTTAATCTTGTGGCAAGTTCTTCTGATTTACCAACATAAAAAGGGTAAAAACCTTTATCAAACTTACAAACATCAAAATTTTTTTGAACTACTTTAGAAAAATTTTCATGCCCTATTTCATGATCCCAAATGGATTTTAAATAAGCAAGGTTTTCAAATTTATTTTCTGTTTTATAAAAAAAAACATATATGCCAAATTTATTTTTACAATCTATAGAATCAGTTGTTTGTCTATTTTTAAAAATATCCCCGATAACTTCATTGGTTAAAGCATCTGTAAAAGTAGCTTCAAAATTGGCTTCAAACTGTTCTTTAAAATTCTCTAATTTCATTTAATGATAAATTTTAAATTGAAGTTGCTTACATAACTCTCCATATATTTTATTCATGTTATCTTCAATGGCATTTGTAAGTTTAAAATTTTGACATAATTCAAAAAACAAAACGTCAACTACCGTACTAGAAATAAAATCAACATCTTTTTGATAACCTGAAATAGCTAAGGCGTTTGTTTTTTCAAGGAAATTATAAATATCTTCTTCATGTATTTTTAAAGTACTACAACTTCCAAAATGAATTATCTTTCCCTCTAATTTACCTTCGAACTCTATCGCTAATTCAGCTAAAGTAACTTCTTCATCCTCTGAAATTTGAATACCCCCATTAAAACCATGAAATGCTAAATAGATAATTTGATATTTACTATATTTAGTTTTATTACTTAATAATTGTTCTATCCTTGTATAAAACTCAGTTTTCGTGGCACATGTTTTATATATACTCTCAACATTAGCATTTAATTCTAATAATTCCAATGCAGGTAAAATAGAACTTTTTTGTTTTAAATTTTCGTGCCAATCGCCTTCTAAACAAAAAATATGTTTCTCGTAATGTTTTGCTTTCATGTTTATATTATTTTACAACTTCTACAACAATACCTCCAAACCTGCCTTCCACAGCAATACATGGAATTCCATCGACATAGCATTTATCACTTAAATAAGGTTTTCCAGTACCTATATATTCAGCTTCGCACCCTCCAGTAAAAGAGGTGTTGAAAAACTCTATTCTTTCTCCATTAATATCGGTAAGTCTTTTATAACAGCCCTCACAAATAATATTAGGATGTCTTGACACAAATTCAATAGTCGTTTTACAAATTGGACAGTTACAATTTTTTATTTCTTCCATTATTACGTCTTTAATAATTCTTTAATCCTTGCCCAATCTTACTTCATTAACTCAAACTTATTCTTATCAGAAGTATCATTTTTTTTCTAAAATTGTAGTAATATTTTCAATTTCATATTGGAATTTTTCCTTTTGCTTATTTTTTTATAGCTTTCCAAACTTACCAAAAATAATACAGTAAACCAACAATTTTTCGTATGCGTTTACATACCTTTTTAACAAGCTATCGAATGTAAAAATAGTTAGAGTTTTCAGGAATGTTTTATGGTTTCCCGTAAATGTAATAAGTCAATTAAGCCATTTAATGAGTCATTTTTTAATTTAAAAAATAATCTACTATTACATTTTTATTCCCAATTGAATTATCGATTGTGATTTTTTTGTTTTCGGGATGGGATAGACTAATTGATTTTAAGTTTTTATTGATTTTTATATGTTGCAAAGGATTGTTAGATAAATCGGCTTCCTCTAAACATTCGTTTAGTTCCAACTGTTCTAAATTGTTTGATGCACAAATAAGTTCTTTTAATGTATGGTTTAATTTCAGTTTTACCAATTTATTGTTTGAAACATAGAGTGACTTTAATGTGGCATTACATTCTAAAACTTCTAATTGATTTGAAGCGATATTCAGTTCTTGAAGTTGCTCATTGAGTTCAATGTTTTTAATTTGATTACTAGTAGCATCTAAAAAAAGTAAACCTTCATTGAGTTCAATTTCTTTAATGTTTAAATAGGAGCAAACAAGATATTTGATGCTCGTATTTAAATATAGTTTATCCATGTTGTTTAGCGTGAAATAAATATATTCTTTTTGCTCTTCTATTCTATATTCTTTAATGCTTTTGATATAAAAAGGTGTTTTCTCATCCACTAAGTCAGAACCTAAATACGGTTGAAAAAAAGTACAAGGCTCATCCTCTAAATAATTTTGTATTTTTTCAATATATTGTTTGTGAAATTTTTCTTTTATTGGATTTGTTTCTGCCTTAGGAATAAAATAATTTTGATGATGAAGCATAGCAAAGTCGCTTATGTCTTCGTTTTTTATATTGAGAATTTCTTTTTCCGTTAAAGGAATTGCATCTTCAAAACTTGTTTCTAATTCTATGCGTAAATTTTGTAAGTCTGGATTATTTTCCATTTTACTTAAAATTTCCTTTTGGAAAGTTGGCATGTCTTTATAAAGGAGTTTACAATATTTTAAAGCCGTTTTAAAATCGAAATCTTCAAATTTTGATTTAGTGAAATTGTAGTGTAATGTTTGTAAATGATAGATTAGAGTCATCGTTTCTTTTTTAGTAAAACTACTTTAACAGAAAGCCAAACTATGGCTGTGTGAAATATAAAATGAAAAAATTAACATGATAAGTTATCAAACATTCCTAGGCGACCGTCAAATTTAACTCTAATATTATCCAATATTCCATTTTTGTTTTTGGCAATTATTATTTCAGCTTCTCCAATTGTAGACGTTTGCTCTTCATCATCCCATTCCTCTATTTTATAATATTCTGGCCTATATAAAACCAAAACCAAATCAGCATAAGTTTCAATTGGCGCATATTTTCTAATATCTGATAATAATGGACGCATATCCTGTTTTTTACTTATTAAATTAATATCCGCAATGAGAAGTATTGTGATATTGAACTTAACTGCTAATTTTTTTAATTTAAAAGTAATTTTAGTTAATTCTCTTTTATTTAAAACTTTAGTCGCTTGGTCCTTTTTATTTTTTGCCATTAATTGTAATGAATCAATTATAATAACTTCAGCAAAATCAGGCGGGTTACATTCTAAAATTTTTTCTAGATCATAAACAGTTAAAAAGGGATAATCGTATACATAAAGTTGAGTGTTTTCATATTCTTGCATTTTTTGAAAAATAAGTTCCGTTTCTTCTGGATTAAGGCTATTGTTTCGAAATTTTCCTGCAGAAATTTTTGTTTGTTGACTAACAATTGCATTCATAACTTGAGCAGAAGTTAGTTGTAATGAGAAAAAAACAGTTGGGTATTTATTTTCAAAAGCCATTTTTCTAATTAATGATACTGTAAATGAAGTTTTCCCCATGTCTTCAGCTCCACAAACCAATATTAAGTCTGCTGGTTTAAAACCTTTGGTTATAGTATCGAGTTTGTAAAAGCCTGATAAAATTCCTCTTTTACTCGAATCGCTTTTAGAAATAGTAATTAGTCTATTTTTAAACTCAAATAAGAGTTCTTGTGTTGTTTTATAGTTTAAAAAACGCATTGCTTTTTATTTAGATTTATAATATATTAGATGAATGATGAAATAATCAGAATAGACTGTATAGCTAGACTCGAGAGTTTAATTAAATTAAGTAATTAACAACCTCTTGTGTAATTGTATATTCTTTATTTAGCACATCAATTGCAAGGTTAAAAGCAGCATTATCCTTTTCGTAAGGGCATTTTATCAACAAACCTTTTTCTACTAATGATTCGATATTTTTAAGGTATTTTAAAATATCCAACATTTCAACTTCTAACAATTTTGACAACTCTTTAATATTGAATTTATCCTTGTTTTTAAAAGCATCTGTTAGGTAAATACAAGAAGCTGCTAACAGTATTGTTTCTTCCTCTGAAGTCTGAAATGTTTTAGCTAAAAAAGTAATTTCTTCATTATTTACTTGGATTGATTCTATAACAGTAGTTGTATCTGTTACATTTCTTAATCTATTGTGAATGATTAAAAGTGTTTGTAAAACTTGATTTTTCATTTTGTTCTATTTACTAATTTATAGTACAAAGATGAAGGTTCACATAGCCAAATTAAGGCAGAGTAAAATAAAAAAATCCCAAAATTTTAGGTTTTGGGATAGTGTCTTTTATTCATATTAATCTATATTTCTTCAACTTGGAGTTCATTTATCATTTTTTCAAATGAATCTTTATGTACTCTGAAATAACTTATAAAACCACTAACTACATATTGCACAAAACAATCTTGGTTCTTTTTGTTTGATAAATACTCAATTAACTTATCATTTTTAAAACTCGTTTCTAAATTTTCATAATTATCAAGCAAAATATAATCATTCCACCAAGCATCACTACGACTTGTGTTTTCAATAAGTAAATAATTAGTATAGTAGTCTTTAATACCATGAAATCCAATAACTCCAATAGAAATTTTATCTCCAAAAAATATATTACCTTTTCTAAGAGGATTAAAACCCTCAATACCTATACCCCAATTATCTTTTATTTGATTTTTAGGCTTTGCATAAAATTCACCCCCACTTTTTTCTTCTAAAACTTCATTTTTTAAAAAAACAACCCAATTTTCTTTCTTTAAAAACTCCTCTAATTCTTCAAAAATTTTTAAAAATATACTGTTTGAAAAGTTTAAAATTGTCTTGTTAAAGTTGTTAGAAATTTCCTTTGATGCTTGATAATTATTTAAAATGATCTCATGTAATTCTTTTTCCATTTTGTTATTTGTGCTTTGGTTTGTTAATTGCTTTACTAAAACTAAATATTGATTTAATGACTCTCTTATAATGGGTTTATTAGCCATTTCTTTAATGCACTGTTCTAACCAGTTTTTAATGGTTTTTTGGTAAGAAATACAAATAAATTCTTTTCCTAAAGTTAATTTTTTAGTTTTAACTTCATGTTTAATTGAAGCTTCTGAAGGTGGTTTGCCATCAAGAGTCAAATATAAAATTGGAGCGTTTAAGTCATGAGTATTGTATCTTATCAACTGTAGGTTTTGGTCTCCAGCCCAAACTTTGTTTTCTATTATAATGTTATTTTGACCATCATTTATTAAAATATCAATTCTTCCGCCTTCCCCGTTTTCATGATTTACTTTCCCAACGTGTTTTTCGATTATTACTTTACTACATTCAGTTTTAAATGAGTGTAGGGTTGTAAACTGCACACTTTTATCATCAAAACCTTGAATTTCTTCTAAGAATAATTTTAGAAAAACATCTTTTTGACCATGTCTCCCTTTAGCATCAAGTAAGTTTCCAATTATTGCAGAATGACTTAATTCATCACTATAAATATTTAAAACATTAAAAACATTATAGTTTTCACCAGTGTATTCCGCTAAATCATCGTATTTACTCTTAATGGTACTTACATGATTTAATAAATTGGTGGTGTTAATAATTTCTAATTCACTCATTTAGTTTTAGTTTTTCTGATCCATTCAAATATACTATTTTGCTTGTTAATTAAAGCTTTATTTCAAAATCACAATAAGGCACTTCTCTTACTTTATACTCAATATTTACAGATGCAGCATTAATATACGTTGTGTCACCTTGTTTAGTTAAACCCTTTGTTTCATGAATGTGTCCAAAAATGTGAAATTTAGATTTTAAAGCAATTACTTTTTGTGCTAATTCTTCGCAGCCAACATGTAAGCCATTAAGTGTTTTGTCTAAAATACCATAAGCTGGTCCGTGTGTAATTAATATATCGGTGTCTTGCGGTATTTTATCCCAATGTGTACTAATCTCATTACCTCTATTTCTATTAAATGCTAGATTGCAGAAAGTTGGTGTTATTGGAGAGCCCCAAATCTTTATTCCTTCTATTTCAATTCCTGAATCATTCAGAAAAAAAACACCTTTAGGTAGCCTGTCTTGTATTTCTTGTTGTGTGAAATTTTCAAAAAAGAAATCGTGATTTCCAGCTATAAAAATTTTATAGGTATAAGGTTGTTTTTCAATCCATTCCATAAAATTAACAGCTTCTTGTTGTGTGCCTCTATTGCATACATCACCTGCATGAATTAGCAAATCTCCTCCAGGTAAATTGAGTTGGTGGTGTAAACTATGTGTATCCGAAATTGCAGTTATTTTCATATGCTGTTATATATTGATTTTTAATTGTCATATGGTATCGCTATATTTTTATTGGTGTTTGCTTATGCAAACTTTTTGTTAATGGCGATTTCATAAGTTACTTTTTATATTTTTTAAGCATATTCTGTGCAATCACTTTCATTTGATTTCTTAATGCAATCGGTTCAATAACTTCACATAGGTCGCCATATTTAAGGATTTCCATTCTGAAATCATAAGTTGGTTGCATGGTTAGTTCAACCGTAAACAGTTTATTGCTTTCTTTCGTGATTTTTTGTGAATGGTGGAATGGTAAAGACTTTATGTAATTGATTTGGGAATTGTCAAACTCTAAAACAATTTTTGCAACTGGTTCGTTTATCACAATACCATAAGCATGTTTGAAATATTCATCTACATTTATTGTAGGGTAGTTTCGATAATAATCGGGTGTAATTACTAAATTATTAATTCGTTCTAATCCGTAGGTTTTAAAATCATTTTCTGAAAGATCATAAGCCAATAAGTACCATCTAGCTTGTGCTTCTTTCATTGCAACCGGTACACATTTTCTTTGTTTTATTTCCTTGTTCCAAAAAGAATGGTGCTCGAATGTGATGATTAGTTTGTTTTGGATGGCATGCATGATACCATTGAAGTTTTCAGAACCTTTCGACTTTCTATTGTCTAAAAAGATGTATTTAGTAGCTACATCTGATTGCTTTAACACATTCACAATATTATAAGCTTCAATAAGTCGGTCATATCTTAGATCAGAATTGTCTTCTGTAATTTCATAAGCATTTAGTCCTCGATTATATTTTATTTCGATTTTGAAATTTTCAGCAATTGCTTCTATATCCCGAGGAAAAGTTCGTAGTGAAAATTTAAACGCGTCTTTGTCTATTTCAGGATGGTTGTATAACTTGGTATTCAAATCTTCAAAGCTAAGGGGATTAACTTTTAGAAATCTTACAATCAATTCCCAACGTTTATATAAATCAATTTTTGCCATTCTTTTTTGCTATTAATAAAACAAAGATATTGTTTTACTCTGCCAAAGTATGTTGGAGTGGAAAATTTTCAGATTTACCATTTAATTTAATTTTCTCAATTGCCTTTTCAATTCTATCTAATCTTTCTAAAATTAGCTCAAAAGGGTTTTCCATAAATTTTTATTTTTTATTAATTTACAACGGTAAATTTACTAAATTTGCTATTATTAATTTTATTGCAAACCTATCAAATTCGGTAAACGATTTGGTAAACGATTTATAATATAATTTACAAAAGCATCAGCAAAATATAGACTTTTAGGCAATTCATAACCCTAAGGTCTCAGGTTCAAATCCCATTTTCGCTACAAATAAAATCTTTTAAAAATCAACGACTTAGTGTATACTAAGCCGTTTTTTTTATGTCTAAATATTTCCTTGTTTTACAAATAGTAAACGATACAGTACACGTTTTAGCATCTGTCTCGACCAAAAAAATATAATTAGAAGCAACTTTTTTTCTCCTTAAATATACACAGTCAGTATGTATATTAATGATTAGAAAAAGATCTTAACCCATACAATTATATTTCCTTATTAAACGAATCTGAAAAGGCTGTTGCAACAAAGAATAAAACTCCTAAACTCAAGGGGATAACAGTAAAACAGTGCAATTAAAGGTTGTTGCAACAAGAGTCCCATTAAACAAACTACATAATAATCTTCTTCAAGATTACTTGTCCATTATTCAATATTATTTTTAAGAGAATTGGTTGGTTGGTGTTACTTAGTTTATTGGTTTCAAATTCAAAAGTATTGATACCAACTTCTGAGAGCAATGTTCGTCCTAAAAGATCAAAAGCAATTATGTGTTTGATTTCTTCGTTTGAAGAAGTGATTATTAAACTTGTATTTTCTTTATAAGCTAAAATTGTGTTTTCATCAATAATTTGTGGTTCGAATTCACGATAAACTAATTCAAATCTATTTTTAAAATTTCCTGCTTCTGAATTGAAATTATAATCTACAATTACATTTTGATTCCCAATTGCATTATCGATGGTGATTTTTTTGTTTTCTGGATGGGATAGACTTATTGATTTTAAGTTTTTATTAATTTTAATATATTGCAAAGGATTGTTAGATAAATCGACTTCTTCTAAACATTCGTTTAGTTCCAAATGTTCTAAATTGTTCGAAGCACAAAAATAGGTTTAACCTTTGTTGTGGTGACCTTTTGGTTAAATACTAAGAAAGCCAAGTCGTGAGACCTGGCTTTTTTCTATTAATTATTTTTAAGGGTTTTAAAATGTAATTTCTCTATTTTTAAATTTACCAATTTTTAATATGAAGCCAATAAAAATTATAGAAAATTTACTGTAGAATTATTTTTTTAATAGTTTTTCCTTTATCAGTTTCTACTTCTAAAATGTAGATTCCAGTTTTATAGTTACTTAAATCAATATTATTTTCATGAGTACTGAATAATTTTTGACCTAAGTAATTAAAAACATTTATATTTTGCAATTCTACACTTTGATTTAAGGCAATTTTTACAAAATTAGTAGTTGGGTTTGGATATAATGTAAAAGTATCTACTTCAAAAGTTGAACTATTTAAAACGGAAGTAACCTCTAAAATTACATTGGTAGAAGTGTAATTAACATTCCAAGTATAACCTATAGGCAAATTTGTAGTTGCAAATGTTCCTGAAACACTAGCTGCAGTTAATATGGTAAAGGTATCTCCTACTGTTGGAATATAACCGTTTATTAAACTTACGTTCAAAATACCGCTTAAATTTGCTGTAAAAGTTATCGCTACTTTATCGACAGAGGTAATGCTTTCTAATTCTATTTGTAATGTAGAGTTATTATGCGTGTAGCCATCTTTAAGTTTATAAAGACCTATAGGGTTTAATATGCTTCCAGGACTTAATACACCATTATTCGAGAAGTTTCCTGTGTGGCCGAAATTATGCCCTGAAAGAGTTCCAAAATTACTTAAGTTTCCTGAAAAATAATGATATATGTTGCCAAAATTATATATGATTCCTGAAGGTTGATTAGTAATACCTCCGTAGTTTGTTAGAGTTCCCCCATTAGATATTTCTATAGTTCCATTATTTTCTATGCCTCCCATATTGTTATATAGATTAAATTGAATGTTTATATATCCAAAATTTTCTATGTAACCCTCATTTCTAATACTTCCTGGGATGATTATTCTCCCATAATTTATGATACCTATGTTAATAGTGACGTAACCAATTATTATTACTTCATCACCTGCGTTTATATTTATTCCAGGATAAGAAGGGGACCAATTTGCGATATCGGTCCAATAACCAGTACCGGTATTATCGGTATATGTATAAGTTGTTTGAGCGTTACTGCTACTTATGTTCAAAAAAAACAGCATTACAGCTATTAAACTTGTTTTTATTGTAATTTTTTTCATTATACAAATGTAATTAAATTAAATTAAATTAAATTTGGAAAAAACGATTCAATATTTCAAGCCTAGATATATATATATATATATATATATTAAATGTGAGTTTTTTTATGCGCTTTTTTTCTTTTAAATTTCTCCTAATTTTAGATAAAAAAACAATCTACAATTACATTCTGATTTCCAATTGCATTATCGATTGTGATTTTTTTGTTTTCAGGATGGGATAGACTTATTGATTTACCATTTAATTTAATTTTCTCAATTGCTTTTTCAATTATATCTAATCGTTCTAAAATTAGCTCAAAAGGGTTTTCCATAAATTTTTATTTTTTATTAATTTACAAACGTAAATTTACTAAATTTGCTATTATTAATTTTATTGCAAACCTATCAAATTCGGTAAACGATTTGGTAAACGATTTATAATATAATTTACAAAAGCATCAGCAAAATATAGATTTCTAGGCAATTCATAACCCTGAGGTCACGGGTTCAAATCCCGTTTTCGCTACGAAAATAAGTCTTTTAAAATCAACGGTTTAGTGTACACTAAACCGTTTTTTTTATTTCAAACCGTAAAAATTACCACATTAAAACCACTCAATTTACTAAAAATGAAAAAGAATTATACCGAACCTAAAGAAGTGGCATTAAAATTACGGAATGAAAAAATTATCAAACAAAGAAAGAATTGAAAAAAAGATACTGTTTATATTATTAAATAAGTAAAAAATTTAACGAATACAAAGAGCTAAAATTCACTTCATTCCTAAATTTAATATAAACAAAGTTCTAATACAGCAGTTAAAAGAAATGGCTTAGCTCAAGGTATACTACCGATTTTTTTCAAAAATTCAAAAGTTTGCGTTATATTTGTTTCAGTGTTGTATGGTCAATTTTGACTGGAACGCATTAGCAAAAACAAAATATAATAATGAAAAAACTAATCAAATTAAATTTCCTTTTATCAATACTAATTACTCCTTTTATTTCTGGAAATGCACAAACGGTAGTAAAATCTGTTCCCGTTTTTGAAAATGGAGAAGCTCAAATTATTCCTGAATTTAAAGATTCTGAAAAATGGATTAGACATGATCTTTGGGTCGAAACAAATTTTGACACTGATGGAGATGGTAAAAAAGATCGAATGTATGTTGATGTTACTAGACCTCTTCAAACTGATACTGAAGGATTAAAACTTCCTGTAATTTATGAATCTAGCCCCTATTATTCTGGAGTAGCACCAGATGTAGAAGGTGGATTTTGGGATGTAGATCATGAATTAGGAGAAATAGGAAAAGAGCGTGTTCATGCAGAAGTTGTTAGATCAGGTAAACGCCCTATTATTTCAAATTCACAAGTTTCAACTTGGGTTCCTAGAGGTTTTATTGTGGTACACTCCTGTTCTCCTGGTACAGGTTTATCACAAGGTTCTCCAACTGTTGGTGGAATTAATGAATCATTAGCTCCAAAAGCAGTTATAGATTGGCTAAACGGAAGAGCAAAAGGATATACATCACCAGATGGAAATGAAAAAGTTAAAGCCTATTGGACTACTGGAAAAGTAGGAATGACAGGTACTTCATATAATGGAACTATTCCATTAGCAGCAGCAACAACAGGTGTAAAAGGTTTAGAAGTTATCATTCCTGTTGCTCCAAACACATCTTATTATCATTATTATCGTTCTAACGGATTAGTACGCTCACCTGGAGGTTATTTAGGGGAAGACGTTGATGTTTTATATGATTTTATTCACAGTGGCGACGAATCTAAACGTGCTTATAGCAACGAAGTAATTCGGGATACTGAAATGAAAAATGGTATGGATAGAATTACTGGAGATTATAACGATTTTTGGGCTGGTCGAGATTATCTAAACCACATGGAAACAATGAAAGCTGCTATGTTAATGTCTCATGGCTTTAATGATTGGAATGTTATGCCTGAACATAGTTACCGTATTTACAAGAAAGCTAAAGAAATGGGATTAGAAACTGGTATTTATTATCACCAAAATGGCCATGGTGGTCAACCACCAATTAGCATGATGAACAAATGGTTTACACATTATTTATTTGGTGTTGATAATGGTATAGAAAAAGAAACTAATAAAGCATGGATTGTTCGTGAAAGTGATGACATGGGAAACCCAACTCCTTATAAAGATTACCCAAACCCAGATGCTAAATCAATATCCTTTTATTTAACTAAAGGAGCTCCTAAAGTTGGAAATTTAACAACTGATAAACCTTCAAATCAAGGCAAAGAAACTTTAGTTGATAATTATTCGTTTTCTGGTGATGCTTTAGCCAAAGCTGAAAACACTAATCACCGTTTACTATATGTAACTCCAAAATTTTCAGAAGACGTTCATATATCTGGTGTTCCAAAAATTACAATTAAATTATCAAGTAGTAAACCTGCTGCAAATTTATCGGTTTGGTTAGTCTCACTTCCTTGGAACGAAGGAAGAGGAGTTAAAATTAATGACAACATAATTACTCGCGGTTGGGCTGATCCACAAAACCATAGTTCGATAAAAAAAGGAGAACCATTACTTAATGGAAAATTCTATGAAGTTTCTTTCGATTTAATGCCAGATGATCAAATCATCAAAAAAGGACAACAAATAGGATTAATGATTTTTTCGAGCGATAAAGAGTTCACTTTACATCCAGAACCTGGAACTGAATTAACTATTGATTTAGACGGAACCATGTTAACTTTACCTGTTGTAGGTGGAATTGAAGCCTTTACTAATGCTATAAAATAAATCATATAAAAACAACTTAATGCTGTTATTAAACTTTATAAAGCATTAGGTGGTGGGTCAGAATAAAGTAGGTAAAAATCTATAGGTTTGTTAATTCAAAAAGCCACTAAATATAGTATTAGACTGCACCCAAAAGTTTAGACAAATATATAATTAATTTTGATAATAATGAGCTCGATATTGTATCGGGCTCATTTTGTTTAAATTTGATTTAATTCTTTCTTTATTATAGTAATTAATATATTCTTTTATTTCCTTTTCTTGACATACTTTGTATAATTCCTTTTTCTTTTAATAAATGCTCGATTCTGACTAATTTGATATTGCCAACCTTGGTCAGAATGAAGCGTTAAATTTGTGTTATTTGGTATTTTCTTAAATGCTTTTTTAAGCATCATTTCAACTTGATTAAACACAGGTCTATTTGTTAGTTCATAGCTAATTATTTCTTGATTGAACAAGTCGATTATTGGTGATAAATACAATTTATTCCCAGATACGTTAAACTCTGTCATATCGGTTGCCCTTTTTTGATTTGGAGCTTTGGTTTTAAAATTTCTTTCTAAAATATTTGGAGCAATTTTACCATTTTCACCTTTATAAGATTTATATTTTTTTACCCTAACAATGCTTTTCAATCCTAATAAATTCATTAATCTAAAAACCGTTTTGTGATTGATAATTACTCCCTTTATTATAAAGCTCATCTGTTATTCGTCTGTAACCATATCGTCCTTTATGCTTTTGATAGATGGATTTAATTAACTCTTTAATTTCTTTATATTTATCAGGTAATTTACTTTGTTTTTTATGATAATAAAAGCTACTACGTGCCATGTTTGTTTGATCTAGAAGCAATTCTAAATCAAATTTATGCCTTACATTATGGGTTGAGATTTCTCTTGGCTTGAGCTAAGGCATGTAACTTTTTTAGCAATTCATTCTCACAACGAAGTATTTCGTTTTCTTTTAATAATTCTTGCTCTCGAGTTAAAGGTTGGTCTGATTTATGATTTTTGGCTTTAAAATTGCTTATAGTAACAAGACGACCTATTTGTTTTGGTCGTAATCCTTCAAGACCAAAGTTAACAAAATCTTTTTTCCATTTTAAAAATATGGCAATATTTGGAATATTAAATCTTAAGCCAGCTGCCATTAATGAAAGAGATTCCTTTTCTATAGTCTTGAGTACTTTTAACTTAAATTCAACAGAATAACTTTGATTTTTTCGCGTGGTATTAAGCCAATTTTACCATAAGCCTTATAAAAACTGACCCACTTGTCAATATTCTACCTTGGAATCTGCTTCAATTTTGAAAGATATCCATCAGTAAAATGATGTTTTAAAACTAATTCTACACATTCTAACTTAAATGCATAATCATACTTTACTTTTTTCTCCATAAAAAATGCCCCAAATAGTGTCTAACTTTTTGGAGCATGTTCA
>Ga0102812_10000475_pt1 | contig 29086 bp, 40 predicted proteins | sample ColrivemetaGS713_FD_79334 | JGI IMG/M metagenome (GOLD analysis project Ga0102812, IMG submission 79334) | Estuarine microbial communities from the Columbia River estuary - Flood tide ETM metaG S.713 | ecosystem: Environmental > Aquatic > Marine > Intertidal zone > Estuary | place: USA...
CTTTATCATAGTCCTCATCAAATACGAACATTTGTCTTTCAAGGTATCTAACAGCATTCTCAACCATATAGGTCTTCATGTCTCTTTTTTCTTCTTGACCAGTTATTACATCTCTCACTTCAAGTTTAGATGAGAAGTTTATACCTACTAGCTCTGCTAGCTTAATGTCTGGATGATCAGGTGGAAGTGTACCAAACTGATCTAGTGCATACTGCTTTATGAACTGTATCTGACTTGTGCCGAATCCTTCGTCTACATATAGATGATCAAACTTATATCTTCTATTCATGGCTATAATTCTCTGTACTGCCTCAACCTGAGACCATCCATCTTTAGATACTGTTTCATATTCAGCTACAAAGAATCTCTTATTAAGCTTATCAAATGCTAGAGCTACTATCCTAGTGCCTATCCTATCATCGTTCCAGTCACAACCAAGTATTACTATATACTTATCTCTATTCTTAAGAACATCATCTCTTTGCGCCTGAGACATGTCTTGGTGTACACACTTATCAATATAGAAATGCTGGAATACACCCATCTCAGATGCACCAAACTCAGCTATGATTTCCTGTATATATCCAACGTCTGTAAGCTGATCCTTAAAGTCAGTGTCTAGATTGTCATTGTAGTGAGGTAATACGAATGTTGGGAAGTGGAACTTCTTATAGCCAGCTAATTTCTCTAGATCAAATAATGTCTTCTTGCCATCAGGTGTGGATGCTACCCATAATTCTGTATCTGGGTTATCCGCTAAGATAGCTAGTATAGCTGCGAAATCTTTTTCGCCCATGTAATCCACTTCATCTAGTACTATTAAATTAGCTGACTGTCCACGAACTGAACCTGCCCCAGATGAACCTGTTGTGAAACCTCTTATACGAGAACGATTAGTAAACTGCATTAGGTAGTTTGGAGACTTTACGTCCTTAATTACTAGGTCGTTATATGAGCCCCAATCAGGATCCAGCCTATACAAGAATTCTCTAACCTGAGTTACAAGTTCTTCTGCCTGTACTTCATACGGAGTTACTATAAGAACCTTATAATTATCGTTAGTTAGAACACGATGTAATATGTTTAGTGCTAATGAATATGTTTTACCAACACGTCTACCGCATCTATATGCTCTACGCTTGGCTGTACATCTAACCATTTGCTCCTGATACCATCTAGGACTAAACATTCTTCTATGTTCAGGTGTTCCTACGTCAATATATCTATCGGCCCATGCATAAGGGTTAGCCATCTCTTCTAATTGCTGCACATCCTCTTCTGAGAACATGTGTCTTATCTCTTCGTTTATGAGCTGACTAGAAGACGCAAGACCATTACATTTAATGGTTATTTTACCATGCTGCTTCATTTGGTTATCTATGCATATTTCACACATAGACTTAACTGCTTCACCAGAAAATTCTCTAAGCGCTATTGCACTCTCAGGAGTTATCCTATTGTTTTCATCAGTATCCAGTATTGGTACTTCTGGGAACTTATCTTTTAGATAATCCTTCCAATATACTTCACTTAGAGGGGTAGCTTTTTCCTGGCCTTCCATTATTATATTCCTATAATTCTTCTGTGTTTCTTATCTTCTATGCATAATAGTACTGTGTAGATATAGCTAGGGTCATAGTCTTCTTTTGAGTGAGTAAAGATTAGCTCGCTAACTGTGAGACCTCTTGCTTCTCCAGGACAGGTACTTATTCTTATACTTGATCCATTATTTAACTTGATGTTACGGGTATTAGCCATAGATTCTATTAGCATATTTTTAGGTATGAAACTTACTATCTCATTCATTACATCTATGTATGAAGTTCTATCGTACCTGCTTTCAAATGTTTGTGGCATACATACCAATATCTTATTTCCTGCTACTGCAGTTGCTTCAAATGCTGCATATTCTAATTTATTCAATTACATAATTCCTTTTAATATCATCGCTTCATTTCCCATGACTTGTCCTCTGTCGTTAAGAGCGCTTTTAGAAAGCTTATCCATGGTTCTTCTTCTATGTGTTAGGTGTGAAATTGTACTCTCATTTTGAGCAAAGTCCATTTTAAGATCTACATTATTTGCCTTACCACCTAATTGCTTAACGTAGTTGTTAGAATCTGCAGAACTTCTTATGGTATCTGCTATTCCCATAGCTATAGCACCTCCTACAACACCTCCTGCAACACCACCTGCAACACCAGTTAAGAACTTAGCACCTGTTCTCATTCCTGTTGCCTTTCCTACAGCAAAGCCCATAGATTTACCTGTTCTCCATCCAGCGAATGCGCCTACTTCTGGGGCAGCAACGTCTGCCATGTAGTCCATGCCATCACCACCTTCCATAATTGTACTACCTAGGCCGAATGCTGTAGCGGCTGGTATGGCCATATGGAACATTCTATTTAAAGCTCCACCTTTGGCTACCATAGACTTCTGCTCTTTTGTTAGCATGCCCATAGTATTGGCAAAATCTTCTCTCTTTGCACCACTACCGAACGTACCAAATGTTAATGCCCTTCTTAGATGCTCACCTGTTGTAGCACTATCAAACTGTTTCTTTGTTAGTCCATATCCAAATGCTCCACCAGATGATTTAGGCTTTAACTCATCCCACCTACTTTTGTCTTGTGCCATAATTAAGTCCTGTGATGTCCTGTTCTTTCATTCCAATCAGCAAATCCACTTCCATGATAAACTATTGGCTTGTTATATATTTGAAGAGTATTTTGAAGAGTTATTTCTTTGTCTTCATTTTCCTTTCTACTCTTAAAGTCTTCTTCACTAGACCCTATGGAGCTTGCCATCATACCAAATGCTGCTATACCTATACCAGCTAAACCAACCTTCTTCTGCATAGGAGTTAATTTAGTTACTTGGTATCTAGCCCTTTCAGCAATCATCTCGGCAGTATCTTTTATGCTCTCTCCTCGAAATGGCTTATCATAGTTCTCTATTGCTCTTGCTATCTTTCCAGGTACATATTCACCGTTCTCACCTGTGTGCCCCTTAAACTCTTTCTCCATCCTCTTAGTATGTTCAATCATTTCATCTAATGACTTACCCTTGAGCTCATCTATTAGCTTTCTTTTATTGGGAATACCTTTTGTATCTACACCTTGAAATCTATCTAAGACATGCTCTAGAGCTTCCCTAGGAATCTCTGTTGTTGGAGCCTTCGAGTACTTAGCTCTCATCATCTTCTCTATACCATCTGGACCCATAGACTCTACTAATGTTGGTTCTACGCCTTTAAATAATCCCCTATGTGGTATTAACCTAGTCTTTCCATTGTTCCGTATTTCTTCAAGAGTGTTCTTTATGCCAGACACAAACTGTCTTGATGCATCATAGGACTGACCTGCTCTTATTTTTGCTAAGTTTTTTACTGATTCATCACCTAACTTACCAGTCTTAAGTTGGTCCCTTAAGACCATAAGCTTTTTGAATATCTTTATTTGCTGGTCTGCATCACTTAGTGCTGTATGCTTCTCAGGTTCGTCTAGGAGAGATCTTGCTAGGAATTCTACACTAGTACCTATATTTACATTCTTCTTTGACAGGAAGCCTTTGTGTGCCGCCTCAGCATAGGTGGCCTTTGTTATGTCCATTAAGTCTACAACAAATGCACCTTTATCCTTGGTCTTAAATAGTTTCTCATATTCAGACATCATTCTTGAGTATGATTTTCTGGACTCTTGAAACATCTCCTCACTACCACTCCTCATAAAGTCATCGTAACTAGATGATGCAACAAGTCCTGCATTTATTACCTTTGGTGGAGTATACAGAAGTCTACCTGCCTCAGATGGACTAGTGGGCACATACATCATCTTCTTTTGTATTTCACTTAGCTCTGGACTATTCTTGAGTGTTTCAGATATAAATCTATTCTCAAAGTTGGCATTCTGAATAACTATGACTGAGTTTTTATCTATTGTTTTAAATATACTTGATATAGCTTCATCTGGTGGTATAGCTTCACCTGCAGTGATAGCCATCTTTAGTGGATTAAAGCTACCATTATTTAATTGTTGCTTAGCAAATGAATTCATATTACCCATCTCCTGAACAACTGACTCAGCATCTTTTGGTGCCAATCTATCTGTAGGATTAATAAACTTCTCAAACCTAGAGGTACCAGTAACACCAACAGACCATATCTTGTCTACCTTAGGATTAGTACCGGTTGTCTCTATATCTAGTGATAGTAGTCTATCAAATAAGTCCTTCACTTAATAAGACCTAGTAGTGCCTTATAGTCTTCCATTGTATGAAATATGTCTTCCTCAGTGATAAATTCAAATGCACCATTCTTAATATTCTTTTTAATAAATGCTCTTGCCGCAGCTGCTTTCTTTTGCACCTGTGGTAACATGACCATCTTAAGTGGCTTAATTTCAAGTATCTTAATTGTACCATCCTTATATAGTACTAATAGATCGGGTATATAATTTCTTGTAGCTTTATTATATCTATACTTAATTTTAAATGGTTCTACTATGTAGCTGACAACATTAGTGTCTGCCTCTAGTACATGGAAGTATGCGAACTCATATGCTGACCTGAATACAAACCTCTTTCTATTCTTCTTAGAATAGAATAAGCCTGTTTTATATCTTGATCCATCATCAGACTTAACATAGTAGCCCTTAGCTTTTATCTGTTTTCTTTTACCATAGTCCTGCAGTTTACTCTTTAGCTTTCTTTCTCTCTCAGTTCTAATAGCATTCTTCTTAGTATTTTTAGTTAGCTTAGACTTAGTTTTTGGCAGTAAGTTTGAGCCAGTGCTTTTATTTATCGTCATTTACAACAGTCCCCTTAATGGGTTTAACGTTCTTTATGGTGTCATTCATTTCTTCTATACGCTTCTTAAGTTCGCCCATTTTCTCTGCCGTACTATTGCCACTGCCACCATCTATTCTGAGCTTAACTTTTTCTTTCCTAGTAGCCATTAATGCCTCTAGTACTTTCATCCTACCTTTCTTAATTCTCTCTTTAAGGTCCCATGCTCTAGATATTTCTATGTTCTCGATAACCTCACCAGTATGATCTACTGTAGCCACTACGCTCTGCATCAGGTCCTGATGTTTCTCCGCTAAGTATTGAGTTATTCTTTTTTCGTATATATTGAATTCAGCTAGTTCCGACACTAGATGCAACTCAGTATAGTTTCTAACATCGACATCGAATTCTTCTACGAATTGCTCTGTCCAATGATGTACTAATTGTGACTCCACTAGGCATGGTCTACCAAGTGGTATCTTATCTATTTCCACATATGGGCAGCTTGATGCGAATGGACACTGATGCCCACTACATGTCATAGGTACTGCTGCATTAATACCTGTCGACATATGTCTTAGTGACATTGAAACTCTTTTTGCTTCTTCTGGTGTGAATCGTATATCTGAATATCTAGACTGATCTACTTTTAGCATTTCGAAATACTTAACCTTAGATATTTCACCAGTTTCGGATACACTAATCCCGTTGAGACCTATGTATGGTTCTATTGCACCAGTCTCTTCAATTTCTTCATCACTATTGATCTCAATAGTTTCAATGGTCTGCTGTTTCTTAGAGCCGTACTTTGGAGCAACAGTTTCTTCCTGTGTCTTCGCCAGTTCCTGTTCTTGCTTAAGTTTCTCAGATTTTTTGAAGATTTCCATTATATCTTCTTGATTGCTACCATATTCCATGGAATGTTTCCTTTTGGTGTTTGAAATAAATTATCATAGATATTAGTATTATACAATAAAAAGGGGCCTCGTGGGCCCCTTTCTTTATTCTATAGCTACCTTTAGTTCCCTCTCGTACTCATCTAGAAACTTCGTTAGTAGCTTCATAGCGTCTCCTGATCTGCTTACACAGTACAGGTCTTTCATACGAGACATGTTCATACCAGTAGCTATACATCCATTTATTTGATAGGACCAATTGGCTGCATGAAACATGCATCCCCATCGTTGCCACTCTTCTTTCCTGAGATCTTTCCTTAGGAAGACACCAAGATCTTCGTTGACTAAGTAGTACATATTCCTTCTAAACTTTGGTGAAAACTCTTTTTGGAGCTTATATTCACCAGGAGGTACACATGAAATCATGGGCTTGCCTGCCTTATGAATAGCATCAGCTAGCCAAGGTCTTTCTATAGTAGTTATAGGTTGACCATCAACTACCATCATACCAAACTGCGCATAACTAGCGTTGAATCCCAAATATTTTTCCTCTAGTCTTTTAAGTAAAAGCATTACGATTTATCCTTGAAACTTTATTATATCCTTATGAATGTATAGATCTCTTGGCATTACCTTCCATGAATCCAAGTTTTGATATAAGTGCACACCTGCATATTGTAGTGCCTTATATATCAATTCAGAACAGAACCACTTATCTTTCTTTTCGTAACTCATACTATTAAACATGAATCCAAGATATGCCAACCAGTCATACTTGTCTCCAATCTTATCGCGTAAAAACCCAAAAAATAGTTCATATTCTACATCAGTAACTTCTAGTGTGCATATAATGTGATCGCCACTTTTAAGTTTCTTAATGTCATAGTACTTAACTCCTGAGAGTCTGGCACCTATTATTTCGTTATTATCATCTATAACTTCGACATGACTATACTTACAGCGTTGATGCCACTGTAGAAATATAGACCCTATCTGATTACTTCTGCTAAATATAATTCTAATCTGTTTCATTAGTTTACCCTAATGTATTCTTCTTCCTGAATAATTCTAGTCTCCCTGCAAGCTTAAAATCCGCTGGGGCATCATGTTCTCCAAGACCAGTCGCATTTACGCAACTAATCCTAACAATCAGACCCTTTGGAATTAATGCTCTATCATCAGTATCTAGAGGCCACCTGTTGGTTCCAAATACTGGTACTTTTACACCAAAATTATCTAATACTATCCCGTATACTGGATGTACTACATCGATGTCTATGTGTGCACCTAATGGTGCATCTACTGAGGTTAATCCCCCATCTTTAATATAAATATCTTCATTAAAGGATATGTCTACATGTTTCTTAACATCAGAAGCCTTCATGTTAAACAATATCTCAGACCCCTTACCTCTGTTGGCAAATCCATCTCCACCATCTCCTGCCCCAGAAAATACTGTTATGTACCCCATAGGTCTAGATGTCGAATACACATATGGAACCTTGCTGTCATCGCTAGAATCTTGCTTCTCAAGTACCACCGATACTGGATCCTTAACTGTCGGTAGTGGTGTATTTACGTGTTCTGATATTATTAAATCTAAGGTTTCACGGTCCTGCATGGAAAGCTCTGATTTAAAATATATCTCTACACCTGTTTGATCTAATAGATTTATATAGTCTAGAGCAGTAGCTATATTACTAGACAGTATTTCCTGTGACAGCCTGCCTAGATCTACTGCCTTTATATAACCATACTTTGTGACTACATTAATTGTAGGCTGTACTTCTTCTGGCATTTCTTATTCCTCGCTATTCTTATGTTACGGCTATGCAGATTGCATAATTCCTTTAATTATAAATTCAGATAACTCCCAGTAATTATTGTCATATCCGCTGGTTATTACTAGTTTAACTCTTTTGGCCACTACATTATTCAGATCGAAAGCCAGTAGTCCTTGTGATCTTGGTAGTCTTCCTGAATAAACCTTTGTATAATTTATTGCATCTGCAGACACCCACACTTCTACATCCTTACTGAAGTACCTACCTTCAGCAGTTCCAGCATGTATGGCTCCCTCTGTAAGGATAGCACTATTATTATCCAAGAATGAGTATATGAATGTTTGTGGACCTGGATCTCTAGCACTTGCCCAACCAGCATCAGTTGTAATACTATCAGTTAGTCTTGCAGCATTCCATGACCATCCATACTCTGAGGTAAAGCTAATAAGATTCCCTCCATTTTCTGGTAACAGTAGATTGTCGGCCACTACTGGTACGCCTGAAGACAGAGAAGATAGATCTGATGACATCTTTTGGATATCTATTCTTGCGTTCCATATAGATGCAGCCTTATTCTTTTTGCTCGACCTATATCTTAATGAAAGACTACACTCACCACTCATCTGTCGTGTTACGAATGCAGTAAATGCATACATCTGATCTGTACCTGTGTCTCCGAAGGCACCATCCTTACTCTTAGGCTCTTCTCTGTGACTTAATAGTGTAACATCATTGCCAGACTCAGTTAACGATAGTGTTGACATGAAGTCTTGAGACTCATCGTCCATATTCCACTGATAGGAACAGGATATTTTATATATTCCCAAATCAAGGGCACCAGTTGTCATTAATAGCTTATCTTGCCAGTCGACACTAGTTGTAGTACTTATCATAAGATCTTCTACGCACTTATAATAAGGTAGTGTTTGCTGTGGGATAGTATCGTTTATTATGCCAATTACCTGAGCACTTAGTTCACTAGTGTTTAACTTAGAATCAATTAAGTCAATTAGCTCTGAGCTTAAGTCTTCAGGTATTACTGTCTTTTTTAAAAATGTCATACTATATACCAATTTCCATTATAGCTTTTTAATGTTAGAGACTCATAGTCTCTTAGTACAAAAGAAGTAGAGTCATCCATTAGGTTACCTCCTGTCACTGTTATGGTTAGTTTCCAGTTTGCACCAAATTTCTTTACCACATACATTTTTCCATCAACACTGGATGCTAGTGGCAGTACATAAGTCTGATTACCGTTTGGAGTCGGAATATATATAAATTCATTAACTATTCCTGATCCGCCTGTGCCACCTGTTCCTGCGGCTCCAACTACTGCGTTTTCCCATTTTCCCGATGTAGCATTGTATACTAATGCATCTCCATCTACAGGACTTGGGATTAGTACATCTAGTAGCTGTGAAAGATTATTTACGCCTCCTCCACCAAGTAAGTCTATGATCTCCTGATTAAGATCTTCAAGAAGAATAGTCCCATTCTTAATATCTTGTGTTTCTAGTGACTCATCTCTTATTTGTGAACCACTAAGTTGATTCCTAGCCATGTTTTCTCCTAAAGTAAAAAAGGGTAGCCGAAGCTACCCCTTATTTTAACACTAATCAATTACTAAATCTAAGATTAGATTCTGTAGTCAACCCATAACTGATCACCAGTTTCAGGAGTAAATAACGTAGTTATTGTAGATCCTGTAATCTGGAAGTCATTAGTAGCACCTTCTCTAAGTACTTGACCGTTAAACATAAGTTTAACAGATCCAGCAAGAGGAGTTCCAGCTAATGTGTATGTAGTGTTTACACCATCAATTGCACCAGTAGGCTCTTCAGCATCTACGAATCCAACAGTCTCAGATGCAATCTGTGCATCAACATAAGCTTTAGTTGATTCAGCAGAAGGGATGTTTGTAGCAGTTGCAGAAGCAAAAGTGTCATCATCGATTAGCTGTGTATCATCTAGCTTAGCATCAAGAGCAGTTTGTACACCAGTGTCCATGTCGTTTAGCGCATCATATAATGATGTAGCAGCGTCTAGGAAGTTAGTACCTACGAATGTTTGGAATGTACCATCAGTATTAAGACCAGCGCCTAGTTGCGTAGCGTCTAGCTCAGCCTGAATGTCTCCATTGTCAATAACTAATGCAGCAATGTCATCTTCATTGGTCTTGATTTGAGCATCTAGTGCTTGCAGGATACCATTTACGTTAATAGCTGCGTTCATGTAGTTTGAGGTTGTATAACCAACAAATACACCACCAGTAGTCATTAGACCAGGACCCATCGAAAGCTCAATTGCGTCGATTTCATCCTGTAGGGCAGTTATTGAACCAGTACCAAGTGCTGCGATATCATCTGCGTTCTGCTTAATAGCTGCATCAAGTAATCTATCAGCGTTATTTAGGCTTTCGGCTAATGCTGCAGTAGTGAAGTCTGCTGACTTAATGTAGTTAGTACCAGCGTTAGCTGTATATGTACCATCTGTATTTAGACCTGCACCTAATTCTATTGCATCTATTTCAGCTTGAAGTGCCGTATCTAGCGCATCAATTTGACCAACAGTAGCTGCATCAGTTAACGCAACACCGTCTCCAAGACCAGTGATCTTAAATCCACCATGTGGCTGATCAGCAGTGAATGCAACCGTACCACCTCTCTGAATGAAGTTAGCACCATCAGCAAGCTTAGATGTATCTATAGCTGCACCACCAGCGATTTCAGTATTAGATACTGCACCAGGTTGGATAGTTGCAACACCAGCGTTGTCGATAGCGACATCACCAGACAATGTTACAGCAGTAGCTATGTTAGAACCGTTACCTACTAGTACTTGACCACTAGCTAAATCTGCTAACTTAACACCAGCTGCGCTTAATGCAAGTGTAGAGCCGTCAAGCTTAACAGTTACATTATCAGCAATTACTTCGATACCATCACCTTCATTAACGAAGATGTTGCTACCAGATTGTCCTAAACCTGCACCAGCTGAGAATGATCCCGCACCAGTATAGATAGTCCAGTTGATTGCATCTGTTCCAACAATTCTATTACCAAGACCTGTTACAACCCATGCAGAGTTGATGTTTACAGTACCTGCTTCTACGAATGTACGTGCACCACCAGATACTTCAGATACCGGAGTACCATCAAAGTCTTCTGATCTGATCCATGTACCAGCATCTGCTACGTAGATACCATTTTCTATAGGGTCGGTCTGGTTCTTAACAAGAACCCTGTAACCTGTTTGAGTTACAACGCCATCTATGGTTAATAGACCACCAGTTGCAAGATCAATGTTTCCATCTGCAGGAGTGGTGGCAACGGCAACAGACTCTTTAGGGTCTAGGCCGGCAGCATTATCCTGTAGTTGAGATAGAGTTACGTAGTCACTACCTGCAGTACCTTCAGCAGCATTAGTTATTTTAAAACCACCTGCATCTAGACTAGCGGTAAAAACAACTGAACCATCTCTTTGTAAAAATTCTGCACCCTCTGCAAGTTTAGAGGTTGCGATGTTTGCTGCTGCTGCGATTTGGGCATCGAAAATACTTTCTGCAAGTATCTGACTCGATCCACGAATTAAAGCTCTAGCCATAATATATTACCTTTTAATTTATTATTTAAATCTTTATGTATGAACATAATATTTCATCCCCAGTCTCTAAAGGAGGCGAAGCCGCCTGAAACTGAGTAGAAGATATACGAGTAGGTGCTCCCTCATATAGTCCATTAACGTATATCTCAAGTGATCCATCAAGGTATTCATCTCCATTAGGGAGAGTAAATATTTCTATTATTCCATTAGGGGATTCTAGGGTAGAAACCCCAAGAACTTTAGTGCCTCCTACTATACCAGCTATTATAGCATCTACTTGAGCCTGAGTGTAGTATCTTTCGTCATGATCGTGTATTCCTGCACCACCCGAAGTTGATGGTATCCAATCTATGCTACTAGTAGAAACCTTTTCGTATCTTGTGGGAGGAGAAGTGTTATCGTCAAGATAGTACCATCCCGGTACACCAACAACACCTGGATTAATTCTAGGGTCGCCAAACCCTCTAATTGTTACCTGTCTATTAGCAAACTCGGCATTATTAAGATTGGTATGATCTAGAAACTGTTGATCAGTTATTGCCATTAAACGGTTTCCTCAATCCTTATGAATGCGCCACCGGTTGTATTATTATTAACCTCTGTTCTATCTGCCCAATAAACGTTACTTCCATTTACGTTAACTACTTGAGAAGGTCCTGTAATTGTATAGACTCTGGTCCCATCATTCAAGTTTCCTTGGTAAGTCATTGGAACTAAATCTTTATCTAGTGCCACAACCTTACTAATATTGGATACACTGACACCTATAGGTTCCTCATCATCAATAACTGGGAAGTATATGTCTCTATAAACAAAACCACCTAAAACATAGGTAGGAGTATTTATAGTGGTTATGGTTTTACCAGCTAAGTTAGTTGCAGAGAAATTTAACCAATTAAATGTTCCCTTAGGATCATTATCGTGAACCTGTAGTATTCTACTAAATGATGAACCTGATCCTGCCCAACTTCCTATAAATGTACCTGCCCCAAGTGTCTCATTCATAGTAGGTGCAGATAGTAGTAACTGATTTGAGTTAATAGTTATAGTGTGGTTCTGAATTGAAGTTCCACTATTTCCACCTGATCTAAGTCTAGAGGTATGGCTTGCTGATACTGATGGGTTGGTATTAGCTATCTTAATATTAGTAGAGCTTGTAGTAGATGCGTTATTGGCTGCTCTATTTGCAGTAGCCGTTAAGTTATTGCTTGAAACATTATAGGTTCCACCTATTCTTGTTACTGTTTTTGTTATTTCTATTGTATTTGGATTAGTCACTGATAATTGATTGCTTGGAGATGAATATGCCACTGTGTCAGCATTATTAATTACTACGCCTATTGTTGCTGATTCACTATCCTTTAATGCTTGTTGTGTTGGTGGGTATGTCACACTTCCAAATGTTATGGTTGGATATAGGTTGTTTAGTAGTAGGAGATGTGTACCATCCGTACTTCCTGCAGTAGAGGTGTTGAATTGAGCACTAGGGAACCCGTTTGCATCATAAGCTATTATTGTTCCTGCTCTTAATACGGCAGTGTTGCCTCTATTAGCAATAGTTACAGTTATTACCTTATTAGTGGTTGCGGTGAATGTGAAGTTGTCTGCTTTTAATGCACCACTATTAAGTATTTGAATTCTTGTTATAGGTACATCAGTTGTGACTGATAATTTAAATGTATCATTCTCTTTCAGCTCTGTTTGGCCAATAGGGTAACCGTTTGTAAATACTGCTGTTAATATTTCTGGACCTTCCAGTAGTTCTACAACTGCAACATCAATAGCACCATCTTCGTGCTCAGCCAGTATAATCCCGTCTAAGGGTAAAGTTATATCTACGTAACCTTCCCATAGGGGTTTATCAGGAAGCTCTGTGAGGGTCACAGGTGATCCGTTAACCGTTATATTTGGAAGATAATTAGTAGGTCCTGGCAATGCTTTGACATATACTCTTATTTTATCAGTATCACTTGTGGCCGATTCTAGCCTGTTGTTGCCCTGTGAGTAAACTTTTGTGCCTACGGTACCAGTTGTGGTCGGAAACACGTCTACGATAGACACATGGCCTGCTATGCCACTTCCAGTAGATGTTCCTCCACCAGAAAAGGATGCTATCCTGTCAACTAGGCATGCTATTGCTTCTGGCTGATTTTGTGCCTCTAGTATGTTAAGTAAGAACCCCGCAAGGAATCTTCTTGCAGACTCTTCAGGAAAGGTGTCTGTATCTACCTCTGTCCATACTATTTGCTTTATGTCGTATTCTGTTATGAAATAATAGGCACGACTTGGATCTTTAATCCTTGCTTGAATTATGCACATCGTTTATATCTGCCTCAAGTTTGTCTAAATACTCTTTTATGCCAACAATCTTACTGTTTGCCTTCTCTAGGTTTGAGTTTAGCTTAAGTATATATCTCCCAACCTCACCCTGAAAATCCTCTGTTGACCATACTCTTTTTTCTGGTATATCTACTGGCTCCAGTATCTCACTAGGTAGATTTGGCAGTATATATTCTTTTTCGTGAATGTATCTTATATCCGGTTCTTGTGGGCCCTGAAAGATACAGCAACCTGTTAAGAGTAGTATTGACATCATTAAAGCTAGTTGTTTCATTCCTTGATTCCATTAACTTCATTAAGTATGTGAACTAATTTTTCAGATACTGGAGCATCTTTTTTATCTTTAGATGCTCTGATTATCTTATCGTATTTGCTCTGTAGTTTATCATTTTTATCAGATAAGTTTCTAGCTATTATATTACTAGTGTCTCTTTCAGCCCTAAGTATCTGAATTGTATCTAAATTCTGTTCGTTGGCATAGCGAGCCTTCTCTATAGTAAGTTCCAACTCGCCATACTTTTTTCTAAGTTCAACGTGCTCTAGTTCTAGATTGCTATATAAAGAATTCAGCTTACCAACTTTATAGGCATGATATCCCCACGCACTACCACATAATAGTAATAGTACGACAAGTGTTATAACTTTTGGAGACTTAAGTAGTCCCATAATTGTTGATAGTCCGAACATTCATATACCCTCTATTTTTTTAAAAAACTTTCAGCTACGTTACCAGTTAGGTAACCCAAAATTGTAACATTTGATATTTGAGCGTATGTTGCTGCATCGATAGATCCGGCCCATACTAGTAGGCTTGCCATTAAGGCTGTACCTACACTGAAAATAAACTTCCTTGATTTGGCTCTATTAGTTAACTCCCCGGCTGCATTATTTAACTCCATCCTTTGAGACCCTCTTAAAAAGTATTTCTCTGACGTCTTGTCTAACTTGTCTAAGCTCAGACTCGTATCTTATGTCGTTCTGTCTTAAATAGTCTAGCTGCAATATAGCCTCTTGCCTCGAGACCATTGTGCTTTCTATTTTTTCAAACTTTATGTTTATCTGATTAAAGTTTTCAGAGAAGGTTTCTGCTGTGCTTTTCTGAGTAGTGTAAAACACGGCTCCACCCCAAATTCCGACTACAAATTGTATGGCTAACATTATTAAGACAGCAATTGGAATATTCCTATCTATAACAAAGTGGCTTTTATTTGCAGACCTGGAACTTGTTGAATCATCTGTATTAGGCATGGTATTTTTCCTTATTTTTATAATTATACACCTCCAGGGCTCTTACATAGCTAATGCCGTATTTAAATCTATGCTGTAGTTAATCCTGCTCTAGGCTTATTTCCTTGACTTGTAGCCAGCATAAGCACTCTTGCCCTTATGGTAACCCATAGAGCCAGCCTTTCCTGCTATACCACCCATCATAGCACCACCGATAACTGAGGTATCATCAGATGCCATACCATATGCAGCACCACCTACAGTTCCAGCAGTTGCTAATACGTTCTGCTTCATTGCATTAATCGCATCTCCACCCATCCTCATTCCAGTTCCAATTCCACCGCTTCTTGCATAAGTATCCATATACCTATCAGAAACGTCATCAACTTTCTTCAATGCACTAGTGTACATATTGGTTGCTTTATCTTTTATAGTTTGTCTTAAACCAGCCATAGTTATTCTCCTTAGTTTTATATTAGCCCTAAAGCATTTATAGCCATAGTGCTTATTAATTCTGTTTTTAGAGGTATATTTTACCACATAAAAAAAGAGGGCATAAGCCCCCTCTATCATATTACCCTATACTTATACTTAGTACTATACTTTTTCTATAGTAGTTATTCTTACATCCATAGTAGTAAAGTCTGTGTCCTTAATTCCTACCCATGCACCTAATGGCTCTGGATTAAATAGCCACATCGTGTCTGAGCTGAACGGTATCTGAATTTCCTCAGTATTCCATCTTGCATTACCAACATCATATGTTTCTCCACCAGCTATGTTCCAATATACTGGATCTGTTCTATCTAGCCATGCTCCACTGTCGTAAGACACTTCAATCTTAGTAACGTAATAGTCAGTACTAGGCTGAGTGCTGTTGTTTTGCATATGTATATAGGTCAAGCTTTCTCCTGATGCCATTAGAAGTGGAATGGTATCTCCAGATGCATATGGAGTAATCGCACCTGTTGAGCTAGAGGCTCCAAAGGATAGTTCTACTTCATCTATGGTGTGTCCAGATGGAGCAGCTACTGCTTCTTCTTTATATCTGAATTCTATAATCCTATTTCCTGACCCAGCTGCAATAGCTGAAGGCAATGTTACCTGTCCTGGACCTACTGTTACTGACTGTGGTTCTATTCGCTCGCTAAGAGAACTAATAACTAGTATTTCTGGAGAACCAGTTACTCTTGGAAGAGTGTAAGTAGTTTGTATCCCGTCAGCTATAAAGTAGGCATAGTAGTCTAAATCAGCCTGATTTGGAATATAATAGATTAGTCTAAGATTATCATTTAGGTTTGGAGCAGTATCTAGTATTACTTGGTCGATACCATTAGGACCTGTACCGTAACTCATACTATATGTATTTATATCTAGATCCTGACCATTTATTCGAACTCTCTGAATAGATGCATTAAATCCCCTAGGTAGGTCAAATACAGTCTGTATTCCATCGTGAATATAGTCAACTATTGCTTCTCCATCGTATGCTATACCATGGGACGTGTAGTCTCCATTTAAGATGGAGGCCAATGTTCTATTAGAACTAGTTGCAAACCTTTCTATAGTGTTTCCGTTACTTAGTGTAGTAAATATTCTTGGCATATTATGCATCTTCCTTTCTAGGTGCTTTGTTTATTAAGTAGTCTGTAGCAAGACCTGTTGTAAAGTAAGCATATAGTCCAACATCAGTATCCATGAACATCATTCCAAAGAATGCAGCTATCAATGCACTCATAGATGCAGCTGATCTTTTACCATGCCCAAATAGGTACTTTTTAAGACTTATGTCTTCGCGTTTCATTTGATTGTAGATGTTAGTTATAACACCTGAGATAAATGCTATAAAGCATATAATTGTAGCAATTAGTCCATCGCCTTGGAAGAAGGCTATCAACTGTTCTGCAGTAAGGTTTTCCATAATAGTTTCCTGTGTTATGTTTTAATACTAACTTAGCCATAGTAGCTAATATAATTATAAAGGTTTTCCACTAGTATAGAAATAAGAAGATGTTTAATAATATCTATAGGTACTATTATAGGTACTATGTATCTTAGAGACACTTCCGTGTCTCTTTTAAGGTACCTAGTAAATCATGTATCTAGTTGCCTCTCTCCGTTCGGATTGTACAAATATAGATGTATAAACTTTAGATGTCAACAATTAATTAAATTAAAGCTTATTTTTCATTTTTTCAAATGCATTAGCAACGGCATCGACCTTAGCCTGATCACTAGCCTTATCCCTTGAGAAAGAGCTATATATCTTTTTCGCAGGCTTAGAAAATCTACTACCTGCATACCCAATAGCAGCTCCTGCACCAAGTCCCATAATACTACCTATTGATGACCCCATATTTCTGGAAAAATCTGCACCTGGTTCCCACTCAGGGTTTGCTTCTTTAATTCTCTTATTAGTTTCACGCATATCAACATTTGCACCATATCCCAATATGCCACCTGCGGTACTACCAAGAATTAATCCCTTAACTGCATTTTTACCATGCTCAGTTGCCCCCATGAGTTTAGCTGCATCACTTAGAGCATTCTTTCCCCTTAGGTTCTTATTGAACAGCATGGCTGCACCACTTATACTAGCAGTGGCCCCAAATCCATTAAATGCCGACTCTATGGTTCCTTCATCAGACATCTCTCCATAGACTGCACCACCGACTGCTCCTGGTGTTCCCCAGAGACCTGCCTCCTTAATTGAACCAATAAGATTCCTTTTACTATATGCAGCATCTGCCTCTCCGGCTTCCTTAACTCCATAAGCATCCTTTTCTATGTCTTTTACAACCTTTTTTACTTTGCCGAATATGCTCATTCTTTTACTCCCAGCGGGTTTCGTCCGCGCCAATGTTATATACATAGCACCACTAGCGCGGTGGCTAGTGAGTGCGTATGTGGTTAGTACTTCCTATTCAAACTTGATGTATGAGAGAGCAATACGCCTATTAGTCTGATAGTATCGGTAAATTCTCACTTTTGATGTTGATACGGTAGTAAATAGATATTCTGCTAAGTTGTCTCTAAAGGTATCTATTTCACTAACACCTTTAGGCATATTACTTAGAAATACCCATGCTGACCCGTTCCAATATTCTAGTACACAATTATCTAACCATCGCCATGCGTCTACAATAGCTGGACCTATTAATCCACCAGCACCTCTGAGTGATATTTTCGATAAAGGAAGTTCTTGTGGGAACTCAAACTCTATCCATTCCTTAACACCTGCTGATTCTGCTGTACATGCTCCATAAGAGTCATCTACTGATAGCGATGCGTAAGTTCCTTGGAAGTCAATGCTACCGACATAGTTAGATGACTGAGTAACTATGTAAAGTGAATCAGAAATACTTAAGGGTACAGGTATTGTTTTTAATTTTGAGGGGATAAGGTGAGTTACAACCTTTCCATTGCCTAAAGTTGTTGTTGTGTGTGCCATTTTATTTTCCTATATAGCTGGTGTGAAATTAGAGGTATATTTTATGCTAGGTATGATCTGCCATTTATCCACATAAGTGGTGGTATAAGATCCCATTAGTGGCTTAGTTATTGTAGCTGCCTGTATCGACCTATTCCACGTAGCAGACAGCGTACCGTTGATGTACAACTTCCACTGAGATGTGCCTGATGCATATGTCAATGCAAAGTGAGACCATTGGTTTTGTGGCGTACTAATAGGTATATCATGTTGGGGGTTACTAGAATTACTCCAGCAATAAAGTCTAGTTGGCTGTAGTGCAATTTGAAACCTATCTGAAGTAGAGCTAAATTCAGCATAAGGACAGAACTCTATAAAACCTGCTGATGGTATATACACCACACACTCAATGGTTAGGTCACCCATATCTCTTGGTGCGATAGTATTGCTATTGAATTTAATCCAAGAGCTATTCATTTTTAGAGACGTAAGTCTACCAGTATTAACTTGTTCATTAGAATATTCTGGAAGACTTGTGCTGCCTGAGAATGAATTTTCCCAAGGGCCACCTTCCTCTAAGTTTGCGTATCCGTTTGGAACAGTAGTACCTAAACCACCAACACCATCAACCACTGAGACAGCGTTAGTATCCCACCAGCTAGGTATTGTTTTTAATTTTGAAGGAATAAGGTGAGTTATTACCTTCCCATTCCCAAGGGTTGTTGTTGTATGTGCCATTTTTATTTCCTAATTATATTGCTGGTGTTAGTCTAAGTACTCTTGCTTTTGTTCCTTCATCAGGAGCTCCACCGGAATTATATCTTCCTGCCACTAGTCCATATCCAGGACCACTACTCATTATTGCAGTTACTCCATTAAATAAACCAGCTGTTGTACTATTGTATATTAGTTGCTCAGTAGATGTTATAGAATTAATTATGTCTGAGAAATGCGTTAGATAAATATCAGCAGAAGGTCTTCTTACTGCAAGTAGCTCTGTTCCTTCTCCATATGAAATTACACCATCTGTCCAACCATCTACAGCTATTGCATGAACTAGTGTCCATACTCCGGCGTCTAGTGAGAATATAAGAATAGGGGCATTATCCATGAAGAAGTAAAGTGCTACATGGTCATTTCCCAAAGGAACAATTTTTGATGAATTATCTATGTATGCCATATGGGTTGGGACCACTTGACTATAAATATCTTGTGTTTCTATTGTTTGAATAAGGGTTGTTGGGTCGACTGTTGTCTTGGTTAAGGCAAGCCCATTAAAAGGACCATTATTTGACTTATTCCATACAGTTACACCATAGAAATCATTAGAGTAGTCATTTAATGATTTTGCTATATATTCAAAATTGGTACTAAGTCCATTCATATAGTTAACGCCACTATAGTTTGAGATCTGCTCTACTGTGCCTTCTGTTTTATTAACAGTATTCCCAGAAACTGAAATCTTAAATGATCTATAGAATTGCTTTTTACCACTAGTTATTCCATTTGGGCCAACTGTAGCATTTATACCTATACCGTTATTATTAACAACCATATTATCGCTTCTGCTTACTCTCAGGTATTCAGGGACATCTGTTCCAGTATCTGGGCCCTGTAGTGTCTCAAGCGCTGTATATCCTCCCACAAGATCCGTTCTTCTACCTATAATGACACGATTGCCTGTTGCTCCAACAGTTTGATCATGATAGTTACTAATAAACAAGTCTTGCCCAAAATGACTAAAGGATCTGAAATAAATATAGGTACCGGTGTAGAGTGTTAATGAATGAGTACTTAGACTGTCATTAGAAGGGTCTATATAAAAGAATCGTATAGCTCCCTGTCCATTTCCATTATCTATAGTTGCTGAGGATATTCCTAGCTTTGATTCATTATTACCTGTAGAAGTTAATGATAATTGATAACTCACGTTAGGTATTGTTATCAGACTGTTCATTACGCCCGAATAACTATATCCTGGAGAAATATAATATTTACCTCCAGGCAGGAGAGAAGCTATGCTTCTATCTGCCTTCATTACAAATTTAGAAATGACTGAGCCATTTCCTAGGGTTACTGTTGTGTGTGCCATTTTATTTTCCTATGATGTTAGTTTTATTGCTTGAGCCGCCAATTTCTTGGCAGCACCCTGCATTGATGCATATATCACTGCATGAGTATCACTTGCTATTGATATGAACATTTCCACAGGAGAGTATCCCACAAGAGAAGATTGATCTATTTCTTCAGTTGTTTTATTAAAAGAGTTAATTATATCTGAATAATGAACTAAGTTATACTTCCCTGTTCCACTAGTGTAATTGATAAGCAATGCTTTATTACCATTATCATACTCAGCAATTGATCTTGCGCTATTAATTGAATCAGATCCAAGTAAGTCAAACTGATTAGTACTAGAATTGAACTTAAATTTCCAAATCTTATTACAGCCTCTTCCTGTCATTAATACCTGATCATCCTGTAATGCCACCAGTTGCATTTCTTCTGTAAGATTAGAACCGTAGGCAAGCGCGCCAGTTATTTCTGTAGAATAAGCTGTTTGGGCAAGAGTTGTTGGATTAACTATTATTTTTGAAAGCATATGTTGATATGTGCCAGCACTACTGTTCCATCTAATAGCAGAAACATAGAATGAGTTGTCTGCATGATCAATAGTAGGTATTGCAGTTCTCCACATCTGTGCAGATGGGTTTATATAATTATTTGCACTATATAGGTATTGACTTGATCCATTTACTGGCGTAGCCACATCTCCTACTATGTCAACTCTTAGGGCATGAGAATAATAGTTCTTATCTAGTTGTGCTTTAACAGATATACCTATGTTATTGTCATTCATTGTTAAATAATGTCTGAAATCATTGATTAAGAAGTTTGACGGTATATTCGGACCATAGTTCTGACTATATAGTATTGTCTCAGCATTATTCTCATCATCTATTCTACTTATTTCAAGGAAAGACGAATTCCCGCCGCCACCGGCATATATTCTATAGTTATCACCAAAGAACTGTGAAACTCTCTTGTCTCCTTGATTTCCACCAAAGGTCTCATCGTAGAAGAAAGATATTGTGTCATCACTGGCAACCTTAGACCATATTAGGATATTGTTATTATTACTAGATCTACCCTTAACCATGCCTGCTATATTGTATAGATCTGGACCATATGTTTCTGCCTTTCTTTCTGCCCAGTCCTGTATACCCGTAGAAAGCCCCCAAGGGCCTTTTAATCCTTCATATAGGTATGTTGGGGAAGAATAGTACTTGCCCCCAGGCAGAAGAGATGCTAGGTCTCTGTCTGCTTTTAGTATTTTTATTTCTATCACCTTGCCGTTGCTCAGTGTAACCGTATTGTGAGCCATGCTTGTCTCCATTAGTCAATATTATTCTTATATATCGTAATGTCCGTATTACTCTTTGTCCCTTGCCACTATGGCCTGATCATATTATAGCAGAGAGAGTAAATGTGTGGAATGAATAAATGAAGAGAGTGTCCGCCGATTGAGAGCGCGTTGAGTGTATTAGTCGAATGAATAGAGACTCATTAGGAGAGTGATTTTTACATAGTGAGTCCAGTAGTGCACTGGACTATAAAATTAAGAGTGTTTAAAGAGTTATATGTCCCCACCTCTTTCCATTTTTGATGGAGCTAATAGTATTGCTGTGTACATTAAATTCTCTTGCTAAATGAGAGCCTTTGGCTCCCCTGGAGAGCCTTTTCTTTATCTCAGCTACATCTACTTCAGATAACTTCGAATGCCCGTTGCTAGATCCCCTATTGGCCTCTAATCTATCTGGGTTATTTCTCCAATAATCCTTAAGTGAATCCGAGGTCTTTTGTTTTGTATCTAGTGACGGAATGTGATTGGATGGATTTTCTCCTCCGTCTGTCATATTTGTTAAAGTGCCATTACCTAGATCCCTTCTGCCGATTTCTTCGATAAGTAAGGCCTCTAGTTCAAGAGATTGCTGTTCTGTGAGATTGCTTGCCACTATGTCAATGCAATCCAATATTTCGTATCCTGACCTAAGTATCTGTTTTATAACATTATTTTTATGTGATACTTCAAATAGTGATGATGGTTTTATATGAGATCTATACCTGTATCCTTTCCCCTTTCCTACATAGAAAGGCTCCATATCCTTAAGTGGGTTTCTATAACAGTAGACATAATACATTTGCTTCTCCCTGGTGTGTACTGTGTGTACTTATATAGTACTAAAAAATATATAAAAAATATATAGGATTTGGGTTTAATTGTAAAAGCGAGGGTTTGAAATGAAAGTACTGAATCTTTACCCCGCCCCCTGGTGTGTATATGTATGCAATCAAATAAAGGGGGAGGGGACCCGAACCTGCCCCCGGGTTGCTTTTAAATTTAACTGGAGAGTATAAAAATGAATATACAAGATTTACTAAATAAAGAACTAAACAATGCTGTACCTGTTGAGGGTATTAAGTCACGTGATGACGTAATAGCCTATCTAAAGCAGGTAGAAGAGGAAGATGATAGTGGCTATGCTGAAGAGCAAGCCGCATGTTTAAGGTATGAAGATTAGTATTACAGTATTACAGTACTAAGGTATATACATGAGTATATGCCTATTCTTATTATTATATAGAGAGAACTATTATGAAAAAGCTACTTATTATTGCATGTGTTATGTTTGGTTTCCAATTGGTATTAACTAGTGTTGCTAGTGATACTGTTAGTACTGTTACTAGTATACAAGCTGAGCGTATGGCTCAGATCGAGGAATTAACCAAGTGATATTAATATGTATGTGTGTGCATGTACCGTATGGTATGTGCGCATATATACCCTTACCCTATATAGATACCCCCATGTGGTGTGTGTATATAGGAGGTTAAGAGAGCGCCTATTAAAGCTTTCATTCTAATAGAGAGAGTAAACAATCATGACTAAATCAAATAAAGCAATCATCCTAGTAGTAGCCCTTGTTGTAGTAGCGTATGCAATGAGTACTACACCACAATGGTATGAGCTACATAATGGTAATGTATATGGATGTACTGGTATCAGTGAGGATGATAATAACGGTATATGTATGAATGTAGCTAACCCTGGTGCTGATTCATATGAGGCTGGTGTGTATGAGCCATCATTCATTGGTGGTGAGTACTATGAGTTTAATGGATCTGGTATGCGCTCATGTGTAGTACTACGCAAGGGTAATGTATATGATATGGAAACACTGTGTGGTAGTAGTGTACTAGACACATATAAGTTCTTGGCTGATGGTACGCTATCAGTACAATAAATTTTAATGTGCATGTATGGCCTGTATAATCGGGCCGTATATGCGGTATAGGGTTATATAGACCCCCCCCTGGGGTCATCATTCTAATAGAGAGAGAATCATTATGAAAAACAAAGAAGTAATTCAAGGTAGAAGTCCTCAAGAAATACATGAAGATCATATTCTTTATATATTGGGGTTACCTGATTTTAACGTTAGTAGAGCTGATGCTGTAAGGTATCAGATTCAACTAGAGAGAATTAATGTATATGAAAAGGAAGTTGCTATGAAATTGATGGATATGGAATATGGAACAAAAGAGTATATGGATCTTTTTCATAATATCCGATTTAGATAAATTCGAAACATGCAGGGATGCATGTCTGTACCCTTAAGCAAGGTGCACTGATGAGATAGCTTATAATTAACTATAAAGAGAGAATAATTATGAAAACATACGAATATAGTTCTTATGGTAATTTTATAACTATAGAAGATAACGAAACTGGAGAATTTGATATGGTACATACAACATTTGACTTTCAAGAAATCTTAGAAGCAATTAAATCTAAAGCATCATATGCTAAAGGTAAGATTGAAAATGGTGTGGAGTGGGCATACGACCACGCTACAGGAGCTATCAAGTTCACTTGTGGTGCCTGTTCTAGACTAGTGGATACTATCGTAGATGGTGTTCGTCGCTCATATGAGTGGTTAGTGGAATTACTAAGCAACATATTTGCTAAATAAATAACATACCCCCTCTTGTAGGGGGTTACTTCTACATAAAGAGAGAGAATATTATGAAGTTTAAAATCGAAGATTTAAAAGAAGGTAATTTAAAGTACTGGATTAAGCGAAGCGGTAAAGACGGTATCTTTAGCATGCAGAGCATGATCCTCAAGAAGAAGGGTGATTACTACTATACGGTTCCAACGGATAGTGTGTCATTCATGACCAAGGCTCAGGCCGATAAAGTAATAGGTCTTAATCTAATTAATACTGGAGAGTAATATGAGAATCATAACTATTAAAAAATCTACTAGAGTTAAATCAGAAGATGTTGTGACTCAATATCTTATTGATCGTAAACTTAATGCAGAAGTGTCAAAAGAATGGCACAGTCTTCCCCCGATGGGGAATATGCCTAGTATCTTAAAAGATCAGGCAATATAAGGTGAAATGCACAAGGATGTGCATATGGGTAGCGTAAGCAACTATCCACTGATGATCCTGCTTAAATAACTATGTTGGAGACATATGTTATGAATTTAATTCATAAATTGATCAGTAACGGTATTTCTGTAGATAAGGCACTTTCTTGCGTTGTTAGAGATGATGTTTTGTATATAGCTGGGTGGTACTTAGTTGAGGAAGATGGAAAGACTTACACTAGGTACTTGAACGATAAGTCACCCATGGTTGGGTGGCCTAGCGAAGAGGACTTATGGATATATCTTAATTGGAACAAGATTTAAGGTGAAATCCACATGGATGTGGATACATCTAGCTTAAGCAACTAGGTGCTGATGATCCTGCTTAAATAACTAGTCCAGTTTTACTGGGCTCAACTAATAAAGAGAGAATACTATGATTACATTAACTATGTTAAACGCTATTGCTTCTGTAGAGATTGCTGAAGAAGTGTTTCATAATTGGAACGATATCTTATGTGATAATTGTTTTAATTATGAGTGTGATTTCTATCTCTATTATGGAGATGGTTTTTCTATGCCTATATCTGATAATTCTATTATTGGATTACTAGGTCAGGCCCAGGAGAAGGGCATTAGTCCTAATGATGAGGTTCTCATCAATGGGTGTATCACTACTTGTAGTGAGGCAATAGCATTAAGCCCATTTATCTCAGATACTGGGGCAAGATGGGATAGTGAAGCAGATTTCTCATGGGACAATGAGGAAGATATCCCTGAGTATGTTTCTATTGTTCATAACATTGATGATAGTGATGTACCATTCTAAAGGTGAAAGCTCTCCCCCTCGGGGGGGGCTATATCTGATCTAGGCAATCAGGTACTGATGATCCTGCCTAAACTAAATAACCAATAAAGAGAGAATATTATGAATACTATTGATGCTAAAGATATTATTATTATTACCGAAGAAATGATTGTTGAGTTTTTTCAGGAGAATAAGGCTAAGGCTGTGGAATCTAGTTCTCGTAATCCTGATCAATACCCGTGGGCCATGATGTATTTAGATCATGCGTGTAATTATATACGTGAGGTTAATAATTACCCTGCACTAAAAGAGGTCATTCGTGACCTATTTGATAAATTCAATTATGGTGAGTGTGATCTTGAGACACTCAATCATGTACGTTCATTTTATGAGACTGGTACTGGTGATTGGCTATATTTAAGCCATGATGGCTCTATGCTTGTAAATTCAGAACCTTCCTCAAATAGCTAATATGTAGCCTGTATCACTTTCTTCGGAGAGTGATATGGGGTGTATGTTGCACCAATTAACTAATTAACTATAAAGAGAGAATATTATGAACTTTTTTAGAATCTTAAAGAATACAGATATCATTGAAGTGTCTTACTACATGGGTTTCGATGGCGAAACTCCAAATACTGTGCTTATGACAGTAGAGGAGGCTCTACCTATAGCAGACGAAGAGAATCATGGCCATTGTCATGATGGGTATGCAGTCTTTCATATCGAAGAGTATGAGCTAGGCTGTATCGTAGAGGAAGAGGATAATGCCGATAGAACTATCAAGGCATTTACTGTAAGCCATTTAGCACCTGTTATTAAACTTTAATTAACTATAAACAAAGAGAGAATGATTATGATAACTTTAAACATGATGAATACTGAAATATCCTTAGAGATTTCAACTGACATGTATCACAACTGGGATTGTATCTTATGTGATAATTGCCCCAACTATGAGTATAACTTTTATTTATATTATGGAGATGGTAATTCGGATGCTATTTCTGATAACACCCTATTGGGCTTGTTAGATCAGGCGCAGGAGAAAGGAATCAATCCTAATGATGAAGTAATCATTAATGGGTGTATTACTACCTGTTCACAGGCAATAGCTCTAAGCCCATTCATTTCAGATGATAAGGCTAAGTGGGACAGACATATGTTTATCATATGGGATACTAATGTGGAACCTACACCTTATTATACAACAGATTATGATTTTGATGGTGACATACCATTCTAAAGGTGAAAGCTCTCTCCCTCAGGGGGGGAGCTATATCTAGCTTAAGCAACTAGATACTGATGATCCAGCTTATATAACTAATAAAGAGAGAATTAATATGATTAAATCAATTAGAGACTTAACTACTGCTATTCGTATTAACTGGAACGATGACTGTGCAAATCAACCCAAGCTTATTTTAGTGGTAGATGCTTTACCTATGGTAGATGAGAATACTGTGTATAAAAACATACTTACTGAGGATGGTTGTCAAATTCTTATGGCTGAGGTATTACCTGGGGCATATGACTACAACGTAGCAAGACCTATGGCTCCTAAGGGTACTTATAGTGGCTTCAAAGGTAATGCTGGTAGACACTACAGTTTCCTATTAGAGGATGGTACTAGATTCATGTCTGATGATGTCTGGTCATCTCGCGCAGAGGTTATTAACGAAGAGTTTAATATCACAGGTGATGATCGTCTCATAGAGGTCTCATATGCTCTTAAGGATAATCGTAGAGTTACATATACAGGATGTATAACAGTAGGGTTCTACAAAGAAGCATGTAAGCATGCGGGTATATACTTCAATGAGAAGAATCAATGCCCTAGTGCATCAGAGGACAAACTATCTAAAAGAGTTAGACTTAGCAGATTATTGAAGGATCTAGAGTCTATTAAGAACTGGAAGGCCGATAGCAGATTCTGTACTCCTCAGATGAAAGCTGAAGCATTGGCTAAATGTAAAAGAAGAATAGCAGCAGCTACTAATGGATATGTGGTTGTTGTTATGAACAAGGATGAAGATCAGTAGCATAATCTCGATATGCCTCCTATGGGGGTATATCAGGATGCATGTTGCATCAATTCAATCAACTTATAAAGTGAGAAATATTATGACTACATTCGTAAATGTATTTAAATCAATTGCTACTCCTAATCAAATAGCTCAGGTATCTAAAGCTATGCATAGTGAGAGTCTTATTGAGACGCTCAGAGAGCTTCATAAGGAAGAGTTACTTGCTATTAAGGGCATAGGTCCAAAACTAGCTGAAGTCCTCTTAGAAGCTGCTACAGAGTATCGTAGACTCATTGCTGAGTATCCTGTGGATCTTATCGATGATATACAAGAGGAAGAAGAGGAATATCTAGCTCCTGAGTTGGATAATGCATTACAGTCTGCACTTATGAATATTAAACCTAGAATGGGTCAAATATTTACTGTGCCAGAGGAATCTGTAAAAACTGTTCCTAATTCTGTACCCGGGGGTACTGAAGAAGCAATGGCTGGATTAACCAAGGCTCTAAGAGGCTGTATTAAACAGGAGGTATTAACTAAGGAATGTGTACTTATGATAGAGGGTAACCTATATAGAGTACATCAGGGACCTTGGACTGATGATTTCAAGAAGGCTTCTCATAGTACAGACCTTGTATCTATAAGAGCTAGACTAAGGGCCATGTATCAAGGTGGCTATGCAGGTACTGTTAGCCTCTATGTAGTTAAGTGTGTAGATGGTGTGATCACTGAGAGAGCACCTAAGCCATGGTTTATATTTAACTGTGCTACACGTAAGACTATGAAGCAGTCGTCTAGGACTCCAGCTTTTGGGATTGTCACTATCACTGGTAGATAATATGCCTCCGTTCACTAATGCTCTTATATTAGCTGTGTTCTTCCCCCGAAGATCAAACGATTCACTTTCTTTCTCCGTCGAGAGGGTACTGTGGCCGTATGGTCTTAAGGGCAAAAAGCAGTTGAAACTTTTATATATCAAAGGTCTCCGATACACATGCGCTGCTCCGGCAGCGAAGGGTTATCGAGACCTGTTCTGATGGTTTCTTCTATGTTTGAACATATACGTGAATTTACTGTGTATAACGTACAGTATTGTTAATGTTTCTAAATATGCATAAATATAGGATTTGTTTTCCTATAGTTGTGTTTTCTTTCATAAAAATTTAATTCCATACTAGGTGCAATGTTATGTATCTTAAGTAATTAATGGTTACTATTCTATGTAACCTGCTTAAGTAATGTGCAACTGTGTGTGAATAAGAGAGTGTGTAATATGTCTAAAATATATACTGAACCTAAAAAAGTAACTCGTATCATTCATAAAGTATCTTATCATTGTGGTATATCTAATCATATCCATAAGACTAAGGTTCTTGCTCAAGCTTGTATTGATAGACAACTTAAACGTGAGTCTATGAGTCTTAAATCTGAGATTAAGCCTATAGCTCCTTCTAAATCTAAAGATGTACTTGCTCATGTATTCCTTGAATATATGCGTAAAGATGTAACCTATAAAATGATAGGTGATAGTATGGGATATACTGCTGAACGTATTCGTCAGTATGTTATTAAACAAGAAAGGTTGTTACGCCATCCTGCTGAGCATGGTAGTGATGATCTTAGGATACTATTTGTTCTTAAGCCTAATGACTGTATAGATATACGTCTATATAAAGAAAATAGTGAAGTGTATCTTCCTGTGTTTAAATTATATTTTGAAAACAGGGGTTATGTTCATCCTCAAGTA
>Ga0102812_10000478_pt1 | contig 28925 bp, 8 predicted proteins | sample ColrivemetaGS713_FD_79334 | JGI IMG/M metagenome (GOLD analysis project Ga0102812, IMG submission 79334) | Estuarine microbial communities from the Columbia River estuary - Flood tide ETM metaG S.713 | ecosystem: Environmental > Aquatic > Marine > Intertidal zone > Estuary | place: USA: Columbia...
ACAGACAAGTCCGGTACAGACGCCTGAGGATAACGGTAGTGATAATGACACCGTATTTGATGGGCCGATAATGGTGGTCACAGATGGAACTGGCAGTCCTGTTACAGATGGAAATGGAACTCCAGTAACTTCTGGTGGCGGTGGTAGTGATGATAATCATAATGAACCAACATTTATGTCTCACTATGAACCATCAACTGGAACTGTAACATATTTTGATAGTCCTATGACACATAATGAAATTCAAGGTCTACGATCGGATCAACCAGATGGCGTGTTCTCTACTGGAACTGGAGCGCCTGGGGCAATGATCGGCCCAACAAGAGATGACAACATTAGTGATTCTGGTGGTAGTGGCACATCTAGTCAGTCTGATAAGATTGTTTGTACTGAAATGTACAGACAAACACAACTAGATGATTGGAAAACAGCAATGAAGATTTGGGGATTGCATACAAAAACTCATTTGACTCGGTATCACCAAAGAGGTTATCATTTTTTATTCATGCCTTGGGTTAAAGGAATGAGAAAGAGTGGTACTTTAACCAAGTCTGGTGGATGGTTGGCGCAAAGAAGAACCCAACACTTAAAGTATATTTTAAGTAGAGATGGTTATGCAGGACATTTAGGTATTGGTAAAAAAGAAAAAGACGATATTGTGGGAAGAATATGGTGTACTGTATGGCATCCAGTTACTTTTGTAACTGGAAAAATTCTTTCAATATTTAGAGATAAATAGTTGATAAAGTAATAAGAGAAAAAATTAATGGCACAGAGAAATATAGACCCAAACTACTTTCCTAATTTTGGAATATCTCGTCAAAGAAATTCGTTTACTTCTGTAATTGGTAACGGCGGCGTAAATAGCAATGATGGTAGTATCAGTGGCGGATTTATGGGCGTGCTTGCTGAAGATTTGGCAAGACAGTGGCCATTGTTCGTTGGAGACCCGATTGCTGGTAATGAATTAATTGATGAGACACAAACTCTGGTTACAACACAGGTAACAAAACAATTTTTTAGTCAGATATCATTAAACCGTCCATCTTCTGCAAATGGTGGTGGTAGTGGTGTGTATGCTGGTGTTGCAAACTTCAGTCAGGTTGGTGATGGAACTAACCCAGAACAACATGTCATGATTTTTCAGACCACTAATCAATCTCTACCCAAATCTGGTGCAGTTGCGAGAGGTATCGATCAAAATTACAGAATAAGATTTGAATTTGATCTTCGCCCACGTTTAATGGGTACTGGTGTTGGTACAACTGGTGATAGAGAATTTAGTTCCGAATTGTATCAATTGAATCTTAGAATGGCATCACAGGGAAGGTCACAGTATCAAGAAGGAAATACTGTACTAGAGGCAGAGTATCAGCCCCAATACCATCCAGGCTACAGTTATAATGGGATTTTAAATAGTGGTTGGGAAAGTACAGTCGGTATTCCAAATCCCATGTATGGATGGTTTAAGGTAAATGTAGGAACATCTAATCAAATTAGTACGGATGGTACTATTTCAAATCCACAACTTTCGACTGATGGATTAATTACATTACAAAATGGTTCAACTGTTGATACCTCTATTATAAGAATGCCGGGCGAAATGGTAGACTTGCATTTTGATGATGTAACTATCACTGCAGATGTTGCAAACACAGGGCCATATTTTGTCTTTGGACAAAACACAAACACTGGTACTTATGGTATTAATCAAGGATATTATTATCCAGTATACTTAGATAAGGCTGCGGCAGATCAGGCAGATATTACTGCCGGTGGAACAGGTTCTTCTACAGTTCATACTTTTTCGGAGTATCCACTCGCAACTTTCTATATACCAGATACAGGTTCTTCGTTTAACCAATCGGCCGCTCCGGCCGGCACCGATTATAAGAAATACATTAATAATAGGTCGATAAGATTTAGAAATAAAAGAAAAGGTTATGGGTGGTTTAAAAGATTTCCAAAAATGAATGCAGAACTGCAAGGAACATATCCATTTTCGTATAGACTTACTATTACAGAAAAAGGTATCGTTCTTTACATGTATGATGATGCAGCTGCAGATCAGGCAGATGACTATTCATGGTTCTGTATCCAAAGAACATCAAGTAATGAAACAGGACTTCCAAGAACTGACGAAGCGTCAAAATTCCCTGTTCATTGCATGTACTCTTGTTCTAGAGAAAGTTTTTATTCTTCTGATGCTGGAATTTACTTCTCCAATCAAGCAGCAAACCTACAGACTGCAGAAGATTTGGTAGATACAGTATTTGATGAAGCAGGAAATATATACAATTTATCAAATCTGTCCAATTCAAAAACATTCTATATATTAAGTCCATACGATAGAGAAGACTATCTTGCCGATGAATGGCAAGCAAAAAATATTTGGAGATTTGTTGTAAGAGAATTTGATGTATTAAAACCAACTGATGTGCATAAATTTGCAACAAAACATCAGACAGATAGTAATGCAGTTATTAATCCATTAGAACAATTGGCCATTACGGACGAAAATAGATTTATCATTACCTTTCCAACTGGACTTACAACACAGAGATATATGTATCCTAAAGAAGAAATGGATATGATTTGTTTTTCTTCTGCAGAAGTAGTAGCAGAATCCAGTAATGTACCAATGACAACATACCTATACAATGGTACTAATGCAGACAAAAGAAGATACCAAGGAATGCGTTCAACTATGGCGTTTGGGAATGGAATGAGATTACTAGTCTTAGTAAATGGACAATATATCTTTAATAGTGATATCAATCTTGACACATATGACCCTGTAGGAACACCAGTGTAATGAAGATAGTTTAATAATTTAGTAAAACAACAAAAAAATTTTTATAAATATAAAGAAAAATACAAAGGAGATATGAATGTCTATTGCCAGTGGATATAGCATACAAAGAAATGACATTATCGATGTCCCTCACCGCAGCCAAGTGGAATCACACAATGCACTGAGTGGGGCTAATACTTATTTTTTAAGATCAAGAGTTGATATTACCGACAAGGATTGGGAATGGGATGTTAGAATTGGAGAAACACGTTTTTACCTTAACAGAAGTTTTGGTAATAACTCATTGGTGTCTGGGGTAACTGCAACTGATGCGGAATTATACAGAGATAAAGTTTATGTGGAAGGTAGTACTTCTGCAGGACAGGGTTCGATTAAATACGATTCTGCACTAGGAGAGTTTGGTGCAATTATTTTTGCTGACAGTACCAGTCCTATTTCTGGGGAAGTAATCGAAATCAAGTATATCGAACATGTTACACATTTCACAGGAAATGATGGCGGACTTTTATTCCAACTGGCACACGATTTAACAGTTCATCCATTTGAATTCCCAGAAATCTTTAATTTAAATTTAAGTAGAGATGTAACTTTTGATACTGATGCAGATGGTACTCCTAGCAATGAAATTACTAGTGATTTTACAACAAGCGAAATCCTTAATGAAATTGACGCAGGAACTGGAAATCTTAGTGCGTATCAACAAGTATTACCAGTTCAGTATAATAGAGATTATTCCGAAGATGGTACACCAGCGAGTCAATTAACTGCTAGTAAACTTTGGAAAGTTGTAAGAGAACATAAAGTAGTTGCAGAATTAAACTTAGGTTCGGGTGGTTCTACACCGTTTGCAAGTATTAACTCTACTGATTCGAGCACATGGCCATCGATTATTGGCGACTTCCCACTAACAATTTCTGACCTTGGTTCTGGTGAATTTAGAGTTTCTTTGAATGGAAGAGTTTTGCCAGAAACAGATTGGGTTGCAACTTCTAATAATGCTGGTAGATCAACTCTATTTAAATTTAAGAGAACAGAGGTAATGCCTTGGGTCGCAGACCTAAGTCAGTGTGTGTTTACTGTATCTTACCATTGGGGTAAGACAGTCGATGTTCCGTATGGTGCATTGGTGGGGCCTGGCGGACTTGGACCACAACAAGAAACTCTTTCTGGTGGTGCAAATGATTATTCATGGCCAAAAAACAATACAGTTGACACTGATTACTGGGCATATTCAAAGGCAACAACATCAGATAGTCAACCAACAGGTACTGCAGTAAATGGTTTCGTTGCATTTTTCTACGATCAAACAAATAGTACTCCAAATATTACATCTGCGACCACTGCAACTGGACAGAAAGAAGAGTTGGTAACTACAGAGGAAGGCACGTCTTGGATGCTTACATTCCAAGAAAATGATAACTTCCAAAGACCATTCGATTTGATTTATCCTACTCCAGTTAGTAACGATAAAGAAGACGTTAAAGATGCATTGAGAAGAATTACAAATGGATTCTTAGTCGAGTCTAACAAAGGAGTCGATTTATTATCAGACTCAAACTTAAGTTTTGCATCAAGCCTTTCTCCTTCTGCAGTTAGAAAACCACAGAAGTGGAGAATGAGATTTGAGTGGAATGATGATGAAAAATACTTAAAAGTAAATGTTGCAACTGCTTATCAATTAAAAGATGACTTTACGATTTCACAACCACAAGGTCGTGATGGTATTAAAAATCCTGTCTATAGAGAGCCCGGCGAATTGTGCGATGTGTATACCTCTCCAACGATCGGCAGAGGCGCAATCTTACAAATGAGTAAGTCAAAATCACAGTGGTTTAGAAAAACTCAAGTAGAAGACTCAATCTCAACAACATATCCAATGTCTTATAGACTTACAGTTACAAACCATGGTTTGGGACTTTTCTTATTTGACCATGCATCAGTAGATCAAGACGATGACTACGCATGGTTAGTAGTACAGAGACATGTTGACCAAACAACTGGACAACCAGAGTTTACAGAAAAATCTCCAGTGCATTGTGTATATTCACCATGCAAACGTCCTGTAGATGTTTCAAGTCTAACACCATACTTTGCATCACAAGATTTGGATGATTTGAGTAAACCTGGCCCAATTCAAAACTCACTTGGACAAGTTTTCAGATCAGAAGCACCAACTATCTATGTCAACAGAGATGGTGGCCTATTCAACGGTATTGTTAATGCTATTGACTTTACTGCACTTGGATACGCAACTGGTGGTAATACACAAAACTCACTTGGACAATTATATCACACTGATATAAGAGTAGATTTAACTAGAGGTTTCTCTAGTAATGCGATGGCAGAAAATCAAAGTCTTTGGGGTCAAACACTATACAAACTACAAGTGGATATTACAAACTCGCCTGGCGCTGTTGCTGGTGAAACTTTAACGCCCGGCAAATATATTTTAGAGTCTGACGGAAGTACAGGTGGTGGACGTATTGTTTCATATAACAAATCAAACGGAGAACTACTCGTTAGTGGTTGGTCTGCTGCGAATATTATTGGAACAGCACAGGTATATGCTCCCGGCCCTCCAATTGTCCCTGCACAGGGAACTATTGAAGAAGGAACATCTAGTTCTGGTGATGTTATGGTAGACTTTACAGTAAATCAATCAGGGACACCACAGTGGATTATTGTACCAACCGATGGACTTTCTGGTTCGACATGGGCACAACAAGTAATTGACCCAGTATTTGACCTTCAAATTCAAGGTTTTAACTCATTGCCAAGAAGAAAAGATGTGGCACTTAGTGCTGGGGCATCTGCTTCTCCCGCTGCACTTGAACAAGTTACAACAGCAGGACAAACTACAACTACGGTATTAGAACATTATGACAGAAGTGGTTCTCTGTTAACTGCAACCACTCCTATTTCAGCTAATTATGTTCTTGCAAACACTGCAGGAATTTCATTCTCCGAAAATGTTGCGTTTCCGCAAAACATTATTGAAAGAATGTCTACATTTAGAAATGCATCTCAAAGTGGAACAGGTGTTCCTACTGTAACAGAATCTGTTGGTTTGGTTGATTATAAAGAAGCGGATTCTGCATTGCTTGATATTCTATTTGGTTCGCCTGTTGGGAATATGGACAAAGTTTTTGAATCTTTGGTTGTTGCACTAGATGATGTTGAGGTAATTAGAGATAACGGCGCATATATTTTGACATATGAAGATTGGGTTAACAATGGTGACCCAAGTACAGTTCAGAGATTTGTTGAATCTCTAGATGCTGCAGGAGTTGACGCACTTGGTGCAGACTTTAAGTTTCCATCTGTAGATGGTACAAGTGTTGAGTGGGATAATAATGCGATTTCACTTACCTCTCCATATGCAATTAATTCGGGAACTTCAAATACTTCAACTGGAAGAAACTTTTTCTCGCAACATGCGGCAAATCCAACAAAACCAACTTTTAGTTTGACTAATGCACAAGCAGTTACGACAACAAGTAATTATCTATTGCAAAATAAGTTGCCAGGGGATCCTGTATTCTCCTCACCAAATACTTTGAGAAATGAATATATATACGATTTCTTCAATCATACATTTTATTTCAAAGTTGCTCCAAGGGCGGGTTCGGAATTGACAATTTCTTTGATAAATTATGTTACTTCAAATCCTGCTCAGAGTGCATACATCATAACTATTCCAGAGGACAGAGATTTCCCAGAAAGAAATATGAATGAAGTAAAAACAATCAATAGATTTGTTGTTAGAGAACAAGATGTATTGAAACCATGGGATTTCCACGTTTCTGCAACAATGCACGAAATCGATTCTCATGCTGTTATCAATCCGATGGAACAACTTTCTATCACACAAGATAGAAATTTTGTTTTCTCGTTCCCAACTCAGATAACAACTCAAAGATTCTATTATCCACAAAGTGAACTTGATATTCTTTGTATTTCTTCTGCAGATTTCTCAACTCAGTCGGGACATGTAGAAATAAACAAATATGATGATTCGGATGGATTAAACGAAGAGTTTAAAGGCGGTTCTTTTGTTCCTGCCGCAATTTCTTCAACTTCTCCTGCCGAAGTTACAAGATATGCAGGACATGAAGGCCCTGATGGGGTTAAATATATTTGGAGAAAAAATGCCAGAAAGTATGAGGGAATGTCTGCAACATTACCAAATGGAAATGGTATGAGAGTGTTTATGCAAGTTACTGGTTCTAGTATTAGATATAGTGATGTAACGCCTGGTAAAGCGCCTGGATCGACATTAGGAAGTTAAAATAAAATAAAATAATCATATGAACTGGGTATAAATACTTGAAACACTTTAAAGTTATAAATATAAGAAAAAACATTCAAAGGAGAATTATTAGATGACTACTGCATTATCGACAGAGTTTCTTTCTGGTGGATTTTCTATTCAAAGAAACGAAATGGTATCTATGCAACAGCAGAAATACTCACAGAAGTTCGAATTTTTGAATAGTTTCAATCAGACATTTACACGGCTATCAAAACCGGCGCAACATGAATTTGACAGAATCTCACCATACGCACTTTCTTCTCAGAGAAGAGTATTTGTTGGTGGTACTGTTACAACCGTTACCCGCCCATTAAAACAAACATATAGAAAAGGAAGTATTCCTTCTGTTCTTGGTTCAATTCAATTAGATGCAAACGGTGCAATTCAATCTATCAACGTTCTAGATGGTGGTTTTGGTTATGCTCCAAATACAACTTTTAATGTAAATATTAGAGGCGGCGAACCAACTAGTGGGACATTAACTCCTGCAGTTGTAACTGCAACTTCTGATAATTCTGGAAGAATTGTTTCTGTTGATGTCGCTTCTTCTGGTAACAATTATGATGCAGCTGCAGCTGCTACCATATCTGCAAAAATTGATGAAAGTCCAGATGAAGGACAATTTTATGTTTCGTTCTTTGAGGGTTTGGGTGCAATTACTTCTGTAAACATTACTAGTGGACAAACATCACATAGACCAGGCGTTTACTATGTTGCAACAACGACTACAGATTCTGTTGCTGGTGAAGGTGCAGCGTTTCAAGTGTACGTTGATGCTGGTGGTACAGTAACAAAAGTTGTTCCTTTGGAGTTCGGTGTAACCTATGGGGTTGGTGACACTATTACTATTCCAAACACAGAACTTGGAAATAATGGTGGAAGTGATTTAGTAATCACTGTAGAAGCGGTAACAACAGCGACTCAACTTGCATTTGATTACGGAACAGTAACATGGAGAAGTGAGTCTTTCCAAGTTGGCGATACAGTTCTTTTAGAGTACTTTATCGATACTGATCAAGATCCTTCTGCAAGTGATGGTTTTTTAAAAACTCTTGCAAAAGATTTATGTTTACACCCATATGGAAATTATTACAGTTCTGCGTTTTCTAGTGTTCCTCAAAGGTCTGCATCCCTTGTAATTAAGGGTAGTGCGACTGATGGTGCAATTGTTGAACTTTATGACGATGCTGGTGTACAATTCGGTGTTAACGATCAAAACGGTTTTACCGCTGCGGATGATGGTAAGAGAATTATCGAAGTAACTGGTTCTGGTGTTGCAATTCTTAGAGTTACAGGAGATGGACATACATTAAATCCATATGTTGCAACTCTTGAAATGACAAGCACAAATAACGAAGAAAATAATCCATTTACATATGAAGATGCAACTGATGATGGAGTTGCAGGCATGGTCGCAGGAGATAAAGCATATGCGACTGGAAAGTGGAGACTCGCAATCCCTGTATCCGATTTCGAAACACAACCATATAATATCGTCTACCCTTTTGTAGACTCAGATAGTAATACAGTAATTCCTGTTGGAAACTCTGGACAACAAAATCACAGAAGTGTGATGTCTGCAATTAAAAGAATTGGTGATATGTTTGTTGTGGAATCAGAAAAAGGTACTGACTTACTTTCCTCTAAGAAAGAAATTAATAGTGCTACAGATGCTATTCCAACATCAGTTTCGTTGACTCAACCAGTTAAAGATGCTCGTAAACCACAGAAGTGGAGAATGCGTTTCTTCTACGATACTAGAGATGAATATCTTTATGTAAACGTTGCTACTGCATTGCAGATTAAAGATAACGGAGACCTTTCAAAAGGACAAGGTCGTGACGGTATCAAACAGGCAGTTTACAGACAGCCTGGTGAACTTAGTGAAATTTACTATAACTTCTCAAACGATAGTAACAAAGCAAAATCTGGATTCTTCCGTAGACAAGGTAAGACTACAGACGATACAGAACCAACATATCCAATTGCATTCCGTCTGACTTGTACAGACCATGGTACTGGACTTTTCATATTTGATCAGGCCTCTGTTGACCAAGATGACGATTATGCGTGGTTTGTTGTTCAAAGACATGTTAATAACATTTCTGGTAAAATTGAATTCGAAGACGGTAAGTCTCCAGTTCACTGCTTGTATTCACCATCTTCTAGACCAGAAGAAACATCAGATTTCAATATCGGTTTCTTTGCAGAGGTTAGTGAATCATTGGATACAACCACTGGTGCCACAACTGTTACATCTAAGTCATTGGATGAATTGGAAATCTTTGATGTAAATGGTAGAAAACTGAAGCCAGGACTTCCAGTGAATGCAACAATTCCTACTGACTCAAGACCTGTTGCATTAATTCCAGAAGCATATGGTAGAGGACTTTCATATTTGAACACCTCTTCTACTGCGAATGTTCCACTCTCTGACCACGGTGCATTAGGAACAGATTCCGCAACTGGATTTACAGTTGTTAACGATTACTATAAATTCCCAGAGATTAATACCGCAAACTTCCAAGCGGCCGCAGGTGGTCGTGGATTGGGCACTGCACAACTTGGAGTTGTTACCAGTAACATTACTGCAATTTCCAGAGATGGATTTGCATTGAACTTTGGTTCTGCCTTTGGTAGTTCATTTGTACCAGTAGGTGACTATATTACTGGTTTCGAATCTAGTGACAGATATCAACCCACAGATGCTAATGGTGCTCCAACTGCTTGGACACTAATTAATGATACGACTGGTGAAGGTTTGAAAAACTATTCTGTTGCAAGAACACAGATGCAAGGGCCTGCTCAGTTAGGTTTGCGTACATACAGAGTTCGTCACAGAAGTTCTGATGGTGTTGATACTTTCTTGAACTACAATGATGACTTCCAGTTTGTAAGTAAAACTGAAGTTGCGCCTGCGACTGATGCAAACGGACAAGCAAGAGAACTTCCAATCGCTTCAACAGTTGCAATCTTTACACCTACATCTGTTGCTGCAAAACAACTTGTTGCAAAGAGAAGACGCAGAGTTCTTTTCGTTGACAACTTAGATATTGGTGCCGGAACTGGTACAGGTGCAAATCCTCTTCTTGGTACTGCAGGACAGTTTGCTGGTGCATTGGGTGGTATTACAGACTTAACACTGATTCCTGTTACTAATTCTTCATTCGGTGGAAATGCAGTTGGACACAAAATTGCACTTGATGCTGCTGGTACAGCTGCACAAACTAGTTCAACTGGTGGTGTTGGACAAGACTTTATTGTATTAGATGGAACTGGTTCTACTGGTGATGTGAAGGTTGGAGATGAACTTACAACAGTAACTGCAGAAGCTGCAGGAGTTGGATTTAGAGTTCTTTCTATAATCGACACTATGCCAGAAAATGACCAATTCATCTACGAGTATGCGTGGGAAGGTGCTGGATTTAATAACGAGTATACCAACTTCTTTGGTAGATATGGTACTGCATCCAACCCACTCTTTGAGGTTAACAGACTTAAAGTGTTTGTTGATGGACAAGAGGCAGATGCTGCGGTTCAAGGACAAAATTATCAATTCGATGCGAATGGTAATATTGAATTTGGTACGACTGGTGGTTCTACAGAATACTTTGGTGTCCAAAAACCAATGTATGCATACTCATTAACAACGGATAAAGTTAAATTCAACGAACCTCTAGAGTTTGCTACGGTTGTTAAGATTTCATATGAAAACTACAATGATGTGGAAGAAAGAGATACTGGTAGATCAACTTACCTGATTAGACTTCCAGAAGATAGAGATATTCCTGCAATTTGGAACGATATTCATAAAGTTGCAAAAGGTATCTACAGATTTATTGTTCGTGAAAACGATGTGTTTAAACCATGGGATTACCATGTCTCTGCTGTTACACCACAGGTTGACAGTCCTGCATGTATTAACCCTGTTGAACAGTTATCGATTACACAGGATAAAACTGTTATCTTTAACTTCCCAACACCACTTGCATCACAGAGATTTATCTATAGTGACGCAGAAGCAGACTTGATCTGTATCGCTGGTGCGGATAGTTCTACTCAAGGTGGTATCATTAAGACATCTGCCACTAAGTATGACCTTGATGGACAACATGTTAGTACTCTAAGTCCACAGGGTGGTACTACATCTACATCTGCTAATACTGATCCACTCAACTTCAGAAGAGAGTATTTCTGGCACAATGTGAAACAATCAGATGGAACAACTGATGCGTTTGACACAACAGAAAACTCAACACACAGAACTTATGTGGGTATGCAGTCTACTAAACCATTTGGTAACGGTATGAGAATCTTCCTCTTAACAAGAGGTGGCCCAATCAGACCATCATATAGTGATTACACACCAAGGGATGTAAAAGCAATTTCTGTTAACTTCCCAACAGGTTCTGTTAACGGTGCTATTGAAACTCTTGGAGGAGTAAACTACACATTTGATGATGGTGAACGCTCAGGTGATTTAGTTACTGTTGCTGATGCATCAATTGGTGTTGGCACAAGTACAATCGCTGGTGTTACTGTTGGTAGTATTTCTTCTGATATTTTAGTGGGTGCTACTGCTTCGGTAACTTTAGAAGATGCTTCGGTGGTTACACTCACAGTAACTGAAGTTTCTTCTACTGCCAGTTCTATTACTGTTAGAAGTAGTGGTTCGGTTGCAGGAACACTTGCTGCAGGAACATTCACATTTGCTAAGAATGTTGGTGCATCTTGGAAAGGGAACTATGTAAACTTTGGTGTATAATTTCTAAAGATTGATAAAATTATGATAAATATAGGGGAGACATAAAGTCTCCCCTTTTTTTATACCAAAGAAAAATGTCTGTAGAAAATATATTTTTATTTAACGATGTAGTAAAAGTCAAAGTTGGAATTGATTCTCCAGTTGGAATCGATGCACCTTCTGATGGCCAAGTTGTTGAACAAAATGGACTTACATACACCTACGATGCAACATCAACTTCTTGGGATATTACTGTATTATCAAATATAGTATTTGTTTCTGGACTTACATCTTCTACAACATTATCATTTTCTGCTGGAGATATTCTTGTCAATGGCACTAGTCAAGGCACAAGCACAACAATATCCAATAATGATGTAGTACAATTATCATTAGAAAACCCAACTCTAAATCAATCCAACACATATAGTATTGTTGCAGATGGCACAACGATAGATTATATTATAGAATTAAATGATCCAGAGGTTGCAAACTTTGATGCAGATAGAACAACTTCATCAACTAATGACGACCTTGAGAAAATTGATACGACATCTCCCACATTAACTGATTCCGATACAACTGTATTCCAAAGTATCATAAACCAATTAAATGCCGGTGATGTAGATTTTGAAAGTGTAAAAGAACAACTATCTACACTCATTCAAGAAAATTTTTCAGAAGTATATCAGGAAGCCCTTGGTGATTTAGAAATTTTACTTGCCAAAGAATTTGAAGAATTTAGGGATGCACTCTTAACTTCTGAAACTGAGATTATAGAAACAACATCCCAAGAGAGTGTAGAGATTACAGAGATTAGTACCGCAAAGGATGCGGATATTGATAGTGTTTTGGAAACCCAAGAATCTCAAGATTACACGCAAGAATTGGTTCAAGAAACTTTAGAAACTTCTGAACAAGAAACATTTGTAGAAGATGAAGTTTTAGAAACTTCAGACCAAGAACTACTTGCCGTTACTGACTCTCCAGAAACTTCTGAACAAGAAACATTTGTAGAAGATGAAGTTTTAGAAACTTCTGAACAAGAACTACTTGCCGTTACTGATTCTCCAGAAACTTCTGAACAAGAACTACTTGCCGTTACTGATTCTCCAGAAACTTCTGAACAAGAACTACTTGCCGTTACTGATTCTCCAGAAACTTCTGAACAAGAAACATTTGTAGATGGAGATGTGATTGAGACTTCAGACCAAGAACTACTTGCCGTTACTGATTCCCCAGAAACATCTACACCAGAAACATTTGCGGAAGATGAAGTTGTAGAAACTTCTGAACAAGAGTTGTTGGCAGTAATAGACTCTCCAGAAACATCTACACCAGAAACATTTACTGAAGATGAAGTTGTAGAAACTTCTGAACAGGAGTTGTTGGCAGTAATAGACTCTCCAGAAACATCTGCACCAGATACATTTACTGAAGACGATGTACTTGAAACTTCTGAACAGGAGTTGTTGGCAGTAATAGACTCTCCAGAAACATCTGCACCAGATACATTTACTGAAGACGATGTAATTGAAACTTCTGAACAAGAACTACTTGCCGTTACTGATTCCCCAGAAACATCTACACCAGATACATTTACTGAAGACGATGTAATTGAAACTTCTGAACAAGAACTACTTGCCGTTACTGATTCCCCAGAAACATCTACACCAGATACATTATCAGAAACTATTCAGCTGGCTCTTTTAGAACAGGTTAGAGAAGAATTAACAGACAATGAAGAATTAAAACTATCAGATCTCTTTTCTGACCTAGAAAATATTTTAACAAATCAATTAGAATCTTTTGCCGAAGAAATAACTCCAGATTTTCTAATTCAAGTATTGTCGGAATTAAGTGATTCTGAAGAATTAAAAACTGCAGATATTCAAAACTTAGAAGATATTCAAAGTCTTTTAACTCCAGATATTTTATTAGATTTAGAAAATATTCAATTAGAAAATATAACCCAAGAATTAGTCAGAGAAAGTCTTTCAACAGTACTACAAGAATTTTTGGAAGAAACTTTAACCGAAACATTTATTTTACCAGAAATTGATGAAACAACTGAAGCTTTATCAACACTAGATCAGGCAAAAGAAGAAACCGTTGATGTAATAGAAACTTCTGCGTTAGATAGTTCAGAAGAACAAGATGTAGTAGAAGAAGTTGCCGCAGATATTGATACCACAGTAGAAACAACGGAAGGTGTTGAACAAGAAAGAACAGAAGAGTCTCCAGAAGAACAACAACTGGAAGAAAAGTTGGATGCTGCTAGTGAAACAGTAGATTCGCAGGATACCACTTCAGACGAACAAATTTCAATTGGAAGTGATGGAGAGGTTGTCGAAGAAGATAGTGCAGATTCAACAACTTCTGATACAAGTGTCGATGATGAGGTTGCAGAAACTTCAGTAGATGATGCCACGGTAGATGATGATACGGATATTAGTGACGCACCAGATGTAACAATAGACGATAGCACAGACACCACAGAGTCGCCAGATGTAACAATAGACGATAGCACAGACACCACAGAGTCGCCAGATGTAACAATAGACGATAGCACAGACGCTACCGAATCTCCTGACGCAACTGTAGATGATGATACGGATTCGACACCTTCACCATCTTTAGATGAAGAAGATGAGTCTTCAGAAACTGTATCTGATGGAAATGTGGTTTCTGATTCTGAACTTGAAGGTGGGACTGATACTGAAACTCCAGAAGATGCAACAGAAGATACTACAACTCCTAGTGAAGTACCAGAGGAAGACCCTAGCACAACAGAAACGCCAGACTCTGAGGTTGAGGATGAAGCACAACCAGTTTCAGATGATGCAAGTGATGTTACGGATGAGCAGACTGTATCAGAAACGGAAACAGACACACCAGTTGATGAATCGGGAGATACAGAATCCGATTCTGATACAACAGTAGATCAACAAATAGAAACCAGTACGGACACCGATACACCAGTTGATGAATCGGGAGATATAGAATCTGATTCTGATACAACATCAGACCAACAGGCAGAAACCAGTACGGACACCGATACATCAGTTGATGAATCTGGCGACACTGAATCTGATTCTGATACAACATCAGACCAACAGGCAGAAACCAGTACGGACACCGATACATCAGTTGATGAATCGGGAGATATAGAATCTGATTCTGATACATCGGCGGATCAACAAGAAACCAATAACGTTGGTGATGATGGTTTGGATGATGATAGTGATGCAACTTCTAGTGCAGATGAAACCTCTGATGATGACCCTACAACTTCTGTTACTGATGATGCTGCCACAGAAGATGATTCAACAACTTCTGTTACTGATGATGCTGCCACAGAAGATGATGGAACAACAACGGCAGTAGATACTGAGACTTCAGAAGATGACTCTACAACTTCTGCTACTGATGATACTGCATCCGAAGATGACTCTACAACTTCTGTTACTGATGATACTGCATCCGAAGATGACTCTACAACTTCTGCTACTGATGATAATCAAACTACTGATGAACTGAATGAACCAGTCATTGATTCAGAAGAACCAAATGATGAAAATGATGGTATAGAGGTTGATGTCGATGAACGTGAGGATTCAAACCAACCGCCTGTCTCAGATGTAGATGAAACAGCAGATGACACAACTTCAACTGAAACAGAAACAGATACAACGCAAGATGATACTACTTCATCAGAACCATCTGTAGATGAAACGGAAGATGATACTACTTCATCAGAACCATCTGTAGATGAAACAGAAGATGATACTACTTCATTAGAACCATCTGTAGATGAAACAGAAGACGAAACTGATACTACCAAAGACGGCACAGATGAAACTACAGACGAGTCTGTCCAACCAACCTCAGAAGACGATGCAGTTGACGATCAGACAGATACTACTGAAGATGGTATAGATCAAACTACAGATCAACCAAGCGATCCTAGAGGTGAAGATGCTACGGTTAGTGATGAAACAGATACTACTGAAGATGGTATAGATCAAACTACAGATCAACCAAGCGATCCTAGAGGTGAAGATGCTACGGTTAGTGATGAAACAGATACTACTGAAGATGGTATAGATCAAACTACAGACGAATCTGGAGACCCGACAACTGAAGGCGATGCTGTAGAAGATACTGATGCTGGAGTTGGTGGAGAACAAGATACAGTAGATGATGTGACAGATACATCTACATCAGATGACGAAACCGTTGGTGATAATACGGACACAACAGAATCATCTGGGGGTGATACTGTTGATGCTACTGATGCAGTTCCTTCCACTGATGAAGACGAAGAGGATAATACCGTTTCAGTTCCTTCTACTGATGAAGATGGTGTGGATGATATTGATTCGGTTCCTTCCACTGATGTGGATGGAGAAGATGATACAACTCCGCCAGTTACAGATGGAAATGATACAAATGATGAAGAACTTCCTACTGGTTCAGATGATGAAGTCCCAGAAGACCAGCCTGGAGTTCCGCCTGGCGATGAGGACGATTTTGAAACAGACCCATCAGTTAGAGTTTCTGATGGCGAAGGACAAACTGATGAAGGTGGTGCCGATGAAGCATCAGTTGATGCACAAGAGGATGATACGACACCGGCGGTAGCTGATGAAGAAACTGCTGATGATGTTTCAGAACCACCCATAACAGACACTGATGATACGGAAGATGTCTCAGAACCGCCGGTAACAGATACTGATGATACAGAAGATGTCTCAGAACCACCAGCAACAGATACGGATGAAAATCCAGATGTTTCACAACCACCTGTTAGTGATGAAGATGGTACTCCAGATGTTTCTGAGCCTCCAATTACTCCAGACGAAGAAACTGATGATGATTCGCAACCACCAGTTACTCCAGACGAAGAAACTGATGATGATTCGCAACCACCAGTTACTCCAGATGAAGAACCAACCGATGACCCAACCGCTCCGCCTACAAACGATGAAGAGATTGATGAAGATGCACCAAATAATCCACCTAGTCAAGATGATGGAACAAGGGAACTTGGTACAATCGTAATGAGAGATGGTGAAATAAAATTATATGTCTTAGTGCCCGTCTTATCAGCAAATAAATATATTGGCCCGTTTGTTGATAGAGAACTGGGCAACAGATTTTTTAGTTGATGGATAGTTAAAAATGCCACAGTTTCAAACCGCCAATGGACAAAAGATACAGGTTGCAACTAAACTAGTTTCAAATATTGTAGTTGAAACTATCGATCCACCACAGGTCGAATATGTAAATTACTTTACTCCAGACATTGATCCTAGAAATAATGCGATTGATCTAGAAAGAATAAAAACTTATCAAGGACAGACATATGAGGTTAGACGTTCTGATTTAGTATGGAACTATGGCCTAGAACTTGATGAGGATGGTTATGCAAACTATTTCTATACAAACGGAATAAATTCATCACAAAGATATTATGATAACTTAGTTCAAACAAATATTCATAGGGGTGGGATTGGAGAATATAATCCAAACTTTTATATTGAGGTAGAAAGTATTGGATTGGACGCTGCCGATGTCACCACAAATTCTAGTGAATATCGAGCTCAAAGGATTGATTATTACAATCCAATCACAAAACAAATTGATAAAAAACTCTATCAGACAAGTCGAGGGGTTAGGGTCACAAAATTAACCAAAAATGGTAGTTTTTGGACATTTGTTGATAGTATTCAATATGATACTTATGACAGTACAGAATCTGTTAGTACATTTTTGGTAGCAGGGCAAGACGCAGTTGTTGGTACGATATATGAACTCGTAGGAACATATGATATAAATGACCCCGATACTTTTTCGGCATTAGATTCTATGGGGTTCATCGACCACTCAGTTGAACCGCCAACTGGATATTTTAATAGGGCAACATTACAAAATTTACCACCAGAAAATTTTACAGTTACTTTTAGAGAAGTTAGAACTGTAGGTTATTTCAATGCAATAAATCTACGAAATTTTATTTCTACTTTTTCTGATGGTGATATGATTATTATAAACACTTACGATGAACCTAGTGCCAATAAATCTTTATGGACAGGCGAATTGAGTAATAATTTTATTACAAGTTTTGCAAATACTGCATGGGACTATAGATGTGCATATTTGTATATTGGTATAAAAAATGGCGAAAAAATAGACGAACAATATGCCGAAGACACGAATGCGAAATTATATACTACCATAAACTCTGAGTTATTATTTGGTAATGTTACAGCAACAACATACACATCAATTTATGACGAGTTTAATCAGGGTGCATTTAAAAACAAATATAATATAAACAAAAGATACATTCCGCAAATTAGTTCTATCTTGGATGAACAACAAGATGGGGTATATGTTGTATTAGATGGTTATTATAGAAAAACTGCAACCGTTCCATTTAAATACTGGCATCCAAGACATCCTTCACAGAGAATGGACACACTTGAAGATGTATTTCATTTTTCAGTAAGTGTTAAAGACATAGATTTTAGTTTATTTGAAGAACATTTAAGAGTATCTGCTTATCACTCAAAAGAAAAACACGAAGATGTATTGGAAGATTTAACTAATTTTTATTCTAAAAATACATCTTCTTTAATTGATGAAATTGATTTCGATTTGAGCGGACAAGTAGATAACGAGTGGGTACATTTAAGTATTGATTTACTTTCTCTCAATTTTCCATCCTACGATGGTATTGTTTGGTTTGAGATCGAAAGAATTCCTAGATTGTTTGATAACCCATTTACTGATGGTTTGCGAGCAGAACAAATATTCAATTCTTGGTATAGATTTTCTCATTTGGGAGATCAGGCAGTATATCCATTTGACCCACAACATGAATTGGAAACTGCATATGTATATGATATTGCCAATAATAAAATAGTTTCTACTCAAAACTTTAGAGGTTATACTGGATTTGTTTCTTTTGAATCTTATGAAAATTATAATTTAGAAGTTAGAGTAAAGAGTGGAGAGTTTGATAATGATGCAGTTGGGTTGATTATAGGTTTTGTCTTTGAAGACGGAAAAGAATATACATTAAGTGTTTTGCGAGCTCTTGGACAACACTTTAGGGGCAAGTCTTGGTTGGCAATTGCAAACTGTAATCAAGCAAGTAGTACTCTTGGGGAACCTTGGGAATGGTTAGGTTTGCGTCCCAATGAGGTTATTGATTATGAATATGAATTTGATAAAGATATCAATCCTTTCTATCATGAAATATGGGATGGAACTCCTACTGCACCAAAACCAGAAGTTCCTGCTGAATTTTTGGACGCAGAGACAGATTCGCAAGGCCCTCAGTGGAATATGTTTCCGAATGGAACAAAGATAAGAATTGAAAAACGTGCAAACATTATAAAACTTTACACAAGTCAATTTGATGATCCAGAAACTATTGATCCATCTACAGAGATTGAAATTGATTTGGCATCAGACCCAGAACTGGAAAGGTTTATTTCCGCTAGAATTGGTATCAGTAACTTTTCTGCAGCAAATGCATCTTGGGAAGATGTTACATTCGAACCATTAATTGATGTAGAAACAGAGACTACTTCTGAAGACTATCCAACATCTAGGGATGGTTTCATTGCAGTTGGTGGAATGGGAACCGAAAGAACTTATATATCAGAAGAGTTAACAGGCCCAGTTTCAAATCCGTACTTTATTGAAAGAATTACTCCAACTAGATTTGTTATTGACAGACAAGAATTGGAAGCTGTTGCAAAATTTAATTTAAGAACTTTTGAATTGTCCGTTGGAATGGACGGATATAATCAAGATGTCGTTGAGTTGATGCGGCCTGATTTATATGGTTCGACAATTTTAGATTATAACAATATTAATATGATATTGCAAGCAAAAACTATTCACTTCGACTATTCGCCGTTTACTGGTGGAAAGTCACTAGACATTTCTAAAATATGGGAAATGGACTTTGTTGATAGACAACCAAGTATGCCAATATTTGAACAAACTCTAGGCGGACTAAAAGTAAAACAAGATTTAATAACAAAGATTTGGGAAGTAAATCTTGCAGGAATGACTTATAACTTTGGAGATTTACCAAGAGCTGAATATACTATAATAAGAGATAATCTTAATTTATTGGGCGAATTACCAAGGGCAGAATTTACTACATCTAACACACAAGATTTGATATTAGATACCAATACTGGTTTATATTATTTTAAACCTAGTGATGAGGCATCTGATATAACAAAATCATTATATTTTGGAAAACCAAAGGATATTAATATTCCTATTAATCATTACTTTGCAAAATATAAAGATTCTGCATTTAAATATAACCAACAGATTGAAGAGGTAATGGATGTTGTAATTTCACCCAATGATTACTTTATAAAATCTAGAGATATTGTTTTAGATAATACTTTATTTAAAGAGACTGTTAAAATATTTGAATTTGATTATCCTAAATCTGTTTTCTTTGAAAGAGTGAGAGATATTCAATTTAATGTTGCGCCTTTCTATACAGAAACTTTAGACAAGACATATGTTAATAAATTATTCTTTATTGATTTGGATGAATGGAACACCAGTTTAAACTTTAGTCCTTTCCAATATAGTATGGATGATGTCACTTATATAATTGAACAAAACTATTTACTTGCAAAGGATACTGGTATTGATCCTAAAAATAGTTTTAAATTTAAAATGCTCGAAGAAATATTTAAACCGAAATTTATTATAAGTGATCAGCCAACATATGAATTTATTTTTGATTCTTTTGTTGGTGTTTCGTCTAATCTTTGGGATGCTACAAAATTCCAAACTACTTATTATGAAAAATATGAAAGTGGCCATCCTAGAAGTGACGGATCGGATGCATATGGACACGAACCTACTACCGTAGAAGTTCCTAAGAGTAGATATAAAGAGGGGGCATTTTTAGGGTTTATAAAAGAAAATAGTGCAGGAAAAAACCATGGTTCTGGTGCATTTCATGTAGACCAAGAATATAGAGAAACGCAAGTTTTAGGTGATGTTGGTAGTGGTGGAAAATTTTTATTTGAGTTTTCTGATATAGATTGGGATTTAGATAAGAACGGTTCGTTTGAAAGTGGATGGGGATTGGCTAGAGCGGGTAAAAAACAATACAACTTTAAATATGAAATAATTAAAAATGATAAAACTGGTAGGCTGCCTGATTGTTTAGAGGTGGATGGTAATACTATTAAAGGTAGGCTCAGCGAAACTGATATGTTTGTAAGAAAAAACGCATTTGAAACTTGGATGAAAAGTCAGGGACAAGAAATAGATGGTGTGTGGACTTCACATGCTGATAATATAGACTATGATTATTCCGATTTCCAATTAACCAACCCTAGAATATTTACTTTGCAAATGACTGGCACAAACACTACTAGGGGTGAATTGGATGTGATACATTCTGGCACTGAAAGATATTCATTTGGAGAGGTTCTTATACAAGACGATACTATACTTGTAATTGATAGTGTTGGGTTTGATTATACGACTGAGGTTTTGAGAAATACTGGTGTTGAAACTGTAACAGTAACACGATATGAGTATAGAGAATTACAAGGAGAAATTAATATAACATCGACTGAAACTACTCAAACTTCTGTTTTTGTTCCTAGTACTCAAACTGCAGCAATTGAAATTGCAAAACTGCAAGAAGATTTGGTGTTTGCGACAGGAAACACTGCAACTCTTATACAAGAAAGAATCGATGAGTTGCAGGATATTATAGATGAAAATGTTGCAAGTGAAGGTTATTTTGCAATTACAGATGAAGAACCAGTCACATCTTTCAGATATGTTGAAAGTGAAGAGACATCTTTACGGGCAGTAGTGCATGATTTTATTATTGATAATAGTGGTGGATTGATTAAAAGTATAGAGTTAGTGATGCCAATCTGGAATAACTTTACATATGATAAAGATTTATTCTTACATAAATCAGATAAAATACAGACACCAGAAAATCAAGATAGATTAAAATGGATAGCAGACCAAAGAAATAAAGGTTATTACACATATGATCCTACTAGAAACAATACCGCACTTGATATTGCATGGATACAGGCAATAAATAATTATAATGATGGTATTATCACTTATGATGATTATATATGGAATACAAATTTTATAGTTAATTCCAGAAGTTTTATGTCAGAAGAAAAGAAAGAAGAATATATAGAATATATTGAAAGTTTTGTTAAACTTGAAATCGGAACAACAGACAAATACAATGTAAACCAAACTAAATTATCACAAGTTTCTATCGAATATTTTAATACAACATATCCATATGTAGAATCTGAGAACAATCAATTTACATATTTGGAAAATATTGAACCGTTTGTACTTAATTGTGAATTTGAAGTTTCCGAAGAAATATTCTATGACTTTGACCAAGATGCAAAAGTAATTAGAGGATATCCAGTATATGCCAGCTGTAACTAGAAAAGGCGATACCTGTACAGGACATGGTTGTTTTCCACCAAGAGCAAGTGTTCAAGGAAGTGGTAATGTGTTTGTAAATAGTATTCCAGTTCATCGACAAAATGATGGTTGGGCGACTCATTGTTGTCCACCACCCACATGCCATGGTTCAGTTCTTTCATCTGGTTCTAGTACGGTGTTTGCAAATGGGATGCAGGTCGGAAGAATAGGCGATCCAGTTGCATGTGGTTCTTCCGTTGCCGTTGGTAGTGGAAATGTTTTTGCTGGTGGATGATATAAATAATGTATAAAAGATAAGACGGAGTTTTTTCATTGGCAATCGCATATCCTATTAAGGCGCTCGTACAACAGTCTGGGGACGTTGTTCTTGGGGAATTTTTAGAATCCGATTATATTGGGGTTCTAGATGGTGGCACCGGCGCTGGGGGAAGTAGAGAAAGTAATAGTCTTCCTGTAACAGCAACAGATGAAGAATTACTTGATGCAATCAGACAACAAATGCGAGATAATTTTGAACTCGCAAGATATGAAACCTATTCTTCTATAATTGCAATTCAACAGGAAGTTCCAGATGCTGGTAGAATAGCAATGGATAGTACTTCTGGAAGATTGTTTTATGGTACAGGAGAATCTTGGTTTGAAGTAGGACAGGCACTTTTAGTTCAAGATAATATTACTGGTGGAATTGAGTTTGGCGGAGATATTATTATAATATACAACCCAGATACAAGTACTACATCAGTGACGGTAGATTTTACACCACTTAGAAACCAAATAAACGCAATTATAGGTGGTTCTGGACTAAATGTAGATGGCACTTATACTCCAAATGCAAACACCAATTTTATTTCTGGTGCAACGAGTCTAAATAATGCCGATGTCTTACTGGACACTGCATTACAAAATGAAATTAATAGAGCAACTGGTGTAGAATCATCTATTATATCACAACTAACAGGTGTTACTAACGACCTTGCAAATTTTGCATACGAAGGACACACTGCAGCACAGGTATCTGGTTCTGGAAAAATAGGTATTGTTTATGATACCACTAGCGGAAAATATGAACCAACTAGTGATTTTGGAGTTGGTGGATTTATTAAGTTTACTATGAAAGACGGTAGTAGGGATGATATTCCATTAACCACAACTTTCCATGGTAATCAAATAATAAATGGTGTAGTTGAATTTTTTACAGCAAACGGCACTCAAGATGACATAGATTTGGTCGTCAACGGTGTATAAATTCTTTTTTATAAATAATAAGAAAATAAATAATTGCAATTTAAAATAATAGGAGTTTATTAATGTCTAAGTCTATCCAAAAAAATGAAATTATTCACATGGACGGATACTACAGAGATCCAAAGCGTGATGATTTTGTTCCACTTATACAACAAGTAACAGAACAGTTCTTAGAAAATGGATTTGATGATGTCGGGCCACAAATTACAAAAATCTCAATCAGAGATGCAGAATTGACAAAATATATTGATGAATTTATCGTATGGAATTATGATTCTGGTGCAACATCGTCAACAGAAGGGGCATACGGGGTTGATAATCCTACCGCTCCAACTGCCGGACAATCATTCACGCCATTTTATTTAGACGGCGAGGAGACGGTCGCAAGAAGAAAAGAAATTGATGATATTTATGACAACGAAGATTGGCACGATGTAATATCAGAAACCTTTCCTTCATCCACGGCCGTCACCGAGGCGGGACTCACTGCAGATAAAATATTGGGCCCAAATGTAGAATTGTTTGCATATTTAAACCCACATCCAAATAGAAGGGGTGGGGGCGTAAATAGTTCTTGGGCAACCACAGTTACTATTGATGCTGATAGTGACGTAGGGGGTTCAACGACTGTAACTACCTATAATGCAGCTCAATTGTCTGTTGGTATGGAATTGAGATCAAATAATGGTGTTGCACTTTCTGCACCTTATCCAACAATTACCGCAATTAATATTAATGTTGTTACGCTTTCAGACCCAATTATTAGTGTAAGTGGACAAGATTTGATATTTGGTGCTGGTGATCCAAGACCTGCAACTCTGTTGAATGGCCATTTTTATAAAGAATCTCCAGCCCCTGTGAAAATTCAGATGGAAGAGCAACAAGGATATGTCGGACTTCCAAATATTTCTAGGACAGTTTATCAAAACGAATATAATAAAATTAAAAGATGTTTAACAAATACAGCGAGAGATGTTAGATTTTTACCAGACATTGAATCTGGAATTAATACACAAGCAAAACTTCGTCAATACAGAGAAGAGATAACTGCACAAGGTGATGTTTTCCACCACTTCTGGATTTCTAACTACAGAGATGAATTTTTCTTCCCTGCAGGAACACTAGAACCAAGAAGATATCGTGGAGAATTGATTTTAGGATACCTTGCTGCATTTGATGGTAATAATCTACAAAGAGGTGATAGTTATAAGCTTACTTTTGCGGTTACAAACCTTGCACCAAATTCGACTATAGAATACGAAATTAATGTTTCTGTTGGTTTGGATAACAGTATTGCCGGATTTACGCAAGATGTTTACGATACATTAGTAAAAACTGCACTTTGCGATCCGAAGGGTGGGCCCATCCTTGCGGCAATTAATCAGGACAATAGAGAAGGTGTAATTGAATTTGAATCTAGAGAAGTCGGTTTTTATCTTACTGTGTCTATGGAAAGAACAGAACGTCCTCAGACTGTACTTTCAAATACTTTAACTCAATATACAGTTCCCGTTACAACGGCAAATTCTACTATTACAGATGGAACAAATACACTTGCATCAGAACCTGTTTTTCCTAATGGATACTACCATCAAGTACAAATAAGAGGATTTGATGGATGTAATATTGGAGATACCACTGTAGTTACAATTTCTGGATTGGTTGATGAGACACAAGTTGCTGCAGGAGTATACGATACTGCGAATGCAACTCTGAATGATATTGTTCTTGAGTTTAAGGCATTGGAAAATCTAAACTCTGCACAAATGACATCTCAGATTGTAAGTAAATTGCGAGCAATAGGTTATATTAATACCTATATGACAGTAAAATCTTCTGGTTCTTCAATTATATTAGAATATAATAAAAATTCATCTGCATATTTTGGGTTCGGTGGAAAGGGTAGAACTGCAGGACTTGCATCTGCTGATTCTACACATTTTGCCAGTACGACAATTGGAGAAGTCACGGTGACTGATTATCCTGTCAATGGTGTCACTGTTGCAGATGTTACTGCACTTCCGACCGCATTTACAGTTTCTGGTACATATACTCTTGCAACACTTTTAACTGCAACAGATACTGGTAGAACTCCTAGTGGAGATTTGGATCTTGATGGTGATCCATTGGAGATTGAACTTTCTCAAACACAATCACCACAAATCTCTGATGTATCGAAGGTTAGATTACAATTTCCACTTGCAAGAGACTTTGGTACTTTTGCAAACCCATCAAATGGAAATTGGAAAGTTAAGTTAGGTGCTGATGGAACAAATGAAACTTCATATTTTGTTTCATATCAACAAAACATTTTACATGAAGATGGTGGTAGACCAGTTGGGCCACAAATTTCTTTTGATTTAGATCAAAGAACTAGACACCCAAATAGTACTCATCCTGGCCTTTCTTTGTCTAGTTCAAGTTTCAGAGAATTCGATTCATATACTCATGAAATAGAAATTGATAGTTTTGAGTACATTACAGACCACTCTATGGGTCCGATTGTTTTACAGACAAAAGGCGCAAGTTCTTTATCTGGAAATAATGGAGACCAACCATGGAGAATTCGTTTTGATATTTCTAGGGGTTATGAAGTTAGAGAAACTTCACCATATATTAACGATGCAGTTCTTCAAGTAAGAGGAGACGTTGATGCTTCAAATAGTTTTGAGTATTTTAAGTGTCACGTTGCGACTGAATTCCAGTTAAAATCAGATGGAGATGTTTCTCAAATTGAAGGAAGAGATGGTGTTAAAGAAGCTAAGATGCGAGAACCTGGCTTCTTGGGTGCGATGCGTCCACAGTTTACTGGATATCTAGAAAGTGCATCTCACTTAATTAGTCCTTATGCTAACAGAGAACAATTAAGAAATTCTGTTATTACTAATTTCAATCCAACTGCTGGTTTGGTTGGTCAAAAACATTATGATATTACTGGTACATTAATTACAGGCTTGTATGGAGCCTTTGCAGACCCTTCTGGATATAGTATTGTAAAAAATAATACTCAAACCGTTACAGATGGAATATTAAATGACAATGAATACAGATATGAAGAAAAATTCTTGGTAGGTTCTTCTACAGAACTGACATATGATACTCCATATAATTCTGGTTCTCTGAGACTTCAAAAAGGATGGTTTAGAAGAACTGGAAAATCGCATCCAGATGTTGCTGTATCATATCCAATGTCATTTACTGCAACATTTGCAGACCACGGTGTTGCAATGATGATTAGAGACCAAGCATCAGCAGACCAAGCGGACGATCATGCATGGTTTGTTGTTCAAAGACATGTTGACTCGATTACTGGTGTCTCCGATTATTCGTCAGAACATCAACCAATCCACTGTGTTTATGCAACTTCTGAGCCGCCAACTTTATTCTCTGATTTAGTTCCGTACTTTACTTCTAAGACAACACAGAGGGAAGAGTCCATTGCATACACTGGTATATATGATGTCGCTGGTAATTACTTGTATAATTTCACAATTGATGAAATGCAAAACCAAGAGTTGCTCGCACTAGCCATGGATACCCAGTCAAGATTTAGACGCTTTGTTGTTCGTGAAAAAGATATTTTGAAACCATGGGATAGACATGTTTTTGCCGGTATTAATGAAACAGATTCTCATGCCGTCATTAACCCACTAGAACAATTGTCTCTTAATGATAAAGGACAGTTGGTTATCCAATTCCCTAACAGACTTGGGTCACAACGCTTCCTATACACAGGAAAAGAACTCGACTTAATTTCTTTCTGTGCTGCTGGTGCGGTGGGACAAGACACTCTTATCAGTAGTGATAGATTTAGTACCACTGGAACGACAGATAAGAGAAGATTGTATAGAGGATTAATGTCATCCGAAAATTACGGTAATGGTATGAGATTACTAATGCTAGTTGCTGGAAATGGTGTCGAAAATACCGATGCAGATACAACTCTACTTACCTCTTAATTGAAAGTTTAAGGTTCGGTCATACTGAGTATGGCCGACCCTAAATAGTAAGAAAAGAGGAATTTAATGACTAACGCTATCCCCATAAGAGTAGTCGTAGATGGTTCTGGTGATACAACAGGTTTAAGTGAATTTCGAACAAATGAAACGGTAGGTCTGGATCACGGTGGAACTGGTGCAACTAATGCTGCAGATGCTAGAACCAACCTTGGTCTTGCAGCGATTGCCGCATCAGGAAGTTGGGCAGATTTACTAAACAAACCAAATACTGACGATATTCCAGAGGGCACAACCAATCTCTATTTCACAGATGAGCGTGTGGATGATAGAGTTGCTGCTCTTATTGTCGATGGCGTAGGTATTCTGAAAAATTATGATGATGCTGGAAATCTTCTAAACATCGAAATAAACTTCAGTGAATTTGATACCGATGATATCATTGAAGGTTCAGTTAACACATTCCTTGCAAATAGATCAACTTCTGATATTCCAGAAGGAACAAATCTTTATTTCACAGACGAAAGAGTAGACGATAGAGTTGCTGCTCTTATTGTCGATGGCGTAGGTATTCAGAAAAATTATGATGATGCTGGAAATCTTCTAAACATTGCAATTGACTTTTCAGAATTCGATACTGATGATATTGTCGAAGGTACTGTTAATACTTTCTTATCAAATAGAACAACAGACGATATAAACGAAGGAACTGTAAATCTTTATTTTACAGACGCAAGAGCGGATGCAAGAATTGCACTTCAAACAGGTACAAATTTAGATTTAAGTCAAAAAACAACAACAGAACTTTCTGAAGGTACAAATCTATACTATACTGATGCAAGGGCAGATGCAAGACTTGCTACTTTCGGTGCAGTAACACAAAGTGATATTGATGCATCTATTGCTGCTTTGATTGACTCCTCTCCAACAACACTTGATACTCTTAACGAACTTGCAGCTGCACTTGGAGATGATCCTAACTTTGCAACATCTATTGCAAATTCAATTGCAACTAAACTTGCAATTTCCGATTTCAATACGACTGCTGACAATTGGTTAGGAACAAAATCTACGACTGACTTATCTGAAGGAACAAATCTCTATTTCACAGATGAGCGTGTGGATGATAGAGTTGCTGCTCTTATTCAAGATGGTGTTGGTATTGTCAAAAACTATGATGATGCTGGAAATCTTTTAGATATTGCAATTAATTTTGCTGAGTTTGATACTGATGATATTGTTGAAGGTTCTGTTAATACATTTTTAGCATCAAGAACTACTGATGACATATCAGAAGGTACGACTAATTTATACTATACAGATACGAGAGTTAGAAATGCGGTAAGTGCCACT
>Ga0102812_10000483_pt1 | contig 28790 bp, 16 predicted proteins | sample ColrivemetaGS713_FD_79334 | JGI IMG/M metagenome (GOLD analysis project Ga0102812, IMG submission 79334) | Estuarine microbial communities from the Columbia River estuary - Flood tide ETM metaG S.713 | ecosystem: Environmental > Aquatic > Marine > Intertidal zone > Estuary | place: USA...
ATAAAGCCGCTCTCCATAATTCTTTTTTGGTAAAGCCCATTTAGCTGCAAAATGACAGTTTCGCAATAAAATGATCTGATGTCTGATAGCTTACGGACCGCTAAATCCGCGTTCCCGAAATATAGGGACAGGCTATCCGCGTTCTATTTCAATGGGTTAGTTGTCGATTAGTACTTTAGTGGGCTTTACCATAGTTTATTATTGAATAAAACAAAAAAAGCCCCTCCATAAAAATGGAGAGGCATTAGCAGGTAATAGTTAGTGTAACTTAATTTTACCTTGTAACTGTAAGGCGTTTAACCACTCGGTCATTTCCTGTAATAATTTCAACTAAATATGTTCCGTTTCTTAACGGTGTTGCATCTATTGTGTACGCTCCATTAAGTGTAACAATTTCCATTTGGGTTGTTACATCCGCTCCAAACATATCTGTAATTCTAATTTCAGAGAAATCACTTCTTGTACTATTTACCAAAGTAACTGTAGCGGTATTTTTAGTAGGGTTAGGATAAATGGTTATATCCAATACTTTTCCTTTAGATACTGCAATAATTGCTGTGTATTCAAACTCACCATTAAAGTCTACTTGACGCAATCTGTAGTAAGCAACATCGGTTGTCCAAGTTACCGTTTCATCTACAAAAGTATAATCGATTATTTCGTTGGTTGTTCCGTTTCCAGCAACTGTGCTTATGTAAGTAAACTCGGTTTCGTTATCCATTCTTCTTTCAATTTCAAAACGATCGTTGTTTAATTCACTGGCTGTAGTCCAAGTTAGTAATACATCTTCTTCTTCAAATAATTGAGCAGTGAAACTGATTAGCGTAACTGGTACTGGTGTAATTACGAAGTAATCTTCAATTTCGCCACCTTCTTGTGCACCAGTTGCTGTTGCCCCAGCAGCTGCAGATAAACGAACTCTGCTATACACCATCTGTCCTACAACCGCATCGCTTGGAATAGTCATAGACACATAAACAGTTTGGCTACCACTTGTGGTGCTTGGCACGGTTACCTCTTTTTTCTCATCAGCATCAAACACTTTATTGTTGTCAGCATCTACAAAGAAAACTAAGTAGGCATCGCTACCCGTATTATTTGTAGCATTAAATTTAAACACTACTAAAGAATCTGGCTCTACCAAAACCGTCGGGTTCATAAATCCATCTTCATCATCGCCAGCATTGTCGTCTCCATCTGCATTTATTGATGTAAGTGGGGCAATCTCATTATCCCAATCAGCTCCAAGATAAAGATTAGAGTTAAACGTATTTGAAGCATTTATAACGTTAAAACCGAAGCTATCAATTGGTAGATCTCCATAATCTCTTCTAACAGATTCAATGAAATTATTATCACTGTCTGTTTCACCAGAATTAACATACACGTTAATCATATCATCTGTATTGAAAGTGCTATCCGTTGCATCTCCATCTACACTAATATCTCCGTCTTGAACACTTACTAAACCAGATGGTTGTATTTCCACAACTACATAGTATCCTGGGTCTAAGTTATCAAAAGTGTAGTTACCATCGCCATTGGTTGTTTTACTTGAATAGAATTCAGTTGGGTCTGCAATACCGTTGTTGTTTGCATCTTTATACAGGAGTATTGTAGTATTATTAATACCTACATCTGCAGTGGGTGCTCCTCCGTCTGTATCTTCAGAAACGTTACCGGTTATTTTGCCTTGTACTACTTCTTCAATAAAGTCATTGTTAGAATCAGATTCTCCAACTAGTAATTCAACTATGATTTGATTATCCGTATCGTAAAACAAGTCATAAGCATCTCCATCATCACTTCTATCGCCATCTTCTACATCGCTATAACCTAGCGGTTGAGTTTCTATAATAATGTAGTCCCCAGAATTAAGGTTTTCAAATTTATAATTCCCACTTGCGTTAGTTAATGTAGTTTGATAAGGCTCTCCTGTATCATAAACACCATTGCTGTTTAAATCCATAACCAGCGTAATTTCTACATTTTCAATTGGGTCATCTGCCGATACTGAACCTCCATTGGTATCTTCAGACACATTTCCATAAACTGCAGAAGCTTTTTCTTCTATAAAATTATTGTTGCTATCTGCTTCTTCTGAATCAACGTATACAAATATTAAGTTGTCTTTATCAAATAAACCATCCGCAGAATCACCATCTATAGTTTCATCACCATCTTGTACATCTACAAAGTTTGCTGGTTGAGATTCTTGAATAATGTAATTGCCTGGCACTACATTGCTAAAGGAGTATGCTCCATTTGCATTGGTTGCCGTAGCAGCGTAAAATTCTGATAATTGAGGAATTCCATCATTATTGGCATCCTTAAATAATGCGATACTTACACTTGCAATTGGGTTATCTTTTGAGGCAGTTCCACCGTTTGTGTCTTCTGCAACTACACCAGATATTTTACCAACTAACGCAATTTCAATAAAGTCGTTATCTGTATCATTTTCCCCAGCATTTAAAGTAGCAGTAATTAAATCATCCGTATTAAGAGTAGCATCATTAACGTCACCATCATTACTTCTATCTCCATCATTTACACTACTCAATCCTCTAGGCTGAGTTTCTACAATTACATAATCTCCCGATTTCAAATCTTCAAATTTGTAATCTCCATTTACATCAGTAGTTGTAATTTGCGTTGGCTCACCTAAGTCAGCAACTCCATTACTGTTTAAATCTTCTGTTAACGTTATGATTACACCTTCGATAGGTTGGTCTGCACTTGGCGTACCTGCATCTGTATCTTCAGATACATTGCCATAAACTGCGGCACTTTGTTCTTCTATAAAGTTATTGTTACTATCTGTTTCCCCAGAATTAACATATACCTCAATTTTATTATCTTGATTGAATACTAGATCTTGAGCATCACCATCGTCAGACTCATCACCATCCTGCACATCAACTAAACCAGCAGGTTGTTCTTCAACTACTACATATGCTCCTGTTTCTAGGTTGGTAAAGCTATACTCTCCATTTGCATCTGTTAATGTAGAAGATAAATACTCCGTTGGATCAGCAATTCCATTATTGTTTAAATCTTCATAAAGCTTAATTACCACATTCTCTAATGGCTCATCAGAGCTTGGAGTTCCATTAGTAGTATCTTTTGCAACACTACCTTCAATAGCACCCGGTGTTGACACCTCCTCTATAAAGTCATTATTAGTATCATTTTCCCCGTTGGTAATCGTTACTTCAACAATGTCATCTGTATTAAAATACCCATCGTAAGTATCACCATCATCACTTTTGTCGCCATCTTGAATAGTTACCATTCCTCTAGGTTGCGTTTCTACAACAAGATAATCGCCAATCCTTACATTTTCGAATAAGTAATTACCACTAGCATCCGTAGTATCAACTCTGGTAGGCTCTCCTATATCTACAATACCATTACTGTTTAAATCGCTTACAAGTGTAATTTCTACCCCGGCTATTGGATTATTTGCTGTAATAGTTCCACCATTAGTATCTTCACTAACGTTACCCGCTATAGAACCCGGTATTTCTTCAATAAAATCGTTATTGCTATCGGTTTCTCCCGAATTAACAAAAACTAAGATTTGATTATCTTGATTAAATGTGCCATCCTCTAAATCGCCATCATCACTTCTATCTCCATCTTCAACTTCCAATAAGCCTGTAGGTTGTACTTCAACTACAATATAGTTTCCAGTATCAACTGAAGTAAATTGGTAATTACCATATATATCTGTTACCGTATCTCTTAAAAATTCACTAGGCTCAGCAATTCCATTATCATTTGCATCGTAATACAATTTAATAGTTACATTGTCTAAAGGGCTATCAGCACTTGGCGTGCCTCCGTTATCATCTGTAGAAACATTACCTTCAATTACACCTGGAACCACTTCTTCTATAAAGTTATTGTCTTTATCAATTTCGTTAGGTAACAACTCAATAATTATAATGTTGTCTGTGTTATATACTTTATCAAAAGCATCCCCGTCGTCACTTCTGTCACCATCTCTAACATCACTATAACCTCTCGGCTGCGTTTCAATAGCCAGATATTGACCAGAAGGCAAATTGTCAAACACATACTTTCCAGTTGCATCTGTGGTTGTAGTTTGTGTAGGTTCTCCTACATCAAATACTCCGTTTTCATTTAAATCATATACTAAAGTAATAGTTACTCCTTCCATTGCTACGTCCTCACTCGGTGTGCCTTGGTCTGTATCTTGAAAAACTCTACCTTCAATTCTGCCAGATTTTTCTTCAATAAAGTCATTGTTTAAATCTTCCTCATATAGGGTTAACGTTACGGCGATAATATTGTCTTGGTTATAAACTAAATCTGTTGCATCACCATCATCACTTCTATCTCCATCTTCTACTTCTAAAAAATCTGTTGGTTGTGTTTCAATAACAAGATAATTTCCTGAATCTAGTAAAATAAACGCATAGTTTCCATTTTGATCTGTTAATGTATCTCTTGTAGGTTCACCAACATCAGCAATACCGTTATTGTTTAAATCTTCTACTAAAGTAATTAGTACGTTTTCTAAAGGATTATCTGCACTAGTTACTCCACCGTCTTTATCTTCACTTACATTACCTGCTATAGAACCTGCTTTCACATATCCAAAATCATTTAGTGAATCTAAGTTGCCAGTACTAGTAAATTCTGCAACCTCTATATTATCTGTAGTTAGGTTACTTCCTAAAGGAATAGTAGTTTCATCCACCTTAACAATATAATTATCTATTGCATTTGCCTCGTAATACGAAACACACAATTCAGGAGCTAAAGATGCATTGCTGTGCCCAATTGCACCATTGTAAGATTCAGCTACAACTTCGCCTGTACCTGAGAATAAGAATGTAATTCCATTATCTTTATTCCATCCCGTGTTACTTATAATTTCTTGAATAATTTCAGATAAATCTGGTGTACGTTGGTCTGCCGTTTGCTCGTGAACTACATCCCAAGTTCTGTAATCTGGATTCCAAGTAACACTACTAGTAGTCTCTGTTCTATCTGATATTTTGTTGCTTGTAGTAAAGGTAGTAGAATTGGCAACATCGTCACCTTTTATAGTAACTGTTCCTAATGAACCTGTTGTTTCATCTACGGCAAATTGTATGTATGCCTCTTGTAATTGAGCATCTGCAGGTATACCTAAGTGATGGAAACGTAATCCTTCAATTTGGTCTCCCCAATCTTGAGACTCATACGCAAATTCAAGATCTGTACTAGTTGTATATAAATACCCTGTAGGCGTTTCTTCAGCATCGTCAGTAGATGTTGTAATTGGCTTACAAGTTGTTATTAATGCATGATCGAAAGCAACAGAGAAATCATACGTTCCATCAGCTCCGGTGATGGTAGTTTGTATTGGCGTTGATTCCCCTCCTTCTAAAATACCATTTCCGTTCGCGTCGTTATATAAGTTTACGGTTACCCCTGGCTCGCCAATTTCTGTTACATTTATTATTGTATCGGCATTTTCATCGTGCCATACCGTACCTATAATAGCGTTTCCTTTAACACAAGTTGTTCCTAAATATTTAGAACCATCAATTAATAAATCATCTACACTGGTAGGGTCTAACTCAATTTTAATGTATTGTACATCAATTCCAAAAGTATATTTATACTCATCAGTACCCGGTCCTTTTTTATTAACTGAGGCTAATTCTACTTCTACAAATGTTTCGCCATCTTGACTAATTGAAATAATCCCTTTCGCATTACTTCCATTTAAAGTTGCCAAGAAAATACTTATTTCATCGCCAGCAGCTAAAATTTCGTTTAAGGTTAACACCAAGAATTGGCCATTGTTAGCCAACTTAGCTAAAACACCATCTTTTGGGCCAATTGCATTATTAGGGTTTAAAGCATCTGAACTTAATATACCAACAGTAGTAGTATTTGGAACTTCTTCCTCCACAAAACCTATAGGACAAAGTTTCTCACAAATGCTATCTCTAACATTAATGGTTACAGGCACTGCATTGCAAATTTGCACTCCTCTATCATCATAACATACATTTACCGAAATGTTTTCTGTTCCGCTAAAATTCTTACCTGGAAAGTACTGTAGTCTGTTAATGCAATCGTTTGTAACGGAATTGCCACAAACTTGGCCGTCAATTGTCGTTGAATATAATGTTAAATACCCGTAGCTTTCGCCTACTATTACTGGTGCACTGCACGATGTATGAAAAGTAGCAACCTGATATTCAGTGCTTCCGTTTGTGCTCAATATGTGCATTGAAACTGGATTAGACCAACCATCTAAAACTTTATCCAATCCTATTAAATCTCCAACCGACATTACCTGTCTAACATAAGCACTATTAGTATCGGATGTACTTCCGTTAATAATAACCAAAACATCACCAGACGCACTGCCATAGGTTGTTACACTTGCTTTACCCATTGGCACTTGACTATTGTCGTTCAGATTTACACCGGTATACTGAAAGGTTAAGCCAGTTAGACTTCCATTATCGCAGCAATCTTCCAAGCTAACTGTTTTTCCATCAATTATCAAATACCCATTACCGGTATTAGAAGTCTCTGATGATATATATATGAAGTCATTTCCAGTTGAGAAACTGTCTAGCGGGATAAGATCGTCAAGACAAACATCAATCGGAGTTGTTGTACAAGTGGTAAGATTCAATTCCAATTCGTAATCGGAAACACAAGTTACTCCGGTAAACGATATCCCATCAAGTGATAAACTTTTTGCTGATGTTGAATTTAATTTAATTCTTATAAAATCGGCATCGTTACTAAAGGTGTAAGTGAAATTAGTAAGGGTAGTGCTAGTAGTGGAAATACTTTGAGCCACATTATAACTAACTCCATCACTACTACTTTGAATTATTCCAGAAGCTGCACCGGAACCGCGTCCTGAACTTTTTGCAGTAAAACTTAACGAAGAACCTGCACGCATAGTGTGTGCCAAGTTTACAATAATATATCCATCTGCAGCTATTTTTGCAGAAAGCCCATCAGGAGAACCTAATGCATTTGCTGGATTGGTAACCAAGCTACTTAACTGAGAAAATCCCGTTGAACTTACAGCTAATTCTTTTGCACCTTCGCCACAGTCAAATGAATTACAGTTTGTACTGTCAATGGTAAATATCACATCAACAACTTCGCAGTGTTCAACACCATTTTTTGTAATGCATAATTGATAGTTTACAGTATCTTCTCCTGTATATTCTAAATCTGGGAAATATGTAAGTGTATTATAGCAATCGGCATAAATATTGCCACAAACTTCACCATCTATCATAGTTGAGAATAAATCAACATATCCAAAGCTTTCACCAGGAATAACTGGAGCACTACACGATGTATGAAAAGTAGCCACTTGATACTCCGTGCTGCCGTTTGTACTTAAAATATGTATAACAATAGGATTTGACCAACCGTCATTAACCTTATCTAACTCTATTAAATCTCCAACAGACATCACTTGCCTAACGTAAGCACTGTTTGTATCGGATGTGCTACCGTTTATAATAACTAAAACATCACCAGATGCACTGCCATAAGTAGTTATACTTGCTTTACCCATAGGCACTTGACTATTGTCATTCGTGTTATTGCCCGTATATTTAAAAGTTAAACCAGTTAAACTTCCATTATCGCAGCAATCTTCAGTACTTACTGATTCTCCTGTAAATACAGTATATCCATTTGTAGAAAAATTTGATGAAGCTTTTAAAGACCAGATAGTATTTGCTCCGTACAAGCTATCTACATTAAAAATAGAATCTAGACAAACGTTGCTTGTAAGATTTTTACAAGTAGTTGCTGAAGTTGTTAAATCGTAGTCTGGAAAACACTCCACTTGACTTCCGCTAAGTGCATCAATCAATAAATTATCTGTCCCGTTATAAGCGGGATATACAATTTTTACATATTTAGCATCTTGGCTAAAAGTTAGAGCTGTGGAAGCAACGCTGGTAGGCTGTACACTTGTAACTAAGGCTTTAGTAGAAGAGTAGTTTACACCATCGGTACTTACAGACACAAGTCCGAATGTTCCTTGCGACCCTTTACTGGCAAAATAAACAGTCACGTTGTCTCCAGAGGAAACCGTTTGAGGCAACTCTAGAATTAAATAATCTGAATTTGTGTTTAGCTCAGCAAAGGTTGCGTTACTTGCTTCTAATGCAAATGCTACGTTACCAACTGAATTTTGGGCATAAATTGAAGTTGAGAAATTTTGAACAGTTGCTGTTACATACCCTGCCTGACATGTAGTTTGGGCAATGGAGAATAATACTAAAAACTGAAAAATGGAAAATAGAATGACACGTATTGATCTTTTCATAAGGTTAAGGTTAAGTTACTTTTAAAAAGGCACAAGAATTAATCCAAGGCAAATTTTATAAGTTAACTATATGATGACTTGACGCTTACAAAAGCAACGCTATTGTAAAATAGCGGCTATTTCCCCCAATATGGGAAATTATTTCTCAAAAATGGAAATTATTGTCTATAGATGTTGAGTAAAATATTCAATGTAACTTAAACCTTACCTATACCACCTTACTCTATAATATGTTCATAATCGTGCCACTTAGACAACGAAAAGTTCAATATTTCGATACGCAGAGTAATCTGCTGTATATCAGTATTTTTAATTCATTTTTTCCTTAAATTATTTCAAAATTAAACGCAAACGAAATACAAAAATCTACTTCAATTGTCTATTTATGGGAATTAATTCCAATATTTAGACAATTGGACGTTGAATATTCTCTGAGATTTGAGTATTTATATTCTTAGGTTCAGGTTAGAAGTATGCATACAAACGCTATATATTGTCTATGTAGCGGTTAAAAACATTGCTCTTAGTTGTCATAAAATTGGAACAGATTATTGAATCTGTGCTAGATAACCAATGCACGAAGAACTCTTTTATAAGTGAGGTTGAACCCGAAATATGCATTAGAAAATCTATTCCGAGTCAAAATCCAGGTTTAACTAGTAATCTAAAAAATAATATGAGAAATAGGAATTCACACGAAATAAATGAGCAAATTCCAGGTATTTAAAAAATACAGATTAGAAAAATTAGTTCTTTTTAGGTCTGATAGTCTTAAATCGAAGTTGAATTACGCCAACAAACGCTTCGCGAATAATACCCCCGCTCATTTTAGATGTACCTCTAGTACGGTCGGTAAATATTATTGGTATTTCCACAATTTTAAAACCAAGCTTATGTGTGGTGTACTTCATTTCAATTTGAAATGCGTATCCTTTAAACTTAATTTTATCAAGATTAATAGTCTGCAATACGTTTCGTGTATATCCCACAAAACCTGCGGTTGCGTCCGCAACCTTCATTCTGGTTATAAAACGTACATATGCAGAGGCAAAGTAGCTCATTAGCACTCTGTCCATTGGCCAATTAACCACATTTACCACGTTGTTTACATATCTAGAGCCTATTACCATGTCGGTATCTGCTTGCCGCAATTCTGCAACCAACCTTATTAGGTCATCAGGATTATGCGAAAAATCGCAGTCCATTTCGAAAATATATTGGTAATTATGCTCTAAGCACCACTTAAACCCAGCAATATATGCAGTGCCTAAACCCTGCTTTCCTGCTCGTTTCATAAGATGAATGCGATTATCCTCCGATAGCCTTGATGCTACAATTGCAGCAGTACCATCCGGAGAGTTATCATCTACTATTAAAATATCAAAATCCTCAGCTAAGCCCAGCACTTTATCTATCATCAACGATATATTCTCTTTTTCGTTGTATGTTGGTATTATTACTATTGGGTTCAAGGATTTGTTATTAGTTGATTATTATACGTTAATAGAAGTAAGTTTAGTATAGACTCCTTAGCTAACTAAATGGTTGCCTTACGAGATTAATTATTTCAACGATTTATTTTGAACCAATTAACCTTGGGCTTTTTTATGATCGGCCAAAAACTGTGCTAAACCAATATCTGTTAATGGATGCTTTAGTAAACCAAGAATTGAGCTTAACGGACAAGTAACTACGTCTGCTCCTGCTTCTGCCGCTCTTACAATGTGCAATGGCGTGCGAATAGAAGCTGCTAATATCTCAGTACTATATCCTTGTATGGCATAAATGTCTGAAATTTGAGCAATCAACTCAATTCCATCCCAATTCATATCATCTATTCTACCAATAAATGGCGATAAGTACGTTGCTCCTGCTTTAGCCGCTAAAATAGCTTGCCCAGCAGAAAAAACTAAGGTACAATTTGTTCTAATGTCGTGATCTGTAAACCAACGTATGGCTTTTACTCCATCTTTTGTCATGGGCACCTTTACTACAATATTGTCGTGTATGGCGGCCAATTCCTTACCTTCAGCAATCATTCCTTCAAAATCTGTGGCGATTACTTCTGCACTAATATCACCCTCAACGAGGTCGCAAATAGCTTTATAGTGTGCTTTTACATTTGCATCTCCGGTAATACCTTCTTTAGCCATTAGCGATGGATTAGTTGTAACTCCATCTAAAATGCCTAGGTCTTGAGCTTCTTTAATTTGGTCTAGATTGGCGGTGTCAATAAAAAATTTCATGGTGATATGCTATTAGTGTTTCAAATATACGAGAAAGGTAAATTTTTGAAATAAAAAAATGGCTGACATCGCACCGCTACAACTTCCTACCCTTGCTGCATTCCTGCCCTGGGGGAGTTCAGAAGGAGCTGGTCGTGTCAGCCGCCGCAAATTTAATTACACCTTTTAGCTGTGCAACTTTATTTGTAAAAAGATTTTGGATGTTAGATATTAGACTTTAGATGTTAGATATTAGACTTTAGATTCCTAGATTTATAACATTTGATAATAATCATTAAATATTTGACATTTGACCTTAAACCTTAATCCTTAAAAATAACTTACTATTTTATGAAATTGAGCCAAGAAAAAATGATTAGGTTTGACGCTTGTATGAAATCAGCTGAATTAGAGTTTAATAAAAACGAAGATTCCAACAAACTTTTGTGGAGTGATTATGCCAAAATTGCTAAAAAAATACACTTAGGTGGGGGAGAAAAATCGGCAGCAAAACAAAAGAAACAAGGAAAGCTACTAGCTCGCGAACGGATTAATTATCTGAAAGATAAAGATGCTGAATTTTTAGAAATTGGCACTTTTGTAGGCTTAGATATGTATGCCGAATATGGCGGATGTCCTGCTGGCGGTGTGGTAGGCGGAATAACTAAAGTTTCGGGCAGGCAGTGCTTAGTTGTGGCTAACGATGCAACCGTAAAAGCGGGGGCTTGGTTTCCAATTACAGGTAAGAAAAATTTGCGTTTTCAAGAAATAGCACTAGAAAACAATCTGCCCATTATCTATTTAGTGGATAGTGCTGGGGTATTTTTACCAATGCAAGACGAGATTTTTCCAGACAAAGAACATTTTGGACGAATATTTAGAAACAACGCCATATTGAGCAGTAGAGGAATACCTCAAATTTCGGCTGTAATGGGCAGCTGTGTGGCAGGCGGAGCTTACTTGCCTATAATGAGCGACGAAGCTCTGATAGTAGATAAAACAGGAAGTATTTTCTTAGCTGGAAGCTATTTAGTTAAGGCAGCTATTGGCGAAGATATTGATAACGAAACACTTGGTGGTTCTATTTCTCAAACCGATTTAAGCGGCGTAATAGACGATCGTTTTCCGGATGAAAAAAGCTGTTTAGATCGTATAAAGTTTTTAATGGATAAAATCGGCAGTTTTGAAAAAGCAGGTTTTAACCGTACAATACCCATTGCACCTAAGCTTAAAGAAGAAGATTTATTTGGTATTCTACCTGCAGATAGAGCAAAGCCTTACGCTTCTATCGAAATCATAAAACGATTGGTAGACAACTCAGAATTTGAGCAATACAAAGAACGTTATGGCAAAACAATAATTTGTGGCTACGGCCGTATTGATGGTTGGGCCGTGGGTATTGTGGCAAATAATAGAGAATTGGTTAAAAGTCAGAAAGGAGAAATGCAATTTGGTGGGGTAATATATAGCGATAGTGCAGATAAAGCAGCTCGTTTTATAATGAATTGCAATCAGAAAAAAATTCCATTGGTTTTTCTACAAGATGTAACCGGTTTTATGGTAGGTAGCCGCAGCGAACAAGGTGGAATAATAAAAGACGGAGCTAAAATGGTAAATGCCATGAGCAACAGTACAGTGCCTAAATTTACAGTAATTATGGGCAATAGTTATGGAGCAGGAAACTATGCTATGTGCGGGAAAGCCTATGATCCTCGCCTTATTGTAGCTTGGCCAAGTGCTAAAATTGCCGTAATGGGTGGAGAGCAAGCCGCCAAAGTTTTACTCCAAATAGAAAAAGCTAGCCTAGCCAAAACTGGAGAAGAAATTACGCCTGAGAAAGAACAAGCTTTGCTCGATAAAATTATAAATAGATACAACAAGCAAACAACGCCAGAATATGCGGCAAGCCGACTTTGGGTTGATGAAATAATAAACCCTTTAGACACTCGCAAATGGATAAGTGCTGGCATAGAAATGGCAAGTAATGCTCCCGTCGAAAAATATAACGTAGGTGTACTCCAAACTTAAAAACGCACTTCCGATACACTTTTATACATATATGAATAAACTTATGTTGATGCTGATAGTATTCAGCTCATTTTTTGCTAATGCACAAACCCCTAAAGACACGTTTTGGCACTTAAATAGTTATAACAAACGGTCTTATGCAGGCATTGATCTTGAAAAAGGTCTGGCTTTGGTAAAGGATAAAACACCAGACACCTTAATAGTTGCGGTAATTGATGCCGGTGTAGATGTAAATCATCCTGATTTTGAAGGCCGACTATGGACCAATGCTAAAGAAATTGCGGGCAACGGTATTGACGACGATGGCAACGGCTACATAGACGATATTTATGGTTGGAATTTTTGCGGTGATGTAACTTTCGACAATATGGAAGTAACCCGAGAATACCTTAGGTTACACAATAAATATGCTAAGAAAACATTAAACGATATTCAAGACAAGGAGGATTACAATCGCTACCAAGTACTTAAAGAAAAGTATTTGAGTGAGAATATGGATGCCAAACTCAATTTTCAGTTTTTTCAAGATTTAAATAGCGGATTCGAATTTTTAGAAGATGACTATGGTAAAAACATAACTAAAGCACAACTAGAAGCCCATAAAAGCAAAAACAAATACGAAGAACGTGCCCGATTGGTTTTACTAAACGTTGCTAAAAAAGATAAAAAGTTTAATTATAGCGAAGTAAAGAAAGAACTGGATGGAGCATACGAGCAATACGACTATATGTATCACTATGGTTACAATGTAAAATTTGACCCAAGGGAGGAAAAAGTAGGCGATAATTATGGCGATGTTTCGGAAAAAGTTTATGGCAATAACAAGGTGTATTATGGCGAAAAGTTCTCTAATCACGGAACCCACGTAGCAGGTATTATAGCGGCTAATTCAGAAAATAACTTTGGAGCAAAAGGCATTTGCCAAAGTTGCAAAATAATGAGTATTAGAGCTGTACCCGAAGGAGACGAACGAGATAAAGACGTAGCAAACTCCATTCGCTATGCGGTAGATAACGGTGCAAAAGTGATAAATATGAGTTTTGGCAAAGGTTTTTCTAGCAACCCAGCAGTGGTAAAAGAAGCTGTTGCTTACGCACAAAGCAAAGGCGTTTTACTAGTGCATGCCGCAGGCAACGATGCCGAAAATAACGATATTGACGAAAATTTTCCGAATGATAGCAAAGGAGAATATGGTGATGTATGGCTAGAAATTGGAGCAAGCTCTTGGATGAGAAAGCCAAAGATGTTGGCCGATTTTTCGAATTATGGAAAAGATGAAGTAGATGTGTTTGCCCCAGGGGTGGCCATTTATTCTACTACTCCCGAAAACCAATACGAAGCATTTGATGGAACAAGTATGGCTAGCCCCGTTGCAGCAGGTGTAGCAGCCTTGGTTTGGAGTTACTACCCTAATTTAACTGCTCAGCAAGTAAAAGAAATTATTACAAAAAGTGCATTACCTATAAAAGGCAGACAACGCAAACCAGGTTCGCGTAAAAAAACTAAGGTAGAAAAACTATCGCAAACAGGCTCCGTAATAAATGTTGCCGAAGCGTTAAAAATGGCTGAGTTAATTACCAATCCGCCGTTAGAGAAGTAGGCACGAACAAATGGGTTGGAAGCAAGTTGTTTGATTTTAAGACTAATAACCCAGCACACCCGATTTTAAAAAATTATAGCAAACTCCTATAGTTATACTTGGGCTGTAGGCTGTAGTAGTTGGCATATCTTCTAACTTAGCAACGGTATATGGCTCTTGCTCAAACTTTTTATCTTGCACAATTTCTAAGGCTAATTTATCGTACGGAAATATATTAACCACTAATATAAACGATAAGTCGGAAACATTATAGCCATAACCTAAGCCTCCTGCTACTTTTTTGTTAAAAACCCCAATAGCTTGGTTGGGCGAACTTGATAAGTCTCCAAGCGGAACATTTAATAACACGGAATGCTTAGAATTCAATTTATAGCCAACCAATGCACTAAGCATTCCGCTTACACCTTGCTTTTTGCCATAGCTGCCAATGGTGCTGTCTTGTTTTACGTAGTAATGTTCTTCGCCATTAAAGAAATAGTTAAATCCAAAACTTAAACCTAACTGCATATTTTCTAACAACGACTGTTCCTTATCATCGTCCACTTGTTTTTCTAGTAGTTGAATACGTGCTTCAAGAATTTCAATAGTAGGCTTTTGCGTAGGGAGCGTAATTTTTCCTAACGTGTCTTGTGCTATTCCCAAAAATGGAAAGACAATACAAATCAGACATATAGCATATTTCAGTAACCGCAATTTTTTCTTACTTAGCTTTGGTTTTACTTTGCGGGTATAATTTTGATTAATAAGGTAAAGCCCGTATGAACAACAAGCTTATTTTTAACGTATTTTTTGTCCTTTTTATTTTAGCAGGTTGCCAAACCAACACAGAAAAAGTAGATAGCATAGTAATAGCTCCTAAAATATACTTAGCTAATTCTTCTTTCGAATTTGCAGAGGCAATGGCCATAAAAAATGGCAAAGTGGTGGCTACGGGAACCGAAAAAGAAATTACCAAGAATTACCAAAGCGAAAATATAAGCCGATTTGATGGCTTTATTTACCCCGGTTTTATCGATGCTCACTCCCACTTTCGCGGCTATGGATTAACCTTAAATGCGGTTAATTTGCTTAACACCTATAGCTTAGAAGAGATAGTAGAAAAAACAGTAGCCTTTGCACAAACCAGCACTAGTGCATGGATTACAGGCCGTGGTTGGGACCAAACGGATTGGACACAGCAAGGCATGGTAAATAACACCATGCTAAATATTTATTTCCCCGATAAGCCTGTATTTTTAAAACGAATAGACGGACATGCCGCTATTGCCAATGCAAAGGCTTTAGAACTTGCAGGAATTACCCCACAAACCAAAATAAGCGGCGGAGAAATTGAGGTAATTGGCGGACGATTAACTGGATTGATAACTGACAACGCTATGGATATGGTGGATGCTGTTATACCTCCCACTAATAGAAAAAGTGAGATTACTGCCTTGCTAAAAGCCCAAGAAAACTGTTTCGCTGCAGGACTTACATGTGTTACTGATGCGGGGTTAGACTTAGACGCTATTTTACTGATAGACAGCTTGCAAAAAACAGGAGACTTAAAAATAAGAGTATATGCAATGGCAAACCCTAGCAAAGAAAATTTTGAGTATTTTCAAAAAAACGGTGCAATAGAAACGGACTTGTTACAGGTTTCCTCTTTTAAAATATATGCTGATGGATCGCTAGGTAGTAGAGGAGCAAAACTTAAAGCACCTTATTGCGATAAAGAAGGATATACGGGTGTTTGGGTAACCAACCCGACTGAAATAGATTCGCTATGCAATTTGCTAGACAAAATGAATTTTCAAGCCAATACCCATTGCATTGGCGATAGTGCAAACCGCAGAATTCTAGAAATTTATGGTAAACACTTAAAAGGCAAAAATGATAAACGATGGAGAATTGAACACGCTCAAGTGGTAACTCCTGCAGATAGAGAACTATTTGCCAAATACAGCATTATACCGAGTGTGCAGCCTACACACGCCACTAGCGATATGCCTTGGGCAGAGCAAAGACTTTGCAATACCCGTATGGATGGAGCTTATGCCTACAAAAGCCTGCTAAAACTGCACGGATGGTTGCCCTTGGGCACCGATTTTCCTGTAGAAGACATTTCGCCTTTGCAAACTTTTTATGCCGCAGTTTATCGCCAAAATAAAGATAGTAAACCACTTGGCGGATTTATGCCCGAAGAATCACTTTCTGCAAATGAAGCCATTTTAGGTATGACACTATGGGCGGCAAAAGCAAATAGAATGGAAACTAAAATCGGCAGCCTAGAACCAGGAAAATTAGCAGATTTTATTGTGCTGGATACAGATATTGTAAACGAGAAATATATGCTTAAAACGAAAGTAGTTGGCACGTATTTAAGCGGGGGGAGGAATTAGATCGGTTCAGATTTAGGATTTATGATATAAGATATATGACTTTTTTGAGATGTTAGATGCTAGAAGATAGACGTTAAACTTTAGATATTAGACGCTAGATTTTAGACGTTAGATATTAGACGCTAGTTCGCCGCGGCGAATAGACATTTGACATTAATCATATGACATTTAACCCTAAACCTTAAAAAACTACTCTCCCAACAATTGTACGCCTTCTAATTTCCATTGGTGCATGGATGACATTTCTGTGAGTAGCATCTTGGCTTGATGGGCGGCTAATTTGGGCAAATCGCTTTTTAGTGCATTCTCGGTTATTTGAGCTATACACTCCGCTTGTATTTTGTTTAAGTCTTCGTTGTTAAACTTATTAAACAAGCCGTTTGCCATGTTATAGTATTTTATTTCTGGGCTAATGCTAATAATATGCGGTTGCGGAATCTTTTTTAGACGAAGCGTTTTGTCTTCGTCGTTTCCCTCCCACTCCATCTGGGCAAAATCATACCCCATTAACACTTTGGCTTTTACTATTATAAGTGCCTTTTTGGTGCTGGGCAGTATCGCAATTTTTAAATCCGTATGCTTAAAATCTACAATTTCCGTAAAATGACCTTCGGCGGTGACTACTTTAAAAACTCGTTTTAATGAATCAACCATAGTATGGCTGCTCATTTGGGTGGTTTCCTTTTGCCCAAATTTTGGTTTAAAATACAGAAAGGCAGTTAAACCTAAAATACTGAAAGCGGCAAGAAGAAAAACACTGCTTAAAAGCAAGTTGCTATCGCTAAAAGCGGCATATAAAAAAATACACAGCACAAGAGCTAAAACTCCTGCTGCTGTGTACCCTATCTTTTTAAGTTTATTCATGATTTTTCCGCAAATGCGGAAATTTTGGAATTACCCGCGAGAATCCATTCCTTTAAAAGGACGCAATGGCTCTCCAGTATAAATTTGACGAGGACGACCAATTGGTTGACTTCCCTCAATCATTTCTTTCCACTGTGCAATCCATCCTGGCATTCTTCCTAAGGCAAATAAAACGGTAAACATTTCTACCGGGAAGCCCATTGCTCGGTAAATAATTCCTGAGTAGAAATCTACGTTAGGGAATAATTTACGCTCCACAAAATAAGGATCGCTTAATGCTGCTTCTTCTAATTTCTTAGCTATTTCTAAAGTAGGATCGTTTATACCCAATTTATTTAAAACATCATCTGCCGATTTTTTAATGATTTTTGCTCTTGGATCGAAGTTTTTATAAACTCTATGTCCAAAACCCATTAATCTAAATGGATCGTCTTTATCTTTTGCTTTATCAATATATTTCTGTGCGTTTCCACCATCAGCTTTTATTGCCTCAAGCATTTCTATTACTTTTTGGTTAGCACCGCCGTGCAACGGACCCCAAAGAGCTGCAATACCTGCAGAAATTGAAGCATATATATTGGATTGCGAAGAACCTACTAATCGAACCGTAGACGCACTGCAATTTTGCTCGTGGTCGGCATGTAAAATCAGTAACTTATTCATCGCATCTACTAAAACCGGATCAAGCTCATAATCTTCTGTTACGTGCTTAAACGTCATATTTAAGTAGTTCTCTACATAGCTTAAGTTGTTTTGAGGGTATACCAGTGGATGCCCAACTCGTTTTTTCGAAATCATTGAACAAATTGTTGGTATTTTAGCCAATAATCTGGTTATGCTTCGCATTTTTTCTTCCTCAGAACTATTTGGGTTTAAGCTTTCTGGATAAAAAGAAGAAAGTGAAGAAATCATAGCAATAAGCTGACCCATTGGGTGAGAACCTGTAGGCCAAGCTTTAAATATGTTTTCCATATCCTCGTTTACCAAGGTATGTCTGCGTATGTCGTTATCCCAAGCAGCAAATTCTGTTTTGTTTGGTAACTCGCCGTTTATAAGCAAATAAGCAACTTCTAAAAAGTCAGCTTTTTCTGCCAATTCTTCAATTGAGTAACCTCTATGTCTCAAAATTCCTTTTTCGCCATCCAAAAAAGTAATTGCACTTGTTGTGCTTCCTGTGTTTTTGTATCCAAAATCAAGTGTAACCGCACCAGTACTATTTCTAAGTGAGCTTATGTCTACTCCTACTTCGTTTTCAGTTCCTATGAGTATAGGTAATTCGGTTTCTTTCCCTTGAATGATGATTTTAGCTGTTTCTGACATAATTATTTATGGATTTTGAGTGGTGCAAAAGTACCGTTATTATAGTTTAATTATGTAACTAACACACAATTAATTTGTATGTTTTGCGAATAGTTTAGTTTTGCTCAAAATAGCAGTAAAATGTCGGACCAAATTGTAGAAATTATAGCAGGTTTAAATAATAAAGCCGCTCTAAAACAACACATTTACAGAAACACCCAAACTGTTTTTAAAGAATTATTGCGTAGTGCCAAGGAAATTGCAGAACAATTGGCCCCTACTGTGGTAGAAAAAGATAAAAACGTTGAGGTGGATTTGATAGAAGTAAGTGAATTTGAATTTCATTTAAAATTTAGTGGAGACACTATTGCGTTTATAATGCACACCAATATATTTACGTTTCCGCCAGAGCACGAAGTAAACAAGTTAAAATACATACTAGAAGTGCCAGATAGAGCCTATTTTGGGATGATACAAGCGTACAATTTCTTGTCAGATTCGCTTAAGTACCAACGATTGGCAGATGTAGGCTATTTGCTTGCTCGCCTGTTTATAAATGCTGAAGGCCATTTTTATGTAGACGGACAACGCCAACTCGATTTTTTATATAAAGACCTAACTAACAACGAAATAAATGATGAGGCAGTTGTAAAAATTATTGAACAAACCATGTTATACGCCTTAGATTTCGACTTGTATGTACCTCCGGTAGATGTAATGTCTGAAATAACGTTAGACCAAAAAAACTATTTTAACAATGCGGGTGGCATGGCCACTGGTAAACGACTTGGATTTAAACCAGAAAATTAATTATGAAAGAGATGTGGGACAAGCGATATGCCGAAGAGGGATATGCTTACGGGACAGAACCGAACAAATTTTTAGAGCAACAACTTGCTAAAATACCAGCAGAAGGGAAGGCTCTTTTTGCTGCCGAAGGGGAAGGCAGAAACGCTGTGCATGCCGCCAAGTTAGGTTGGAAGGTTACTGCTTTCGACCTAAGTGAGTCGGGAAAAACAAAAGCGTTATTGCTTGCTGAACAAGAAAATGTAAGTTTAAACTACTTCGTGGAGAATTTACAAAACCTAGATTTTAAGCCAAATGAGTTTGATTTACTTGTGCTAATTTATGCTCATTTTCCTGCCGAACTAAAATCTGAGTTTCATAAAAAACTAGCTAACTATGTAAAACCGGGAGGGCATGTAGTTTTTGAAGCTTTTAGTAAAGAACACATTAAATACAACTCGGTAAACCCAAAAGCGGGCGGACCAAAAGATGTTGCCATGCTTTTTTCTGTAGAAGAAGTTTCGAACGATTTTAGAGATTTCGAAATTATACAATTACAAGAAAAAGTAGTAGACTTAAACGAAGGGAAATACCACATTGGGCAAAGTTCTGTTGTACAATTTGTAGGCCGAAAATTAAACTACTAAACTGACCTTACTTTGAAGTAAAATTAAATTTGCTGTGGTAACAGAGCAATTAACATTTAATTACTTTCAACTTCAGGCTAACAGCCCATCAAAGAAATCAACCCAAAAACTAAAACTACTCTATAATTAGCTTTCCTTTGCCTACTACCTCTTTGTTATCTTTTAAAACGTAATGATATAAACCACTTCGCAAATTCAAGAATAGGTCTACCTTTAAACCTATAATTTCATTTTCATACACCTTTTCGCCTAGCGTGTTATAAACTTCAATTCCGTCCACAATTTTAGCATCGCTAAGCACCACAATATTCCCCTTAGAAATGGTAGGAAAAAGAATAATATTGGATAAATTATTTCTGCAATTATTTACAATATCTATTACCTCAAAATACTCAAATTTTCCATCAAAATCTGTTTGTTTAATGCGATAGAGTATGCTTGTTACCGAAGAGTATTTTAAAACACCCTTGTCTACATACTCATAATGCATTACCTCATTAGTAGTTCCAAAACCAGTTACTTCCGCTATTGATAAAAAACTGCTCCCAGCTGCGGATCTTTCGATACTGAAATGACTATTATTTATTTCAGACGCTGTTGTCCAATGTAACACCACATCTTCTGCTACACAACCCGCGGTAAGTGATAAAAGCTTAACCGGAACAGGAACAGCTGTACTGGAACCAAAAGTAAAAACACCAAATGAGGTAGATGGAACTGCGGTTGAAGTAGTTATGCTACCACTTGAATCTAAAACAGTTGGGCAACCAGATATTGTTCCATTATTGGTAACATCCACGTTTACCCATGCTGTTCCATTCCAACGTGCCTGTTGCAAATTGGAGCAACCTGCATTGGCAACTCCACTTGTGGTTGAATTTTGCCAAAACAAGGCCACTTTTGCACTGGCTGTGCCACTGGTTTGGGTAAGATTCCAATATTCCACAGTACTAACAGCAAGTAAGGCTGGTGTTGGGCTAGTTGCTAGGCTTGTAGTATTAGAATATGCACTTCGGAAATACTGAGCTTGAAATGTAGATGATGCAGATGGAGTATCTAACCCAATGGGACCATAGGTAGTGCCGCTTCCAACTGGAAAAGTAAAAGCTGTAGTGCCCGTTTTAATCATTGGCCCATTTACAAAGCTTGTATCATTTCCTATAGTTGCAGAAGCAGTGCTTGTTAGTGCTAAAATATTGGTTGTTGTTGTTTTAATTCTACCATCCGTAAGCGTTAATAATCCCGTAATTGTGGTAGGTTGATTTAGCGTTATTTGTTCATTGCCCGATGAACCAGAAAGATTAACTGTTACATTATTAAAAGTAGTGCTGCTCGTACCTCCAATGGACAGCGTATCCGTCCCTTTAAAAGATACCGTACCTGTATTTGGAATAAACGTACCCCCGTTATTAATCCAACTTCCATATACATCTAAATTTTGAGATCCCGAGGTTGTTAAACTCGCTCCAGAATAAAGAATTAGTGTATCGCAAACTGCACCCGCAGTTGCAATAACTGGCGAAAACGGGGTGCCCGACAAAATTTTAGCTTTTATGGTCGATGTTGGTATGGCTCCATTTAAACACCAGTTTCGATAATCGAACCAATCGTTACTAAATGTGCCTCGCCAAGTGCTATCGGCAGCGTCTATTGCAATTGTAACCGTTCCAGACATTGTTGCCTTACTAGTCTCATCTGTAATTCTAGTTGCCTTAACAGTAAGTCCTGTTTTTGTGGAATTTACAAAATATGAAAGTAACGTAATTGAACTTCCGTTGCCTGGCACTCCATTACTAAACGGATTAGTACCGTCATACAATTGGTATAAAACTCCATATTGTGTGCTTGGAACAGTAATACTTGCTATGCCCGTGCACGTACTTACCGTTTGAGATACACTTACAATAGTTGGAGCAACAGCAGTTACTGTTACACTATTAGAAAAACTGCTCTCGCAATTTGAACCTGTTGTTGCCGTTGCTTTTAACACGGCATCTTTAAATATAGTTTGACCAGCAGTTACGGAAATAGACCAAACCCCTCCAGACACAGTTGCTGTGGTTGCAAATAAAGCATCATCAATATACAATCTTATCACATCTCCCGTGGTGCCTGTTCCAGTTACTGCGGTTGATTGATTGGTGTAAGACCCCGAAATAGTAACAGTATTTGTAGTTTTAGCGGTAACAGTTACCACATTTGATTTAGGACTTATTGAACCTCCTGCTATTGTAGCATAAGCCGCCAACTGTTGACCCGCAGTAAGCGTCAAACCTGAGATGGCCCAAGTTCCACTCGCCGAAACTGTTGTTGAGCCAAGCGTATTTCCGTTTGAATTATCTTTTAATGTAATAGCAGTACCGGCAGCTTCGCCTGATATTCCACTTACTGTTATACCTGTTGTACCACAAGGTGGTGCATTTATTATAGGGGCGGAAGAAACACCATTTACTACTGTTTTTGAAGTAGACGCAACAGAAAGGCATTGATTTGTTACCCTAGCTTTGGCAGTAATAATCTTACCATAACCAAGACTTAAGGAACTAATTGTCCAAGTTGTTGTACCTACAACTGTGCCTATTTGCACTCCATCTGCATAAAGTATAATAGTGGACCCAGAAACACAGGTTCCTGAGATGCTTGTTGTAGCAGTGGTAATTGGCGTAGTTGTAACTACTGGAGCTGCGGTTGTTGTACCTACAGTACCTCCGGAGAGATTAGCATCTCTACAAACCGCTGTAGATAGGCACCCGCCAACAGTTTGATATATTTCGTAACTATTACTACTCGTAAGACAAGGAGTACTCCCTCCTGAGGCAGTAATACAACTTGTGCCTGTAACGCCCGTGCAACCCCAAAGAAAACTTCCGTTTGACTGAACTCCGCTATTTACACCGCCTGGGGTTACCAAGGAGCCATTCAAATAAACCGAAATTGTAGCACCAAAAATTCCTGTTCCAGCTGCACCACAAACATTTTTGCCATTATTTGTAGTTCCACTTCCCAAGGGAGCAACAGAGCCACACGCCTTTACGGTTACGACATTGCAATTATAAATAGATTCGCCTTTTCCGCTAGCTTTTGCTGTGGCACCAATTAAATCGGGAGTAGTTCCAGATAAAGCTGGCGATATTCCTGTTATGGTCCACGTTCCACTACTTACTGTTGTTGTAAACGCCGTAGCAACTCCATTTTTGTATAAGGTTATAACTGTACCATTTGCCTCTGTAGATGTACCACTTACACTTGTAGCTAAATTTTGTATGGGTGCTGTAATTGTTGGACATGCAGAACGCAAACCAGCAGGAGAACACGAAGCACACGTTGGTGTTTGGCTATTAATAAAACTTGCTAAACCTGTTTCATTATTGGCCCCGTCTACACCGGCAATATCTGATATATTTGATAAATGGCCAATTGTAGATTGTAATGCAGACATATTATCTGCAACCGCCCATCTTAGCGGTGTACTTGTAGTAATACCAAAATCTGCAGTTAGAGCACTAAATGGAACAAATAAGTCTAAAAAAACATTATTAGCTCCGCATACCTGAGATTGAGCTTTAGAAATCTGGTAATTTGTATGTCCTACATAAGAGCGTTTTAGAACAGAATTATTCGTATTATTATTTACGTCGTAGATATACACTCCATTATTCGTGCTTAGAAGTATTTCTATTTCAAACCCAGGGTTTCCTGCAACGTATTGTGGATCTGCATTTGGACCAGAATTTCCAAATTTTCCGTCTGTGTTTATTAAAATGCTATAACTTTTTGTGTTCGGCGAGTAGGTTGCCACCCGAAATCTAAAAAGCCAATTGTTATTGGCATCTAAGTAATACCCTATGGTACTGCTCATGTTTACATTTCCATTATCACTAACAAAATCTGTGTACTTACAATTAGGGCCAGCACCTAAGTCTGAAGAAGGCTCACTTATTATGGGTAATTGCTTAAAAACTATTTCACTTGCCGCACTTGTTTGATCATCAGTACCGCTAAACCCTGCAATAGTTTTTGATACGTAACCATCTAGATTTGGATCTAGCACAATTCGACCTGCTCCCGTAGCAGGCTCAAAAATTAATCCTGATTGAATTTGACTATAGGCATTGAAATAAAGTGGTAGGATGAAAAGCAATAAAATCCTCCATTTTGCAAAACATATTTTTTTGTACATTGAGTTTAATTCGCTGAAATAAAGCACATTGCACAATGTTTACTTGCTATTATCACAGCTCACATAAGTAGGTTACACCAAATATAATTCTAATTACACAAACAAAATCTCTTTTCTAAAAAAAAAGCAAACTGAAGTTATATTACACAAGTTAGAAAATATACCCAAATTAAAGAATAAAACAGGTGCTGACAAAACAATGCTAGATCACATTTTTCACTTTCTTCTCTATATATTTCGAATTCATTATTCTTAAAATCCCCATGTAGTCCAATTTAAACTCAATAATATCTCCCACTTTATAATTCTTTTTATTTCCACCCAGATCAATTACTATCATATCAGAACTTGCCCCAGCAAACTTTAAGCTTTCGTCTATCAATTCAATATGCTCTGGTTCTACGTCTAATAATCCTAAATCTATTATTGCTCGGTATGATGTTGCTCCTATATTATCTTGGTCAAATTCATAGCTTTCCCCATCTACATTTGTTCCCATTTCGCCGCTCGGAACAACGGATTTTTCCATTAATTCAATTATTTCTGTATGCAAGGCAAAAACATCGTCGTGCATTTTAGCAAAACTTCTGTTGTTATACACGTCGGTTCCAAGAAACAAGGTTTCACCTATTCTAAAATGATTTACCCCTTTGGGCAAAAGGTTCTGAAAAATTAATGGAATAGTTACCGAAGTGCCTCCTGAAACATAGGGATTATGCCTATTAAACTTTGCTTCAACTAACTGCTCATACAAACTTAATTGAATCAATTTATCGTGGTTTGGCAGTACGCCATATAAGCAAGATAAATTTGTTCCAAGGCCTACCACTTCTATATGTTCTAACTTAAATATACTTTCATAAAAATCGATAAAATCCTCTCCTAGAACACCCTCTCTAAGGTCTCCAAGTTCAATCATAATTATAATTTTATGTGTTTTGTTTTGCTTCTTTGCTTCTTTCGAAAGCATTTTAATTGTTTCAATCTCCGTATTAACGCTTATGTCTGCATATTTTACTATGTTTTCTATAGACCGTTTTGCGGGCGGTTTAATATATATAGTTTCAATTTTAGGGTTGATTAACTTTATTTCTTTCAAATTTGATGCCCGAGAGTCGCACACCTGTTTAATATCAAATTTTAATAATTCAGTTAAAACTGTTTTATTGCCACTCAGTATTTTTGTTACTACCGACCACTCTATTTTATTCTTTTTAAAAAGCGTATCCAGATAATCAAAATTTGATTTTAGTTTCTTAATATCAATTGTTACAAAAGCCATTATTTATTCTTTTTATATCTCATTTCAATATATTTACTGCTAAAACCCACCTTCTCATATAAAAACCTAGCGGGGTTTTGTGGCTCCACGTGCAGTGCAATACTGCCCTTAGCCTCATCAATAGTTTCTTGCATTAAGGCCTTACCAATTCCTTTACCCCTATGATTTTTATGCGTAGCAATATAAACTAAGATGTTTTCGGGAATATAATCTTTCATCCCTGTTTGGTTTACTACCACAGCTCCTATAATTTCGTTTTCTAAGTACGATACTAAAATAAATCCACCAAAAGAGGCTGATTCTTTTAATGCGTAATTAACTGCTTTTTCTATGTCGGCTTTTGGGTCGGTATATTCTTGTAAATTATCGAATAAGAAATCGATTAAACCTTCCTTTTCTGCAAGACTCGGTTTGTTCGTTATACTAAATATTTTTGTTTGAGAAGTCAAAATTAAATTTGTTTTATAGTATTAATTAATGTTGCCGCTCAACTTAGTCATTTTTCTGAGACTGGCCAATCTTTTAACCTTGTTTCCATTAATCTCAATAGCTTAATCCGCCAAGATCTCTATAATTATCGATAGCAAGGCTTAATTATAATTTAACACGTAAAAGCGAGCCAATGCATATCAATTATCAACCCAAATTACGCTATAGCGTAATGTATTAACAATCGCTCTTCTAATGGTGGGTAAAACCCAATAAATGGAATAAGATTGCCGCTTTATTGCAACCTTATATTTCGGATGCCTTCATATACTACAATACCAACCGCATTGGCTAAATTTAAGCTCCGAATATGCGGACTATAAAGGGGTATATTGTAAACTACATCGCTATTTTCTTCTACTAAGCTTTTAGGCAAACCCACAGATTCTTTTCCAAAAACTAGGAACATATCGTCCTTGTAGTCTATACTGCAATAATCTTTCGTTCCATGGCTAGATAAATAGGCAAACTGTTTGCCTTTATTTTTAAAAAAAAACTCGTCTACATTCTCATAAATAAAGAGTGAAATGTGTTTCCAATAATCTAAACCCGCTCGTTTTAATCGCTTGTCATCTAGCTCAAATCCAAAAGGTTTTACTAGATGCAGTGCAGATCCAGATCCTAAACTTAGCCTACCAATATTTCCCGTATTCATAGGTATTTCTGGCTCAATTAACACAATATTTAATCCCATTCTTTCTCGTTTTTATTTCACAATTCCAATAAACTACGCTTAACTATACTGCATCCCAACTTTCAACTTCAATCCAGTTTAGTATAGTCTTTTTCCTATTGAGTAAAAAGTGCAAAATGGCGTCTGAAACTACGGATTGTTTAAATGTCGCATCCTTTTCGTTTGAAGCATCCATCTGCGGCCTTAGATTTAGCTCTAGCACTTTTATTTGCTCGTTTCTATCTAGCATAACATCCACTCCCATAAAAGAAACTAATCGTTCGTTGTTAAATTTATATTTGGCAATTCGTTCTATAATGCTGTCAAAAATAAGTGCGGAAATCACCGTCATTTTCTCCCAAAAATCGGATGCTGAAATACCTCTATTTTGATCAAAGTATTCATCCATAAAATGCGGATGCTCTGCTTTGGGTTCTACTGCATTATCTGTTATTAAATCATCTGTATTTGCACTATATATCAGCTTACCATTGGGAGCTAAAAAAACATCTATTTTTTGGTTGGCATAGCGAACAATTATGTACAATCTAATATTAAACACTTCATTATTAATAGTTTTTGCACAAGGCACTATTTCTTGAACTACCGTTTGTAATTTATTATCTAAAGTCTCCCACTGGTTTCCAACCACTTCAGCAATGGATTTTCGTTTTTGTAAATTACCTTTACCAATAAGCTTTATAGCACTGTTATTCGCTACCAACTTTTTTAGTCTTTCTCGGTCTGGAGCGTAGTCTAATAGGTAAGTTGGTGGCAAAAATGCCAATGCATTCGTTCTCCCAAAATTCTTCACCATAGAAACCCAAAGCCACTCCTTTTTGTAGATGTATTCCAACCCAGGTATTTGTAGGTAGTAGTTATACCGTTTTTCTCCTACGGCCTCTAAAAGGCGGCTTCTCGAACCTTTATTCACTGGATAGTAAATATCTCCGGGAGCTTCTTTAATTGGTTCTAGATTCAGATTAAGAAATATTTCCGCGAGGCTTTTTGCTACTTTAAAATCGGTAACAATTGTTATTTTGGAAGATTTGTGCTCTTTCATTGGCTGGTTTTGGAGGATTTTTATTCTTAAACTTCAGTTTACTATTTATGGCATTTACCTTAAAGGCATCTTGCATAAATAACACTAAATCTTAAAAACCTAACTTATTCTTATTTACAAATACTATTACTCGATATTTGAACAATCCAAAGCAGCAAACATATACCAGCATTTTTTAGGGTGTTATTGAACAATATATTGCTTGTTTTTCTGATGGTAATCGCATCAAATAGCTATGCTCAAAACACGTCAGTTGTTATCATCAAAATTGTGGACTCCGTTTCGCTTGAACCCATTGAATCGGCGTTTATACAACTAAAAAGTAAGCTTACAAGTACAAACCAATTTTCGGATAGAAAAGGCATTGCAAGTTTTACTGTTTTGGCCGATGTGCCTTATAGTGTGTCCGTATCTTATGCAGGATACAAAACACTGATTAACAAAGAGGTCGATGAAAAAAACATAACGATTTTATTATCACCTACCATATGGATTTATCAATCTGCAATTGTAAAGGCAAGCCAAGATAGCATTTTAATAAAAGGAGATACCACATCGTATAACGCCGAAAAATACACAACCAAAACCGATAGTAAAGCTAAGGATGTGCTGGAAAAAATTCCTGGAACAGAGATTGTAAAAGGCGAACTTATGGTAGAAGGCAAAAAGGTGCAACAGGTACTAATAGACGGAGAAGAATATATGGCAGGCAACAATAAAGCCGCTTTAGATCAAATACCTTCTGACATTATTTACAGAATAGAAATAATAGATAACGTTTCTTCGGATGACCCGAATATTCAATGGAAATCCGTAAATATTGTTACCAAAAAAAAAACCAACTACTTTGGCACTTTAGCGTTGGCTTATGGCACCGACAGCCGTTATAGATTGGGTGGAAATTACTACCGAAAGACTGCACAAAGTAG
>Ga0102812_10000486_pt1 | contig 28684 bp, 29 predicted proteins | sample ColrivemetaGS713_FD_79334 | JGI IMG/M metagenome (GOLD analysis project Ga0102812, IMG submission 79334) | Estuarine microbial communities from the Columbia River estuary - Flood tide ETM metaG S.713 | ecosystem: Environmental > Aquatic > Marine > Intertidal zone > Estuary | place: USA...
CATCCATAAACAGATCGTCGCCCTGCGCGACCAAGGCAAAGCCATTCTGCTTGTGTCGGTCGAGCTGGATGAAATCCTGTCACTGTCGGACCGGATTGCCGTCATGTTTGACGGTCGCATCATGGGCGAACGGGTGCCCGGTGAAACCGATGTCCGCGAATTGGGCCTGCTGATGGCCGGTGTTGCCGAAGGGGAGGCCGCGTAATGGAAAAAATGCCAAAGTGGGCAGATGTCATCCTGATCCCGATCATCTCGATCGTGCTGGCGGCAGTCATCTCGGGGCTGGTTCTGCTCGCGACGGGGCACGACCCGATCCGCGCCTTGGGGATCATGGTCAGCGGCGCGATGGGGTCCAGCCTTGGGTGGGGCTATACGCTCTATTACGCGACCAATTTCATCTTTACCGGGCTTGCGGTGTCTGTCGCGTTCCATGCGCGGATGTTCAACATTGGCGGCGAAGGTCAGGCGCTATTGGGTGGGGTCGGTGTGGCCTATGCCTGCCTGTTCATCACTTGGCCACATTGGACCATCGCCCTGATCGCCGCAATCGCGCTTTCGGCGCTTTTCGGTGCTGTCTGGGCAGCTATTCCCGCGTTTTTGCAGGCCAAACGCGGCAGCCATATCGTGATCACCACGATCATGTTCAACTTTATCGCCTATTCGCTGTTGAACCACTTGTTGGTCAATGTGCTCAAACCCGCAGGATCGATGGAGCCTGCCACGGCGAGCTTTAATGCCTCCACCCATCTTCCGACCTTTGCCGATATGTTGGGCGTCTTTGGCATTCCTTTTGCCAGTGACGCGCCTGCGAACTTTGCCTTTGTCATCGCGATTGCCGCCTGTGTCTTTGTCTGGGCGCTGATCTGGAAAACGCGGATCGGATACCAGATCCGGCAATTCGGCGAACAGGAATCCGCCGCGCGCTATGCGGGTGTTTCGGCCACCAAGATCATCATGATTTCGATGATCATTTCGGGGGCGCTGGCTGGGATGATGTCGGTCAACAACGTCATGGGCGAGGCGGAACGGCTGGTGCTCAATTCGTCCGAAGGGGCGGGGTTCATCGGGATTGCTGTCGCACTAATGGGGCGGAACCATCCCGTTGGCGTGGTGCTGGCCGCGATCCTGTTCGGGTTCCTGTATCAGGGTGGCACCCAGCTGGCCATTCAGGCGCAGATCCCCAAGGAAATGGTAATCGTGATCCAGGCCTTGGTGATCCTGTTTACAGGGGCCTTGGACCATATGGTGCGCGCACCATTGGAAAAGGCGTTTATCGCGTTTCGCCGTACGCCGTCGCAAACGAAAGGGGCATAAGTCATGGACATCTTTTCGCTTTTCGACATTTCGATCCTTGGCGGCACGATCCGCATGGCGACACCGCTGTTGCTCGCTTGTCTGGCTGGGCTGTTTTCGGAACGGGCCGGGATTTTCGACATCGGCCTCGAAGGCAAAATGCTCGTCGCGGCCTTTCTGGCAGGCGCCGTCGCCGCAACCAGCGGGAGCGCGTGGTTAGGCCTGTTGGCCGCGATTGCCGGGTCGCTGGTTCTGGCATTCGTGCACGGGCTCGCCTCGATCACCTTCCGCGGGAACCAGCTGATTTCCGGGGTGGCGATCAACTTTTTCGCGTCCGGTATCACGGTCGTCGTGGCGCAAAGCGTGTTCCAGCAAGGCGCCCGCACCCCGCAATTGTCAGGGGATGCACGGTTTGATCCGATCATCTGGCCGGGTGCATTGACCAAAATCCGCGAGATCGCGCAGGCAGGTCTGCCGATGAAGATCTATTCTCAGCTGATTTCCGGACACGCGATCATTGTCTATCTGGCGCTGCTGATCGTGCCGCTGACGTGGTGGGTGCTCTATCGCACGCGGTTTGGTCTGCGTCTGCGGGCCGTGGGAGAAAACCCCGCCGCTGTCGATACCGCAGGGATTTCAGTGGTGCGGCTGCGCTATTCCGCCGTGCTGATCGCGGGTGTTCTGTGCGGGATTGCCGGGGCCTATATGTCGACCGCGTTGCAGGCAGGGTTCACCAAGGAAATGACCGCAGGCCGCGGCTATATCGCCCTTGCCGCGCTCATCTTTGCGAAATGGCGGCCTTGGTATGCGCTCGGCGCGACACTGCTGTTTGGTTACCTTCAGGCGCTTGCCCTGCGGCCGGACATTCTGGAAAAGGCGATCGGGGTCAAGGTTCAGGTCCAGCTATTGGACGCCCTACCCTATATCCTGACCGTTGTTATTCTTGCCGGTTTCGTTGGCAAGGCAATCCCACCCAAAGCCGGAGGCGAACCCTATGTCAAAGAGCGGTGATCTGGCCGATCTGATCCGTGAACGCGTCGGCAAGGCCCCCGTGCGGGTCGGTCTGGTTCTTGGGTCGGGACTCGGCCATTTGGCGGGTGCGGTCGAAGGGATCGCGATCCCCTATTCCGAATTGCCCGGCTTTCCCCATGCGGGCGTATCGGGACACAACCCGAACCTGGTGATCGGCACGCTCGAAGGCGTCCGCGTGGCGGTATTCGGGGGACGGGCACATTACTATGAAAAGGGCGATCCATCAGCGATGCGTCTGCCGCTTGAGGTGCTCAAGGACCTTGGCGCAGAGATGATGATTGCCACCAATGCGGCAGGGTCGCTGCGCCCTGACATGCCGACAGGGTCGATCATGGGCCTATCGGACCACATCAATTTCTCGGGTCTGAACCCGCTGATCGGGGAACCCACCGACGCGCGATTTGTCCCCATGACCGAAGCCTATGACAGCGAAATGCGCTTGGGGCTACTGGATGCAGCGGCGGCGGAAAAGGTGCCGATGGCGCAGGGGATCTATGCCTGGTATTCCGGCCCATCGTTTGAAACGCCTGCCGAAATTCGGGCCATCAAGATGCTTGGGGCCGATGCCGTTGGCATGTCCACCGTGCCCGAGGTGATCCTTGGCCGGTTCCTTGGTCTGCGCTGCGCCGCGATTTCCACGATCACGAATATGGCCGCAGGCATGAGCGCCGAAAAAATTAGCCACGAACATACCAAGGCGATGGCCCCGATCGGTGCTGCTAAACTGGAAAAAGTGCTGCGTCGCTATTTGCGCGACTTGTAATCTCGCGCCAGTTGGGCCGCTATTTTAGGTCCAGTCGCACAGAAACGGTTTTTCTTGGGCCAAGTGTTTGACACTTCCCGAAAAAGGGCGTTTTCCTAGGGCAGCAGGCGTTGCGCCGGATAGTCATATGCAGCTTTACCTTCCAATCGCCGAAGTTTCGGTGAACATCTTCCTCATCCTCGGGCTTGGGGGGATTGTTGGTGTGCTGTCTGGCATGTTCGGTGTTGGCGGCGGGTTCCTGATCACGCCGCTATTGTTTCTCGTGGGCATTCCGCCTTCGGTCGCTGTTGCCACTTCTGCCAATCAGATTGTCGCCTCCTCTGTTTCGGGTTTGCTGACCCAGATCAAACGACGGGGCGTCGATTTCTGGATGGGCTGGGTGCTGCTGATCGGTGGCCTGTTCGGGTCCGCGATCGGCGTTGTGATCTTTAACTGGCTCAAGGCTTTGGGCCAGGTCGATCTTCTGGTCAGCCTGTGCTACGTTCTTTTCCTTGGGGTGGTTGGCGCGCTGATGCTGGTGGAAAGCATCAACGCCCTGCGTCGGGCGAACCGGTCCGGCGCGGTCCCGCAGCGGCGGAAACACAACTGGGTGCATAATCTGCCGCTCAAGGTCAAATTCCGTGTTTCGGGGCTCTATATCTCGGTCATACCGCCGCTGATGGTGGGGCTTTTGGTCGGGGTTCTGGCCGCGATCATGGGGGTCGGTGGCGGGTTCATCATGGTGCCCGCGATGATCTATATGCTGGGGATGCCGACCAAGGTCGTCGTGGGCACTTCACTGTTCCAGATCATCTTTGTGGCGGCCTTTACCACGATGCTGCACGCGGTCACCAACCACACCGTCGATATGGTGCTTGCGCTTTTACTGTTGCTCGGCGGGGTGATCGGGGCGCAGGTGGGCACGCGCATCGGCCAGAAACTGCGGGCCGAACAGCTGCGTATCCTGCTGGCGCTATTGGTGCTGATCGTTTGTATCAAGCTGGGCCTCGATCTGGTCCTGACCCCGTCAGAGCTTTACACCCTCGAACCGAGGCATATCGGATGATCCGGTTGGCGCTGTTCCTGCTATGCCTCGCGGCCCCGCTAAAAGCCGAAGAAATCGTCTTGGGCCTAAGCAAGGACGCCGTTGCCATCACTGCGAATTTCAACGGGTCTGACCTGTTGATATTCGGCGCAATCAAACGTCAGGAACCGATCCCCGACACATCGGTTCTGGGGGTGATCATCACCGTTTCGGGGCCCAATTCATCGGTCGTTGTCCGCCGCAAGGAACGCCGTTTCGGGATTTGGCTGAACACCGATAACGTCGAGGTCGACCTTGCCCCGTCCTACTACGCGGTGGCGTCCTCTGCCCCGCTTGGGACGATCCTGAAAGACATCGAGGATCTGCGCTATGCGATCACGGTCCCCCGCGCGATCCGGTCGGTCGGCGCCCGCGTCACAGGCACCGAAAAATTCACCGAGGCGCTGATCCGCGTCCGGGAACAGGCCGGCCTGTATGATGTTCTGGAAGGCGCCATCGATTTCGAAGAAGCGACGCTGTTTTCAACGGCAATCACGCTTCCTGCCAAGCTGACCGAAGGCGATTACAAAACCCGCATTTTCCTAACCCGCAACGGCGAAGTGATCGACGAATACGATACGGTCATTCCCGTGAACAAAGTGGGGGTCGAACGCTGGCTTTTCGATCTGTCGCTGTCAAACCCCTATTTTTACGGGATCATGTCGCTTGTGCTCGCTGCTGCGGCGGGCTGGTTGGCGGCCGCCGTGTTCGCGCGGATCCGGCGCTAGCCACGGCCGACAAATGGCATCTTGGTCGCCATGATCGTCTGGAACAGGACATTGGCGGAAAGGGGCAGCTCCGCCATGTGATAGACCGCGTCTGCGACCAGACCGACGTCCATGGTTTCGGGCGGGGTCTGTCCCGCGGCCTCTGCCCGTTTGGCAAGGTCATCCAGCATATCGGTGCGCGCATTGCCGATGTCGATCTGACCGCAAGCGATGTTGAAGGGCCGACCATCCAACGCAAGCGTCTTGGTCAATCCCGTGACCCCGTGCTTGGTGGTGGTATAGGTCGTCGATCCTTCGCGCGGGGTTTGCGCCGAAATCGACCCGTTGTTGATGATCCTGCCCCCCATCGGGTCCTGCCTGCGCATCACGCCAAAGGCCGCACGGGCACATAGGAACATTCCGGTCAGATTGACCGAAACCGCCCGCATCCAATCCGCGACCGGAATTTCATCAATCGGGGCCTGCGGGGTGAAAATGCCCGCGTTATTGAACAGAACATCCAGACGGCCGGTCCGCGCTACAAACCTGTCAAACGCCTGCTGCACCTGAACGGGGTCGGAAACATCTGCTGTCAGGACAACCGCATTGGTCCGGTCTTTGGCCAATTCCTCCAACAGTGGGGCGCGGCGGGCGATGAGCCCCACCGTCCACCCCTGGTCCAGAAATTTTTCGGCCACAGCTTTGCCGATGCCACCGCTTGCACCGGTTACGATCAAGGTTTTCATTCCTCGTCTCCTCCGTTCAGGACCAGTGGGGCGGGCGTGCCGCCGAGGTCATCAATCCGCAAGACATCCGTGGGCCGCGCGAGCCTGTTGTTGACCACCCAGCGCAACTGGCGTTCCGCCCTTGTGATAGCGACATAGGCCAGACGTTTCCACAATGGCTGCCCCGCCTCGACCCGGCCCATCTGGGCCGCGACCGCGATATCGGGCGCAAAGACCTGCACCGTGTCCCATTGGCTACCTTGGGCCTTGTGGATTGTGATGGCCGCGCCATGCAGGAACGTCGCCCCCATCTTGGCGGCAAAGGGGATAAATGGCTCTTCCTCGCCTTCCTTCTCGATCTTGACGATGCTGGCGGCACTGATCTGCGGGTCTTGCGCGCCAAACACATGCAGCCGCGAAAACCCCGGTTTCCGCCCCGGTCCCAAATAGACCACTTGTGCCCCTTTGATCAGCCCACGCGCCTCGAGGTCGAGCCGTTTTTTGCGGTGCTTCATGGGCAGTTCAATCCCGTCACAGATCAGCGGCTCGCCTTCAAGCAGTTCATCGACAGGCGCGCCAAAGGCGGATCGAAAGGCGTGGATCAACCGGATACGGGTCGCGTTCCGCCAGACCAGCGCGGGGGAACGGGCCATCAAGTCGGCCTCGACCCTCTCGGCCCAGACAACCCTTTCGTCGCGTTGCGCCGCATCGCGCACCATTGCTTCGAACTGCCGGAAATCCAGCGCCGGATCAGCCAATGCATGGGCAAGATCAAGGATCGGGTTATCCGCGTCCTGCCTGTGAATCCGGTTCAAATGGAACCGTGATTTTTCTGGCAGCGTTTCGAACACCATCCCGCCTTCGCCCTGAACCGGCGGCAACTGGGCGGGATCGCCAAACAGGATCAGCGTCGGAAAAATTTCCTGGAGGTCTTCGAACTGTCGTTTGTCCAGCATCGAACTTTCGTCGACGAACCCGATATCAAGCGGTTCTTCGCGGCGTTTCCATCCGGTGATGAAATCAGACCCGCGCGCGCCCGCGGCGGCAAGGGCGGCGGGAACAGATTTGTTGATCTGGTAAGAGGCCCAAGCGCGGTCAAGTGCCAGATCGGTCAGCTTGTCTGAAACCGGGCGTTCCCCCTGCCCCGCTAGCCATTCGGCAACTTTTTCGAATTCGGGATCATAGACAGGGGTGTAAAGAATGCGGTGGATCGTTGTCGCAGGCACCCCACGGGTCCGCAGCACGCTGGCGGCTTTGTTTGTCGGGGCGAGCACAGCAAGGGTCCGTTTATCCTTGCGGCGCTTACTTTCATAATCGCCCGAAACGATTTCCAGCCCGACTTCTTCTAATGCTTTGGTCATAGCGGCCAAAAGCATCGTCTTGCCCGACCCCGCCTTGCCAGTCACGGCCATCACCGATTGCGCGTCGGTCTGCGGCGGCAACAAAAGCGAATCCTCAAGATCCACCCCGGCAAGCCGTAGATTGGCGGTAATGGCATCCCAGGCATCAGCCTGATCCGAAGAAAATGTAATGGCGAGATTGGTCATGCGCGGACAGTATCTGCGCCCGCAGGTCAGGGCCAGAGCGTCAGGCCCTTATTTTCAAACGAGTCGGGGCCGGCTCCTCCTCCGGCCCCGACTGGGTGATCGGGTCAATCGAACTAGGCGGTCCCGTTCGACGCAGCCTCGATCACATCGTCAAAGGTCCGCAAGCCGGTTTGCGGCGACTGGACCAGCACCGCCATATTGCCGGGCTTGTGTTCATTCCGGCGCATCTTGGTATGGGCGGCGGGAATTTCGGCCCAAGTGAACACCTCAGACATGCAGGGATCGAGGCGGCGTTCGACCATCAACTGGTTTGCCTGACTTGCCTGTTTGAGGTTGGCAAAGTGGCTGCCCTGCACGCGCTTTTGATGCATCCAAAGGTAACGGACATCAAAAGTCAGGTTATAGCCCGTGGTGCCTGCACAGATCACGACCATACCACCGCGTTTGACCACGAAAACCGACACCGGGAACGTCGCTTCGCCGGGGTGTTCGAACACCATGTCCACATTGTTGCCCTTGCCGGTGATATCCCAGATCGCCTTGCCGAATTTGCGGGTCTCGTTGAACCACTCCTTGTATTCGGGCGTGTTCACCGTGGGCATCTGGCCCCAGCATTTGAAATCGTTGCGGTTGATGACACCTTTTGCGCCCAAGGACATAACGAAATCGCGTTTGCTTTCGTCACTGATCACGCCGATGGCATTCGCCCCGGCCGTATTGATCAACTGGATCGCATAGGACCCCAGACCGCCCGAAGCGCCCCAGACCAGAACGTTCTGACCGGGCTTGAGTTCATGCGGTTTGTGCCCGAAAAGCATCCGGTATGCGGTGGCGAGCGTCAGGGTGTAGCAGGCGCTTTCTTCCCAAGTCAGGTGCTTGGGCCGATGCATAAGCTGCTGCGACTGCACGCAGGTGAACTGGGCAAAGGACCCGTCGGGGGTTTCATAGCCCCAGATCCGCTGGCTAGGCGAAAACATCGGGTCGCCGCCGTTGCATTCTTCGTCGTCGCCATCGTCTTGGTTGCAGTGGATGACGACTTCGTCGCCCACCTTCCAGCGCTTGACCTTGTCGCCCACGGCCCAAACGATGCCCGACGCATCGGAGCCTGCAATGTGATAGGGCGCGCCATGCACGTCGAAGGGGCTGATTGGGATACCCAGACCGGCCCAGACGCCGTTGTAGTTCACCCCTGCGGCCATCACCATGACCAGCACTTCGTGGCTGTCGGGCTTGGGGCAATCGACGACCTCGACCTGAAATGCCTTGTCCGGTTCGCCGTGGCGTTCGCGGCGGATCGTCCACGCATACATCTGCGCCGGAACATGCCCCAAGGGTGGCATTTCCCCGACCTCATACAGGTCTTTTTTCTGGGCGGAGTAGGTCGCAACGGGCGAGGTCAGATCAAGAGCCATTTCGGGCCTCCCTTGGTTAGAAACAGGCAAAATGCCGCGCCGCAGAATCGGCGGCCTGCCCAAGGGATAATTTTCTTTGCGCAACATTGCAATCCAAATGGATCACTTTTTGTAATTTTATGTCCGCCGCGTCGCAGCGTCATTTAACGACAGCGGCGCGATAACGCTCTCGGCAGTGCCCAGAACATCGGCAGCGCCGGGCCCCAGATGATGCGCGATCGAGGCGGCGTAATAGGCAAGGATGTCCCGTGCGGCAGGATCAACAGTGATTCTGCCGTTTGTGACTTGCACCAGGTTGCGGACGCGGAGGATGTCCAATGCATCATTGACACAGGTTCCCGCGTCACGGCGCGGGGTTGAAACCCCTGCCTGACGAAGCTGGGCCAGCAATGCCTCGGCGTCTTTGGTCAGGGTCTGAAGGTCGCTATCCCCCGCCCGCAGCAGATGGCACACCAATGGGACGGGCAATACCGGAATCGCCCTTTCGATCCGCTGCGCCAATTCAGCGGCCAAAGCCTCGGTCATGTCGCCGGACTGGCGCACCATGAAATCCGACAGCCTAAGGGGGTCTCCGAAACTAACTGACGCGGTGCCAAGGGGTTTGAAACGGAACGTCACGCGCTGCCAGATATGCGCCAAGGTGGACCGCGCAATCTGGCCCAAAGGCGCCTTGAATTTCCGTTCGCCGGATTGACCCGCCGCAACCAAAATCCGGTCTTCGAGCACACGGTCATAGTTCAGACCGACGGGCACAAAAATGACATCGCGGCGGGACGGGTCCCAATCGGTCACGATGTAACTGAGCAATCCCAGCTTTGGTTCGGCCATGGCCCCAGTCAGGCTGAGCCCGCCTTCGGGAAACATGGCTTGGGCCACGCCGCCTTGGGTCGCCATTTGCACATAACGGGCCAAAACACGGCGATAGAGCTGGCCACGCGATTTGCGCCGGATGAAATAAGCCCCCATCGCGCGGATCACCGTGCTCAGCGGCCAGATCCGCGCCCATTCACCCACGGCATAGGACAGCGCACCGGCCCGCGACACCAGATATGTCACCAGCACATAGTCCATGTTCGACCGGTGGTTCATCACAAAAACCACCGCCGATTCCGGCCCTATCTTTTCCAGTGTCGCGCGATCAAAGGCCCCGAGCCGGATACGATAGAACGACCGCGACAGCCACCGCGCCAACCGCGCCCCAACGGCGAAATAGGCCGTCGCTGAAAACGACGGAACGATTTCACGCGCATAGCGGCGCGCCCGTTCAAAGGCGACGTTTTCGGGAATACCATCCGCCCGCGCCTCTTTGACGATCGCCTCGGTGACCTCGGGGTCATAGATGAGCCGTTGGATCATGTCGTAGCGCCGCGCGAGCTTGAACGGTTCAATCGGTCGCGCCAGTCGCTGGTTCAATCGCGCAATGACCCGTTCCGCCCTGCGCCGGAAAAACCAACGAACCGACGGGAACAGGAAATGCGATGCAAAGGTTATCGCCGCAAACGCGACGATCAGGACAAAAAGCCAAAGTGGCAGGGTTACGCTTTGCGACATGCTGTGAACCCTGACAGGAACCTGCTGACAGGTAAATCCCGCCATGCCGCAACGCAGCGAATTGACACCGTCACAAAATGTCCGCTAGACATTCCGTGAAGCAATAAAATTACCCGACCGATTCAAGGAGCCTGCAAATGCCGCAACAGCAAAAAGACCGCCCATGGCTGTTCCGGACCTATGCAGGCCATTCCTCAGCCGCCGCATCTAACGCGCTTTATCGCGGCAATCTGGCCAAGGGGCAGACGGGGCTTTCGGTGGCTTTCGATCTGCCCACTCAGACCGGATACGATAGCGACGACCCCCGCGCGAAAGGCGAAGTTGGCAAGGTCGGCGTCCCGATCTGCCATCTGGGGGATATGCGGACACTGTTTGCGGATATCCCTCTCGACCAGATGAACACCTCGATGACGATCAACGCGACGGCACCTTGGCTCTTGTCGCTTTATATCGCGGTGGCCGAAGAACAGGGGGCGGATATTTCCGCGCTGCAAGGCACGGTGCAGAATGACATCATCAAGGAATACCTGTCGCGCGGCACTTATATCTGCCCGCCGGAACCATCGTTGCGGATGATCACCGATGTGGCCGCCTATACCCGCGAACATCTGCCCAATTGGAACCCGATGAATGTCTGTTCCTATCACCTGCAAGAGGCCGGAGCGACGCCCGAAGAAGAGCTCGCATTTGCGCTGGCAACCGCGACGGCCGTTCTGGATGACTTGCAGCGCAAAGTCCCCGCCGACAAGTTCCCCGAAATGGTGGGGCGCATTTCATTCTTTGTGAACGCCGGTATCCGGTTCGTGACCGAGATGTGCAAAATGCGGGCCTTTGTCGAATTGTGGGATGAAATCTGCCGTGACCGTTATGGCGTGACCGAAGAAAAATTCCGTCGGTTCCGATATGGGGTGCAGGTCAATTCGCTTGGACTGACTGAACAGCAACCCGAAAACAACGTTTATCGTATCTTGCTGGAAATGCTGGCGGTCACCCTGTCGAAAAATGCCCGTGCGCGTGCGGTCCAACTCCCCGCTTGGAACGAAGCCTTGGGCTTGCCGCGTCCTTGGGATCAGCAATGGTCGCTCAGGATGCAGCAAATCCTGGCTTATGAAACCGATCTTTTGGAATACGGCGATCTGTTTGACGGCAGCCCAGTGATTGACCGCAAGGTTGCCGCGCTTAAGGAAGGCGCCCGCGCGGAAATGGCCCAGATCGATGCCATGGGCGGCGCGGTTTCGGCGATTGAATACATGAAATCGCGGCTGGTCGACTCGAACGCTGCGCGTTTGGCCGAAATTGAAAGCGGACGGACGACCGTTGTCGGGGTAAACCGTTGGCAAACCGGCGAAGCCTCACCGCTGACGGCTGGGGACGGGTCGATCATGGTTTCAGATGCCGCCGCCGAGGCCGATCAGATCACGCGGCTGACCGCATGGAAAGCCGACCGTGATACGGCCAAAGTCAAAGCCGCCCTTGCCAACCTGCGCGCGGCAGCAACAGGCGGGCAAAACATCATGCCCGCCTCTATTCAATGCGCAAAGTCTGGCGTGACTACGGGCGAATGGGCACAGGAAATCCGCTCGGCCTTTGGCGAATATCGTGCGCCTACCGGCGTGTCGCGCAACCCCACCAACCGGACAGAGGGATTGGATGAAATCCGCGCTGCAGTAGATGCCGTTACGGTGCGTTTGGGACGCAAGCTGAAATTACTTGTCGGGAAACCGGGGTTGGACGGCCATTCAAATGGCGCGGAACAAATCGCGACCCGCGCAAAGGATTGCGGCATGGATATTTCCTATCAGGGTATCCGACTGACACCCGAAGAAATCGTTACCGCCGTCGCCGAGGAGAGGCCACATGTTGTCGGCCTGTCGATTTTGTCGGGATCGCATCTCCCGCTTATTTCCGAAGTGATTGAAAGAATGCAGCGGGCGGGCCTATCCGACATTCCGGTAATTGCCGGCGGGATCATTCCCGACGACGACGCTGCGCAACTAAAAGCGATGGGAGTCGCCAAGATCTATACGCCGAAAGATTTCGAACTGAACAAAATAATGTTCGATATTTGTGAAATGGTCGGACGGTCAGACACAGCCGCCTAGAAATCCAACCACAGCACTCAGCCTATGATAGTGGCATTAGGCTATTCTTTAAATTTTCATTGATAAATCCCCGGTAATCGCAATAGGACTGGCATATAGCAATTGAAGGGGACCAATGCTGTGAAATTCGACCTTAAGAATATGTCGCGAAAAGAGCTGGAAAAGCTTAAGGGCGACATCGAAAAGGCGCTCGAAAAAGTTGGCGAGCGTGAAATGAAAGCCGCGTTGGAAGCCGCGGAAAAAGCAGCGGCAGCCCACGGCTTTTCGCTGTCGCAATTGACCGGTGGCGCCGAAGTCGCTGCACCAAAGAAACGCGGTCGGAAACCCGGCTCCAAGGCAAAAACGCCCGCCAAGAAAGGGGCGCCGAAATACGCGAACCCCGACGACGCGTCCCAAACCTGGACTGGCAAAGGCCGCCAGCCCGATTGGTTCAAGGCGGCAATCGCATCAGGCACAGATCCGGTAAGTCTTGAACTTTAAGCCCATTAAGTAACGCGCGCCAAAGACACCAAAGGCGCGCGTTCCTGTTTTTTGCATTGGAAATGGCGCGACAGGTTGTTAGCACTTTCCAATAGCAAAAAATTGGGTGTCTCCATGACCTTTCATATCAGTGCCAAACCAGGCGAAATTGCCGAAACCGTTCTATTGCCCGGCGATCCCTATCGCGCGAAATGGGCAGCTGAAACCTTTCTAAAGGATGCGGTCTGCGTCAACCAAACTCGCGGGATGCTCGGGTTCACCGGGACATGGCGCGGCAATCGCGTGACGATTCAGGGGTCCGGTATGGGGATGCCCTCGTTGTCGATTTATGTGAACGAATTGATCCGCGACTATGGCGCGCAAACCTTGATCCGGATCGGTTCCTGCGGGGGTATGCAGGACCATGTCAAAGTCCGTGATGTTATCATTGCAATGACTTGTTCAACCCTTTCCACGCCATCGCGCGGAATTTTCAAGGAATTGAACTTTGCCCCCTGCGCCGACTATGGCCTTTTGTCCGCTGCGGCACAGGCGGCTCGATCAAAATCGATCGGCACCCATATCGGCGGCATTTATTCGTCGGACGTTTTCTATGACGAACGCCCCGATCTAACCGAACAAATGGAACGCCATGGTGTTCTCGGGGTCGAGATGGAGGCCGCCGAACTCTATATTCTTGCCGCCCGTTACCAGCGCCGCGCCCTTGCTGTGCTCACGGTTTCGGACCACCTGAAAACTGGCGAGGCCCTGCCTGCCGAAGATCGGGAAAAGAGCTTTGGCGATATGATCGAAATCGCGCTCGAGGCTGCGTTTGCATGAAACAGCGCCGGTTAGGGGCACAAGGCCCGCTTGTTTCTGCAATCGGTCTAGGGTGCATGTCCTTTGCCGGCGCATTCGGCGAAACCGACGAGGCGACGAGCCACCGTTGCCTTGACGTGGCGGTTGATGGCGGGATCACCTTTTTCGACACCGCAAATGTCTATGGAATGGGTCGTTCAGAACAGGTCCTCGGGTCTTGGCTACGCTCACGAAAGGCACAGGTCCATATCGCGACCAAAGGCGGGATCGTTCGTGAAGCACGACGTTGCAACAATGACCCCGCCCATTTGCGGGCTGAACTGGACGGGTCACTGCAACGCTTGGGCGTGGACCATGTGGCACTGTATTACATCCACCGACGCGACCAAACCGTCCCGCTTGAAGACGTGATCGGGACGCTCAAGGACATGCAATCGGCAGGCAAGATCGGCGGCTACGGGCTTTCCGAGGTTGCGCCCTACACCCTGCGCAGGGCCCATGCGATGCACCCCTGCACTGCGGTCCAGAATGAATACTCCCTCTGGACCCGCCAGCCTGAATTGGGCCTGATCCAGACCTGCGCGGAACTAGGGGTGGCATTTGTCCCGTTTTCGCCGGTCGGGCGCGGCATGCTGACCGATGTTCAGCCCGATATTGCGGCGATGGCGCCCGATGATTTCCGACGGCAAATCCCACGGTTTTCGGAAACGAACTACCCTGCGAATATCGGAGCCATTGAACCATTCCGGGCCTTTGCCCGCGAACGTGGGTGGACGACATCGGGTTTGGCCCTCGCTTGGATTCTGTCGCGAGGCGAACATCTTTTACCGATCCCGGCAACCCGTACCGCCGAACACCTGTCAGAATGGCTTGCCGCAGACCAGATCACCCTGACCCAAGAGGACCTGACCGAAATCGACCGAATTCTTCCTGTCGGCTTTGCCTTCGGGGACCGCTACTCGGACGAGCAAATGAAAGCGGTCGAACGTTACAGCTAGGGGCGAAAAGGGGCACTGCCCCTCTGCGCATTGGCTTTCTCCGAGGCCCATAAATATCCTCGGGGGGTCCGGGGGGCGAAGCGCCCCCGGCTTTGCTAGCGGCCATGGCTCCGGTCGTAGCCATTCGTCGGCGGCGGCGTCCAATCGCGCAAAAGCGCAGGGTCCGGCGTCCAAACCTCCATCCCCAATGGAAAACAGGCGGCGGTATCACTGGAATGTTCGCTGGAACAATCACCGCCGGGGCAGGCAGACAGGACGGCCAAAAGGTCGATTTCGGCGAAAAACTCGATGTAATCGCCGGGCCGCACGGGGCTGGCCTTCATAAAGTATTGGCCGGTGTCCCGCGTGAATCCCGTACACATGAATACGTTCAGCACATCGTGCACGTGCTGTTCTGACTGATCCAAGGACAATCCGGATGCGTCCGACAGGGCGCGCGTCAGATTTGAATGACAGCAGTGGTGATACTGGCCACCAGACAAAAGGTTATTGGTATAGGGGTCGCAGCGCGTCCCGATCACGTCATGAACCGATCCGCCAAAACTGTCCTTTCCGTACCAGCCGAGGCTATCAGCCGTGACCGTCGCAATCGGTCGGAGATGTGGAAAGTTTGACCAGAGCCGATGACCCGTCGTGACATGTGTCCCGTGCAGCGCCCGCGTTTTGCCGGAATAGAACCGTTCGTTCAGATCATGCGCATTGAACAGGTTCAGGTCCCCCACTTGCGGGCCATCGACGGACAAGATCCGCAAGAATGATCCTGCCGGCACCTCGATGCTTGCGGCGTCTCGGGGTGGCGCAGACGTCCGCGCCGTGCAGGATGCCGTGGCGCGCGCCTTTTGATAAAGCGCGAGGTCCGGCTGCGGCAACGTTTCAACGGGGTAGCAAATCACCGGCGCGATGGCGCGGCGTGCGTCTGCATCTGGGGGGATCGTGGACATCTGGCAAACCTCTTGGGGATTTGCTGCAGACTGGCCATTTTGCGGGGGCTGGTCAATTGGCGCCAGCCCCCGCAATTTCTTTTCTAGACGACGCGTTCGACCATCATCTTTTTGATGTGCGAGATCGCTTTGGCGGGGTTCAGCCCCTTGGGACAGGTTTTCGCGCAGTTCATGATGGTGTGGCAGCGATAGAGCTTGAAGGGATCCTCCAGCGCATCGAGCCTTTCGCCAGTTGCTTCGTCCCGGCTGTCGATGATCCAGCGATAGGCATGAAGAAGCGCCGCCGGTCCAAGGTATTTGTCGCCGTTCCACCAATAGGAGGGGCAAGAGGTCGAGCAGGATGCGCACATGACGCATTCATACAGCCCGTCCAGTTTTTCACGGTCCTCGATCGACTGGCGCCATTCCTTGGCGGGGCGGTTGGTCTTGGTTTCCAGCCACGGCATGATGCTGGCGTGCTGGGCATAGAAGTGCGTCAGGTCGGGGATCAGGTCCTTGACCACTGGCATATGCGGCAGCGGATAGATTTTTACGTCGCCCTTGATTTCGTCCATGCCAAAGATACAGGCGAGCGTGTTGCGCCCATCGATGTTCATCGCGCAAGACCCGCAGATCCCTTCGCGACAGGACCGGCGAAAGGTCAGGGTCGGGTCGACCTTGTTCTTGATATACAGCAGCGCGTCCAGAACCATCGGGCCGCAATCGTCCATATCGACGAAATAGGTGTCCAGCGACGGGTTCTTTCCGTCATCCGGATTCCAGCGATATATCTGGAATTTGCGCACATTCTTGGCGCCTTCCGGCTTTGGCCAGGTCTTGCCCACTGTCATGCGGCTATTCTTGGGAAGCTTGAATTCGACCATGGCTCCGGTTCCTGTTCGTGATTATTGGGTCAGCGCCTTGGCGGCGCAGGCAGTGGTTTCGGGACGGTTCAGAATGTCGGAAACCAGATAGGATGTATCGGCGGTTGGTCCGGTCACAGCGGCCCCCGCAAGACGGGCGAGTTCTTGGGCACTGGCCTGATCAATGACGCAAGCCGTCAGTCCTTCGGCAATAGGCGCCGGGATTTTCACGCCGGGGCTGATTTCGGTTTCCATCACGATCGGGATGACAACCGCTTTGGCCATCTCACGCGCATTGGTGTCGATGGTCTCTTCGACCGCACCCTGCATCGGGGTCATGTCACAGGCGGCCAGGCCACCCAGCGCCACGGTCAAAATTATAAACTTCCGCATCATCACAACTCCTGCTTCACCGCAGGACAGGCGGCCGGATCGGCGCCTGCCCCGTACGGTCATAAACGCAGTCTTCATACACCTGTACCGGATCGCGCCCCGCGAGAAAATCGCTGGAAAGCCCGACCTCGACCGATGTTGAACTGCCGGAATTGGAGTTAACCCCAAAGGAAACAGATCCGGTAGGTCCCTGTGCGGCCCGTGCCCTTTGTTCGCATAAATCCGCCGCCTTTGCCGGATCGACCGGAACAGGCGTGCACGCCGCGAGGCCAGCAAACGTGATCAAGGAAAGGGCAAGTATCCGCATCAGAATGTCCGTTCTTTTGGCGCGATCCGCTTGAGGCTGATGCCGCCTTCGTCTTCGGAGGTCAGCGGATCGGTGATAACAGGGCGGTGCGACAGCGCGACCTTGTTGCCTTCGATCCGGCTGATAGTGTGAACGCGCCAGTTTTTGTCGTCGCGGGTCGGATAGTCTTCGTGGGCGTGTGCCCCGCGGCTTTCCTTGCGCGCCTCGGCGCCGACAATGGTCGCCAATGCGTTGGGCATCAGGTTCGTCAGCTCCAGCGTTTCCATCAGGTCGCTGTTCCAGACAAGGCTGCGGTCGGTGACGCGCAGATCATCCAGCTTACCGGCAACTGCGGTCATTTTCTCGACGCCTTCTTTCAGCGTCTTGTCGGTGCGGAACACGGCTGCATCGGCCTGCATGGTCTTTTGCATTTCCAGTCGCAGTTCGGCGGTCGCAACATTGCCCTTGGCGTGGCGCAGACCGTCGAAGCGGTCAAAGGCCTTGTCGACTTGTGCGATGTTGGTGGCGGGGACGGCGCTGTTGCGGTCCACGACCTTGCCCGCGCGGATCGCCGCGGCGCGGCCAAAGACGACGAGGTCGATCAGGCTGTTCGACCCCAGACGATTGGCACCGTGCACGGATGCGCAGCCTGCCTCGCCCACGGCCATCAGGCCGGGGACAACAGCGTTGGGGTCCTTGGCGGTCGGGTTCAGAACCTCGCCATAATAATTCGTCGGGATGCCGCCCATGTTGTAGTGGACGGTCGGCAGAACCGGGATCGGTTCCTTGGTCACATCGACGCCTGCAAAGATGCGGGCCGATTCCGAAATGCCGGGCAGCCGCAGATGCAGCGCCTCGGGCGGCAGGTGCGACAGGTTCAGGTGGATGTGATCCTTACCCGGCCCCACGCCGCGCCCTTCTCGGATTTCCATCGTCATACAGCGGCTGACATAGTCGCGTGGCGCAAGGTCCTTGTAGTTGGGCGCATAGCGCTCCATGAACCGCTCGCCTTCAGAGTTGGTCAGATAGCCGCCTTCGCCACGCGCGCCTTCAGTGATCAGACATCCCGAACCATAGATGCCGGTCGGGTGGAACTGGACAAATTCCATGTCCTGCAGGGGCAGACCCGCGCGGGCCACCATGCCGCCACCGTCGCCGGTGCAGGTATGGGCAGAGGTCGCGCTGAAATAGGCGCGGCCATAACCGCCCGTGGCCAGAACGACCATCTTGGCATTGAAGACATGCATTGTGCCGTCGTCGAGTTTCCAGCAGACAACACCGGTGCAGACGCCATCATCGGACATGATAAGGTCGAGCGCGAAATATTCGATGTAGAATTCCGCCTGCTGCTTGAGGCTCTGGCCATAAAGCGTGTGCAGGATCGCGTGGCCGGTCCGGTCGGCAGCGGCGCAGGTGCGCTGGACCGGCGGGCCTTCACCGAATTCTGTCGTGTGGCCACCAAAGGGGCGCTGATAGATCTTACCCTCTTCGGTCCGGCTGAACGGCACGCCGTAATGTTCCAGTTCATACACTGCCTTGGGGGCTTCGCGGGCGAGGTATTCCATCGCATCCGTATCGCCCAGCCAGTCAGACCCTTTGACGGTGTCATACATATGCCACTGCCAGCTATCGGGCCCCATATTGCCGAGGCTCGCGGCAATACCGCCCTGAGCTGCTACGGTGTGCGACCGCGTCGGGAAAACCTTGGTCACGCAAGCGGTGCGCAGCCCCTGTTCGGCCATGCCAAGTGTTGCACGCAGACCCGCGCCGCCGGCCCCGACAACCACAACGTCATAGTCGTGGGTTTCGTATTGATATGCTGCCATCGGTCAGGCCCTCAAAGTGCGATTTTCGCGAGGGCGAATAGCCCTGCTGCGGTAACGGTGTAGGACAGCGAGATCACAAAGATCACCGCCATTTTCTTCGCTGTTCCGCGAAGATAATCCTCGATCATGATCTGGGCGCCCTTGGCGAAATGGCGCATGCCCACCAGCAACACCAGCCCCGTCAGGATCGCGACAAAGGGGTTGGCAAAGGTCTCAATCACACCCGCGCGGTCCTTGCCCAGCGCATGGCCGACGATGAACACAAAGGCAGGCACCATAAAGGCCAGGCCCACCGCGCTCGTCTGCATATACCAGTGATGTTCGGTTCCGGTGCCCGAGGCGCCCTTGCCCTCGGCCCGTTTACGGTCGGTCAGATAACGCATGTCCTGCCCCTTTAGATAATGATGATGGTCAGGACGGTCAGAACGACCGATCCGATCAAAAGACCCCAGCCCAGCTTTTCCGCCGTGGGGATGTCCATGCCGTGGCCCGCGTCGTAATACAGGTGCCGCAGCCCGGCGAGGTAGTGATACCAGACGCCCAGGACCGAAAGCGTCAGGACGATATCCCCGACCCACGACCGCAGCAGGCCGTCCACAAAGGCAAAATAGCTGTCCGAGGTCGCAGCAGCAGCCAACCACCAGACGATCAGCATGGTGCTAACAATCAGCGCATTGCCCGTGACCCGCGTCAGGATCGAGGTCAGCATCGGGATGTGCCAACGATAGATTTGCAGGTGCGGGGAAAGCGGGCGTTCCACTTTGGTGGTCTCAGACATCGAGGGTCCTCTCTTTCGCATCGCGGTATGCAATGGCACACCAGACTTGAATTTCTTTTACCGATATTCGGCCGCATGTCACCTAGCGGCAAGGGGCGAATCCAATCTTTTTGCCGGCTGTTAGCGGTAAAGTCAGAATTGTGATCACGATTTTCAGGGGTGTGATCACAAAATATTCCGGTTTCTGTCAAATACCCCCAAGGGGATCAGCGTTTGGCAAAGCCTTGATCTTTGGGGCCACCGCTTTGCCCCTCTAGGTCTAGACTGGCATCAACGCCCAATAGTCAAAATCAAGCAGCACCTCGGGCAGGTATTTACCGTCTGCGCCCCTAAGCTCCCCCGTCCTGCCCTTGGTCGCGACCAGACGCAGCCGGATCGCGCCGACGCCGGGGGCGCCGGTTTCGGCTTTGTCCAGCACCTCGGACCAGGCCCGAACGGTATCGCCCGCGAAACAGGGGTTCGCATGGGCCCCGCCATTGATCCCTGCGATAAGTTGGGCGTTGGCAAGCCCGTTGAACGACAAGGCCCGCGCGAGGCTCAGGACATGACCGCCGTAGATCAGCCGTTTGCCATCGTCGCGGTTGGTCGCGTCGAAATGGACCTTGGCCGTGTTCTGCCACAGGCGAGTGGCAATCATATGTTCGGCCTCTTCGACAGTGACGCCATCGACATGGTCGATCACTTCGCCCAACGCATAATCGCCCCAGCGGTGCGGTTCGCCCGCCAAAGCAAAATCATAGCTGGTCAGATCCAGCCCCGGCGGCAGGATCAGATCCTCGGCCTTTACCGAAGTCGCAAGGTCGGGGATCACAGCGGTGGGCGCAGGCTCCGGCCCGCGTTTGCGCACCATGACCCAGCGGACATAGGTCAGCACAGGTCGGCCGTGCTGGTTGGTTCCGGTTGTGCGGACCCAGACAACCCCTGACTTGCCGTTCGAATTTTCCTTGACCCCGATCACTTGGGATGTCGCGGTCAGCGTATCGCCGGCATAGACGGGTGCCAGAAACCTGCCTTCGGCATAGCCGAGGTTGGCAACCGCGTTTAGCGACACATCCGGAACAGTTTTGCCGAACACCGTGTGAAAGGTGATCAGGTCATCCAACGGCGCCGTCGGAAACCCGGACCGCCGCGCAAATTCATCCGAAGACGACAGCGCATGACGCGCGGGGTAAAGCGCATGATACAGCGCCCTTTCCCCACCCGAAATCGTGCGCGGCACCGCATGGGTGATCACATCCCCCACACGGTAATCTTCGAAAAAGCGGCCCGGATTTGTTTTCGTCATTGCTGTCCCAGTTTCAGGTCAGGGGAATAGGCGACCGCCACCTCTTTGGTCACGGCCTGACCGCAGCGCATGACGCCATTTGCAGCGTCAAAGGCATAGGTCGGATTGCCATGCAGCGACCAGCCATTTGACAGGGCCTCGGACACGCGGTGACAGAACTGCGACGTGTCATCTTCGGTGATGAAGCGGTAAAGTGTGGTCATATCAGCCCCCGAACGGATGATAGCCAAGGGCGATGTGGATCCAGCCTGCGACGCCAACGACGATCAAGGTGCCGACAATCGCGCCGATTTCCTTGCCCATCGCGGCGGGTGCGGGTTTGGTCCAGCTTTTCTGGGCATTTTCCAACACGATCGCTGCAACAGCCCATAGGCCCAGCGCGCCGAAGAGCACGATTGACGCCCAGTCGCCATTGGCCAGCAGATGCGCAACCGACCACAGGATCACGCCCGTCGATTGCGGATGCCGGATCACTCGGGTGATCCGCGTTTTCATGCCAGCCGCCGCCATCAGATAGATCGAGATCACCATCAGCAGATTATTGGCATGAGCGCCCCAAGTGGGCGGAGTGTAAAGGTCGCCCGAAACCCAGCCCCGATAGCCGATCACCATCAGCACGATGGCAACAAAGCTCAGGATCGTGACCCCCATCTTGCGCTTTTTTTCGTCAATGCCCGCCGCCATAGTTGGCGCCACACGTTTAAACAGGTGCGGCACAATCCAAAGCGCCAGACCCAGAATTAGCAAAATCATCGTGAACCCCTTTTCGGCCCTTTGGCCGGTTTAGCCCTGCAGCGCCGCGATTGCGGCTGCTTTGGCCAAGGTGGCCCGCGCGGTTGCAACATGCAAGTTCTCTACGATCCGCCCATCCAGAACCGCAACGCCTTGACCCGCTTTTTCCGCTTCTTCAAACGCGGCGATCTGGCGCTGCGCGAGGTCGATTTCAGCCTCGGACGGGGCAAAGGCTGCATTGGTGACATCCACCTGCGCGGGGTGGATCAGCGTCTTGCCGTCAAAGCCCATATCGCGGCCCTGTTCGCATTCTTCGGCAAGCCCTTCGTCGTCCTTGAACGCGTTATAGACCCCGTCCAGCGCAATGATCCCATGCGCCTTTGCCGCCATCAGACAGGCCTGCAGCGCATAAAGCAGGGGTTCGCGGCGCGGTGCCTTGCGCGAATTCAGATCCTTGGCAAGGTCATTGGTCCCCAAGACAAAACCTTCGACCCGCGGATGTGCCGCAATGGCTGCCGCATTGATCACGGCCAGCGGGGTTTCCATCATGGCCCAGATCGGCAGGTCAGGGACCAATGCGGCGAGCGCGTCGATGTCAGCCGGTCCATTCACCTTGGGCAGCAGGATCGCGTCGCAGTCCATCTTGGCCACTGCGCGGGCGTCATCCTGCCCCCACCGGGTATCAAGCCCGTTGATCCGCACAATCCGATAGCGTGGCGCAAAGCCGCCTTGAGCCAGACTGTCGCGCAGAGTTTCGCGAGCGTTGATCTTTTCATCAGGTGCTACGGCGTCTTCGAGGTCGAACAGGATCGCATCGACCGCAAGCCCCCGCGCCTTGTCCAGTGCCCTATCCTTTGACCCCGGAATGTAAAGCGCAGAACGGAACGGGCGGATGGTCATTGATTCTTCCTCGCAATTTTGTTGCGCAAATAGTGGGCAGATATTTCCGAATCCTTCAACCCAAAAATGCCGCGTTGCAGCGAAAGGCTTTGTTTACCTTTTCCTGAGACTGTCCCTCTGGATGAGGCGGAGAGGTCGGGATGACGGTTCGGCTTTTGCTATTGGCGCTTTGCGGGGTTTGGCCCGCCATGGGATCTGCTGCGCCGCCAGTTTGCGCTGATCGTGCGACCGTGGTTGACCGATTGGCCGATGTCTATGGCGAGGTGCCCGTGGAGATCGAAAACAATGGCGAATACGAACTTTTCGCTTCGGCCCGAACCGGAAGCTGGACGATCGTCAGGAACATCGAGGCGGGCCAGTCCTGCCTCCTCGCCTCGGGTCAAGGGTTTCGGGCCGAACCGCCCGCCGCCGATGTTCCGGTCTAGCCCGACAGACCATCCCAGACCAGTTTTGCAGACAGGATCAGCAAAGCCCAAGTCACGATCTGGAAGAACAGCTTTTCCGGCAGGATCTTGACCAGCCAGACGCCCAAGAACACCGACGCCGCTGCCGGCAACATCAGCCAGGCCGCAATCTCCAATGAATGCAGGTTTATCTGCCCAAGGAAATAATAGGGAACCAGTTTAACCGCGTTGATATAGGCAAAAGCGATGGTCGACGTCCCTGCAAAGACTGTTTTCGTCATTTTAAGCGGGAGGGTATAGACCTGATAGGGCGGTCCGCCTGAATGGCTTACGAAACTGGTAAAGCCGGTGATCGCGCCCCAAAACAAACCTTTGCCAACGCGGGCAGGCTGGGCCTGAACATCCGCCTTGGGCCTAAGGATCAGGTTCAGCGCGAAAACAACGCCGATCACACCGACCAAAAGCGTAACCCAGCGTTCATCGACCAAATGCGCGGTGGCCCAGCCCGCGAATATCCCGATTGTCGCACCCGCGCAGATGATCGCGATGACCCTTGCGTTGAAATTCTTGCGATAGGCGTAAAGCCCGAACATGTCGGACACCACATAGACCGGCAACAAAAGACCCGCAGCCGTTACTGGCGACAAGCCCAGCGACAACAGCGGAACCGCCAACATGGCGACCACAGGCAGCCCGCCCTTGCCCATCCCGACAAAGACCGAGGCCATCAGCGCGAGTATCCAAAATTCCGTGCCTGCCATCATTGCGATCTGTCCCCGAAAGAATCACCCCAACCTCTCGGTCTGCCCGTCAAAGGGTCCGAGAGTTTGGTCTTACGGGCCGATTTAGCGCAAACACTGGCCCAGAAACAGCCCGAAGAACATGCCGCAGCGCAGCGCACTTGCACTGATGTCGTCAAGGGGCTACGCAATGCCGCGAAATCAACCCAATCCAAGGACCGGATACATGGCCAGACCCAAGATTGCCCTCATCGGCGCCGGACAGATCGGCGGCACCCTCGCCCATCTCGCCGCCATCAAGGAACTCGGCGACGTCGTTCTTTTCGACATCGCAGAAGGCACGCCGCAGGGCAAAGCTCTCGACATCGCCCAGTCGGGTCCGTCCGAAGGCTTTGACGCCGTGATGAAAGGCGCGAATTCCTACGAGGATATCGCTGGCGCCGACGTCTGCATCGTGACCGCTGGCGTTCCCCGCAAACCGGGCATGTCGCGCGACGATCTTTTGGGCATCAACCTCAAGGTCATGAAATCGGTTGGCGAAGGCATCAAAGCCCACGCCCCGAACGCTTTCGTCATCTGCATCACCAACCCGCTCGACGCGATGGTCTGGGCGCTGCGCGAATTCTCGGGCCTGCCGCACAATATGGTCGTCGGCATGGCTGGCGTCCTTGACTCGGCCCGTTTCCGTCACTTCCTGTCGGTCGAATTCAACGTGTCGATGCGCGATGTGACCGCTTTTGTTCTGGGCGGCCACGGCGACACTATGGTGCCTTCGGTCCGCTATTCCACGGTTGGCGGCATCCCGCTGCCGGATCTGGTGGCGATGGGCTGGACCACGCAGGAAAAGCTCGACGCAATCGTGCAGCGCACCCGCGACGGCGGCGCTGAAATCGTTGGCCTGCTGAAAACCGGCTCGGCCTTCTATGCGCCCGCGACCAGCGCGATTGAAATGGCCGAAGCCTATCTGAAAGACCAAAAGCGCCTGTTGCCCTGCGCCGCTTATTGCGACGGCGAATTCGGGCTTAAGGGTATGTATGTCGGCGTGCCGACCATCATTGGCGCTGGCGGCATCGAACGGATCGTCAACATCAAGCTGTCGGCAGACGAACAGGCGATGTTCACCAAATCGGTCGACGCGGTCAAAGGTCTGGTCGAGGCCTGCAAGGCAATCGACCCGTCGCTGGCCTGATTCCAGTCCAATCGCAGTTCAAGCGCACCCCTCGGGGTGCGCTTTTGCATTTCTGGGGGCAAATTTGCCACTTTGACGCGGCAAATCGCGCCAAAGCCCAGATTTGCGGTGTTTTTGCAGGAAGAGAGCGTTCCAAACCCCAAAGGAACCCGCTAAGGCAATGCCGAATGTTTCCGCTAACAGCGGATAATCAACCCTACAGACAAGAGGTGTGTCATGCGTGAATGGTGGCGGGATGCGGTGATCTATCAAATCTATCCGCGGTCCTTTCAAGATGACAACGGCGATGGGATCGGGGATCTGCCCGGGATCACGCGGCGACTGGATCATGTTGCAGGCCTAGGCGTCGACGCGATCTGGCTCTCCCCCTTCTTTACCTCGCCGGACAAGGACATGGGCTATGACGTGTCCGACTATACCGGCGTCAATCCGCTGTTCGGCACGATCGAGGATTTCGACGCGCTGGTCGCCAAAGCCCATGCGCTGGGTCTCAAGGTAATCATCGACCAGGTCCTGTCCCATACTTCGGACGAACATCCCTGGTTTCAGGAAAGCCGCCAGAACAAAACCAACCCTAAGGCCGATTGGTATGTCTGGGCCGACCCGAAAAAGGACGGCACGCCCCCGAACAACTGGCCTTCTGTCTTTGGCGGCAGCGCTTGGCGGTTCGAGGCCCGGCGTCGCCAGTATTACCTGCACAATTTCCTCGTCGAACAGCCCGACCTGAACTTCCATAATCCCAAAGTCATCGACGCCCTGATCGAGGCGATGCGGTTCTGGTTAAAGCGTGGTGTCGATGGATTCCGTCTGGATACCGTGAACTTCTACGTTCACGACGCCAAATTGCGCGACAACCCTCCGTCTGACTGGACCAGCTTCCCCGGAAACCCCTACGAAGCCCAAAACCACGATTTTTCCAAATCCCAGCCGGAAAACTTAAAGGTTCTGGAACGCATCCGCGCCTTGACCGACGAGTTCCCCGACCGGATGTTAGTCGGCGAGGTCGGCGATGCCGGTCAGCGCCAGATCGATCTGATGGCAGAATACACCAGCGGTTCGAAACGTCTGCACATGGCCTATTCCTTTGCCATGCTCAGCCATGACCATTCGGCGGCGCATTTCCGTGGCTGCATCACCAGCTTTCTGGAAAACGCCCCCGATGGCTGGCCCTGCTGGTCGTTTTCGAACCACGACGTCCAGCGCCATGCAACCCGCTGGTCCAAAACCACGGCCGAGGTCGACGCAGTTGCCAAACAGTCGGTCAACATGCTCTGCGCTTTCCCGGGCACCCTTGGTGTCTATCAGGGCGAAGAACTGGGCCAGACCGAAACCGATATCGAATTCCACGAACTGCGCGACCTTGGCTACATCGACTTTTGGCCGGACAACAAAGGCCGCGATGGCTGCCGGACCCCGATGGTCTGGGAAAAGGACGCCCCCAACGCGGGCTTTTCCACAGGTGAACCTTGGTTGCCGGTCAAGGCCCCACAAGCAGCCCGCGCCGTGAATGCGGCCGAGGCCCAGAACGACGGTGTCTTGCAGACCTATCGTGCGGCCTTTGCCTTCCGCAAGGAACGTGCCGAACTTAGGCTTGGTAAGACCGCTCTCCCGAAACTGCCCGAACCGCTTCTCGCTGTGCAGCGGACGCATGGCGGTTCGACCGTGACCGGCATTTTCAACCTGTCGTCGGCGCCCCAAAAGGTCACCATGACCGGAAAGGCGCAACAGATCGGGCCGCAATCTGGCACCTTGAAGGGAACGCAAATCGATCTGCCTGCGAACGGATATATCTGGCTGCAGGAAACCGGTGCGGTGACCTACGCCTAAGCCGCTGAAAAACTATGAACTATCGGGGCCGTCGGCGTATCGCGGGCGGCCCTTTTCCATTGGATCACGGGGCCTGATCCGACCGAAAGACAATAACAAAAAACAATCGCGCGGATCAAAGAAAACAATTTTCAATGATCCTAGGACTTGGCTAGGGTCGGGTATCCGGCCCCTTCCCCAGAAAGCCCAGAACCATGACCACCACTCCGGCCCATTCCTCTTATGATGTCGTGATTGTCGGCGGCGCAATGATCGGTTCGTCGATCGCGTTCTGGCTGACCCGCAATCCCGATTTCAAGGGACGGGTGTTGGTGGTGGAACGCGATCCCGGCTATAACTTTGCATCGACATCACACACGAATTCGTCGATCCGGCAGCAATTCGGGTCTGAAGTGAATGTGAAGATCAGCCGCTTTGCCGCCGAATTCATCCATGATTTCAAGACATATATGGACGACGACAGCGCGCCCGATATCGTGCTGCAATCCTTTGGCTATCTGTACCTTGCCGACAATCAGGACTTTGCCGAAGTCCTGCGGGACAATTGCGCGATGCAGAACCGGCTGGGCGCTGCGACGAAAATCTACACGGCGGACGAACTCGCCCAGAAATGGCCGTTCTATAACCTCGACGGGATAATCTGCGGGTCGCACAACGCGGTCGACGAAGGCTATTTTGACGGCGGAACTATCTTTGACTGGTTCAAGCGCAAAGCGCGGCAGCGCGGGGCCGAATATATCCATAACGAGGTAACGGCGATCCAGCGCGATGGCGCCCGCGTGACGGGAGTGACCCTATCGACAGGGGAAACCATCGCCGCAGGGGCCGTTGTCAACGCCAGCGGACCGCGCGCGCGGCTGACTGCGCGCATGGCGGGGTTGGACATTCCGGTCGAACCGCGCCGCCGGTTCACATGGGTGTTTCAATGCGCGGAAACGCTTGGCCAAGACCTGCCGCTGACCATCGACCCGACCGGGGTCCATATGCGCACCGATGGCAAATATTTCCTATGCGGCTGCCCACCCGACGACGACCCGGCAGTGGATTACACCGATTTCGCGATGGATCATTCGTTGTGGGAAAACAAGGTTTGGCCTGCCATTGCCACCCGCGTGCCCGCCTTTGAAAAGGTCAAGGTGATCAATGAATGGGTCGGCCACTACGCCTATAACACATTGGACCAGAACGCGATCATCGGCCCGCATCCCGAGGTCGGGAATTTCTATTTCTGTAATGGCTTTTCCGGACACGGGCTGCAACAATCGCCCGCGATGGGGCGCGGGATGGCCGAGCTGATCCTAAAGGGCAGCTATCAGAGCCTTGATCTGTCCGATCTGGGATATGACCGGATCGCCGCAAACCGCCCGCTACTTGAACGCGCCGTAATCTGAAAGGACATTCCATGCTGAAAAAAATCGTACTCACCGGTGCTGCTGGCAATCTGGGCATGGAACTGCGCGGCCCACTGGCTGCGATGTGCGCCGAATTGGTCAGCGTCGATATCAAGCCCGCACCTGCCAGCCTGCTGTCCAATGAAACCTATGTTCAGGCCGATGTTTCGAAATTCGAAGAGATCGAACCGCTGATCGCTGGCGCCGAGATGGTTGTCCATTTCGCGGCGATCATCGACGAGATGCCGTTCGAAACCCTGCTCGGGCCGAATTACATCGCCTCCTATAACGTGTGGGAGGCCGCCTATCGCCACGGTGCCCGCCGCGTCGTTTATGCCTCGTCGATCCATGCGGTCGGACTGGCCGAAACCAATTCCGGCGTCGACACGGATACCCCCCACCGCCCTGACACATTTTATGGTCTGGCAAAGTGTTTTTCCGAAGATCTGGGTCGCATGTATTGGGAAAAGCGCGGGATCGAATCCGTTTGCCTGCGCATCCTGTCCTGCACGCCCGAACCCCAGAACGTTCGTGCGCTTGGCACTTGGCTGTCGTATCGCGACATGGTGCAATTGGTGGTCCGCGCGGTCGAAACGCCCGTGGTCGGCTTTACCGTTGCCTATGGCGTGTCGAACAACACCCGCGCCCCTGTCAGCAATCACAAGGTCGGGTTTCTGGG
>Ga0102812_10000491_pt1 | contig 28505 bp, 22 predicted proteins | sample ColrivemetaGS713_FD_79334 | JGI IMG/M metagenome (GOLD analysis project Ga0102812, IMG submission 79334) | Estuarine microbial communities from the Columbia River estuary - Flood tide ETM metaG S.713 | ecosystem: Environmental > Aquatic > Marine > Intertidal zone > Estuary | place: USA...
GTGCTGTAATGATTGAAAAAAATGAATACTATGATGTTTTATTCACCGATATGACTCACGATGGTATGGGAATATGTAAGATTGATGGTTTTGCTGTCTTTGTTCCTAATGCATTAAAAGGTGAAGCAGCGCAGATTAAGATTACAAAGGTTAAATCTAGTTTTGGATTTGGAAGATTAATTGCTATTACATCTAAATCTCCATATAGAAAAGAACCTATTTGTGATCACTTTTTAGAATGTGGCGGATGTAATCTAATGCATATGGATTACCAAATGCAATTAGACTTTAAAAAGTATCGAACAAAAGAAACACTACGTAAACTAGGTAGAATTGAAACAAAAGTACATGATACTGTTGGAATGCTAAGTCCATATTATTATCGAAATAAAGCTGTTATACCTTTTGGTGAAGAAAATGGGAAACTAATTGCAGGTTTATATAAAACAAGAACACACGAAATATTAGATATGAAAAGATGCTATATTATACCAAAAGCTACAACTGATATAGTTAAATATCTTAAAAATGTGTTTATGGAGTTAAACATCGAAGCATACAAAGAATCTACTGGTGAAGGGATTATTAGACATGTTGTTATTAGAAACTCTCACAAGTTTGATGATATTTCTATAACTTTGGTAACCGCAACACCAAAATTACCACGAAAAGAAATTCTTATTAAAAAATTGGTAAATAGATACAAAAAAATTGTTAGTATTGTTCAAAACTATAATCCTGAAAAGAATAATATTATTTTAGGTAAAAAAAGCAGAGTTTTATATGGTGAAGACTTTATAAGAGATGAAATAAATGGTGTTCATTTTAAAATATCACATAGATCATTCTATCAAGTAAACCCAGTTCAAACTGAAGAACTATATAAAAAAGCTATTGAATATGCTGAATTAACACAAGACGAAGTTATTATTGATGCTTATTGTGGAATAGGGACAATTGGTCTTTCTGCAGCTAAGTATGCAAAAACTGTTCTCGGTGTAGACGTTGTTAGTAGTGCTATAAGAGATGCTATGGCAAATGCTGCACACAATGGTATTACTAATAGTAAATTCATTGTGGGTAAAGCTGAAGAAGTTATTAAATCATGGAAAAACTATAACGTAGATGTATTGTTTATAGATCCACCTAGAAAAGGGTGCGATGAGGAATTTCTTAAAGTTATTGCTGAGATGAAAATACCAAGAATTGTTTACATTTCATGTAATGTATCTACACTTGCGAGAGATTTAAATTATCTTCAATCTCAAAACTATGTTATTGAAGAGACTACACCATTTGATATGTTCCCTCAAACAAGCCATATTGAATCAGTAACAAAAATTTCATTAAGAAAATAGGACACTTATTTCTAAGTGTTCTTTTTTATTTGTGTTATAATTAGTTTGGTAATTATTGACAAATAGTATTGCAATAAATTACTAAAAGATGTATAGTAGTTAAGCGTTATAGAAAGTTGGTGTGGATATGGAACCCCTATTAAAAGTTGAACAATCGATACTCCTTACAATTAAAAGATTAGGAATTAATGGTGAAGGTATTGGATATTACAAAAGACAAGCTGTATTTGTTGATGGAGTTATGCCTCCAGAGGAAGTAATAGTAAAAATTACAGAAGTACAAAATAACTTTGCTAAAGGTGAAGTGCAAAAAATTAAAATCAAGGCTGATAAAAGGGTAAAACCATTTTGTAAGCACTATTCAGTATGTGGTGGGTGCCAAACACAACATATTGATTATTTGGAACAACTTTCTTTAAAAGACGAGATGTTACAACAAACAGTAGAAAGATACTCAGGATTATCTAGAGAGAGTATTAAATTTTCAGATATGGTTGGAATGAAACATCCAAGACATTATAGATATAAAGCACAAATGCCAGTAAAAAATACTGAATACGGGTTAGCTGCTGGATTATATAAAAAGGAATCAAATGATTTAGTTGAAATTGGAGATTGCCCAATTCAAAATGAAAATGTTAATAGAGTTATTGAACAAGTTTTAGAAATTTGTGATAAAAATGATATTAGAGCATTTGATCCAATAACTATGAGAGGTCTTTTAAGATATGTTGTCGTAAGAGCTTCAAATTATAGTGATGAAATTCAAGTAACATTAGTAATTACAATTTATAATCATGCATTAAAAAATGCTGCAAAAGATATTATAAGGATTCCTGGAGTAGTTGGAGTAGGTATTTCTAAGAACAAAGATGTCAAAAATATTGAGATTTTTGGAGAAGAAGTTGAAATACTTGAAGGAGAAAGACATATAGTAGAAGGAATTGGTGATATTAAGTATCACTTACAACCTAAAGCTTTCTTCCAATTAAACCCAGAACAAGCCATTAAACTGTATTCATATGTTAAGACAAAACTTAACTTTGAAGAGGATAAAGTACTAGTAGATGCATACTGCGGAGCAGGAGCAATTAGCATGTATTTAGCTCAATATGCAGAGAAAATACTAGGAATTGATAGAAGTAGAGAGTCTATTTACTCGGCCAAACACAATGCGAAAGTTAATAAGTTTGACAACCTTAAGTTCCATCAAGGAGAAGTAGACTTAGTTTTACCAAGATATTTTGATAACGGATTAAATCCTGACGCAATTATATTTGATCCACCTAGAGCAGGTATAGATTCTAAAACATTGGACTTACTTGTAAGAAAACCTGTTAAGAAAATAATATATATTTCTTGTAATCCAAGTACACTTGCAAAAAATTTGAAAGTTTTAACAAAAAAATACAATGTAGAAAGTATTGCATCATTCGATATGTTCCCTCATACTTCTCACATTGAAAGTGTTACAGTTTTAACAAAAAAATAACGAACAAAAACCACTAATAATTTAGTGGTTTTTTTATATAATAATTGACTTTAATGTGGAAAACTATTATAATGATTATGCAGTCAGTGAGTAGGTGGTCATTATGAATTTGAGACAACAATCTAAACAAAAAACTAGAGAACATATTTTGAATGAAACAGCTTTATTACTACGTGAAGTTGGGTTTTTAGATTTGTCATCAAACATGATTGCTAGAAGTTCCAAAGTTTCACAAGGTACTGTATTTTTACATTTTGGAACAAAAGAAAACTTACTTAGAATAGTACTAGATAATATTATTTCTAGTTTGGAAAATGAACTAAAAACTAGATGTAAAATTTCAAGCTCAACTCACATATTTCTAAAAAATTATTTAGAAGTTATAATTGAATACGAAAACATATTATCATCACTTTCAAGAGATTTCTTCTACTTACCGGAATCAGTTCGAAAAAAAATAACGATTTACGAAACACTTACGAAAAATATGTTTTTTGAAAATTTACAGAAAAAAGGTAAAAAGAAAATTTCAATTGTAGATGCTTTTGTAGCAATTGATGGATTTTATTCACAAATTCAAAGATATTTGGTTGAAAAAAATGAAGACAACACTGGTAGTATTATTAAAGATAAGAAAGGTCGACTTCTAAAATTATATAGAATTCTTTTTGAATAGGTGAAAAAATGATTACTTTTAAAAAGTTTAAAAACTCTGACATTGATATATTATATATTTGGCTAAACAAAGACCATGTAAAACGTTTTTGGTATCCAGATTGTGAGTATTCATTTGAAGAAATACATGCTAAATATTCTAAGAAATTAATGAATGACGATACCAATATGTTTATCATCGTTATAGATGATATTGAGGTAGGATTTATTCAATCTTATATTGTTGATGACCCAAAATTATTTAATTCAACTGAAGAGATGGTAGGAATAGATCTTTTCATTGGAGATATAAATTACATTAAAAAAGGTAATGGGCCTTTAGTTATTAGGGAATTCATAGACTCTGTAATATCAAAAAACATAAAATTTGTTGGGATTGATCCAGAAGTTTCTAACGTATTTGCTATAAAATGTTATAAAAAAGTAGGGTTTAAACATATAAAAACTGAATTTTCCAACACAGAAAAGAAGATGACGTATTACATGGTTTATGAGAGAAAGATATAAAATTTGTATTTTAAAAAGTTTATGCTATAATAAATTGGATTTTAAGGGTGTGAATAAATAATGAAAAAACTAAAGAAATTATTTTTTGGAACAACAACTCGAGGATTTGTATCATCATACTTTTTATTCTTGATGCTTGGTGCTGCTTTATTGAAATTACCTATTGCAATTCAAGATGGTCAAACTTTACCATGGATTGATGCAATATTTGTAAGTGTATCTGGAATGAGTACAACAGGTCTATCAACAATTGTGGTAAAAGATGTTTTTACAACATTCGGGCAAACTGTTCTAGCATTCATTATTCAATTTGGTGGAATCGGACTTATCATGTTTATTTCAATTTTCTGGTTATTATCTGGAAAGAAAATTAGTTTTAGAGAAAGAAATATGATTATGGCTGATCAAAATCAGTTTAGTAGAGCAGGAATAGTGAAATATGTTCGTAATGTATTAGTAATGATTCTTTCAATTGAAATAATTGGTTTTATACTTATGTCTTCATATTTATATTTTGCAAATTATTTTGATTTTAAAGATTCTTTATTCCAAGCATTTTTCTTAACTATATCAATGTTTACTAACGCCGGATTTGATATAAGTCCTGGTGGAGATAGCCTATTTATGTATAGTAGTGATTATTATATGCAGACTCTTGCTATGTCTTTAATGATTTTAGGAGCTATTGGGTTCTGGCCATTAGCAGAGTTTAAAATGTATATTGAAGCAAAATTTAAAAAGCAAAAATTCGAATTCTCACTGTTTACTAAAATATTAGTGTCTATGCATTTGGGATTATGGATACTTGGTGCAATAATAGTGTTTATAGTTGAACAAAATGGATATTTCGCTGATGTAGGATTACTTGAAAGTATCTACTACTCACTATTCATGTCATTAACGACACGTAATGCTGGGTTTGCAACATTAAATATGAATGATATGAGTGAGACAGTACAGGCTTTATTTGGAGTATTAATGTTCTTAGGATCAAGTCCAAATAGTGCTGGTGGTGGAATTAGAACAACAACATTCTTGCTTACAATCTTAGGAATTTATTCATTCTCAAGAGGTAAAGACCAAGTAGTTATAAAGAAAAAATCTATTAAATCTGAAACAGTATATAAATCAATGTTTGTAGTTATCGGGGCATTAGGACTTATTGTGGTTGCATTATTAGTAATGAGTATATCAGAACAATCATTACTTCCAGAATACGGACTTAAGGCACTGTTATTTGAGATAAGTAGTGCATTTGGTACAACTGGATTAAGTTTGGGTATCACCCCATATCTTTCGACTGTTGGTAAATTAGTACTTATTGTTACAATGTTTGTTGGTAGAATTGGTATCTTAGCATTGTTATTAATGTTTAAAGGATCAAAAGTTCAATCAAATGTACAATACCCTGAAATCGATATGATTGTTGGATAAAAAAATAAAAGGAGCAAATTTGCTCCTTTTTTATTTACTTTGTAGAATCTCTTACAACTAATGAAACTGGAATAACCGTATGAATTTCATCAAGTTCTTTTTTACTAACAAGTTTTAATAGCTTATCAACTGCTGTTTTTCCAATGATTTTTAATTCTTGTGAAATTGTAGTAAGTGTAGGCAACAATACTCCGGATAGTTCAATGTTATCAAAACCAATAACTTGAACGTCAGTTGGAATTTTATAACCCAGTCTAGTTAGTACACTCATCGTGTACATAGCAATAATATCACTACTACAGAAAATTCCATCTACATCTGGATTTTTCTTGATAAACATTTCAATATCTTCAATATCAGGTTTTCTAAAGTCTAAATCAAAACTATATACATCAATATTTGCATCGTCCATTACCTGATAGAACCCTCTAGAACGATCAATAACGGTAATTAAATCACTTGGTCCTCTAAAATGAATAATCTTCTTAGCTCCACATTCAATTAGCTTTCTAGCTGCTAATTCACCACCTTGAACATTATCACTTGATATTGATGGAATTTTCTCATCTATAATATGATCTATAGTAATTACTGGAATTTTTAGGTTTAAATAAGGAATGACGCTATTTGTGTTTGCAACTAAAATTAAGCCATCTATATTATACTGATTTAGGACGTTTATATATTTCTTTTCTAATTCAACATCATCTTTCGAATTGAAAATCATTAATTTATATCCAGCACTAGTAATAGCATCTTCTAATGATTCAATTAATTCTGCGAAAAAGTAAGTTGAAATATGAGGGACAATAAGCCCAACGATATTCGATTTTTTCTTAAATAAAGATCTAGCTAATTCATTTGGTACATACCCTAGTTCATCAATAGCAGTAGTAACTATTTTTCTTGTCTCATGATTCACATATCCAGTATTGTTTATTACTCTAGATACAGTAGCAACACTTACGTTTGCTTTTTTAGCTACATCTTTGATTGTCGGCATAATATCACATCCTATTTACTAAATTATAATATATCAAAATTGTTTTGTAAATGAAATCTAAATGATATAATTATTTTGATTGGAGTGATAATATGAGCATTACAACTAATAAAGATTTGAGAAACCTATTTATTTATCAAGTATATGTAAGAAACCATTCTGAATCTGGTGATTTTAAAGGCTTAATAAAAGATTTAGATAGAATTAAAAATATGGGAGTTGATATTGTTTATTTACTTCCAATTCATGAAATTGGACAATTAAAAAAGAAGGGTTCTTTAGGTTGCCCATATTCGATAAAAGATTATCGAAGTATTAACCATGTATATGGTACTTTAAATGATTTTAAAGATTTGGTAAGCGAAGTTCATAGAAGAGATATGAGATTAATGATTGATGTTGTTTATAATCATACATCACATGATTCTGTTTTAATAAATGAACATCCTGAATATTTCTATAAAAATGATGAAGGAGAATTTGCTAATCGCGTTGGTGATTGGTGGGATATTACTGATTTGGATTATAATAATTCCCAAGACTTGTGGGAAGAACTTATAGATACACTATTATATTGGACTAGTCTTGGCGTTGATGATTATCGATTTGATGTTGCTAGTTTATTGCCTTTAGAATTTTTAGAAGAAGCTCACGAAAGAATTCTAGATGTTAATCCCTCTACTATATTTTTAAGTGAGAGCGTACATGGTGGATTTGTTCATTTTTTGAGAAACCAAGGATATAAAGCATTGTCTGAAAATGAAATTTATCAAGTATTTGATATGGCTTATGATTATGATACACATCCTTACTTTGAAGCTTATTTAAAGGGAGAACTACCATTTAAACGTTATGCAGAAGAATTGAAAAGACAAGAAGAGATTTATCCAGATAATTACGTTAAAATGAGAAATCTAGAAAATCATGATTATGGTAGGTTTAGTCCTATGGTAAATAATGATATTGATAAAATAAATAACTGGACTGCATTATCTTTCTTTTCTAAGGGAGCAACAATGGTCTATGCAGGGCAAGAGAGGTTAGATAAAAACAGACCAGACTTATTTGAGATAGATAAAGTAAATTGGAATGGACCTAATATTACTCCTTTAATTACTAAACTAGCTGAAATAACGAAGGATAAATCTTTCAGTTATGGTTTTTATAATATAAGAACTTTAGATATTGATGTTTTTGTTGGTGAATACTACTATCTTGGCAAACAAATAGTGGGTATTTTCAATGTAGGGTTAGAAACTGGTGAACTCAATTTAGAAATTAAAGATGGACATTATGTGAATCTAATTGACAATAGTGATATAATAGTTAAAAATGGGAAATTTGAGCTGTCGCATAAACCAATTATTTTCTTCATATTTCCTTAACAATTACATTGTATATTTTATTATGACTGGAGGAATAAAATGAAAAAAATATTATTAGGACTAATTGTAACACTTGTAGTAACTTTAGCAGGATGTAACACAGTTGAAAAAGAAAAAGAAATTGTAGATATAGCATCTGATTATAGTGATGTAGAACATATAGATAGTTTTGATGGGGTACTTACACAAGCAGAGTCTAACTATGTAGTTTACTATTACAGTGCAAACTGTGGATATTGTAATTTAATTAAAGACTATGTATTAGAATATGCTTCAGACAATAATGTTGATATTAAAGTATATTTCTTAGATGCAGATAATGTAACTGGGACTAATACATTTAATCTTACTGGGACTCCAACAATTATGATTGTTGAAAATGGAGTAGTTGTGCAACAAGAAAGTGGTTATATTACAGTTAAGAATCTACTTAACACACTTGAAGGTGGTGGAGTTTTACCAGAGTATACAGATTTTGATCACGTTCCAACATATGCAAGTGCAGTAACTCAAACAGAAGATTATTATATAGTATATTTCTATAGAACAACTTGTGGTTATTGTAACCAAATAAAAGATTTTATGTTAAATTTTGCTGCAAATAACACAGCAGGAGTAAAAATGTATTTCTTAGATACTGAAAATACAACAGGAATTAACACATATGATGTTACTGGTACTCCAACTATTCTTATTATTGAAAATGGGGTAGTAACTGATAAAGCAGTTGGTGCTGTTGCTGTTCCAGAATTTCTAAGAGCTTTAGAGTAACGAACATATAAAACCACGAAAGTGGTTTTTTTATGATATAATTAGGATGGTGATAATATGAATAAAACAGTAACAGTAATTGGCGCTGGATTAGCTGGAAGTGAAGCCAGTTATCAGCTAGCTAAAAGAGGCTTTAAAGTAAAATTATACGAAATGAGACCAAAGAAACAAACACCTGCTCACAAGACAGGTCTTTTTGCTGAATTGGTATGTTCGAATAGTTTGAGAGCTGCAGGAATTGAGAATGCAGTAGGTTTATTAAAACAAGAAATGAGAATGTTAGATTCTTTAATAATTAGATGTGCGGATAGTTCTAGTGTCCCAGCAGGAGGTGCTCTAGCAGTTGATAGAGATATTTTTAGTCAGCTGGTAACTGATGAGATCAAAGCAAATCCTAATATTGAAGTTATTGAAGATGAAATGACTGAAATACCTGATGGACCAGTAATTATTGCAAGTGGACCATTAACAAGTGATGCATTATCAGCTAAAATTAAAGAATTAATTAATGAAGAATATTTATACTTTTTTGATGCTGCAGCTCCTATAGTTGAAGTTGACTCTATTAATATGGATATATGTTATAAGAAAAGTAGATACGATAAAGGTGAAGCAGCTTATCTTAACTGCCCTATGAGTCGTGATGAGTTTAATAAATGGCATGACGAATTAGTAAAAGCAAAAACAGTCCCTATAAAAGATTTTGAATTAAAAGTTTTTGAAGGTTGTATGCCTTTTGAAGAAATGGCAAGAAGAGGAAGACAAACACTATTGTTTGGTCCAATGAAACCTGTGGGATTAACAAAACCTGATGGGGATAAACCTTATGCTGTAGTACAATTAAGACAAGATAATAAAGAAGGAACACTATTTAATATAGTAGGTTTCCAAACTCATTTGACCTTTGGGGAGCAAAAAAGGATTATTAGAATGATCCCAGGATTGGAAAAAGCTAGTATTGTAAGATACGGTGTAATGCATCGTAACACTTTTATTAACAGTCCAAAGCTTTTAACAAGAAATTATAAACTAAGAAACAACGATAATGTTTACTTTGGTGGACAAATCACTGGAGTGGAAGGTTATGTTGAGAGTGCAGCTAGTGGCCTACTAGCAAGTATTTCGCTTTCTAGAAAGCTGTCAGGGTTAAAAGAGGTAATCTTCCCCGAAAATACAATAATCGGCTCACAGTCGAATTATGTATCTAATTCAAGCATATCTAAGTTTCAGCCGATGAACGCAAATTACGGAATACTACAAAAGTTAGATTATAAACATAGTAAAAAGGATCGTAAGAGACTTTATGCTGAAAGATCGATTAAGGTTATGGAAGAGTTATTAGTTGATTTAAAATAAAAGGGTAAAATATGGGAGCGATTAATATGGCTAATGAACAACTAACAGATTTGTTCATGTCGTATCTTGAAAATGAAAAAAGATACAGCATAAATACGCTTATTTCCTACAGGGATGACTTAAAAAGTCTTGTAGATTTTTTAGATAGAGAAGGTTTTGGAGAATTAATAAATGTATCTCCTAGAATTGCTAGATTTTATACTGCAACTTTACATGAGAACTATGGTTCTAAATCAATTGCTAGGAAAATATCAAGTATTAGGAGCTTTTATAACTTTCTGTCAAGAGAGGAAAGACTAAAAACCAATCCTTTTGTTGATGTTGAATTACCTAAGAAGGATAAAAAACTCCCAAAGTTTATTTATCCTGAAGAAATTGAAAAATTATTTCATGTTTTTGACATTAGTAAACCATTAGATAAACGTGATAAATTAATATTAGAGTTTTTATATGGAACAGGTGTCCGAGTAGGAGAGCTTTGTAGTATTAAAATAAGAGACATTGATTTCTATGAAAACGTAGTACTTATACATGGTAAAGGGAATAAAGACAGACTAGTTCCTGTGCACAATGTACTGATGGCTCAAATTAAAGACTACATCATTACCTCTAGAAAAGATTTTTTAAAAAGAAACAAAGAACAAGACTCAAGAAATTTATTACTGAATTTTAAAGGGTACCCCTTATCTACTAGAGGTGTTAGACTTGTTATAAATAGAATTATGACAAGAAGCGGTGAGTCATTAAAAATTAGTCCTCATACATTAAGGCACACATTCGCGACACATTTATTAAATAATGGAGCTGATTTAAGGAGTGTTCAAGAATTGCTTGGGCATGCTCATTTATCTAGCACACAAATTTACACAAAGGTATCGAGAGAAAAACTTAGAGATTCTTATATGCTAGCTCATCCTAGAAGTGTAAGAAGTAAAAGTAAATAATAAATGAAATAAGAGAGAAGGATTATTTTATCTTTTTCTCTTTTATTTTGCGAAAATTCTAGTTTAATACTGTATAAACCTATGAGAAGCAATAAAAATACTCGATAATTACCCTTTTTATCCAAAAAGTGTTTACATATGAAAACAGGGTTCATATGGTACAATACACTTAAAGAAGGTGATAACTTGAACAATGACAAAAGTATTATAAAAGAAATTCTTGAAGGTAAAAAAGATCATTACTCAGTTCTTATGAACAAATACCATAATGAGTTGTTTAAGTATATCTATAATCTTACAAACAACTATCAAACAACTGAGGATTTATTACAAGAGGTATTCATTAAGATATATAAGAATTTAACTAAGTATAACGAGGAAAAAGCATCGTTTAGAACTTGGATATATCGAATATCTTCAAATCACACACTAAACTATCTTAAGTCAAAACAACGACGAAACGACTATAATACTGATTTATATGAAGAAGGTAGTGCATCATCAAATGAAGATATCTATGAAGATGCGATAAAGAATGAACAAATGAATCAAATTTTAAAAGCAATTAACAAGGTTTTGAAACCAAAACACAAACAGATAATGCATTTACATTTCTTTAGTGACTTGACTGTTAACGAGATTTCAGAATCACTAGATATACCGATAAAGACAATTTACAAAGCAGTTAAATCAAGTATTGAAAAAATTAAAATGGAGGTGAGCATAGATGAATAAATATAATAGATCATTTGATCAACAAAAAATAAATGAAAGTAAAAATAGATCTATTGATTTTGTAATGAATGAAATCAATAGACCAAAAAGAAGTTTTAAATTCCGCACGAAATATGTAATATCTATGTCTCTAACTGTCTTTTTGATTGCATTCGTATTTGTCTTAAATACAGGTAATGGAACTACTACTAACCCAGGTGTTACATTGAACGCAGCTTCAATAAATCAAATTAGTGAAGCTACATACATTGCAGGTAACTTATTAGCAAGCGAAGTAGTCTTGAATCAAAGTTTGTTAAGACAGTTAGCAGATGGTGATGCTACTGAGTTTGAAGGAGACATTGATGAATTTAATATGTATTTTGATATATTAAAGATATTTTTAGATGAAGATCCTATCAATGTACCAGTTGTTACAGAATATATTGGCGATCAATTTCAAAGCACAATTACATACACAGTTGGATCAGAACTTTATACATTCAATGTTAATATTGAGGGCATAAATATTACCGGTGAATTAATAGTAGGAAGTATTGTATATCAAGTTTCGGGAACAATAATTGAATCAGACGATGAATCTGAAGTTGAGTTAATAGCTAGAAGTGGAGATAACTTTATTAAGATATCTTATGAAAAAGAATTCTCTGACGAACTATCAACACAATATAAAATAGAATCACAAGTAAATGGTATAAATAAGGAAAAAGAAATTAAGGTAACAAAAAGTGATGATGAATCAAAAGTAGAGATACATGATAATAATAATGAATATTCTCTTGAAAAAGAATTAGAAGACACAGGTTTTGTATATAAACTTAAGTATAAAATAGGTGAAAAAGAAGGCGAAGCTGAAATTATTGAAGTGATCATTAACGGACAAAAACAATATACTTATTCAATTGATGAGGACGGAGTACAAAAAGAAATAAATAAAAACGAACCACATAAATTTGGTCATAACGATGAAGATGATGAAGATAATGAAGATGAGTCAAGTGACGATGAAGGCAAATCTGGGAATAATTTTGGCGGATAAATAACTATTTTTAGCAAAATGGAGAATAAAATAAAAATAAATTGTATTAATATATGAGGAGATGATTTTAAATGAAAAAGATTTTAACATTAGCAGTAGTATTATTGGGTGTACTTGCACTTGCAGGGTGCTCAAGCGCAACAGATGCAACAATTGAATTAACAGGACTAACTGAAAATGAATCAATAGCAACAATGTCTTACTTATCAAGTGGATTTCTTAACTTTACAGAACCAACAGTAGATCCTGTTGCTAGCGGAAGTATTTTCCTAGCAGATGACGAAGATTTAGTTATTGAAGAAGAATTAGAAGAAGTAAATCAATACATGGAACAACTGAAAGTATTCATGCAGGAAGGTACAGATAACTTTGGTAGAGTTACTGAAACCGAATCGGATTTACCTGAGTATGAATTTAAACTTGAATTTGTTGTTCAAGGTGAAGTTTATGTAATCTATTACAACGTAGATGCAGAAACTGGAGATTATACAGGAATTATCATTATCAATGAAGTAACTTATGAATTAGAAGCTGCAATCGTTGAAGAAGAATTAGAAGCTGATCTTGATGAAGATGAACTAGATACTGATGATTTAGATGCTGATCTTGATGAAGATGAAGACGCAGAATTAAAGCAAAAATTTAGACTTACAGCTAGAAATGGTGAAGACTTCGTAACTATTACTTATAAAAAAGAAATAGAAGAAGGAGAAACAACTCTTAAATTCAGCATGTATGAATATAAAAATGCTGTTGAACGTGAAATGGAAATGAAAATCTCTCATGAAGACAATGAAATGAAAATTAAAATTGAGCAAGATGGAAATGAGTTCACATTCAAAAGAAATGTTGAAGATGGAGAAACAGTTTACAAACTTAAATACAAAGTAAGAGAAACTGAAGGAGAAGTAAAAATTATTGAAACTGAAGATGAGTTCGGAGAATTCCATTATCAATATCAAGTTAAAGAACAAAATAAAAACAGAAACTTCGATATGGATGAACCAGGACATCATGATGATGACGATGATGAAGACTCACAAAATCAAAACGAAAATGAACATCAAAATGGATTAGATGAAGAAAATACTGAAGAAGAAACAGACGAAGTATTATAAGAGAGTGATTTCACTCTCTTTTTTTTACACTATATGTAACATTATTAGATTAATGATATATTTCAAGCAACTCTTATGATACAATATACACGCTATCACACATCATTTAAGAGGGTGAAAAAATGGTTTATAACGATTCGAAAACAAAAGAAAAAAACAGAAATAGAATAGTAGAGGTTACAAAAAAAACATTTATCATAAATGGTATCATAGAGACATCTATTATGGATATTGTAACGTTAGCAGGGATGGAAAGAAAAACATTCTATAACTATTTTAAAGACAAGAAAGAGATTGCATCATACATCTATTTTCAGACCTTAGAAAAGCTTTTTCCTAGTCAATTTTATGAATGGGAATGTCTGGAATGTTTTAACTACTATGAAAAGATTGAAAAGTATCTACTTTCTATCGCTAAGAGATATCAAAACAACACATTTGATATGCTTTATATAAAACTTTTTGATAATTATTATAATAAAACAGAGGAACAAGACTACTTAAAATCTAAAAGATTCGAAATAAATAATTCTTTCCCATCACAGTATTTAATTGAATGTATACAAGATGGATCTTGTAATAATCAAATTGCTAATCCAATAGATTTGTTTGTTACTATAGTTGAAAGTATAAATACATATGCCTCAAATCTTATTTTTAATGCATACCAGACTAAAACTTTAGACAAGGGGATATCTTTTGAGAGGATTTACCAATTGATAGATATTCATTTAAGAAACATAAAAAGCGAGGTGTTTTCAAATGAGAATATTTAAAAGAGTTTTAAAATTATTACTAGTATTACTTATTGTATTAGCATTATTTCCAAGACCAAAATATCAAGAAGAAAATATTTGGCTCAAAAAGAATAACGACAATAAAACACTAGTTATGGCACATGCTGGCGGAAAAGGCGTTTACCCAGGGAATACACTAAAAGCATTTGAATATAGCTATAATATAGGTGTTGATGTATTAGAAATTGATGTGCAGATGACTTTAGACAATGTACTTGTTTTAAGACATGGTGAGAACGACACTGGGAATATTAGATCTATGAGTAATTGTGATACAGTTATATGGAAAGAAACTTATACTTATTTATATGATAATTGTAATTTTGGTTACAATTATCAAGAAGAAAATGGAGAGTATCTCTATAAGGACTTATCACATGAAGAGTGGGTAGCTGAGAAAGTATACTTAACAACTTTGGAAGAACTGTTCATCAATTATGGGGATACAATACTTTATATTATTGAAATAAAAGCAGATGCTGATGCACCACGTAATGAAACAGCTGATGCACTATATGACTTAGTGCTTGAGTATGATTTGTTTGATAGTGTTTTAGCAGCAACTGCATTTGATGACATTAGTAAATACATAGCAAGTGAATATCCAATAATGAACTTATCTGCTTCTCACGAGGAGGCTGAAAAAGCTATAATCATGTCTTACTCATTTACTTCAGTCTTTTATAAACCAGGTGAGTATTCAGCACTTCAAATACCAACTTCATTTAGTGTTCCAGTAATAAAAGAGTTGAATTTATCTTCTAAATTATTAGTTTGGAACCTTCATAGACATAATATGGCAGTGCATTATTGGACAATTAATGATGAAGATGAAATGAGAAGGTTAATTGAATTAGGAGCAGATGGTATTATAACTGATTACCCAGAATTGCTCATTAGTATTCTAAATGAATAATTGAATAAAAAAAAGTGCTCAAATGGGCACTTTTTATCTTATTAGTATAACTATTTTAAACTTTTAAAGTTATATTATCCTCTGCTATTATAACATTTTCAGATTCGTATTTACTTAACTCACTTTTTTGTCTATTATACCTATGATGTCCCAAAACTAGTGTTTTAGAGTTTGACTGGCCTTTGATACTAATCGCAGATTCAATGCTAGAATGACCAAAATCTTTCTGACTTGAATTTAGGATTTCTTCTTCTAAATAGTATGAATCAATATAAATGATATCAGAGTTACTACAAAACTCAATCAACTCTGGATCATGTTTTGAATTATTTGGTAAATCAGTAAGTACTGAAATTTTTTCTCCGTTACACTGTATAGAAAAGACCATAGACTTACCTGGATGATCAACTACATAACTAGATATTATAAAACCATTAATATTTAATGTTCCATTTTCAAGCAATATCTGGTTATTTATATTTGCCTTAATGTCCTCAATAGTAAAAGGAAGAAAAGGGTCATTTAGTAGTGATGGTAACAGTTTTGAAGCTTCAAAGTCATTAAATTTTGGACCGTAAAGAAAAAACGAATTAAACTTATCGAATAATTTGTTTACAAAGGGTAAACCAATTACATGATCCAAATGATAATGAGTAAATAGGATGTGATGCTCAGTGGAGTTAGTAGTTTCAAAGTAATTAAGAATTCCTGTACCAGCATCAATTATTATAGTATTACCATTTTCTTCAATCAAAATGCTAGTGGTGTTTTTACCTAAATCAGATAACCCACCAGGTAAAGAGCCCATTACGCCTAAAAATGTAATTTTCATATTATCAACGTCCTTTATAATATTAATTGTACTATATTAGATATTAAAAATCATCTTATATATGCATTATAATTTCTTGCGTGGTATAATAGGTTTACAAGCAACTTAATACTGCTAGGAGGTAAGTTATATGAGTAATAAAGATAGATATTACAAAGATAAAATTAAAAGGCTTAACAGGATTGGTGTCATGATTTCTAAAGAAAAAGACATAGACAAATTACTGAATTTAATATTAGATGAGAGTTTAACACTTACTGATAGTGATGCAGGAAGTATCTATTTTAGAGAAGAAATTGACGGGGAAGACTTGCTTGTTTTTAAATGTAGTATAAACCGCAGTACTGACTTTAACTACACTGGTAAATCAATAAAAGTTGATGATAATTCTGTATCAGGATATGTGACTCTAAATGGAGAAGAAGTTGTATTAAACAATAAAGATGAATCAAGAGTTCATATAGATAAGTTTTTTGATCGAGAAGTTGATTATGAAACTGTCAATATGATTGTTGTACCTATGAAAAATGAAGTTAATAAAGTGGTTGGTGTTTTTCAAATATTAAATAAAAACTTAAATCATGAAAAAATAGTTCCTTACAATGATGAGGATATAGATATTGTCAAAAGTCTGGCTTCACAATGTGCTATATACATTGATAGAATAAGGCTTAATCAGCTATTGGAGCGAAATGTGAATTTAACAAGAACAACTTTGATAAAGTTTTATAATTCGATGAAACAGGCAATGGATGTTATTGGTGACGATATATTAAAAGAACAAAAAGAGTTTAAAGAGTTAGCAACAACAGATGAGCTTACAGGATTATTAACTAGAAATGAAGGACTATCATTTTTAGAAAAGCAAGTTGAGTTCGCTTCTCTAAATGGAATCAAACTTGTTATAGCTTTTGTTGACATAAACAATCTTAAGTTTGTTAATGATACATACGGCCATGGAGAAGGAGACAAACTAATAAAACATGTTGTCGATATAATCCAAGGAGTTGCTAGAACAGGTGATTTTATATTTAGATATGGTGGAGATGAATTTATTCTATGTATTTACAATGCAGATTTAAATGCTGCATCAAAGATGAAAATTAGAATTGATAATGCGTTTAACTCCTTTAATAAAAGCTTTAGTCGAGATTATGACGTATCAGCAAGCTTTGGTTTTGCAGAATACAACTATTCAGAAAATATCTCAATAGAAGAATTAATCAAAACCGCTGATCAAAGGATGTATGTAGCGAAAGAAGAACATAAAAAGAATCGCAAATAAAAAAGGAGAACGATTGTTCTCCTTTTTTATTAATAACTCAAATTACCAAACAAAACACCATCTAGAAAAATGAGGCACCTTAAATACAAAATTAGGTACGTCTACATAAATGTATTCGTCTGCTGATACATCAAAGATATATCCTTCAAAGGCATGCACATGAATTGTAACATCTTTGAAAAACTCTTCAACATCAGGAGAAAATTCAATGTATATTTCCCCATCTTCAGCGTATAACTCAACTTCAAAAGTTATAGGATACATTTCTTCTGGTATGAAGTTTTTCTTAAAGTCTACTCTTACAAATCCAACATCAAACTTGGTAGTTTTGTTGTAAATTGTAATAGTTTCTGTGAATAGAGCTTGTTCATCAATTTCATTACTTTTAGCATCGATAGTATTAATGCTTGTGAAACTAAATAACATAACGGCAACAATTATAAACAACATAATTTTTTGGACATATTTTGTCATTTTCATACTATCAACTCCTTCTAAAATATAATAAAAAAAACCTAATTAGCCAAAATATAGGTTTTGCATCTATTATTTCGGCAACCTGGCGATCATAGGTAAGATACCCTTAGACCCATAGCTTTGCGTCCTACTCTTTCAAGCAGTTTGCTATTATCGATGTTTGTGATGAAATTGATTTTGCGTATTCTATTCTTATGTAATATAATTATAGCATATGCAATTTGCTTATTCAAATCTTTTTTATGGAGGTATACTATGAGATGTTTTAATTGTGATTATCAACGGATAACAAAAGATATGGAAAACTGCCCTGTGTGCGGGGTTGGACTGAGTAGAACATGCAAAAAATGTAATAGTTTTAATCCTTCATCAGCAAAGTTTTGTTTTGAGTGCGGTAATGAATTAGATAATGTAAAACAAGATAAATTGGAAAAACAACAAAAAGTAGGGGTTATATTTGCTGATATTTCAGGATTTACATCTCTTGCAGAAAATTATAGTCCTGAAGAGACTAAAGGAATCATTAACGAGTGCTTTAATATAATTACAGAACCTGTGTATCGTTTAGATGGTTATATAGATAAATACATTGGAGATTGTGTAATGGCTGTGTTCGGTTTAGAAAACGAGCACGATGTACCATTAAAAACAGTTGAATGTGCATTGACAATGAGAGATAAGTTAAATAAATATATTAAGGTGCGTTTTGCGAAGCAAAACATATCACTTAATTTATCAATTGGGGCTACATACGGAGACGTTATATTAGGAAGTGTTGGAACAAAACATGATTCTGATTATACAGTAATTGGCGATATAGTTAATGTTGCAAGTAGATTACAAGAACAAGCTCATGCTGGAGAAATTCTTGTTAATGACCAATTACATCATGAAACAAATAAATCCATAAAATATGGTGAGCTACAACACATTAAACTTAAAAATAAAAAAGAGCTTGTAAGCACATATCTTGCAAAAGCAATTTTAGACTTACATGCAGACTTAATCTACATTAGTAAAGACGAGACAGAGATTAAATCATTTATAGAAAGCAACAAAAACAATCAAATATTACAGATAATTGGTGAAGCTGGTATTGGTAAAACTACAATTATTAATAAAATATCAAAAGACTACAATTCAATTGTTGTCTCTTTATCAAAAGCCGAAACTTTAATTCCATATATTGGATTAAGTAAAATTATCCATTATCTTATTAATACAAACCACAATGATGATAACATGATAATAAACAGAAAATTAGAATTATTTATTAGATTTATCAATAGTGAGAACAATGAAGAAATAATTTTAAGAAACATTGATTTTTTATCACTAATATTGAAGACTGATAGAAGAAAAGAGTTCGAAGACATTGTAAAATCAATGGATTATTCAGATCTAGTTAATGAAATTAAAGAGCAATTTGACTTTTTCTTACACATGGCTAATAAAGATAATAATACAATACTATTTATTGATGATTCAGAGAATATTGATTCTAAGTCATTAAATGTTCTGACGAGTTTAAAAGAGTATGGTGGAAAAATCATTCTATTATCAAAAAATGCATTGTTGGACAATGAGAAATCTTTGCTCTTGAAGCTTAGTAACTTTACCGTGCCTCAATCTAAAGAATATATAGAAAAGTTCTTTAAAACGAAAATTTCCATTGATGCATATCAAAATTTATATAAGCTATCAACCGGAAACCCACTTTATCTTTCTGAACTGTGTAGATACATTGATAATGGTAATAAAAAGTATAAAAACAATGAATTATTTATATCATCAGAATTATTGAGTGATCTTCCGAGTTCTCTAGCTGGTATACATAGTAATATTTTCAACTCATTGACATCTAATTTAAAGGAATATCTGAGAGTTGCATCTACCTTCTTTAATGAATTTGATTCAAAGACAATTCAACAAGTTTTAAAACAAGAATACAATGAGGAAATTGAGTTGTCATTAGTTTCATTAAACATTATCGAAGTTTACTCATATACTAGATTAAAAGGAAGAACTTATAAAAAGTATATATTTCAGCAACAGGATTTCAAATCGACAATCTACAACTCTTTAGTTAATAAAGAAAAACTTGAATATCATAGATTAATCGCTGGTATATACGAAATTGACAAAACAGAAATTGAAAACATAATATATCATTATGAAAAAGCAGGAGATATTAAAAAGGAAAAAGAGTATGTTTATGATTTAGCTAGAATGTATAATGCAGAATTTGATCTTGATCAGGCAATATTATATTATTTAAAATATTTGGATCTAGAACAAAAACTTCAACGTTATTCTATTGAGTCTAGAGTAGTAGAATCTTTAATTGAGGTAGCTAAAATAAAACTATATCAATCAGATTTTTCTGAAGTTATTAAACATATAAATGATGGATTAGAAATCTATCAATCAGATGATGAATTACATAGATTACAGCTTTTATTAATTGAATATTACAAAGCTACTGCAAACATCAAAGAGATTTTACCAATTTTGGATGAACTTGAAAAAACATTGCAAAAAACTAGTAGAAATTACGGTAAATTACTTCAGTTACAATGTACAATTTATAATATGATAGGGAAACCAGGTGTAATTGAAATATCAGATAAGTCTAAAGATATTTTGCTTAAGGCAAAAGACTTTGATAGTTTAGCTGAGACTTTAACTCAAGCAGGGATTAGATACTACATACAAGGAGATATAAGCAATGGAATTGCTTACCTTGAATCCGCATTAGATTACGCCAAAAACAGTAGAAACAAAGCATTGCCAACAAAAATAATGACTAATCTAGGAATTCTTTATAATAGCCATGGAGAAAGAGAAAAATCACATACCTATTTTAAAAAAGCTATGAAACTATCCCTTGAAATTTCCAACTATAGAACATATATTTCCTCTGCGATTAACCTAGGTGTATCATATCTAATGTCAGGAAAATTTGAAAACTCAAAAGGAGTTTTAGAGGAATCCGTTGTCTTATCAAAAAAATCAAACCTACTTTACCAACATTGTATTTCTCTAACCAATTTAGCAGACGTTTACTTTGAGCTAGGTGACTTTGATAACTCTATGAAATTATATCAAGAATCAAAAGATTTATCAGTTCAGATGGATCTTCCAATTGAATTGTCGATTAATGAACTAGGTATTATAAAAAACACTATGAAATCATCTAAATTAGATGATTTAGAAATAGTTTTTTCAAAACTAATAAAAGAGTTCACAGAAAGTGAAGAATTTTCGTATGTATCAAATACATATTATGAGATGAGTCAATATTACCTATTAAAAGATGAATTAAATAAGGCATTAGACTTCATTGAAAAAGCAATAGAATTTGCAGAAAAATGTAAAAGCGAAGCTGACTTAATAAAAGCAAAAAGAAAAAAAGTAGAATTGTTATATATTAAAGGTGAAATCGATAAAACATTCATATTATTTGACGAAGTTATGGACTTATCCGAGAAATCAAACAACTATTATGAGTTATCAAAATTATACTTTTCTAGATATCTATACTTAGATAAAGAATTACATAATACTTCTTTTCTAACAAAAGCTGAAGAGATATCATCTTATTTTGATGCGTGTTACTTAACAAATTTGATTAATAATGAAATAAATATAATTAGTAATTAAAATACCACTATTTGACTGGATTTAGTGATATTAATTTGAGATGAGGCGTTACTTTGAAAATTACAATAATTTGTGTTGGAAAGATAAAAGAAAAATATTTAGTTGACGGAATCAAAGAATATTCAAAAAGAATATCAAAATATTCCAAATTAGAAATTATAGAGTTAAAAGATGAGCATGCTCCTGAAAATTTATCATTTAAAGATATAGAAATCATAAAGGATAAAGAAGGAGATAAAATTTTACCTAAAATCAGAGATTCATTTGTTATAGCTCTAGCTATTAATGGACTTATGTTTACAAGCGAGGATTTGGCTTCTAAAATTGAGAGTATAAAAACATATAATGCCTCACACATTACATTTGTTATTGGTGGTTCTTTGGGATTATCTAATAATATATTGAATATAGTAGATTTAAAAATGTCATTTAGCAAGATGACATTTCCTCATCAGCTAATGAGATTAATTCTACTTGAACAAATATATCGTTCGTTTAGAATAAACAACAACGAGCCGTATCATAAATAGTTGCAACTAATGATATACAGAACCTATCAAAGCCATATTGAGATTGTGCAACAACAAAGATTTCGACATACTTTTTCCACCGAGTCAATTGGAGTTACTAGTTTTACACAACTATTCTCACACATGAAAACATGTCTTTCTGAATTTTTTTGATGGAATGATTAAACAACAAAGTCTTAAAAAGTCTAGAGTAATTTCTAGACTTTTTTGTTGGAGAACTAAGCAACACAATTGGAAGCAATTAGTTCGTGCAATATTTATTTAATTTAAAATATCATAGTAAATAAGTATTTTCTTTATAGTTTTAATAATATTATAAGGCAAACTATTCTATATAACCTTTTAAGAATAAATGATTACCATTATAAGTACCAATTATATATTTGCTATATTCGGTATATACAATATCACTAATGAAAAATCCTTCTAGATCTACTTTTTCTTCTCCTAAATATTTAATATAAGTGTCAGTGCAATTTGAATTATCACACTCATAGCTATCCTCATAATAAAACATAATGTTTTCATCATCAAACATGAAAACTCTACCAAAATCTCGTTCATCAATGACTGTCTCGAGTTTAACAAGTTCACCATCTCTTAATTCACTTAAAAATAATGATTCAGAAGTATCCTCAAAAGATTGTTCAAACAAAATTGTAATTATATCGCCTACATAGATATCATAAACATTGGAGATATGTCCATTGGAATATAGATATGTTGTCTCATCATCAAGATCCATATCATAAATTGTTAAAAAGAAGTTGGGTCCAAAAGGAAAATCTCCTTCTGATTGACTTGAAGTTATAGAAGATTCTTTTTCTACCAAACCAGACAAATAAATTTTATTGTCAATAGTTTTAACAATACTAGGCATATAAGGAGTCTCAGTATCTTGAACTAAAATAACAGTTTGATCAAATTCACCTGAAGATTCATTAAATTGATATAGATTTATTGAAACATTATCAGTTTCTATATAATAAAGGTCCCCATTTTCATTAAGTTTGTACTCAATATAATCATCACTGATATCTATCACTAATGATTCAGTGACATTGCCTAACTGATCAAAGACATTCTTTAAGATAATATCATTGCCTTCGTCATTAACAAAATAATACATTGTTATTACATCATCAACAAATAACAAACCACCTTCACCATATACAGAATTTTCTAACAATAAATATTTAGTTTCATTATTTGTGTAACTAACTAAATACCTAGTAGGTTTAGGTTCTTCTAGAAATGGTAAATAGATATCTTGTTGAATGATTAAATTGTAATATAACACCTCTTCAGTTTCATGCAAACCACCAATCTGCAAAGTATTATATGATAATACAGTTTCAACATTATCAATAATATCAATATATAGAGTACGGATTTCACTTAAATTTCCATCATTGTCTTCTGCTTGATATTTAATGAAATAACTACCTGGAACACCATAATTAACGGTATTCTCGATTTCATCTACAACACAGGAAGATTCTTCATCAAAACATAAAGCGTAATTAGGAATAACGACATCATTCAGACCTAAAATAACATATCTATTTGAGATAAAATAAAGAAGTGGACCCCCTTCTATTTTATCTTCTATAGTAACTGAAATTAATTGATCTATTGGTTTGTTTTCTACTTTATAATTAATCACTAGATCAATGATTCCACTCTCAAATACATTTACCATCTCAAAATAAACAGGATAGTCTTTTTGTTCAAACTCGCTACCAATTACTTCTGTAGAAAACCAAATTGGTTGATCACCACCATAAGGTATTGAAATTTCACTTATTCCTAAAAAAGAATTAGATTTAGGGTTACATCCAACCAAAATAAATCCAATTACTACAACAATCAAAAGCATATAAATTCTCTTCATAATACCCCTCCATTAGAAAACAATTAAAAGCATAACTTTAGAATCGTAATTAATCCTTTAGCTATCTTAATTATAACGAATATCACACATAAATCAAATAAATAATTGACCACATAAGATTTTGGAAAGTTATGTAAAGCAAAAAGTAGTTTCAATCTACATCATATGCATATGATAACAAATACCTCTGTGGCTTTTTCTTTAGGAGCGTACTTGTGTCAAATCATAGAAAAAAAGTAAGATATAATATAAGTAGTACTAAAGAATTTTGGAAGAACCTATAAATGGGTTCTTCCTTTTTCTATTTGTTTTTTGAAAACAAATTTATACTATCTTCATTTGAACTATTTTTTCTTAAGTTTTTATTGATTAGTACGATATGAGCGTGTTAATCACAATTCAATTGTAAATTGAGTTGCTTTTTCTAGTCTTTCCTTGCTACTTCAAACACAGTAGAGGTATAATAAAAGTACATAAAATGTACAATGAATGCGAAGGGAGACATTATGAGATTAGGAAAAATATTATTTGTTTTGTTATTGGCCTTTTTTTTGATGTCATGTGAGTCAAATAATGAGATTGTTGAAGAAGTTATATTAGAATTAATTGGTGATGAAACGGTCGAGATTGAGGAAGGGACCGAGTATGAGGATTTAGGTGTGTTACTGAATGGGGAAAAAGTAGATTTTATCGGATACTACAGTAATATAAATATAGACAGAGTAGGGACTTACTATGTGAAGTATGAATATAAAAGTGTAGAAATTTTAAGAACTGTAAAGGTGATTGAGGGTGCTAGAACAAACTTATTAGCAATTATCTTAGAGTTTGAGAATTCTACTAATTATTCATACACATTGGATTTAGATGTTCATTTTACTCGAGGTGGAGTAGACTTCCATACATTTATTTATGAAGACTATGATGTCAATGAAGATTATATGTTTGGATTGGAAAAAAGAACATCTTACAATATGATTGAGTACTCACAAAATGCATACATCTATCTAGATATTGCTAATAACATTGAGGAGCATTACATGTTTGATGAATATAGCTTTTGGTATCAGGATCGTATGTATTATTCAAGACAAGCATCGAATGTTACAGATTTTAATCTATCTGGGATTCGTTCTGTAACAAAAGAAGATAAGGATGGCCAAACAGTGTATACCGGATATTTAAATTTTGAAGATTATATGATAGCATATAACTCGAAAATCAATTTAATCCCAGATGAAAACTTTGATTTTGAAACAGATGACTATATCACTATTATAATTACAGTTGAAGATGACCAAATAGTAAGAATAGAATCAGATTTATTATACGTAATGAGAAATACTATTAGTGATAGTAGCAATGCAATACCTAATGAGTATAAGTATGTCTATACATTTAGTAATTATAATCAAGTTGAAGAAATCATTATTCCAGAAGAAGGAGTTCAAGCAAGGAGATTAGTACACCCTGACTTTATGGGTAGTGGAACTGTAGAAGATCCATATATTGTTATGGATATAACACAGTTTCAATTAATTGGTGATAATTTAGATAAACACTTCAAACTTGGTGTAGATATTGATTTATCTGAATATTCTTGGATGCCATTTGGTATGTTTAAAGATATGATAGGGCAGCCCTACAGCTTTTCTGGAACTCTTGATGGAAATGGACATTCAATAAATAATATGTCAACTCACGGGCAACTAAGCATGGAATATTATGGACTATTCTTGTGCATCGATGGTGGAAGTATTAAAAATTTATCATTTAACAATGTAGATATTCATCTTAGTGAAACTAATATTAGTTTTACAGGGGGAGTTCTTGCCGCTGAAATTCTTGCAGGAAGCATAACAGATGTTTCAATCAATGGAACAATGAGAGCTCGTATTGAAATCATAGATGGTTATTCTTTTGTTAAAATAGGTAGTCTTACAGGAGCCTTATCAGATGGAGTTACCTTAGAAGGAAACTCTTATGATGTTGACATAACACTAATAACGAACCTTTTGGACACAAACTATTCTGTACATGAAGTAGCAGGAACAGGAAGTGAGTTTGTAACAATATATGACTCAACTACAACCATAACAATTGAAGAGATTGAATAGAGGGATAGTATGAATACAGAAGAAGTTGGAAGTTATTTAAAGAAACTTCGATTAGAACACAGTTTTACACAAAAAGAGCTTGCTGGTAAGTTATACATTACCCATCAAGCAGTATCAAACTGGGAAAAAGGTAAAGCATTGCCTGATATCGGTATTTTATCTCAATTGGGAGATATATATGGGATATCTATTGATAATCTTTTACTAAAAGTAAAAATAGAAGATAAAGAAAAGCCAATGGTGTTAAGAAGAATTGTAACATTTTTTGGATTAATTATGTCTTTGTATTTTGTATCTGCATTTCTTTACTATGATAGACACATTGTTACAAGTATTATATTCATTGTCTTCATGTTGATCCTATCATTAGTATTTTCATATTTGATGAAACAAAGAAAATGGTGGCTTGAGTATTTGATTATTACTCTATTACTGGTGACTATTTCTTTGATCGTTATTCCTAAAAACTTGAAGTTTTATATGTTAGATGACACAAATTATCTCATTATTCAGGATGAGATTCCAATTGAAAATAACCGTCAGTTTGATGAACTATCACAAACTGTAGATTATTATTATATCCTTGAAACATATACCATGATTTATACACCAGGAGAACCAAATATCGATATTATTAATTTGTCTAAATACGATGATGGAGATTTACGTATATATCAGTCAGGAAATATGAACATATATGATGTGATTGTATACGATGATATTATTTACTTCTCAACTTTTGACGAGGAAATACCAGGAGAATTCAAGTTGTTTATTTTGGATTTCGATACACTCGAAATAGAGTTAGTATATGAATCACAAGAAGTTCTAAGAATGTATAAAGCATTTGAACAGCTATATTTGGTTTCTGATCCACATTTAGAGACAAACACAAAGATATATCAATATGATTTTATAACAAAAACGATGAGTGAAGCAATCGAAGTAGATTATACTATTTATAGTCTAACTGAATATTTCGTTGAATATGAATCTTATATCCTTATGTCAGTATCAAATAATCAAATGGATGACTACAATAACAAAATTGTACTTGCTGATTACAATTTTGATGTACAGCACACTATTTATGAAGCGGATCCAGGAATAGTACATATGTTATTCTCGGACTATGGACAAGTCTTACTTGGTACTGATGAAGGCATAATTGTTTTTGAGGATATGGAGTATTATACACTAGGCGATGATTATTCTAGATGGCCTGAAATAGTAGGTCCAGAATGGATTAGAAATGAACAATACCTATATCAATTAAATTACGAAACAGAGCGATTTGAATTGTATTCAGACGTGCCTTACTATTCAAAAGATCTATATGAAATGGGTGCAAAGTTTCTAGTTTATAATGAATTAGATGGGAACTTCTTCGGGATTGATAACAATGTAATTGAACTCATTCACTTTCAACCTTATGAAATAGACGATGTTTATATTGAAAGTACTACAAGAATCATTTTATATTCTATAGGAATAATCACATATGGATTCTTTTTAATATTGGGACATAAGAGAAAGTAAAAAAGAGTTATACACTTATCTAATAATCTATTACTCTAAATTAGAAGTAAGAAATCTAAGAAAAGATAGGATGGATAATTGTTCAGTTATTACCAATTGATAATATATTCATAATAAGTTGAACTTCAAGTGATACAAGGAGCCGTATCACAAATAGTTGCTAGACATGGTATGAACAGCATAACAAAGCCAAATGAATAGTTGGGTATGTGATACGACTAGACATGAGAATTATATCAATATAAGGTGGGTCATAAGTTCGAGTTGAGTATTCTCCACCATTTGTACCCGTTACCGAGGATTAATGGAGTATTCTTATACTTTATATGGATTCTCGGTTTTTGTAAACTCAAAAAGAGCATAAAAAGTAGTAAATTTTGTTTATGTTGAAAATTGGCATTTCTTGTTGTTTCAGGGGTTTTCTTTTCAACTAGTTTTCTATCTACAATTAAAACGGTAATTTAATTTCAATGATTTTTCATCTTCTTGATTATTGCATCTTTATCCATGATATAATATAACAGTTAAGGTTGTTATTAAAGGATACTTAACTGCTAGTTTATGCCTGTTAATCACAAGTGACTTGCTAAACTGGATGATTATATGTAATCTACTAACGAGGTGATTTGATGGATAAC
>Ga0102812_10000493_pt1 | contig 28414 bp, 30 predicted proteins | sample ColrivemetaGS713_FD_79334 | JGI IMG/M metagenome (GOLD analysis project Ga0102812, IMG submission 79334) | Estuarine microbial communities from the Columbia River estuary - Flood tide ETM metaG S.713 | ecosystem: Environmental > Aquatic > Marine > Intertidal zone > Estuary | place: USA...
ATGATCCCAAATTCAGGAAAGGGGCCGAAGCATTAGCAGATTTTTTTGTTCAGCATAACATTACGATGGTGAATGGTGGTGGCAGCATAGGGATCATGGGCGTGATGGGAGACAGAATGATTGAAAAAGGGGGTTCATGTGTAGGTGTAATTCCTTTAAACCTAAAAGAACGGGAGCTGGAACATAAAGGGATGACAGAGATGATCACGACCCCTGGGATGCATGAGAGAAAGCGCTATATTCTTGATACATGCGATGCATTCATAGCTCTTCCTGGTGGTTATGGTACATTAGATGAGTTGTTTGAATGTATAACATGGAGACAATTGAATCTTCATGACCGGCCTATTGGAATATTGAATGTAGATGGATTTTTTGATCCCATCCTTGAAATGATAAAACAAATGAAGGCTTTCGGATTTGTTAATCAACAGTCTAATGACATATTGCTGGTTGCAGAAAATGTGGAGACTTTGATGGAAAAACTGAATGTGGCTTCACCGGTAATGCAAAATAAATGGTTATCCTAACAACCAGACTTTGCCGCCTTCTGTGCAATTTTTGCAAATATCTATTTGATTCCGATGCGTAGCCAGATTTTGGCGAAACTTACCATATTCGCCAGATTCCCAAATTTCATGAAATGGCTTTTCGGTCATATCTCCCATTACGTATTTGGCATCCTTGTCAAAACAACAAGGTACCACTTTCCCATCCCAGGTTACAACATTCGAATGCCACATCTTCCAGCAGTAATTATTTAGTTCATTTTTAATCTCATACGTTCCATCTGCACTCTTTTTATATCTGGAGTACTTTTCATTTAATGGGATGAGATCACTTCCGTTTTTATAATCGTAGATCTGAGCAGATTTGAATTTGACTTCATCCACACCGATTTTCTTTGCCAGTGCTTTTACGTCTTCTATCTGATGTTCATTAGGTCTGACAACTAAAAACTGAAAGATCAGATGAGGTGTTTTACTTTTGAGTTTCTTTTTCCATTTTACCAAATGTTCAGCTCCGGCAAGTACTTTTTCCATGCTGCCATTTACCCTGTAGTTTTGATATACTTCCTGAGTGGTCCCGTCCAAAGAGATTATGAGGCGGTCCAATCCAGACTCGATGGTAGCCTTAGCCGTTTTGTCATCGATAAAATGAGCATTTGTAGAAGTGATGGTATAGATTTTTTTCTTGGCTGCATAACTGACCATTTCCAGAAATTTTGGATTGAGATAGGGTTCACCCTGGAAATAAAAAATCAGATATATCAGATCCTTGTGTATGGCATCAATTGTTTTTCTGAAGAACTCAGGATCCATTTTACCTGTTGGTCTGCTGAATATTTTTTGGCCACTCGGGCATTCCGGGCAAGCCAGGTTACAGGCAGTTGTGGGTTCAATGGATATCGTAAAAGGATTGCCTTTCACCAATACTTTCTTTGTGATTTTTGAATAATAAAATGAAGAGATCACTCGAACGACATTCCAAATTCTGCGAAGCGTGATTTTGGATAAAAAGTTAAAACTGTCATGAAGTTTGGCTTTCATTATGCAAATTAAATTTCTGCAATTATACAAGATAATTTATGCGAGAACGAAATATTTAAATTTCTTTTCTCAATCGGGCAACGGGAATCTGGAGTTGTTCCCTGTATTTTGCGACGGTTCTTCTGGCAATATTATAGCCCCTATCCATCAATTTTGATTTGAGTTTTTCGTCGGAAAATGGCTTTCTTTTATTCTCACCACTAACTATTTCCTGAAGGATGTTTTTTACTTCCAAAGTAGATACTTCTTCTCCATCCTCCTTCTGAATGGATTCGGAGAAAAATTCTTTAAGTCTTTTGGTTCCGAATTCTGTTTGAACAAATTTGACACTTGCCACCCTGCTCACAGTTGAAATGTCGAGGCCGGTGATGTCAGAAATGTCTTTCAGGATCATAGGTTTCATTTTGCGCTCATCTCCGGTAAGAAAATAGTCATACTGGTACTGCATGATCGCATACATGGATTTGTACAAGGTCTGCTGCCGCTGAACAATCGCATCAATAAACCATTTGGCTGAATCAATTTTCTGCTTTATGAAAAGAACTGCTTTTTTGTCATCTTTCGTGGAGTTTTTATTCTCCTTATAACTTTTCAGCACATTCAGGTAATGATCATTAATGTGCAGATCTGGTGCATTTTTATTATTCAGAATCAATTCCAGCTCTCCACCTCTGTTTAGAATAAAGTAATCCGGAACCACATATTTTACCTGACCCTGTTTTGAACTATTGAATGCACTTGCAGGTCTTGGATTAAGCTTCAATATCTCATCTATGGCATCCTTTAATTCTGACCTTGAGATAAAAAGATTTTTTTCCAGTTTTGTATAATGCTTTTTAGAAAATTCATCAAAATGATTGGTCAGTATTTTCTGGGCGATTAACTTGGATTTTCTATTTGGGTCGTCGGCGTTCTCAAGTCTTTTAATTATCTGGATCAAAAGGCACTCCTGCAGATCTGCTGCAGCCAGGCCGGCCGGATCAAAATCCTGAATAACGGCGATCATGTTGGTAACAGTCCGCTCCTGAACTTCAATATTCTGAGCAAAAAGCAGATCGTCGACAATGTCAGTTCCAGACCTTCTTAAGTAACCATCATTATCCAAACTTCCGATTATCTGGGTCGCAACTATGAACTCCTCTTCCGTCAGATCTAATAATCCCAATTGATCGTTCAGAGAATCACTGAAAGTACTGCCTGAATGCTGTGGCATGAAATCTTCCTGCGCTTCCGTATTGTATTCTGAATTTATCTTATACGATATAGGGTCTTCTTCTATATATTCATTTAAATAATCATCCAGTTCAAAAACTTCTTCATTACTTTCCGGCTCATTGCTGATCTCATCATTCTGGTCATCAAGGTCGAATACTTCACTGTAGTCATCCGATTCTTCCAATGCCGGGTTAGACTCCAGTTCTTCCTCAATACGCTGCTCAATAGATGAAGTGGGTAATTGTATCAACTTCATCAACTGAATCTGCTGAGGAGATAACTTTTGAAGTAGTTTTTGACTTAAATTTTGTTTTAACATAAATATCTTCTTATTGCAGTATTCATTTCATCGTACAAGTAAAGATTATGAAAATAAAACAATATTCATCGTTCTTTAGTTCTCGACAAGACAAATGAAAAGTCATCGTTTTCCATAACTCTTAACAAATATATATATTATTATTTCTTCTAATACAAAAAACACATAAAATGTTGAAGTTAGATATATAATAAAAATTTAATATAAAAACATCTAGATGGGATCAAGTGATGATTATTTGGTTTATTATCTGCCAAGTATTGCGCAATTCCTTACCTTTGAATTCCTGAAATCTTAAGGTAAAATAAAAAAATATGGATATTAACACAAAATTAGTCCGATTGAGAGCTGAAATGAAAGCAGCAAAAATTGATGCTGTTATCATTCCCAGCAGTGATCCGCATCAAAGTGAATATGTTGCCGCGCATTGGAGCAGCAGAGAATGGATCTCCGGATTTACCGGCTCGGCAGGAACGGTCGTCATAACATCGGATTATGCTGGCTTATGGACAGATTCACGTTATTTCATACAAGCTGAAGAAGAATTGAGCAGCAGTGATTTTGTTTTGCACAAAGTGGCTAATTATAATCCTGATTTTATACCATTCCTTTTAAACAGATTAAAGGATGGTTCAATCGTTGCTTGTGATGGAAATATTTTTTCACACAGTGAAATACTTTCCATAGAGAGAACTTTTGCAGACAAAAACATCAAAATGGTCTGTGAACAGGATCTGATCGGTAAAATCTGGTTGGATCGTCCGGCAATTCCGGAAAACAAGGTGATGATCCATCCGGATGAATATGCCGGGAAAACAGTGGCTGAGAAACTCGGGCAGATACGGAATGGAATCGACCAGGCAAATTGCGACCATTATTTGTTAACGGCTTTGGATGATATTGCATGGACCTTTAATCTTCGGGGGAATGATATCGAATGTAATCCGGTCTTCATTGCATACGCGGTCATTTCAATGGATAAAGCCATATTGTTTTTGGAAGCCTCCAAGTTGACAGACAAGGTCAAACAAAAATTGTCCTCGGATAAGATTGAAGTCCTTCCGTATGGGGAGGTTGCAGGTTTTCTAAAAAATATCAATTCTTCAGATCAAATATATCTCACAGCTGCCGGTGTTAATTATACCTTATATAATAGTATAGAATGCAAAATCGTCGATGGTAAGGATTTAGTGGCTGCCTATAAAACGATTAAAAATCCGGTAGAGATCAAACATTACCACAATGCAATGGAGAAGGACGCCGTAGCATTAACAAAATTGTACAGATGGCTCGATACAGAATTGGATCAGAGGGAAGTATCTGAATTTGAAGTATCAGAAAAACTGGCAGGTTTCAGAAGTCAGCAGGAAGATTATTTTGGTGAGAGTTTTCATGCCATAGTTGGTTATGCCGCCAATGGTGCGATCGTTCATTACAGACCTGAAGAAACGGGCAGCGCAATGATCCGGAAAAAAGGGATCTTACTACTCGATTCAGGCGGGCAATATATGGATGGAACAACAGATATTACCAGAACATCCGCGCTGGGTGAACCAAGCGCTGAGCAAAAAAGAAATTTCACACTGGTTTTAAAGGGGAATATTGCTGTGGATTCTCTGGAATTTCCTGCAGGTACAAACGGCTATCAACTGGATACTTTTGCCAGACAATTTATGTGGAAGGACGGGCTGAACTATATGCATGGAACCGGGCACGGGGTTGGATTTTTCCTAAATGTTCACGAAGGCCCTCAAGGCATCAGTTTTGTATTAAGCGAACGCTCAAAAACACCGCTTGAGCCGGGAATGGTTACTTCAAACGAACCCGGATATTACAAACAAGGCGAATATGGGATCAGAATTGAAAATCTTATCGTCACAAAGGAGGTGAGAGAAACTGAATTCGGTCGTTTTCTTGGTCATGAAACTTTAACACTCTTTCCAATAGATCAACAATTAATTGACAGAGATCTGATGGAAAATAGTGAACTCAAATGGATAAATGAATATCATCAGATGGTCTATGATCGGGTTGCACCCCGTCTGGATGAAGAGGAAGGTAAATGGTTGAAAGAAAAATGCAAACCAATCCTTTAAATTCTAAATAAATAATACTTTTAAAATTAATACTTGTGAATCATATTCTAAGGATTACAACATTTTGCCTGATCTTAACTGCCTTTATTTCGTGTGGAGACAAAGAAAAGGCTAATAAGTTGGCTGCACCCGAGCCTGAAGTAGTAAAGGCACCCGTTATCAAAAAAGAGATCATTTTTGATAATATGGATTTTGTCATGGGAAAATTTGATCCTCAACTGGATAGTAATTTTGTCTGGATAGATACTTTATATACGGATAAAAAATACATTTATCTTCAAAGAGAAACCTACGAGCAATTTTTAAAAATGCGGGCTCATGCGCAAATGGATGGTATAGATCTTAAAATACTCTCAGCCACAAGAAATTTCAATTACCAGAAAGGGATCTGGGAAAGGAAATGGAGGAAATTACTGGCTGCAGGGAATACAGATCAAAAAGAAATTGCAGCTGAGATCTTACTTTATAGCGCCATGCCGGGTACATCAAGGCATCACTGGGGTACAGATATTGATTTGAATTACCTGGGCAACAGCTGGTTTGAATCCGGGAAGGGACAAAAGATCTATGAATGGCTTTTGCAACACGCACATAGCTATGGATTTTGTCAACCTTATTCGGTTAAAGATGACCAGCGACCTAATGGATATGAAGAGGAAAAATGGCATTGGTCCTATATGCCTTTAGCCGAAAAATACTACAAAGGGGCAGCCCATTTTCTTAAAGATGATATGATCTCCGGATTTTCAGGGGCTGAAAGTGCTGTAGATTTGAAGGTAGTGGACAATTTTGTGCTCGGGGTTCATCCGGCATGTAAGTAAATTACATTTCCAGTAATTCATATAAAATGGTATAGAAGTTTGCTTTGGCTTTTGATTCTATCCAGGGCGTATGTCCGCATTTTGGAAGGATCCATTGTTTAAATGCAGTATGATCCTGAAATACCTTGCTCACTTCTTCAGGAATATGTGGGTCATAAGTACCATGAATACTACAAACCGGGCAAGAGATTTGCATAAATGAATTTAGTAAAACCCCGGATTTACGTATTTGAAACATTTCCCATGACAAAGACTTGAATTGCTGAATATTTACAGGAAATACGATATTAAATTCATTCATTGCTTGCCAGTTGTCTGTTATGAAACAAATTTTCTGAAGAGAGGCCAGGGCCTTTTGAGCTATTATTAGATCATCGGAATAGATGGCATTCAGCAAAGCTGAAAACTTTTCATTTTCATTTTTATTCAATCTTGATCGCCGGATCAATTCTGTTGATTCACTGCCATCTGGCTGAATTGGGCCACAGGAGATCAGAACAAGTTTTTCAGTTATTTCCGGATATTCAGCAGCAAATAAACCAGCCAGCCAGGCACCCCAGGAATGACCGATCAAAATAAAATTGTCATATTTTAATGCATCCAATTGCAATTTAATGTCAGACAACAAGTTTTTTATAACGGTGTTCTTTTGTGAAACTAGGCAGACATCCCTTTGGTTTTTAAACCAATCCAACAACGGATCCAAAGAATGATCTGCTCCGGGACCCCCGTGAAATAAAGCAATGCCTGTTCTTGAAGATTTATGTTTAACAGTCATTTTGCTAATAATTAATCAAGTTTGTTCGTAATCCGTTTTCAAATTAACAAGAATTCCATTAAAATGATAATTAGTTTACGATGGCTGAAATAATTCCAAAAAAAATGAACATTTTTGTTCCCATAAATAAAAATAATTTAAATGAAATTTGGCACTAAAGTAATACATGCAGGCGTACATCCGGACCCGCTCACAGGCGCAGTGATGACACCGATCTATCAAACTTCAACCTATGCCCAAGACGCAGTAGGCAAACATAAAGGCTACGAATATGCCCGTACTAAAAACCCAACCAGGTCTGTACTTGAATCGAATGTGGCTGCCCTGGAAAATGGGGTAGATGCGGCTGCATTTTCAAGTGGACTCGCTGCAATGGATGCCATCGTAAAATTATTGAGATCCGGTGATGAAATAATTGCCAGCAATGATCTGTATGGTGGTTCCTACAGATTATTGGATAAGATCTTTAAGAATTTTGGGATCGTTAGCCACTTTGTTGATATGAGAGACCCTCGGAATGTGGAGGATAAGATCAATGAAAAAACCAGGCTTATTTGGGTGGAAACCCCAACCAACCCGGTGTTAAGCATCGTAGATATTGAAGCAGTGGCATCCTTGTCAAAAGGAAAAGAAATAATTTTAGTCGTGGACAATACATTTGCATCCCCATACTTGCAGAATCCAATCGATCTGGGCGCTGACCTGGTTTTGCATTCCGCTACAAAATACCTGGGCGGGCATTCAGATGTGGTCCTTGGAATCGTGATCGCTTCAACAAAAGAATTGGGTGAAAAAATCCACTTCATACAGAACTCTTCTGGTGCTGTTCCCGGACCAATGGATAGTTTCCTGGTTTTGAGAGGAATCAAAACATTGCACCTGAGAATGGAAAGAGCATGCGCAAATGCCATGCATCTGGCCAGGTTCCTGGAGAATCACCCAAAAATTGCCAAGGTGAATTATCCTGGTCTTGAATCTCATCCCGGGCATGAACTGGCTAAAAAACAAATGCGGGCTTTTGGAGGAATGATCTCTTTCGACCTGAAAGACAACAGCATTGAAAACGCTAAAAAAGTGATGGAAAGTCTTGATTACTTCACGCTTGCAGAATCACTTGGCGGTGTTGAATCCTTGGTCTCACACCCATCCAGCATGACGCATGCAAGTATACCAAAAGAAGAGCGATTGAGATCTGGACTAACAGATTCACTGATCCGACTGAGCGTTGGGGTAGAAGATATCGAAGATCTGCAAAAAGATATTTCGGATTCTCTGGAAAAAATCTAATCCACTTTGCATTGATCATTTGAACCGCTTAACTTTAGCAAAAATAATAACCGGATCAACAAATACCATTTGTTGGTCCGGTTTCCATTTTAAACCTAAAGTCATTTTATGATACACTCTACACTAAAATCCTGGGCGGAAGATGATCGTCCCAGAGAGAAAATGCTGTTTAAAGGAGAAAGAGCCTTGTCCAATGCAGAATTGATAGCCATCCTGATCGGATCTGGTTCTGCAAAAGAAACAGCAGTTGAATTATCCAAGCGAATATTGATGGCATGTGAAAACGACCTGTCAAAATTAGGCAGAATGACCATTTTAGATCTGGAGCGATTTAAGGGCATCGGTCAGGCGAAAGCGATTATTATAAAAGCAGCGCTGGAACTTGGTAAAAGGAGACAACATACCGGAACTGAAAAAAAGAAGTCTGTCAAATCGAGTAAAGATGCCTACCAATTGATCGCACCCATGCTGCAGGACAAAAGAATCGAAGAATTCTGGATCATGCTGTTCAATCGGCGAAATGTATTGATCGACATGCAGCTGGTGAGCATCGGAGGGGTCAGCAGTACGGTCGTGGATGCCAAAATTGTTTTTAAGAAAGCCCTGGATCACCTAGCAAGTGGGATCATCTTAGTACATAACCATCCTTCTGGTAATAAATCCCCCGGGCAAAGTGATATAGTTCTTACAAAAAAACTCAATGATGCAGCATCGTATCTGGATATTGATCTGCTGGATCATTTGATTTTAACGGATCATGATTATTTTAGCTTCAGAGATGAAGGGATGTTGTAAATCATCCGGACAAGACAAAATTCATCTGATTTTTACTTGCACTCGTCCAAATTATATCGCTATTTTGCATTGTACGTAATACTTTGATCAAAAATATGTTTTGTAACTATGGGAGAACAACAATTCTTTTTTAATAATGCCAGACGAAAAAACGGATGGTATGGTTTGGTCATTCTTTTTGTGGTCCTGATCCTGTTATTTTTTATGGTCAGAACTTTATTTAGTCTGCTCTATTGGTTAAGTCCTGTATTATTGATCCTGACATTGATTTTTGACTATAAAGTTGTGATCAATTTCGCTAAATGGGTTTGGAAATTATTCAGGACAAATTTTCTATATGCAGTGCTCATCGTTGTGCTTTCCATTATTGGTTTTCCAATTCTAACCGGAGGCCTTTTTGTAAATGCTTTTATGAATTGGCGTATCCGCCGAACAAAAAAGAAATTTGGCATCCCGGAAGAAAAGGAACCGGAGAAATTCAGTGATTTTGAAATAGTCGATGAAAAACTCGATCTGTTTGAAACTGAAAAATCCAAAATCAAAAGACAAAAGTAGCTAAACCCTGTTTGAATGCTCTGGATCATTACATCCCTTGTCGTATTATCATTTTATGGTATCCTGATCGGATTTTACCATTTTTCGTGGAGCAGGATCCCGGATGCTTTTAATTCAGTCTTCAGGGCCAATACAAGCGTAAGTGTAATTATCATAGGGAGAAATGAAGCGGAGAGACTGGTGACTTGTATTCGGAGTATCACCCATAATGATTATCCGAAGGAAATGTTTGAGATCATTTACGTTGATGACCATTCAGAGGACGATTCAGTGGCTTTATTGCAGGCTATGTCCGAAGACAATCTTCAAATTCTGGAACTGGAAGATCACCTTCAGGGTAAAAACATTAATTCCTATAAAAAGGAGGGTATTAATTATGCCTTGCAGAGAGCAAAGGGCAGACTGATCATACATACAGATGCAGATACCCTCGTCGGTCCAAAATGGATCAGTCACCATGTTGAATGTTTTCAATCCCGTTCAAGTATTTTTGCCACCGCACCGGTTTTAATATTTGCGCAAGATGGATTTATCAGGCACTTTCAAATGTATGATTTTATCTCAACCATGGGGGTAACAGGTGCAGGTATAGAGTCGGGTTTGCATCATATGGCGAATGGGGCCAACATGAGTTATGACAGAAAATGGAGAGATGGTATTGTTCAACAAAATGAAAATGCTTATGCTTCGGGTGATGACATGTTTCTGATCCACATGGCTGCAGCTGAAGATGAAGAAAAAGTTGTCTTTTTGAAAAACCCGGCTGCTTCAGTCAAAACATTTGCTGAATCAGACTGGTCCGGTTTTTTTGAACAAAGATTCAGATGGGCCGGCAAAACAAAAGCCTACACGGACAGAAAGATACAACTGGTCGCGGCTCTGGTTTTTCTTGCCAACCTGATGATTTTATTAACCGCAATCCTGAGTTTGACCGATTCATATTATTTCAGCTTGTTGTTCGCTTTGTTTTTACTCAAAGGACTTATCGACTATTCCTTTTTACGCAGAATAGGCAAATACTATGACGTGACGTTCAATCTAGCTTACCTGCTTTTATCTATGGCTTTTTACCCTGTATATTATTTGATCGTAGGCATTAGAGCAATGATCCCATTGAAATATGAATGGAAAAGTCGGATGGTCAGGTAAAAAATGTAATTTCTGATTCTGTTTTACCAGTTTCTTAACATTTTTATGCTCCAGATCCCTCTCAGATCTCCGTTTTTATATCCAATTGCCATGTCATCCGGATACAATTCTGTGATAAAGTCCAGATCGTTTTGTTGCAAAGTCTCGTTCACTATGCCATGGCAGGTAAGACACAGGTCTTTTGCATAAATGGGGGCATAAAACTTTACTGAATCGTCGCCAAATGGAACAACGAATGGATCAATCTCTAATTTTTTTTCAAGGCTAGATGTGTACTTATTCAAAATATCCAGTTCGTCTTCACTCGGTTTATTCTCCTGGTTTCTAAGTTTCAGGCTGGTTCTTTTTATGGTGGCATCATTCGCTACTGAAAGGCTGTCTGTTATTTTCAGGGCAACCACATTGCAATATGAAATGGCTTCCTGGACTCCACCATTTGCAAGGGCTTCCTTTAGGTTGGCGCTCATAACCTGAAAAGTTGATTCGGCCATGGATTTTCCTAATGAGAGATAATGTGCCTGCTCTTCCTGGTTTAACGGCCCTGTCTTTAAGCTTGGATTTTCTGATTGGGTTGAACTGTTATCTTGATTCGTGTTTGCCTGATCTTTGCAGGACGTGAACAGGATCAGACAAAATGTAGATAGTAAAAAGAGACTTTGAAAAACTTGTTTCATCGTATTAAAATAATTATTACTTATTAAAGATTGAATTTGTATGAAAATATCGGTTTACTCATGATAAACTAGAAGCGGTATCTGGCTATTGATAGCCATTTTCTTTGTGATGCTATTGTGTATGATCTGTTCCCAGAAATTCCTTTTCTTCGTGGCCATGATCAACAATTCGATGCCGTTTTTTTCGACAAAATTGTTCAATCCTTCAGAAACAGATGCTGATTTAATAGTTTGTGTAGAATAGTTAATCGGAAAGTTCATTTTTTGGATAGAAGTGCCAATATCTAAATTGACATCTTCAATAGATACATGGATAAAATGCACCTGCGATTTAAACCTGCCTGCAAAATTTACGATCTTTTCCAGAATGGATGCATTTATTCCTTCAAAATCACAGGCATATACAATGTTCTTAAATGAAATGAACTTAGAATAATCCGGAATCAAAAAAACCGGACAATGGGCTTTTCTGGATACTTCAAGTGAAATGGTTCCGAAGATCTTATCTGCCAGTTTATGCGCACCAGTGGTCCCCATTATGATGACATCATATGCTTTTGACAAGGAGATCAATTGTTCCGATGCAAAACCCATGACAACTTTGCCATTAATATTTTGTTTTTTGTCCAAACCTTTTTGGATTGGTTCTGGTATGTCCTTAATAAACTTTTCTACGTTTTCTTTTTTTATTTTATCAATGCCCAGTGAAAAGTCAAGTACAGTCGGTTGACTCGGATCAAAGGAAGTATGATAAATGTGGACGACATCAAAACTTGTTTCCGTATTGCCATATAATTGCAAAGCGTAATGGTAGGCATTTTTGGAACTATTCGAAAAATCTGTGGGAATTAATACCTTTCTCATTGAAACGCTACTTTGGTGAATTAATAATTGCTAAACACCAAGATAAGTGATTTTAATTAAAACGTCAAGCCTAATTTGGTCAAAAGTTGGAACAGATCACGTTTGTTACTTATTTTGATTTTTCCAGTTAATAGGGCCATCGCCAAATTGACGTCGCCTTCAATGAGCTTTGGTAGGAATGAAGGCTTTATTTTGATTTCAATATCATTGTCAAAAGATTCACCTTCAGTAATGTAGAGCTTTTCGCCAGCTGTATGAATTTTGAAAAGTATCGGATAGCCATTTGTTGTTCCGGTTTCGACGTATAAAGAACTTTCTATTTCCGGAATCTTAAATTTTTCAGCTTCAGAAGGAATGGTCAGCTTCATCAGAAGTTCAACCGGATCAATGCCAAGATCAAGGATGGACTGAAGTGTTTTTTCGCTTGCATCGATGACCGCCATTGGAGACTCAGCCAATTCGCCATGCATTTCTATTTGCGAACCTTTGGCGCGGACCTGAAATTCATCCGTTGCATCAGCACCGTGAATTATAAAATTGATGGCCAAATCCATATTGGTTCCCGGTTCAATATTCACCCGGTCCAGCATATCCGTAATAAGAGATCTTATTTGCATTTTTATTATTTTCGGTTGGCTCAAATGTAATGATTAATGAAAAAGCTAAAGGATATAATGGCCTAAATATTATTTGAAATGATTTGTATATCAAACTATACAAACACTTTTCCTCGACTGAGATTCTCTTTATTGGAAAGATTCACGGATAATTTAAGTTTATATATGAAATATTGAAATAAAGTAATCTTAGAGTACAATAAAATATATAATTAAACGTTGTATAGTTTTATTTGCCATCCGTATTTCATCCGAAATTGATTCCGAATATTCTATTATCTTTGAGTTGCTGTTTAAAACAGAATTAATGAATGGTTTCATTGCATCTGTTTTGCTGCTCGTTGTTCATAATTTTCTCGAAAAACATTAGATAGTTACAATAAAATGTCCGTTTTTAAAAAACTAGCAGGGGAGACCATGATCTATGGTATGAGTTATATTCTGCCGAGGGTACTCCATTATGTCATTTTTACCTTTTACCTGACGTATAAATTTACTGCGCAGGAAGATTATGGTATTTACCTCGACCTGTATGCTTATGCTGCCATATTATTGGTATTGTATAAATATGGAATGGAAACCTCATTTTTTAGGTTTGCAACCGGAAAATCAGGCGATCTGGAAAAGAGTTTTTCAGCCTCAACAACGTCTATATTAACGACCACTCTGATTTTTACAGGCTTGTTCGTTTTAATGGCGGACGAAATCGCAGCTTGGTTGTATTATCCGGACAAGCAGGAATATATCTATTGGTTTGCTGCGATCATTGGCATTGATGCCATTTCATCTATACCTTTTGCCAGATACAGACTGGAGAAGCGCCCCATCCGGTTTGCTGTATACAAAATATTCAATACGATTTTTACAATTATTCTGGTCGTGTTTTTCCTTGATATTTGTCCTTATATGATGGACAATGGTTATGGGGAATACATTACATTCTATAATCCTGATCTTCAGCTGGACTACGTTTTCATATCCAATCTGATCGCTTCAGCAGCAGTTTTGATCTTGTTGGTTCCTCAGTTTATGAAAATAAACCTGAAGCTTGATTTTAGCTTTTGGAAAAAAATGATGTGGTACGGTCTGCCATTAACTTTGGTAGCCGCTTCCGGGGTGATCAACCAGAGTTTTTCAATTCCAATTATCAAATATATATATGGTTCGGGGATTCAGGAAAACCTGATCGCTGCCGGAATTTATGGTGCCGCAGCAAAATTGGCTCTGATCATGAATTTATTCACAGTTGCATTTAACTATGCAGCCGAACCTTTCTTTTTTAGTTCTTCAGACCGAAAGGATTCACCGGAACTATATGCTGTCACGGCTCGGGCTTTTGCCTTATTTGGCAGTATATTCTTCCTCGGTGTTTTATTGTATAAGGATATATTCGTTTTATTTCTTGGTCCCAATTACCGGGCAGATACTTATGTTTTGCCAATTCTTCTGATGAGTTATATCTTTTTGGGATTGTATTATAATATTTCTATCTGGTATAAATTAAAGGATAAAACATCCATAGGCGCATTTATTTCTATTGGTGGAGCTATAATCACGTTGTTGATTAATTTTATTTTTATTCCGAAGATAGGAACCATTGCAGCGGCCTGGGCCTCATTTTTCTGTTATGCAAGTATGATGGTTGCAGGGTATTTAATAGGAAAGAGATTCTTCCCGATTCCCTATAACATTGGGCGGATCAGTTATTATATATTATTGTCATTACTTTTCTACTGGATCAATTTACTTGTTAGAGAATACTTACCCGAAGTGTGGGAAATTTTGATTTTCAACACATTTTTGTTTGCTTTGTACTTCTTAATTTTGTTCAAAACTGAAAACAATTGGCTTAGGAAGGTGGTTGCAATAAAGTAGATGAACAAATTTATCTAATTTAATTTATTAAAAAAATTATCAATTATGCAGATCGTAACAAGGGTATTACTTGTATTGATGTTGTTTTCAGCAAGTCAATTTCAAATCAATGCCCAAAGTGAAGAAGACAAACATGAAGCTATTAATTTATTCAATGAAGCCGTAAAAAAGTACAAAGCCAAGGATTACGCCGGTTCAATTACCGTTTTTACACAGTCAACAGAAAAAGATCCATCGTTTGCAAAAGCGTATTATTATATGGGTTTGGCCAGATATAACAGTAAGGCTTACAAAGAGGCCATGGCTGATTTTACAAAAGTGATAGAGATTGAAGCAGACAATGTAAATGCACACTATTATAAAGCTTATTGTGCTTATAAGAGTAAGGATTATGAAGAAGCAATTTTAAATTTCACAAATACAATAGGCCTGGATGCTGAACATGAAAAATCCTTTACAAACAGAGGCGCAAGTTATGTTAAGCTAAAGAAATATGAAGAGGCTATCGCTGATTTTGATAAATCAATCGAATTAAAACCAGGTCAATATCTGACACATTTCAGACGAGCACAAACGCATCAGAGAATGGATTACGCAGACAATGCGATCGCAGACTATTCAACAGTGCTGGAATTAAAGCCAAGCTATGTGAATGCGCTAAACGCCAGAGCCAAACTATACCTGACGCAAAATAAATTGACAGAAAGTTTTGCTGACTTTACAAAATATGCAGAGATGAAACCAAAAGATACGGATGGTCCATTTTATTGCGGGGTAATAAAAGCATCTGAGAATGACTATGCAGCTGCAATACCTTTTTATACAAAAGCTCTGGAGATCGACCCAAGTGATCCAAAACCTATGGAAAAAAGAGCGGTAGCATATTATTCAACTGAAGATTTTAAAGCTTGTATCGCAGATTATAATTCATTATTGGATAATAATGAGGAGCATGATCCGAATTGGTTTGTGATGCGTGCAAATGCAAAGTTAAAAATTGATAAATTTGAAGAGGCACTTGCGGACCTCAATCAGTCCCTGGAACTGGACCCAATGAATGCGGATTCTTATTACAACAGGTGCAGAGCTTATCAAAAATTAGAGAATAACGATGCCGCTTGTAAGGATATACAAAAAGCAGCAGAATTGGGACATGAAACAGCAAAAGGACTTGTAGACAGCTTATGCAATAGCTAAACAGTTCATTTCTGTTATAAGCATAAAAAGAAAACCCTGTACATTTAAATGTACAGGGTTTTTCTTTTTTAAACCTGATTGCTAAATTGAATCAGTTTGTAATTTTTATTGGTCGGAAGCAAACCATTCAGCATAGCTTCTGGGAGTCTCTCTCAGAAAAGCACTGAATAATGTAACGCCTTCTGGCATTTTGTCCTTGATCCGCATCACGATATCGAGCAACATATTTTCACAAGTTGGCTGATAAGCCACATATAAAACTCTTTCATTGTTTTTTTCAATACCCCTGAATCTCGAATCGTCCTTCAAAACAAGTTTATGATCAAACAGATCTATAACCTCCCCTTTGATTATTTTTTTCAGATCCGTAAAATCCATAACCATGCTCTCTTCGACTTTATCAGCCCCTAAATGCACTTTTCCAAGCACAGTAACTTTCAGATGATATGAATGGCCGTGAATGTCTTTGCATTTACCATAATACCCTTCCAGGGCATGCGCTGCCTCAAAATCAAATTGCTTTGTTATCCTAATATTATTCATTGCGCAAAATTTTCACAAAGAAAAGCAAATTGTATTAGTTATTCAATACCCGGTGGCATTTTTACAGAATTAGCTAATTTTCATCTTTTTATCGCCGAAAATCCACTACTGGTATAAACGGAATACAGTAATTACTCCGAAATACGTTCACATTTTAAAAAATTGATATTTTTGCGATCTAAAACAAAGGGTATTTTAATATCCATTATTTAAAATAAAATATTTCCTGTGTTAAAAAATTGGAATTTGATAAGGGTGCTGCGATTGGTTATCGGTACGGTGGTGTTATATGAGGCAACCCATGATGATTCGATCATTTTATACATCATCGGTAGTTTCATAACTTTACATGCTTTTGTGAATCCTTCTTGTGGATCTTCAGCATGTGCAAAAGGGAATTGTGAAATAAGTGAATCCGAAGAAGCGGTTAAATAATAAATTTCAGGATTCTGATAGTTTGATTAAGCATTATTAAAAGCAATCATTTTGAAAAAGAGCATATTAGTAATTTTAGTGGTTTTGGTTTTATTGTTCCTGGATCAATGGCTGAAGATTTACATAAAAACCACCCTGCCATACGGAGATGGATTTGATATTCTTGGGTTGTCCTGGGCAAAGATCCATTTTGTGGAAAATGAAGGTATGGCTTTTGGAATGACCTTTGGTGGCGAATGGGGAAAACTGATCTTAAGTGTTTTTAGATTGGTGATGATCGGATTCCTGATCTATCTGGTAGGCAAGATCATTCAGGCAAAAGCAAGTTTTTCTTTGGTTATCAGCTTTGCATTTATTCTGGCCGGCGCCCTCGGAAATATGATCGACAGTGCTTTTTATGGAATGATTTTTTCAGAAACGCCTAAATATCATGGTATGGTTGCAGAAATGTTCCCTGAAGGTGGGGGATACGCAAGTTTCCTGCACGGGAAAGTCGTCGACATGTTTTATTTTCCGATGATTGATACGGTTTTACCGGAATGGTTTCCATTCTGGGGCGGAGACAGATTTCGGTTTTTTCAACCGGTTTTCAATATAGCTGATGCAGCAATATCAGTAGGAACGGTTAGTCTCTTGTTGTTTCACAGAAGTTTCTTCGCCGGTGAAGACAAAAAGACAGAAACGCCGGTTGCAGAACAAAAAACAGCCTTGAGTGAAACAAAAGCTTCAGGGAAAGAGGAATAGTAAGAAAGCTATTCCAAATTGTTTTAATCTTAGAAACGTACGTTCAAAAGACCAGTTAAATCTTTAACACCTTTTATGGTTTCCTGCGCAATTTTGCGGATCTCATAGGAAGACTGTTTGATTTGATTCTTCAGATTCTTTTTATCTGCGTTGAGTAAAGCTTTTTTCTCATTGAACTCATTACTCATGCTGACCAGGCCATTGGCAACAGCCTCTTTCAGATCTGCGTATTTCAAATTTCCACCGTTATAATCCGCCATCAGGCTTTCGTGTGCCTCTGTATCTCCTGCAGCTTTTAATAAGCCAAATAAATTTTCAACACCTGAACTCATCACACCTGCTGTTTGTTCACCCGTGTCTGTTACAGCAGACCTGATCTGTTTTCTTAGTCTGTTTTCATCCGCAAAAACACTGATATAATGTTTTTCGCCGGCACTTTTACTCATCTTCTTAGATGGGTCCGCTGTTGAACGGATCTTAGAAGCAGGTGTAAACAATGCTTCGATGATCGGAAGGTATTCTGTGTTCATTTGATTATTGAACCGCTGCGCAATATTACGTGTCAATTCCAGATGCTGTTCCTGATCTTTTCCAACAGGAACGTATTTTGGCCGGTATAATAAGATGTCAGCTGCTTGCAATACCGGGTAATTCAAAAGGCCTGAGGAGATGAATCCTTCATTCGAATCCTCCTTGCTTTTTGCGCTTTTATCTTTGAACTGGGTCATCCTGGTCAATTGTCCATAGGAAGTAAAACAATTCAGGATCCATGACAATTCAGTATGTTCAGGGATCAGTGATTGAATAAAAAGATTTTCAACTTTCACACCTACAGCGACCAGATTGGTGATCAGTTCCCAGGTATTGTTCCTGAGTTTTTTGTGATCATACGGCATGGTCATGGCATGATAATCCACTACGCCAAAGGCACAATCATAATTTTCCTGGAGTCTCACCCAATTTTCTACAGCACCGAAATAGTTTCCGTAATGCATGTCTCCCGTTGGTTGGATAGCTGAAAGTACTTCTTTATTCATGATTTGTATTTTGATTGCTAATATCTGCTTTTATTTTAGAATTACTGCAATAGCAGAAATCTCAACATTTACATATTTAGGCAGGGCGGCTACTTCAACCAGTTCTCTGGCTGGCGCATTGTCTTCTCCAAAATAAGACAGATATATTTCGTTGATCTTGGAGTAATTCTTCATATCTGAAACAAAAACAGAACATTTTACAATATTGTTCAGCGTCATATCTGCTTCGGTCAGAATATGTTTGATGTTCTCCAGGACTTGTTTTGTCTCGTTTTCGATCGAATCATTGACGATCTCGCCCTTGGAGGCATCTATCGCTATCTGTCCGGAGATGTATAATGTGTCACCTGCCAGGATAGCCTGATTATAGGGACCTACCGGCGCTGGCGCATGCTTGGAGTTTATTATTTTTTTCACTTCAAATTAGGTTTAAGGTCGGAAGTATATAACGAATAAAAGCTCCGCAGCCTGGTTATCAGGAGGGAGCTCTTATAATTCTTGTTCGGTTTGAGGAGTCTAAAGGTCGAGTACGCCTTCCTCAGCTTCAATTATCTTATTGCCTTTGTAGTACAAATCTCCATCATGATAATACGCATGGTGGTACAAGTGAGCTTCTCCTGTATGTTTGCAGATATTTATCTGCTGAGTTTGCGCCTTCTTATGCGTTCTTCTTTTTCTTTTCCTCTGCTTGGAAATCTTACTTTTTGGATGTGCCATTGCTAAAGTTTATAAATTTCTTAGTTTTTTAAATTCGTCAGCTATATTATTGCTGTCACCTTTATAGTCGTCATTGTCGTCCTGCTGCAAATAAGATAAAACCTTAAAGTCGCATTTAGGATTGGGGTCGTTCTCACAATCATAGGCTCTTACCATCGGAATCGAAAGAACGATCATTTCAAATATGAAATCAGCTACATTATAGATATGTTCGGATTCATCGATGTAGATGTAATCCTCATCCGTACCTACCGGATGCTTCTGATCACTATATTTTATCCAGACCATTTTTTCAATGGACGAAGAAACCTCAATTTCAGCCAAACAACGATCACAAGGGGACTCAAAGTAACCCTCGATCCTGGTACTTAGCAAAAACTCATTTTCCCTTTTGTCACAAACAACAATAGCCTTATATTTACCGCCCTGTATTGGGCTGTCTTCGAAACATTTAAAAAAAGTTTCGTCGATATCAAACTCGTATTTATGTTCACCATATTGTATACCGTAAACTGGTATTCCAAATTGATCCAGATAATCCATGACAAAGAACTTTCAAAAAGTGAGGCGCAAAGATATGTTTTTTCTCTAAAATCGAAACTAATTAAACTAAGTTTTGCAAAAAAATAGGGTTAATTGGCTATTTTATTTATTTTTGCGCCTCTAAAAAAGTAAAAAATGGGAAAAGGAGATAGAAAAACTAAAAGAGGAAAAATTATCAAAGGTTCTAATGGCAACAGCAGACCTAAGAAAAAGAATATCAAAAAGGCTGAAAATAGCTAGTAATTAATTGGCTTAAGCTTTAGGCCTGTACATAAAATACAGGCTTTGTTCATCCACTTCAATTATTGCCAATGTACCATAAGGGAGCACTATCTCTTTTTGGTTTGCAACGAAATATAGGTTGTAAGCATAGGAATTGTTCCCGGTTGTGCTTATCAATGCTATGGAATATCTTCCGGTAGCATATTCGCCCGTATAGCTCATCCGCAATGTTTTTTCGAAAAAATTGGCTTTCAAATTTATGATTTCACCCAATTGAAGCCTGTATTCCATCCCTTTTTTCATACTGTAATATTTATTTTTATAAAAATAAGTCATCCCTTTTTATAAATCAATTCACTTCTATGTAAGTCGAATATTAATCGATGATTGTCCCGTTATTCCGGAGATCAATTAAATTTTACAAATAGTATAATCCATAAGTTTACTAAAGATCCCCTTCAACAGGACGGATAACCAGTTCTTCGATAACCGCATTATCACTCAATGTATACGCACTCCAGATCGTTTTTGCAATATCCCCGGCATCCATTAATCTGTCTTCGGGTAAGTCTACCCCCTTCCAGGAGTCGGACCAGGTTGCGCCAGGCAGGATCGCTGTGACACGGATCGCTTTATCTTTTAATTCTTCCCGCAGTACCTTTGTCATTCCATACATGGCAAACTTTGAGATACTGTAGGATCCTCCATTTGGATAGGCATATATGCTGGCTGTCGAACAAATGTTGAAAATATGTCCCTTCTTCTGCTTTAACATTCCTGGTAATATGGCTCTCGTAAGGTGGTAGGCACTGTATAGATTTGTATTGATCATTTTTTCAAGGATACCATCATCTTCTTCATGAACCGTGCCCGGTATAAAAACGCCCGCGTTATTAACGAGTATGTCATTTTGAGCGAAAACACTGTTACAGAAATTGCCCAATGCCAAAACCTCATTTTTTATGCTTAGGTCAGCCGGGAATAATTCTACGCGAATATCCGGATTTAGATTCTGACATTCCTTTTTTGCAGTTTCCAGGAAGTCGATATTTCTGGCTGAAAGGATCAGATTGACCCCATGTGATGCCATTTCCAAAGCGATCGCCTTTCCTATTCCTTTACTGGCACCTGTGATGATTGCGTTCATATTTTGTTTTTTCGAATGAATCAATTATTAAGATGCAAATTAATCAATTGTTTTAAAATCCCGATCATATTGTCAGAACGGGTGATTCCGGAGAAAAAATAAAAACAGATAGGTCTTAGTATTGGATTGAATGCTTGTTATATTCGCATTGACGAGTACATTTGTATTCCAATAAATATTTGATCATGATAAAACGTATGCTTTTTCATTTCGGGAAATATCTTATGTGGATGCGAACCGTGTTCTCCCGTCCGGAAAAAATGTCGATGTATTATAAAGAGACCATCCGACAGATGGATCAGATCGGAATCGGTTCGTTGAAGATCGTTTTTATCATTTCTGCTTTTATAGGAGCGGTAACGGCTGTTCAGCTATCCTATCAGTTGGGAGAAACATTGGTTCCAAAATGGTATGTAGGGTATATTCTCAGAGACCTTGTGATCATCGAAATGGCTCCAACTATTACCAGTCTCGTGCTGGCAGGAAAGATCGGTTCCAATATTGCTGCTGAAATAGGCGGGATGAGACAAAAAGAACATATAGATGCCATGGAGATCATGGGGGTAAATACAGCTTCCTATCTTGTTCAGCCAAAACTGATCGCAGCACTTTTAACGATTCCCATGCTGGTAATTCTGGCATCAGCCTTAAGTATTGGAAGCGGATTTATGATCTCAACCATAACAGGAAGTTTTACTACAGCGGAATTTTTGAAAGGTTTAACTAGTTTTCACCTTCCTTATAATGTATGGATCATGGTTGTTAAGGCTGTGGTGTTTGCTTTTATATTAACTACCATATCATCGTATCATGGTTATTTTGTAAAAGCGGGGAGTATTGCCCTGGGGAAGGCAGGAACAGATGCAGTAGTATATAGTAATATCATGATATTGGTCGCAGATTATATCATTGCAACTTTAATGGTATAATCAAAAAAAAGAGCTAATGATTAATGCAAAAAATATATTTAAGTCATTCGGTGATACCGATGTCCTGAAAGGAATTGATTTTATTTTTGAACAGGGCAAGACCAATCTTATCATAGGACAAAGTGGAGCTGGTAAGACCGTTATGCTCAAGATACTCGTTGGATTACTGGAACCAAGTGCAGGAGAGATCTGGTATGATCACACCAATTTTAGTGGATTGAATAAAAAAGAAATGCGGGCCATGCGGATGCAAATGGGGATGCTGTTTCAGGGATCCGCGCTCTTTGATTCAATGAGTGTAGAGGATAATGTCCGTTTTCCAATGGATATGTTCACAAATAAGACAGAAAAAGAGAAGCAAGAGCGGATCGATTATTGTCTGGAGCTGGTTGAATTGGAAAATGCAAACAAAAAATTTCCTTCTGAAATAAGCGGGGGAATGAAAAAGCGGGTTGGGATCGCAAGGTCCATCGTACTCAATCCAAAATATTTGTTTTGTGATGAACCCAACTCCGGACTGGATCCCAAAACGGCTTTGGTAATTGACGAATTAATCAAGGATATAACCCGGGAGATCAACATCACCACTGTGATCAATACGCATGACATGAACTCAGTTATGGAGATCGGTGAAAATATCTTGTTGCTGAATCAAGGCAAAATGGCCTGGACAGGTTCCAAGGATAGTGTGATCAATGCCGATAATAAATACCTTCAGGAATTTATTTTTGCATCCCCATTTCTCAAAAGGCTCAAAGAAAAAGCACTGGCATTTGACAACCAGCAATTGTAAAATCAAATAATTCCGTTGTTTTCAAAAGCACTTATATGTGACTTTTGCCTTCATGTCAACTGCTTTACTGACTCCTAAATTGACAAAAAGTGTCTGTTAATACCCATTATCAGGTCAAATTGTCAGCTATTTCCATGTGGTACGTCATTTGATAAAAAGAAAAGAAAAAGATTAACATGCAAAAAGGACAAATTGATGTAAGATCAAATGATATATTTCCACTGATTAAAAAATTCCTGTACTCTGATCAGGAAATATTTTTAAGGGAATTGATATCAAATGGTGTAGATGCCACGACAAAATTAAAGGCATATGCTTCAAAGAATGAATTTAAAGGTGAACTCGGTGATCTGACAATCGATATCAGATTGGACGAAAAAAATAAAACATTGACCATTAGTGACAGAGGAATCGGAATGACCTCTGATGAAGTGGTGAAATACCTGAATCAGGTTGCGTTTTCTTCCGCACAGGAATTCATGGAAAAATATAAGAGTGAATCTGTAATCGGCCATTTTGGTCTTGGGTTTTATTCTGCTTTTATGGTGGCAGAAAGAGTGGAAGTAGTCACTAAATCTTACCAGGAGGGTTCAAAAGCTGTAAAATGGTCCTGTGAAGGGGAGCCTGATTACACGCTGGAAGATGCGGATAAGGAAGACAGGGGAACAGATGTGATCCTGCACATTGGAGAAGAAGGTAAAGATTATTTGAAAAAGGAAAGAATTCAGGAATTACTGGATAAGTACTCTAAGTTTTTACCGGTTTTGATCAGATTCGGAACCAAAACTGAATACGAGACAGAAGGGGAGGGAGATGATGCAAAACAGGTGGAAAAGGAAGTTGAAAATATTATCAATAATCCTGAACCGGCCTGGAAAAAATTGCCGGGTGAACTGGAAGACAAAGACTATAAAGCTTTTTACCAGGAGTTATACCCATATAGCCAGGAACCAATTTTCTGGATTCACCTAAACATGGATTATCCGTTCAATCTGACAGGAATATTGTATTTCCCTAAATTGAATAATTCAATTGAAGTTCAAAAGAATAAGATCCAGTTGTACAGCAATCAGGTATTCGTAACGGATGACGTAAAAACCATCGTTCCTGAATTTTTGACCTTACTACATGGTGTGATCGACTCACCGGATATACCTCTAAACGTTTCCAGGAGTCATTTACAGGCAGATTCTAACGTAAAGAAGATCACCAGCTATATCACAAAGAAAGTGGCTGACAAGCTCCATGATATATTTAAGGAAGACAGAAAAGATTTCGAATCCAAATGGAAAGATCTCAATACTTTTATAAAGTATGGAATGATCTCAGAGGAGAAATTCTATAAGAAAGCTGAGAAATTTGGTCTGCTGCACAATGTGGATGATGAGTTCTTCACGTTTGATGAATATCTTGAAAAGATCAAAGACACGCAGACAGATAAAAATGACCAAAAAGTAGTGATTTACAGTAATGATCCAAAAGGTCAGCACAGTTATGTTACAACTGCAAAAAGGTATGGTTACGATGTATTGTCAATGGATAATATCCTGGACAATCATTTAATGCAGCATCTTGAAACAAAACTTGAGAAAGTAACTTTTGTTCGGGTGGATTCTGATACAGTGGATAATCTGGTGCAGAAGGATGAAAAGAAAGAATCTGTATTGTCAGAGAAGCAGCAGGAAAAAGTTAAGGAATTATTCCAGCAGGTAGTGGGTGATCACAAGGAAAAAGTTGAACTGAAAGCTTTATCACCGGAGGATATGCCTGTGACGATCACAAAACCTGAATTTATGAGGAGAATGCAGGAAATGCAAGCTATGCAGGGAGTGAATTTCGGAGGAGAATTACCAGAAATGTTTAACATTGTAGTGAATACAAACAATCCGCTCATCGCTGAGAAGCTGGTTAATATGAAAAGCCAGGAAAAGAAAGAGCGTTTTGCAAAATACTTGCAAAAACTGGCTCTGTTGAATCAGAATATGCTCACCGGAGCAGAAATGTCTGAATTTGTGGAAATGAGCGTTGAGATGCTGAAGTAATAAAAGCATAATTAATTAAGGGGGGGCAGTATGATTTTCATATTGCCCTTTTTTTGTCTGTAAGACTCATAATAGCATTGAACTTACAAGTCTTAAACTGAAGCCACATTTGTCTATTAATTCTATTAATTATTTACTTTTACTTTCTTTAAAAGGAAAATGAATGAGATATAAAACAGATATCCTTGTTATTGGATCAGGGATTGCCGGATTGACATTTACGATTAAAATGGCTGAAGCGAGACCTGATCTGAAGATTACGGTTCTCACCAAAACGACCGAACGGGAAAGCAATACCCGATATGCACAGGGTGGGGTAGCGGCAGTATGGGATTTTGAAAATGATAATTTTGAAAAACATGTTGCAGATACTTTAGATGCAGGTGCTGAATTAAATGATGTGGAGGTCGTCAGAATGGTGGTTCGGGAAGGTCCGGAAAGGGTAAAGGATATCATCAAATGGGGGGCGAGGTTTGACAAAAATGAATCTGACGAATATGAATTGGGCAGAGAAGGCGGACACTCAGAAAACAGGATCCTTCATTTTAAGGATCTGACAGGCTGGGAGATTCAGCGAACGCTGGCAGATAAGGTCAGGCAATTTGAAAATGTAGAAGTACTCGAGCATTATTTTGCAATGGATCTTATCACACAGCACCATTTAAACCGGATCGTTACCAGAGTCACTCCCGGTATTTGTTGTTATGGTGCTTATGTGTTGAATAAAAATACAAACGAAACGGATACTTTTTTGTCGAGAATGACTTTTCTGGCTACAGGAGGGGCAGGACAGATATATAAGGCAACGACCAATCCTGTTATCGCAACCGGTGATGGTATCGCCATGGTCTACCGGGCCAAGGGCAGGATCGCAAATATGGAGTTTGTACAATTTCATCCAACTGCCTTATACAATCCCAAAGGTTTATCTCCTGATTTTCTGGTATCCGAGGCGGTTCGTGGGTATGGAGGTATTCTGAAAGCTGCAGATGGAGAGGAGTTTATGGATAAATATGATCCAAGAAAATCACTGGCACCAAGGGATATCGTGGCAAGAGCGATTGACCATGAAATGAAGGTTCGTGGAGTTGAAAATATGTTTCTGGATGTCAGACATATTGATAAAAAGAAGTTTCTGGATCATTTTCCGACCATTCACGAAGCATGTCTGGATGCGGGTGTCAATCCGATGAAGCAAATGATACCAGTTGTGCCTGCTTGTCATTATATGTGTGGAGGCATTGTGATCGATAAAAACGGAGCAACATCCATCAAAGGCCTGTATGCAGCAGGTGAGGCAACCTATTCTGGATTACACGGAGCCAATCGACTGGCTTCAAATAGCCTTCTTGGCGCCATGGTTTTTGCTGACAGATCCTTTAAGCATATCAGCGAATTGATTGATCAGAGCACATTTGAAGATAAGATCCCGGACTGGAATGCAAAAGGGACCACTGAACCGAATGAAATGATCCTGATCACCCAGTCAACGAAAGAGTTGAAGGAAATAATGAGTAGTTATGTAGGGATCGTAAGAACAAATACCCGTTTGAAAAGAGCGGTCGACCGAATCTTACTTTTATACAAAGAAACAGAAGATCTCTATAAAGAAACCGTAATCTCTCCACAGTTATTTGAGTTGAGGAACATGATCACGCTGGCTTTTCTGGTCACTTCCGGTGCACAGATGCGTCAGGAAAGCAGAGGCTTACATTACAATACGGATTATCCGGATGAAGCTCCTTATAATGAAATAACCTACATGTAATTTGGTGGGATGAACTAAAGGGTTCACCGATCTGATTTGATATTTTTTACTTTAATATCGAATCAGATCAATCTATATTTAATGCCCGGCTGATCAGTTCATATTCAAACCCCCTGCCCAAGGCGTATTTAATCAGCTTTTGATTTTTCAGAGCGGGATTGGTCTCACTAAGCGTATTCTCTTTCTTTTCAAGTAACTTTTGGAGCGTATTCAGATAATCTTCTTCGTCTATTTCTGTCAATGCAGTCTGAATCATATTGGCAGGGATGTATTTGGCTTTCAGTCCAACTATTATCTTGTTCTTTCCCCACTGGTTCATTCTGAATTTTCCGCGCGCATAAGATCTTGCAAACCGGTCTTCACTCAAATATCCTTCAATGATCAATTCCGAGATCACCTCCTCCAGCATGTCTCCATACACTTTTTGTTCGAGCAATTTGGTTCTTACTTCAGAATGACATCTGTCCCGATAGGCACAAAATTTTTTCATTTTGAATAATACTTCATCCTGCTGGACAACGAAAGCTTTCTTGGTTTCTTTTTTTTTCATTCGAAAAATTGAAGCAATCTGGCTGTTTTATGAATTAAACTTCACAGCTATCTCCCATACAGTTCGGTTTTTCTTTTGGTTTTGGGATGATCTTCAGGAAAATGAATAATTGATAAATTTTGCAACCAACGCAGATGCCAAAAGCCATTTCAAGAAACAATATTAATAGACAAATTAGACACAACATACACACCGTTTCAAAATAGCTCGAGTCGTTGAGTAAATAAAAACTCAAAATAAAAATAGAACCGCTTAATGCAAGACCAAGACTCCAGGCAAATTTCTTCTGAATGGCGCCTATGGGTAATTCGGATTGTTTGTATGTGAATAAAGCACCCAACAACATCGTCGGTGCAAACCGGGGATTTATGAAAATTCCGATAATGAAATTTAATACAAGAATGCCAGAAATATAAGGTACAACTATATAGCGTTCAAAAATAAACGCATTGATCGTCGCTATCATTCCCAGGAGGAACATGATTCCTGCACTTGCCCGCATCTCTCTTTCGTCGAGAACTTTATAATTAACGCCCTCTATATATTTTCCAAAACTGAATATTGACATGAATTTCTTCTTATTTATTTGAAAGGCAAAGTTCGTCATAATATTCCTTTTTATCACTTTAAAACAAATGATTCTCCAATGGATAAAGCCTATAATAATGTTAAGGTTTTTATTTAATAAAGGGAATTGTAATTGTTCCTTCAATTGACAACTAGTTTAAAAAATATTTAAAGTCTATTTGGTCGCGTGTTATCGCAACTGAAATAAATCAATTCGAAGTTTTATCCTTGAAAAAAGAGTGAATGAAAAGAAATAACAAATTCCACATTTTCTTTGAATCTATTTTATTATTTATGTAAATTTGCGTCGCTTTACTGAATAGAAGGTAAGGCAACTGGAATTTAATTTTCCAGGGCCTATAGCTCAGTTGGTTAGAGCACCTGACTCATAATCAGGTGGTCCCAGGTTCAAGTCCTGGTGGGCCCACTTGAAAATCAAAGGGTTACGACACATTATTGTTGTAACCCTTTTTTATTTGCATATAGTTTGCATATAAAGCTTATTTTAAGAGAGTTTGATCAATTAAATTGGACTTTGAATAAATTTAAAATAATATTTTTTGTAAGTCTTTTCAAAATGGATTA
>Ga0102812_10000494_pt1 | contig 28314 bp, 28 predicted proteins | sample ColrivemetaGS713_FD_79334 | JGI IMG/M metagenome (GOLD analysis project Ga0102812, IMG submission 79334) | Estuarine microbial communities from the Columbia River estuary - Flood tide ETM metaG S.713 | ecosystem: Environmental > Aquatic > Marine > Intertidal zone > Estuary | place: USA...
CAACCGCCCGATACAAAAGACCCGTGTCCAGATGGGCGAAACCGAAATGGGCGGCGACCGCCTTGGAAATCGTGCCCTTGCCCGCAGCGGCGGGTCCGTCGATTGCGACTGTAAAACTCATCGGGCGGGCTCCTGCCTTTTTGGCGGTTTCAACGGGTCACTAACTGTCGCCCATCGGGGAAAGCCTGTCTAGAACCGACCGGGGTTCACCCCCGCCCAGCGTTCCAGCAAAATGACAAGTCCGAGCAGAAAGAAAACCACTGTCGCGATACGCCGCCGCCAACTGGGTTTCTTGGGCTCTTGGGTCATTACTGGTTCGACCGCGTGATGCCTGCGCCCAAACCCTTCATCAAAGGCTCGAACACTGGGAAAGAGGTCGCGATCGGGCTGGCGTCATCCACAGTCATCGGCTTTTCAGTCGCCATGCCCATCACAAGGAAAGACATCGCGATCCGGTGGTCCAACTGGCTAGCGACGGTCACGCCGCCCCGCACATTGCCAAAGCCACGGCCATGCACTGTCCACCAGTCTTCGCCTTCGTCCACAGTGACCCCAGCGGCGCGCAGGCCCTTGGCCATCGCGTCGATCCGGTCGGATTCCTTGACCCGAAGTTCCTTGACGCCGGGCATATGGGTTTTGCCTGCCGCAAAGGCCGCAACCACCGACAGAACGGGATATTCGTCGATCATGCTGGCCGCGCGGGCGGGATCAACCTCGATCCCTTTGAGATCGGGCGAGAATTTCGCGCGCAGGTCAGCGACCGGTTCGCCGCCCTCTTCGCGCAGGTTTTCATAGGTCAGGTCGGCGCCCATTTCCCGCAGCGTGGTGAACAGACCCGCCCGCGTCGGGTTGAGGCCGATATTCGGGACCAGAACATCGGACCCTTCGGTGATGATGGCGGCACAAACCGGAAACGCAGCCGAGGACGGATCACGCGGCACAACGATCGTTTGCGGTTTCAATTCGGGTTGGCCGCGCAGGGTAATGACGCGCCCCTCGGGCAGGTCCTCGACGCGCAGATCGGCACCAAAGCCCTGCAACATCCGTTCGGAATGGTCGCGCGTCGCTTCGCGTTCGATCACAACCGTTTCACCCGGTGCGTTCAGCCCGGCCAAAAGGATCGCGGATTTGACCTGCGCCGACGGAACGGGGGTGGTGTATGTCACAGGCACAGGGTTCGCCGCGCCGACGATGGTCATCGGCAGACGCCCGCCTTTGCGGCCATAGGACTGCGCGCCGAACAGGGCCAATGGGTCGGTGACACGGCCCATCGGACGGCCGTTCAAAGACGCATCTCCGGTAAAGGTCGCCGTGATGGGCGATGTCGCCATCGTGCCCATGATCAGGCGCACACCTGTGCCGGAATTCCCGCAGTCGATCACTTGGGACGGTTCCGCAAAACCGCCGACACCCACACCGTTGACCGTCCAGACGCCTTGGCCGTGGTCCGTCACCTCGGCACCAAAGGCCCGCATGGCCTTGGCGGTGTCGATGACGTCCTCGCCTTCGAGCAGGCCCGTGATATGGGTTTCCCCGACTGACAGCGCCCCAAGGATCAAGGACCGGTGCGAAATCGATTTGTCGCCCGGGACATGCGCCTGACCCGTCAGATTGGCGCATTTGCGTGATGTCATGGGGATGGGTGTGCCGTGTCCGGACATATGATGGGGCCTTTAACTATGCGTTTTGCGCTGCTCTTACCCCAAGGCCGCCCAAGCGTCTATGGGTCAGGCAACACTCTGCTGCAAAGGTTTCGTCAGCGCGAACAAGGCCCGGTGGTTCTTGACCGAACGCTGGACAAACTTGCGTGCGCGGGCACCGCGCAGAACGGGCAGGACGGGTTCCTGCCCTTTGCCCAAACGCGTCTCGGCCTCTATTCCGTTGGCAATGACCAACTCGTGACGGTCCAGACCGAAATGGTAATAGGTGATCGGGGACAGATCATCGATCCGCGACACGCCGTGAAGGTCCAGCAAATCCTTTGCAGGGACAAGCGCGTGATCATGGCCTGTCATACGGTGCAGGACAGGCCCGTTCACGGCAACCCGATGTTGGGGTGACAGAATGGTATCCCTGACCGGCAGTCCATTTCCCAGCGCGCCACGTTTCAAAAGGATCGGGCGATGGTTCGGGCGCAGGCCCAACCTTGCCGACGTCACCTCGATCCGGTCGATGCTGCGGATCGGAAGGAGCCCGCCGCCCACCACACGCACCAACTGCCCGACGGTCAGGTTCTTAGCCGCGATCGGCCCTGCGGGGGTTTCGATCCGCACATCCGGGCCAAAGCATAACGGATCAAGGGCAGAGGCGACATAGGTTGTCGCAAGACCCATATCGGTCAGGGCTGCCGTGGTCATATTGGATAAATAGTTGCTGCTGCCGTTCAGGAAGCCGGTCATCAATTCGTTTCTGAAGAACGATTCAGACCAATGCGATCCGTCGGTTCCAACCAGACCCGAGCTCGACTCGAGAGGGACGCCAAAGGCCGCGTTTGGATCGGCCGCGTATTTGTCGGGAAACAGCGCCTGATATTCGTGCATCGCATTGGCACCGGTGAACCGGTAGTCGGGAACAGCGACCGTTCCGATATTCTGGATCAGCCCCATCGGGCCCCACATGGACCCGAAACCGAGGGTGTGCAGCATTTCGTGCAGGACAACTTCGTTCCAACCCGCGGTGCTGCCAGTGGCAGTCTTATCCGCCAGCGACTGGGCATCGGCGACGTCAAATTCCATCGATCCCGTGATGACACTGTAATCTGCAGTGCGATAAAAGCCGGGGCCGGCTTGCCCAAGAATTCCGCCGGCGCCATCGATATCGGTCAGCGTCGCCGTGATTTCGATATCATCGATTGTCCGAACACCCAGACCGTCGCCAAAATCAGTCGTAATATTGGCGAGATCACCGACAATAATGGATGACAACCAGTCGGCGGCGTCAATAAACGACTGTTGCAGCTGCTCTGTCCAGAGGTCGCCCTCAAAAACGACCTTGACGTTATAGCCTTGGCCGCCGGGGTTTCCACTCTTGTAGCTCGAAAGCAGCATTACAGACTCCGATCCACTCTGGTTCTAGTCAGAGTGCGCGGAACCTGAATGCCTTCAGCCGAATAGATGACTGACGCAGAAGGATAGGTTTCGGATCAAATCCGGCGGAACGTCAGATAATGCGGCGTGCGGCCTTCGCGCAGGGCTTTTTGTTCGTATCGGGTCGATGTCCAGTCCGACCACGCATCACGCCAGTCGGCGGGACCTTCTGCCAGCCATTCAAAGCCCGCCTTTGGCACCTCTTGCAAGGTCTGCCGGACATAATCGGGGATGTCTGTCGCGACGCGAAATTCCGCCCCGGGGGCGAGGACATGATGCAGCAATTCCAGATGATCCTGGGTCACGAACCTGCGGCGGTGGTGGCGTGCCTTGGGCCACGGGTCAGGATAATTCAGGAACGCCTTGGCAATCGACCCTGCCGGAATGACATCGAACAGATCCCGCGCATCGCCGGGATAGACACGCAAATTGTCGACATCGGCATCGCGGATCTTGCCCAAAAGCATCGCAATCCCATTCACAAAGGGCTCTGCCCCGATGATCCCGATATCGGGATAGGTCTTGGCCATATGAACAAGATGTTCACCGCCACCGAAACCGATCTCGATCCAGTATTCGGATTTGCCCGGAAAGACCGCCGCCAGATCAAGCGGAGAACGGTCGGGATTTTCATCCCATGACACAGCACCCGGTGACAGGTCCGCAAGGTCGCTTTCAAGATATTCCTTCTGGCTCGCCCGCATGGTCTTGCCACGGATGCGTCCATAGAAATTTCGCCAAGGGGTGCCGTTTGCGTGTGTCTTTGCCATGGCGCGGTCCTTTAGCAAGGTCGGGCGCGCGGGTCGAGACCCATCTTTCCCCGAACCCTAGACCGCTTTCTTCAGCGCCTCGACCAGATCGGTGCGTTCCCAGCTAAAGCCACCGTCAGCCTCGGGCGCGCGACCGAAATGGCCATAGGCAGCAGTCCGGGCATAAATCGGTTTGTTCAGCCCCAGATGGGTGCGGATGCCGCGCGGCGTCAGGTCCATCACCTGCCCGATGGCGCGTTCGATCGCGGCTGGATCAACCTCGCCCGTGCCATGGGTATCGGCATAGATCGACAGGGGCTTGGCCACGCCGATGGCATAGGACAGCTGGATCGTGCAGCGTTCTGCCAATCCGGCAGCCACAACATTCTTTGCCAGATAACGGGCGGCATAGGCAGCCGAGCGGTCGACCTTGGTCGGGTCCTTGCCCGAAAACGCGCCGCCGCCATGCGGGGCCGCGCCACCATAAGTATCGACGATGATCTTGCGTCCCGTCAGGCCCGCGTCCCCATCGGGACCGCCGATGACAAAAGTTCCGGTCGGATTCACCCACCATTCGGTGGCGTCGGTGATCCAGCCTTCGGGCAGGACTTCACGGATATAGGGTTCGACGATTGCGCGGATATCGGTGCTGGACTGGTGTTCATGCGCGTGCTGGGTCGACAGCACGATCGATGACACACCGACCGGTTTGCCGCCGCGATAGATGACCGATAGCTGGCTTTTTGCATCAGGGCGCAAGGTCGGTTCTGCGCCCGATTTGCGGACCTCGGCCAGACGACGCAGGATCGCCTGGGAATATTGGATCGGGGCAGGCATCAGCGCCTCGGTCTCGTTCGTGGCATAGCCGAACATGATCCCCTGATCGCCGGCACCTTCGTCCTTTTTTTCCGACGCATTAACGCCTTGGGCGATATGCGCCGATTGTTCGTGCAGCAGGTTGGTAATCTCGACCGTCTGCCAGTGGAATTTGTCCTGCTCATAACCGATGTCACGGATCGCGCCACGGATCAGGTCCGGCACTTTTTCCATGTAACGGCCAAGGGTTGCCTGATCGGACAACCCGACCTCGCCACCCACGACAACGCGGTTGGTGGTGGCGAAGGTTTCACAGGCAACGCGGGCCTGCGGTTCTTCGGCAAGAAAGGCGTCAAGGATGGTATCCGAAATCCGGTCGCAGACCTTGTCGGGGTGACCCTCGGAAACGGATTCCGAGGTGAAAATGTAGTCTTGCCGTGCCATGGGGAAGTGCTCCGTTAAGTTTGCCCGCCACGCCAGGAAGCCGTTGTGGAGGGATTATGATTTAGTCGACTTGGCTAGTGCGCCCTATCGCCAAGGTCAATTGGTTTTCTATTGCGACCTGTCAAGCCAATGGCAGACAGAATCGCGAATATAAAGAGGATGACAGACCAATCCCCTGTTTTTGAATAGACTGTTGCAGGCAAAGGCGGGGGCAGTTGCGCATCGAAATGCCCCGCGACCCCCAGCGGCAGTTGGTCGATGATCTTGCCATAGCCGTCGATCATTGCCGATACGCCCGTATTGGCCGACCGGATCACCGGCAGTCCCTGTTCCACGGCACGCAACCGCGCATGGGCCAAATGCTGATAGGGCCCAGCATCCTGGCCGAACCACGCATCATTCGTGACCAACAAAAGCGCATCCGGTCTTTGGTCGCCCGTGACAATCTCTTGGGCAAAGCTGGCCTCATAACAGATCAGCGGGCGGAACAGGCCAAGACCCGGCAGGTCGATTAGCGGCTGATCGCTGCCAGAAGTGAAACCGCCCCCTTCGGACGCTGCAAGGCCGTGGACGCCAAAGCGCGCAAAGACTTCGCCCAGAGGCATGTATTCACCAAAGGGCACAAGGTGTTCCTTGTCATAGGTCGCGATCACTTGACCGCCCAGCCCCGCAACGACGAGCGAGTTATAATACCGGTCACCATCGCGCCGGTTAATGCCGAGAACAACCGGCGCACCCCGTGCCAGATCGGACGCGGATTGCAGGATTTCATCAGACCATTCCAGCAGATAAGGCACCGCCGTTTCGGGCCAGACAACCAACGCAGGGGCAGGATCGGCCGATGTGGCCAGCATCAACCGCCTTTCGAAAATCGGGATGAAATCAGGATCGAATTTCTGGTCTTGGGGTGCGTTGGGCTGCACGATCCGGATCAAAGGCGCATCGGGCGGAATGTCGGTATGGCTGCGCCCCAAAAGGCCCGAGGCCAGAAAGGCGACAACCGGTGCGAGCCAGATCAGCGGTTTGTCGGTGGTCGCCACCTTGATCACCCCAATGGCGAGCCCGAATGTCATCAGCGTGAGACCATGCGCGCCCACATAGGACGCGAACCAGACCTCGGGGCCGTTGATCCAGATATGGCCGGGCAAAACCCACGGAAACCCGGTGAAGACATAGGACCGCAGGATTTCGACAGCCGTCCAGACAAGGGCCAAGGTAATCTGGGCGCGGTCCCCATCACCCGCAATCCGGTGCGCCACGGCAAAGGCAGCTGCCCAGAACACACCCAGACCCGCCGCCAGAAACACCAGCGCAAAAGGCGCCATCCAGCCATAAACCTCTGGCTCGACCAGAAACGGTTGCACGATCCAATGCAGGGTCAGCCCGAAATAACCGAGCCCGAAAAACCAGCCACGGGCCACGGCGGCGCGCAGCACGCCGCCTTGCCCTTGCAAGGCAAAGACGAACGCAAAGGCCAAAACTGACAGCCAAGGCAGATCAAAGGGCGCCTGCCCCAATCCCGCCAAGGCCCCCATAGCAATCAGGAGAAGCGCCCTAAGCCCCTTTGGCTGGGTCAGAAAACCACGGGCGGTCAGGCGGTCACGCCAATTGGTCAAGAACATCAGGCAACCGGACGCGCAGGCGTTTGATGCGGCGCGGGTCCGCGTCGATCACTTCGAATTCCGGCCCCTCGGGATGCCGGATCACCTCGCCCCGCGCGGGGACGTGGCCAGCAAGCATAAAGACCAGCCCGCCCAATGTATCGACTTCTTCCTCGTCGATTTCATCATGGTCGGTCAGATTGCGCCCGATCTCGGCCTCAAACTCCTCGAGCGGGGTTTTGGCAAGCGCCAGATAGACCCCCGGCTTTTCGCGGATGAAACTATCGGCTTCGTCCACATCGTGTTCGTCCTCGATTTCACCGACAACCTGTTCGATCAAATCCTCGATGGTCAACAAACCGTCGGTGCCGCCATATTCGTCGATCACCAGCGCCATGTGGATACGTTCCGCCTGCATCTTTTGCAGCAAGACACCCAAAGGCATCGACGGCGGGACAAACAAAAGGGGCCGGACCATGCCGCGCAGGTCAAAGGCCGCGCCATCAGCGGAGAACCCGTGACGCAAGGCAAAATCCTTGAGGTTCACAAATCCAAGTGGTGTATCCAACGTGCCGTCATAGACGGGAACACGGGTCAAACCGCTTTCGCGGAAAACCTTGACCAGATCTTCCATTTCGATCCCGACGGGAACCGCAACGATGTCGGATTTGGGGATGGACACATCTTCGACGCGCATGCGCCGCAGGTTCAGCATCCCCGGTGTCGGAATAGCAACAGAAGCTGCACGGCCGTTTTGCGGTTCTTCGGTATCCGCCGGGGACAGGGCCTCGATGATCCGCGAAAAGAAACCGCGGCTTTCACCGTTTGATTGCCCGTTCGGGTCGGTTTGGTCCGTGATATCCAGTGGCGCGCCTAGCGCTGCACTAGAAGACCCTTCAGAAGTATCGCCCATTGTCTCCAACCAAAATAGTTCCACACAGCCCCAAAGGACCTGTGCATATCATTCCCTATATGGGTCAGCGATACCCATTTTGCCAAGTATCTCGGTCTCTAAACCTTCCATAAGCGTGGCATCTGGGTCGCGGATATGGTCGAAACCCAGCAAATGCAGCGTTCCGTGCACCAAAAGATGCAGCGCATGATCGCGCAAAGGCTTGTCTGCGGCCTCGGCCTCGCGCTGGCAGGTGTCATAGGCGATGGCGATGTCACCCAGTTCGATGGCACCAAATACGTCCGGTTCAGGCAGGTCAGGCATCGCGCCCGCCGTTTCCGCACCGCGTTCATCAGCAGGCCAGGACAGAACGTTGGTCGGCTGAGGCTTACCACGATGGTCGGCGTTCAGCACCGCAATGCGGGCATCGTCACAGGCAAGGACGGACAATTCACAGTCGTCTGGATCAAGCCCTAGGCGGGCCAAAACAGCCGTCGCCGCCTGAGACACGAGTGCCTCAAAGTCCAAAGGCGCCCAGCGCGGGTCTTCGATGTCAACGTCAATATGCATCAAACGCTGCCGTCGGCCTCATAGGCTTCGATGATCGCGGCGACCAGCGGATGGCGGACCACGTCTTTTGCGGTGAAGTAGTTAAAGCTGATTTTGGGGATGTTCTTTAGCAGGCGTTCGGCGTCAGCCAGACCCGACGACACGCCACGCGGCAGGTCGATCTGGGTGCGGTCGCCGGTGATGACCATGCGCGACCCTTCGCCCAGACGCGTCAGGAACATCTTCATCTGCATCGAGGTCGCATTCTGCGCCTCGTCCAGCACGACGAAAGCATTCGAAAGGGTCCGACCGCGCATAAAGGCCAGCGGCGCGATTTCGATCTTTTTCTCTTCCATCAGCTTGGCAGCCATTTTGCCCGGCAGGAAATCATTCAGCGCGTCGTAAAGCGGCTGCATGTAGGGATCGACCTTATCCTTCATATCTCCGGGCAGATAACCCAGCTTTTCCCCGGCTTCGACCGCGGGGCGGGACAGGATGATCTTGTCCACCAGACCGTTGATGAACATGTTCACGCCGACAGCGACTGCCAAATAGGTTTTGCCCGTGCCCGCAGGACCGATGCCAAAGCACAATTCGTTGTCGAACAGATTCTGGACATAGGCCTTTTGCGCATCGGTGCGGGGCTCGACCAGTTTTTTGCGGGTCTTGACCTCGACCGGGCTGCCCTTGAACATCTCGATCTGGTCGCCCTCTTGCGGCGGGACCGCGCGTTCGGCGCTGCCCATGCGCAATTCGCGATCGATATCGGACAGTTCGACGCTGCGCCCTGCCTCGAGCCGGGTATAAAGCGCCTGAAGCAGATCAACGGCGGCCTTGCGCGGTTCATCCTCGCCGATCACGGCAAGTCGATTGCCGCGCCGCAAAATCTGAACCGTCAGAACATCCTCGATCTTGGCCAAATGGCGATCATGTTCCCCACATAAATCGATCAATAAGAAATTGTCCGGAAATTCGATGATGGATTCAGCGATTTCTGGCGCAGCGAGCGGGGGCATGGTGTGAGTGGCCAAACAGCTCTCCTTGGCATGAGTCGTGGATATATGGTGGCGCGATCCGGTCGATACCGCAAGCGATTGCATGCCATCATGACAGAAATGCAAAAGAAAACGCCGCGGGAAAACCCGCGGCGCTGTTTCTTTGGTCGATTTCGCCCTTACAGGATGTCGGTGATCGGCGAACCATCCTTGAACGGGCCGGTCGCGGTTTCCGGCGGCGCGACACCCGAACACACCGGCAGACCATCGGGGGTGAGACGCGGGCTCAGATAGCCTTCGACACCGTCATCGATGATCCAGTGGTCGCAACCATCGGGGTCTACCCAGATGCCCGCGATCAGCGTCGACAAGTGGTGCGCGTTGATGCCGCGGTCAATAGATTTATCCGGACCAATGCCGCCAGTCGCATATTCGCCGATCACGGTTTCCGTGCAGGCGGAAAGACCCGCAGAGACCGCAAGGGCAAGAGAGATCTTAACAAACTTCATGGCTCTTCCCCTTATTTCAGACAATAGATTTCGACGCGGCGGTTCTGCGCCATGCCACCGCTCGGCGTATCGTTCGGGGCGCGTGGGCTCCGCTCACCAAAGCCACGGACATCTGCAACGCGTGCGCCGACCGAATAGGCGACATTCGCAACGGCATTGGCCCGGTTCTGCGACAGACGCATGTTGTATTCATCCGAAGCGCGGCTGTCCGTGTGGCCATAGATCAGGAAGGCAAAGGTGCCATTGGCCATCGACTGGTTGAAGAAATTCTGGAGCGTCTGACGCCCAACAGCAGAAATCGCATATCGATCCGTTGCGAAAAGCTGGTCGGTCGGCACAACGCCGCAGATTTCGCTGCGATGGCAGACTGCCGAACCATCCCGAAGACGCCGGGCATCCATATAGCCCTCGGCCCCATCGTCCATTGCCCAGTGTTCACAGCCGTCGGGATCGATCCAAATCGTCGGAACATACCGCTCACCCTGAACAACCCGGGCGCCCTGCCCGTTTTGGGTCTGAACGCTGTCCTGCGCGTATGCCCCAGAGGCAGCCAGCACCCCCCCGAGCACGAGCGCACTGACTTTCATCAGGCCCTGCTTGCCAATCATTTTCATCACAACTTCGCCTCTTGATCGAATCCCTGAGCCTATCGGCCCAATGGAAAAACATCCCCAACACTTACACCATTAGTATCAAAATAATGACGCATTGGAAGTAGAAATAACCAGATATTGTATACCCATCGGGCACAATGACAGGTCATTGCCGCCATTGTTTCGACCAATTGTTGATTCTCGTATTGATTATCGCAGCTTAGGCGAGAGGCCTCTTATTCCGACAGAATTCCGGCCAGAGAGTTCGGTCCGCTTTCGACAATCTTGACGCGTGCGACCGTGCCAAGCAGTGCCTCGGGGGCGACGACGTGAACAGCGTGAAGGTAATCCGATTTACCAGAAAGCTGACCCGAAAGTCTTCCGTGTTTCTCGAATAGCACTCCGACCTCACGGCCGACCATCGCGTCTTGGTGTGCGCGCTGCTGCTGGGTCACCAGCGCTTGCAAACGATAAAGCCGATCCGTCATGACATCTTCGGGAAGTTGAGGCTTTTCGGCGGCTGGTGTCCCGGGTCGTGTCGAGTATTTGAACGAATAGGCCATGCCGTAGTCAACGGCACGGATCAGATCCAATGAAGCTTGAAAATCCGCCTCGGTTTCGGTCGGGAAACCCACGATGAAGTCACCCGACAACATAATGTCCGGGCGTGCGGCACGGATCCTTTCGATCAGCCGCAGATATTGTTCGGCGGTATGCTTGCGGTTCATCGCCTTCAGGATCCGGTCGGACCCAGACTGCACCGGAAGATGCAGATAGGGCATCAATTTCGCTTCGTCGCCATGCGCGGCGATCAGGGCATCATCCATGTCGTTGGGATGCGAGGTCGTGTATCGGATACGTTCCAGCCCGTCGATTTTCGCCAACGCCCGGACAAGACCGGCCAGACCGCCCTCGCCCCCGTGATAGGCGTTCACATTTTGACCCAAAAGGGTCACCTCGCGCACGCCCGCATCGACCAATTCTTGGGCTTCGCGAAGGATACGGTCCTGCGGGCGGCTAACCTCGGCCCCGCGGGTATAGGGCACAACACAAAAGGCGCAGAATTTGTCGCAGCCTTCCTGAACGGTCAAAAAGGCCGTCGGCCCTTTGCGGGATTTTGGGCGCGCAGCCAATTCGTTGAATTTGTCCTCTTCCGGAAACTCGGTATCGAGCGCCTTTTCGCCACGGGCAACGGCCGCCTCCATCGCAGGAAGACGGTGATAGCTTTGCGGACCAACCACCAAATCGACGGCGGGGGCGCGGCGCATGATTTCTTCGCCCTCGGCCTGGGCCACGCAACCGGCGATGCCGATTTTCAAATCGGGCCGCTCGTCTTTCAAGAGTTTGAGCCTGCCGATTTCGGAATAGACCTTTTCACTCGCTTTTTCGCGAATGTGGCAGGTATTGAGCAAGATCATATCCGCTTCTTCGCGGTTCTTGGTCTCGACATACCCGTTACCGCCCAGCGCTTCGGCCATCCGTTCGCTGTCATAGACATTCATCTGACATCCATAAGTCTGGATGAACAGCTTCTTTGGGTCGGTTGTTTTCTGATCGGACATGTCGGGCGCTTTCGTTCTGCGGGACGGGCGCCTTCCTAATCGCTCGCGCCCATGCTTGCAATGCGCAGCAAATTGGCAGACGGTAAACCCCAAGACGAACGGGCAGGCCTGCAATGCATTATCCAGATTTCCAAACCTTTCTTGCGACGGGGGCTGCGACCTTTGCCAAGGGTCCGGTCGGGATCATTCTGGTCGAAGACAAGATCGAGGTCGAAAGCACGATTCGGCACCATCTTGATGCGGGGTTCAAGGCGCTCGCAGTTTTCGGGGCGGCTGAATTCGATCTGGCAGCCCTGTCTACCGACAAAGTTGCGGTGATTGATCATAATGTCCTGGGCGATCAGGGTCCCGCGACCGTTGTGAACGGATGCATTGCCGCAGCCCCGCCCGCCACATGGATGTTTTATTGCTATAATGCGGAATTTCTTTTCTTCCCGTTTTGCGAACATCGGTCTGTCGGTGAAATGCTCGCCTTTCACACCGAAGAGCGTCGCGATAGCGTTCTGACTTATGTGGTGGACCTTTACGCGGGCGATCTGATCAACCATCCATCGGCAGTTTCGATCGATGACGCCCATCTCGACAAATCGGGTTACTACGCCCTTGCCCGACTTGATCGCGAAAACTGTCCCCGGGAACGCCAACTGGATTTCTTTGGCGGGCTTCGCTGGCGGTTCGAAGAACATATTCCAGCAGCGCGGCGCAGGATCGACCGGATATCGCTGTTCAAGACAAAGCCGGGGCTCAAGGTGACCAACGAACATTTGTTCAACGATCAGGAATACAACACCTATTCCTGTCCGTGGCACCACAATATCACAGCAAGCCTATGTTCCTTTCGGACTGCCAAAGCCCTAAAGCGGAACCCTGGTTCAACCTATGACATCAAGACCTTTAAATGGCGCAATTCGGCGCAGTTTAAATGGCATTCCCAACAGTTGCTGGACCTGGGACTCATGGAACCCGGTCAGTGGTTCTAGCAATGCGAAAGAACGTCCGCGGCCTGCGTCGTCAGGGTGCGATCACCCCCGCTGCGCAAGTCGCGATGGACAGACGATAACGCCCAGTCCTGCGGCCGTGCGGCCAGACCTGCCAGAACAGGTGCCTCGACGATCATACGGCGGTGTCGGGCAAAGTCGGCCTCATCCCGTATCTGATAATCCCAAAACCGGCGTTGCCAGATACCCTTGCCACCGCGTGCATCGGGTCGATCAGCCAGATGTTGCGGCGTCGGCATATGTGCCGAAAAACCAGATTTGATCATCCGCCAGCGCGCGGGATAGTCGGTGTCGCCTTCGGGCAAGGTCCAGATCATATGCAGTTGCGCCGGAAGCACCACCGCCGCCTCGATCACAAAGGGGCGGCGTTTCATGGCAAGGCTGACCACGTGACGCAAAAGTCCGACCTCGCGCACCAATAGGTCGCTGCGCGGGTCCGCGAGCCGCAGTGAAAAGAACCAAGTCCCGCTGGGAACGAAGGGATGCTGATGGCAGGTCATTTAATGATCCTGCGCTCGCCATGGTTAATTGCCCGTTAATCCGGCCGGGGCCGCCCGCAATAGTTCCGCGCCGCGATAGAGAACCGCAGCACCCAGCGCGAGGAAAGCCATTCCCGACCAAAGACCAGCGCCGCCCGCGTGTTCCAGCAATCCCCCGCCAACAACAGGCCCAAGCACAAAACCGAACCCCCCAAGCGATGACGCGCCGAAATAGCTGCCTTTCATGTCCGGTGGCGCCAATCTGTCGATCAGGACCTGCAACGTCGGGAACAGGATCACTTCGCCCAGACTGAGGATAAAGACCGCGGCCAATATCCATCCAACGGCAGTTGCCGACGTGACGGCCAGCATCAGAAACGCAACCATCATAAGACCAACGCCGATCATTGACCGCCTGAACGGTTCGATCCCGCGCAAAAGCGCAAGCAGCGGAAACTGGAAAACCAGCACCGTGACCGCATTGACCAGAACCACCAAAGCATAGGCGCGGAGAACATAGGCCTCGCCTCCTGTTCCGAGGAAAAGCACCATCCCCGCCTCGAGCTGGGAATAGGTGATGTTGCCAACCAAGAGCGCCAGAATGAACACCAGAAACGCCTGATCCGCCTTCAGGGTGCGCAAGACTTCCGCAAAAGAAAACCGCGCCGGTTCTCGTGCCAGTGTCGGGACAGGCGGATCAACCAGATAAAGGACGACATAGCCCGCCACAAAATACAGGACATAGACAAGGCCGACGAGGACAAAGGTATCCTGCTGGCCCGTCAGCCCTAGATATCCACCCAGCAAAGGACCGAACGCCGCCCCGATATTCAGCGCGTAATACCGGACATGCAGAGCCAGGTCCTTGGCTTCGCGATTGACCAGAACGTCAGTCATCAGGGCCTTACCCGGTGCTTCGACCCCGGACCGTGCAATACCCTGCACAGTCATCGCTGCCAGAATGACCCAGAGGTTCGCGGTAACCCCCATTACGATCAACGCCGCGGAGGAGGTAAGCGCGGACAGAAGTAGAATGCGCCGCCTGCCGAAAAGATCGGACAAATATCCGACATAGAATCCCGCTAGGATCCCGATCAGCGTCGGCCCACCCAGAAAGAACCCGATCTGCGAAGGGCTTAGCCCGTGTTCCCGTTGCAAAAAGACAGCCAGATAGGGCCAGACCATAAAAAAGGTGAACCTGCCGAACATAGTCGCAAGGATCACCAGCCAAACTGTCGGAGAAAACTCCCTAAGCCTTGCAAACATACTCGGTCACTTATTTGCCCGCACAAACGGGTTGCTTCAGCCGTTGTGACTAGCAGCGGCGGAGCCGGATCACCACATCGACCGCCGCGATCTCGGCCCCTTCGGGCGCGTCGGGAAGATGCAAAATCTCCAGCTGCTCTGCCGGGGCGTCGGTCAGGGTTCCGCTGTCTTCCCAGAAAAAATGGGGGTGGTCGGAAATATTGGTGTCGAAATAGCTTTTGGACCCGTCGACCGTAATTTCCCGCATCAGGCCAGCGTCACAAAAGGCGCGCAGGGTATTATAGACGGTCGCCAGTGACACCTTTTCGTCGGAACGGCGGGCCTCTTCGAACAGGCCTTCGGCGGTGACATGCCGGTCCTGCCCATCCCCCACCAGCAGATTGGCCAAGGCAATGCGCTGACGGGTCGGCCTTAATCCGGCGCGCCCCAACCAGCGAGAGCTGCGGTTCGTGACTTGGTCCAACATGGGAACTTTCCTTATGCTTGCTCCACATATGGCGGATTTTCAGGCAGTTTCAAACCAAAACCTGTCTTTCATGGCCGTCATGGCCACCCGATCAGCAGGAATTCGGCAATTCCCGTTCGACGCCCAACACTTGCCCAACCCCGAATTCGGGTGTTAGACCTCGGACAACAGAAACAAGGCAAAGCTGGAACAGGCCCCATGTCCCTTTATCCCTCGAGCTTCGGCAAGGAAGATCTTTTGAAATGCGCCCGCGGCGAGCTTTTCGGCCCCGGCAATGCCCAGCTTCCCGCCCCGCCGATGCTGATGATGGACCGCATCACCGAAATTTCGGGCGATGGCGGGCTGCACGGCAAGGGCCATGTGGTTGCCGAATTCGATATCACGCCGGACCTTTGGTTCTTTGACTGCCACTTCCCCGGCAACCCGATCATGCCCGGCTGTCTGGGTTTGGATGGTCTGTGGCAGCTGACCGGTTTCAACCTTGGCTGGCGTGGCTGGCAGGGGCGCGGCTATGCGCTGGGTGTGGGCGAGGTCAAGCTGACCGGAATGGTCCGCCCCGACCGCAAGATGCTGACCTATAAGGTCGATTTCACCAAAGCGATCCAGACCCGCCGCCTGACCATGGGCGTGGCCGACGGGATCGTCGAGGCCGACGGCGAAGTGATCTATATCGTCAAGGACATGAAGGTCGCGCTGAGCGAGAGCTGAGGGGCGATCCATCTGGGCGGTGCCCGACCAAGGGGGCAGCCAGTCGCGCCTCAAGCCGCTTTGCGACCAATCCAGGCGGAGGGCCACGCCCCAACCGCCTTGCCCCCCGCACTTCCCTCGCCTAAACAGGTCCAAAGACCAATAAGGAGGGACGCCCATGCGTCGTGTCGTTGTCACAGGGTTGGGGATCGTCTCGCCCATCGGGAATAATGCAGCCGAGGTAGAGGCCGCCCTGCGCGCGGGCACATCCGGCATCGTGGCAAGCCCGGAAATGGCCGAACACGGGTTCCGGAGCCAGATCGCAGGCACCGTCAAGCTGGACGTCACCGAACATGTCGACAAGCGCACCCTGCGGTTCATGGGACCGGGGGCCGCCTATGCCCATATCGCCATGACCCAAGCCATCGCCGATGCGGGGCTAGAGGCGTCAGATGTCGTCAACCCGCGCACCGGTCTTATTGCCGGTTCGGGTGGCCCGTCCACCAGCGCGATGTTCACGGCCCACCAATCGGTTCTGGCCACCAACGCGACCAAACGGATCGGCCCCTTTGCGGTGCCCAAATGCATGGGATCCACGATTTCCGCCAACCTTTCGACCGCGTTCCAGATCAAGGGCATCAACTATTCGATCACCTCGGCCTGTTCGACCTCGCTCCACTGCATTGGGGCTGCAACCGAACAGATCATGATGGGCAAGCAAGATGTGATGTTTGCGGGCGGAGCTGAAGAGCTCGACTGGACCCTGTCCTGCCTGTTCGACGCCATGGGCGCGATGTCATCGAAATACAACGACACCCCCACCCGCGCGAGCCGTGCCTTTGACGCGGGCCGCGACGGGTTTGTTATCGCCGGTGGCGGTGCCATTGTGGTGCTTGAAGAACTGGAACACGCAAAAGCCCGCGGTGCCAAGATCTATGCCGAGGTCACGGGCTTTGCCGCGACCAGCGACGGCGCGGATATGGTCGCCCCCAGTGGCGAAGGCGGCGAACGCGCCATGCGGCTGGCACTGGCCACGATCCCCGAAGGACGCAAGGTCAGCTATATCAATGCCCATGGCACCTCGACCCCTGTCGGCGACGTGGGCGAGGTCAAGGCCGTGCGCCGTGTGTTCGGCGAAGGCACAACCCCGCCAATTTCCTCGACCAAATCGATGACCGGCCACAGCCAGGGTGCGACGGGTGCGCAAGAGGCCGTTTATTGCCTTTTGATGCTGCAAAACGACTTTATCGCGCCGTCGATCAATGTCGAAACGCTCGACCCTGAACTGAACCCTGCCGAAATCGCGACCAGCTTTGTCGGCAACGCCGGACTGGATACAGTGATGACCAACAGCTTTGGCTTTGGCGGGACCAACGGGTCCATGCTCTTGTCGAAATTCCACGGATAGGATGCCAGAATGACAATCTCGATGAAGGGCAAACGCGGGCTGGTCATGGGCGTGGCCAACGACCATTCGATCGCCTGGGGCATTGCCAAGGCGATGCACGAAGCAGGTGCAGAACTCGCCTTTACCTATCAGGGCGAAGCCTTTGGCAAACGTCTGGCCCCGCTGGCAGCACAGGTCGGATCGGATTTCATGGTCGATGTCGACGTGACCGACGAAGCATCCATGGATGCGGCATTCCAGTCACTCAAGGATAAATGGGGTACGATTGATTTCGTGGTCCACGCGATCGCCTATTCGGACAAGAACGAACTGGCGGGCCGCTTCATCAACACGACGCGCGAAAATTTCAAGAATTCGATGACGATTTCCTGCTATTCGCTGATCGACGTTGCCCGCCGTGCTGCCGATATGATGCCCGAAGGCGGGACGATCCTGACCCTGACCTATCAGGGCAGCAACCGCGTAACCCCGTTCTATAACGTGATGGGCGTGGCCAAGGCGGCGCTGGAATCCGCAGTCCGCTATCTGGCCAATGATCTGGGCCCCCAAGGTATCCGCGTTAATGCCATCAGTCCGGGCCCGATGAAGACGCTTGCGGGCTCTGCCATCGCTGGCGCGCGCCGGACGTTCCGCCACACCGAAGAAAACACCCCCATGCGGTCCAATGCCACGCTCGAGGCCGTTGGCGGCACGGCAGTTTATCTGGCGTCGGATGCCGGATGTTTCACCACCGGCGAAATAATCCGTGTGGATGGTGGTTTCCATGTTTTGGGGATGCCCCAGCCGGACAATCTGGTCTGACCCGAATTGGGCTATCTGGCGTTTTCCCTCGCGATCATGGCCGTGACCGGTGTCACCTTGCGGGGTGGCTGGCGGTCGCAGAACCGTTTTCAGATCGTGGGAATGGATGCGCAGGGGCTATTGCTCGGTGCGCTCGCGGTTGCAGCAGCGATGTTCTTTTTCGGGCCGCTCTTTGGGCTGGCGCTGGTCCTGTCTGTCGCGATCCATGAATTCGGCCATGTCGCGGCCTATCGGGTCTGCGGCCATTCCGATGCGCGGTTCCGGCTGATCCCGCTCTTGGGCGGGGTTGCGATTTCAAATCAGGCACCTGCCAGTCAAGAAAAGCAGATTCTCATTTCAATCATGGGACCTGCGATTTGTCTGGGTCCGATGTTGTTGGGGTTCGCGCTGTCCGAGGTCCTGCCCTACAGCATGGTCGGTCTGGCCGATTTCTGCTACACTTTCGCAATCGTCACCGGCGCGCTGAATTTCTTTAACCTTCTGCCGTTCTGGCCGCTGGATGGCGGGCGGATCGTCCAGATCCTCGCGTTTTCGTTCTGGCCACCTGCGGCGACGGTTGTTGCCACGATGATGAGTGCGGCTTTGATCGTCTCCGCCATCGCGTTGAAAAGCATGATGCTGTTGTTTTTCGCGATCATGGGGGCGCAAAGCCTCGTAAGCAGTCATCAGTTGGTCCACTATCAACGCCCGATGGGCCGGCCCCGTGCAGTCCTGTGCTTGTTTGCCTATCTGGCGACGCTCGCCGCATTCGGCTTTGGCGGCCTGCCGATGCTAGCGGCCTATTTCTAGACCTATCGACCAGCGGTCTTAAATAATCGCGACATTCCAAACAAATAGGCGCAAATCCTCTTTCCCGATGCGAAGCCTCGTGCCAAGCTAGCGATAACGGAGGACCAATAATGACCCTGACCACCTGCATTTTCGACGCCTATGGAACGCTCTTTGACGTTACCGCCGCGGCCCGTCAGGTCGCTGAAAAAGAACAGGATCCGGGGTTGTTGGCGATCTGGCCGAAACTGTCAGCGGACTGGCGGCAAAAGCAGCTGGAATATTCCTGGCTTCGGACGATCGCCGGGCGCCACATCGATTTCTGGCAGATAACCCAAGACAGTCTTGATTGGGCGATGGAGGCTTCGGGGCTGCACTCGGCGGCCCTCCGCGCCAAATTTCTGGCGGTTTACAAAGAACTCCCAGCTTATTCCGAAGTTCCCGAGATGCTCAAATCGCTGAAGGAAAAGGGCAAGACCGTCGCGATCCTGTCAAACGGGTCGCCCGCCATGCTGCAATCGGCGGTCGTTTCCGCAGGGATCGGGGAATTTATTGACGAAGTGATTTCCGTCGAAGACGTGCATAAATTCAAGCCGCACATCCGTGTCTATGATCTGGTCGGCGACCTGATGGATGTGCCACAGACCGAGGTTCTGTTTGCCTCGTCCAACGGATGGGATGCGGCGGCAGCGGCAGGGTATGGATTTGCCACCGTTTGGGTCAACCGCAACCACGCCCCGATGGATCGGCTCTGGGGCACGCCCCATCGCGTTCTGCGGGATCTTTCAGCGATACCGGAACTTGTCTGATGCCGCACTATCAAGGGGTCGACGGAACCCGTCTGTTCTATACTGACGAAGGCGATGGTCTAGCGGTCATCGCGCTGGCGGGACTGACCCGCAACGGCACGGATTTCAACCATGTTCTGCCGCATCTGCATGGGTGCCGCGTGATCCGCCCCGATTATCGCGGGCGGGGGCAATCCGATTGGGCACCGCACGAAACCTATAACATTCCGACGGAAACGCAGGATGTCTTGTGGCTGATGGATCATCTGGGGCTGGAAAAGGCCGCGATCCTTGGCACGTCGCGGGGCGGTCTGAACGGCATGATGATGGCGGCAATCGCCAAAGACCGGCTGTTGGGTGTCGCACTGAACGACATCGGCCCCGTGATCGAGGAAACGGGCCTGACGATCATCAAGGATTACCTTGGGCGTCATCCCGCCCAGAAAACCTATGACGAAGCCGCGGCCTTTCGCGCCCGCAGCTGGGTCGATTTCAAGAACGTGCCAATGGACCGTTGGCGGGCCGAGGTCGAACAGCACTATAGCGAAACCGATGATGGCTTGATCCTGCGTTATGACCCTAAATTGCGCGATGCCGTTCTTGCGGATGGCGGCAAACCTGCGCCCGATCTGTGGCCCCTGTTCGAATGCCTCGCGGGGCTGCCGGTGGCGCTGATACGCGGCGCGAATTCCGATCTGTTGTCACCGGCGACCGCTGCCGAAATGGCAGCGCGTCATCCCGGCCTGATCTTTGCCGAAGTCCCCGACCGTGGCCATGTCCCGTTTCTGGACGAACCCGAAAGCCTGATGGCCATTCAGGCGTGGTTGGCTGTCCTGCGATGAATATCGACCGCATCCGCGCCGCCGCTGAACGGCTAAACGGCCATGTCCGCCGGACGCCGCTTTTGTCGTCGCCCTTTATCGATGCGATCGCCGGACGGCGGGTTCTGGTCAAGGCCGAATGCCTTCAACACACCGGATCGTTCAAGTTTCGCGGCGGCTGGTCCGCCCTTTCGGCGATGCCCGACGCCCAGCGCCAAAAGGGTGTGATAGCCTATTCCAGCGGCAACCATGCCCAAGGTGTCGCCAATGCCGCGCGGCATTTCGGGGTGCCTTCGGTGATCTTGATGCCAAGCGACGCGCCGCAGATCAAAATCGCCAATACCCGCGCCTTGGGTGCCGAAGTCGTGCTCTATGATCGCGCGACCGAAAACCGCGATGCGATTGGTGATGCGCTGGCTGCAGATCGCGGGCTGACGCTTGTCAAACCTTTCGACGATCCTGACGTTATTGCGGGCCAAGGCACCTGTGGTCTGGAAATCGCCGAACAAGCCCGTGAATTGGGGATCGACAGGGCCGAGGTTCTGGTCTGCTGTGGCGGTGGCGGCTTTGCGTCGGGCATCGCGCTGGCGCTGGCGGCCGAGGCACCGCAGATGCAGGTCCGCACCGTCGAACCCGATGGTTTCGATGATGTCAAACGGTCGCTTGCCTCGGGCCGGATCGAACGCAATGCGCAGTCCTCCGGATCAATCTGCGATGCGATCCTGACACCTGCACCCAGCGAACTGACATTTGGCATCCTCAAACAGTATTGCGGGGCCGGGATCGCCGTTTCTGATGCTGAAGCCCTGGCCGCGATGAAGGCCGCCTTTGACCGCTTGCGCGTTGTGATCGAACCGGGCGGGGCTGCGGCCCTTGCCGCCGCGATGTTCCATCGCTCTGAAATTGCTGCGGATACTGTCATCGTCACCGCATCGGGCGGAAACGTCGATCCGTCGGTATTCATCCGCGCCCTGCAAGAATAGCCGCACATTAGGGCCGGCCCCCTGCCCCGACCGTGTCGGTCGGGTATTCCGGACTTTGCGGATGGGCCGTTGCGGGTCATTGTGGGTCTATTCCAACAAAGGCCACGCATCTGGCCACAATCCATTTTCAGGAGGTTCCCATGTGGGACGTCTTAAGCCGTCCCTTTGTTCTGATCCTTGTTGCATCAATCGGCTATGGTGCCGCCACAATCGGGATGAAGGCCGCGTCGACATCGGTCAGCCTGTTTGCAATCCTTGTAATCGCGGTCTGCCTTGCCGCCGCAGTGCTGGCCGAGGTGGTGCTGCTGCGACAGGTCCATCTGGGTCTGGCCTATGTCGTCATCCTCGGGGTGGAAACCGTTCTCGTCCTGATTACAGCCTACGCCCTTGGCGAAGGGCTGGGTCCACGTCAGATGACCGGCGCGATGTTGGTTTTGATCGGCGCAGGGGTGATTTCGATCTGACCCGGCCTTGACCTTTTCGCCTGCCCTGCCCCATGGTCGCCCGATATGGAACAAGGGACAACGGGATGCGCGAACACCAGATCACTCGGGGCGATGTCACGCTATTCGCGCGCGAAGATGGGGATCTCGATTCCGCCGCGCCGACTCTGGTCTTTGCCAACTCGCTCGGGACTGACCTGACGCTCTGGGATCCGATCCTCCCGCTTTTGCCAAAGGGCTTGCGAATTGTCCGGATGGACAAGCGCGGCCATGGCGGGTCGTCCTGCCCGCCTGCCCCCTATTCTATGGGGGCTCTCGTCAGCGACGCCGAAGCCGTCTGCGATGCATTGCAGGTGCGCGACTGTGTTTTTGTCGGCCTGTCCATTGGCGGCATGATCGCACAGGGGCTGGCTGTCAAACGGCTCGATCTGATGCGCGGGCTGGTCCTGTCCAACACCGCCGCCAAGATCGGCAATCCCACGCTGTGGCAGGACCGGATAACCACCGTTCGGACCAAAGGGCTAGAGACCATGGCCGACGGGATCATGGAACGCTGGTTCGCAAAGGATTTCCGCAACAGTGATGCCGTGACACCGTGGCGCGACCTTTTGTGCGCCACCCCTGTCGAAGGCTATGTCGGCTGCTGTGCTGCGATTTCGGGCACGGATTTCTATACCCCGACCTCGGGACTTCGATTGCCGACGCTGGGCATTGCCGGAACCGAAGATGGGTCAACCCCGCCCGACCTGGTCAAAGAAACCGTTGATCTGATCCCCGGGTCGCGGTTCCGGCTGATCCGCAAGGCGGGCCATTTGCCTTGCGTCGAAAAGCCGGATGAATACGCGGAAATTCTGACCGGTTTCCTAAAGGATATCGGCCATGTCTGATTTTCTGTTGATACATGGGTCGTGCCACGGGGCCTGGTGCTGGGATCTGGTAGTGCCGGAACTGATCGCGCTTGGGCATAGGGCCCGGGCCATTGACCTGCCCAGCCACGGCAAGGATGGCACTGATCCCGCCGAAGTCACACTAGACCTTTATGGCCGCGCCATCGTCGATGCGATTGATACACCGGTCACGCTCGTCGGGCATTCGATGGCGGGCTATCCGATCACCGCCGCGGCAGAACTTGCGCCCGAAAAAATCGCGCGGCTGATCTATCTGTGCGCCTATGTGCCCATGGCTGGAAAATCGCTGGCCGACATGCGCCGAATGGCACCGTCGCAGCCCCTGCTCGACGCAATTGTGGTCGATGACACGCGCACCACGTTTTCTGTCGACCCTGCCAAGGCTGCGGCGAAATTCTATCACGATGTGCCCGCCGATCTGGCGGATTGGGCGGTTGGCAACCTTTGTCCGCAACCGATCCTGCCGCAGGAAACACCGATGGTGCCGGACCGTGCGCTGACGGTTCCCCGCCGCTATATCCGCTGCGCCGATGACCGGACCATTCCGCCGGAATTCCAGATCACAATGACCAAAGACTGGCCGGAGCAGGATGTAGCGACCCTGCCCACCTCGCATTCGCCGTTCTTGTCGGACCCCAAAGGTCTGGCGCGCCTTTTGTCCGAACTGGCGGGGAACTGAGATGGCCGCCTCGATCTATGACAGTGCAATCTATCGCGACCTGATGACCGACCGCGAATTTGCAGCGCTCTTTACCGATACCGCCGAAGTCCGTGCGATGATGATCGTCGAGGGCGCGCTGGCCAAGGCGCAAGGGGCCTTGGGTGTGATCCCCGAACTGTCTGCCAAAGCCATCCATCGGGCGAGCCTTGAAGTGCAGATTGATCCGGCGGGGCTATCGCCGGCAACAGGTCAGAACGCTGTCGTGGTGCCCGCGTTGGTCGCGGCCTTTCGTGACGCAATGCAGGCGCCGGAACATGCGCCGTACCTGCACTTTGGCGCGACCAGTCAGGATATCATGGACACTGGGTTGGTCTTGCGCCTGCGGCAGGTCCTGACCCTGACAGAAACACGGCTGCGGGCCATTCTGACTGCCCTCGCCGATCTGGCCGAAACCCACGCGGCAACCCCGATGGCGGGCCGCACCTATGGGCAGGTGGCCACGCCAACATCCTTTGGCGCTGTGGTGGCAAGTTGGGGTTTGCCGTTGATCGACCTTTTGGATCGTTTGCCCGCTTTGCGTGCCACGGTTCTGCAAATCAGCCTGACCGGCGCGGCAGGAACGCTTTCGGCAATGGGCCGTGAGGCCGCAAATGTTCGTGCCGAAATGGCCAAAGGTCTGGGCCTAAAGGACTCTGGCCAAAGCTGGCATTCAACACGCCATGGTTTTGCCGAGCTTGCAGGTTGGATCACGCAGGTCACCGTCCAGTTGGGCAAGCTGGGCGAAGACCTGTGCCTGATGACCCAGACCGGCATCAACGAGATTGCGCTGCCCGCTTCGGGCGGGTCGTCGACGATGCCGCAAAAGCAAAACCCTGTGCTGCCATCGGTTCTGACAGCGATTGCGCGGCAGATGGTTGGCTTGAATTCGGTGATCCAGATGGCCGCACTCCACCGTCAGCAACGTGATGCGGGGGCGTGGATTTCAGAATGGATGACACTGCCGCAGATGTGCATGGGGCTGGGGCGGGCATTGGCGATCGGGGTTGATCTGGCGGGCGGTATGCGCCCCCTGCCGGACCGGATGTTGGCCCAGATCGACGATGGAACGGGCCTGATCTATGCCGAAGCCCTGCAATTCCGGCTGGCCGCCCACATTCCCCGACCGCAAGCGCAGCAAATGGTCAAAGACCTGTGCAAATCTGTGATGGCGGGTCAAGGGAACCTTGCCGCATTGGCCGCGGATACATGGCCAGACATCGACACAGCGGAAGTCTTTGACCCCACTCGCCAATTGGGCGAGGCCCCCGAAATGGCGCGGCGCTTTGCCAAGGCGTCGCGCAATCCCAACGCCGCGCAGGAGTAGCTGCAGATCATGTCGCCCCGCTTGCCCATAGTTTTCATCCTGCTGACGGTGCTTCTCGATTCCATGGGGATCGGGCTGATGATGCCTGTCATGCCAAGCCTGATCCGCGAAATCGTCGGCACGAACCTTAGCCAGGCTGCGGTCTGGGGCGGTATCCTGTCGACGGCCTTTGCGGTCATGCAGTTCCTCTTCGGGCCCACCGTCGGCAATCTGTCAGACCGTTACGGGCGGCGACCTGTGTTGCTGGTCGCGCTGTTTGTCATGAGCCTCGATTACATCGTGATGGCAGTCGCGGGGTCGATCTGGTTGCTGTTTGCAGGACGGATCGTCGGCGGGATCACGGCCGCCACACATTCAACCGCAAGCGCCTATATGGCCGACTTGTCCAAACCCGAAGAAAAGGCCGCGAATTTCGGGCTGATCGGGGCGGCCTTTGGGTTCGGGTTCGTGCTCGGGCCGGTTATCGGCGGGCTCTTGGCGGGGTTCGGGACGCGGGCCCCTTTCTATGCGGCAGCAGCGCTCGCCTGCACGAATATGTTGTTCGGCTATTTCGTTTTGCCGGAAACCGTCACAGACCGTATTCGCAGGCCGTTTAGCTGGCGGCGGGCGAACCCCTTGGGCGCTTTTTCGGCAATCGGACAGTTGCCCGGATTGCGACGGATGTTGGTGATCCTGCTGGTCTACGGGATCGCTTTCTTTGTCTATCCGGCGGTCTGGGCCTATTTCGGAGAACTCCGGTTCGGCTGGTCCCCGTCAATGGTCGGCGTGTCGCTGGGTGCGTTCGGGATCGGGATGGCCGTCACGCAGGCGATCATCATCCGGCCGGTTTTGCGACGGTTTGGCGAAAGGCGGACGGCACTCATCGGCTTTGCCTTTAACATAGCGGCCTTTGCGTTTCTGGGGTTGGTCGAAAATGGCTGGGTTGCCTTGGCCGCGACACCGATCGCGGCGCTTGGCGGCCTGTCCGGCCCCGCGCTGCAAGGGATCATGTCGCGATCAGTTGGCGACGACCAGCAGGGTGAATTGCAGGGGCTTTTGACGTCAGTTAACGCCGTCGGCACGATAATCGCCCCTTTGCTCATGACGCAGATATTCCGGTATTTCACAGACACCTCGAATGCGGTCTTTTTGCCCGGTGCGCCATTCCTGCTTTCTTCGGCTCTGGTGTTGGTTTGCTACCTTTTGTTCCTGACCATGCGTCAGCCTGCAGAACGCGCGGCCTGATCCCGACACAATTGGTCGGCTTCAGTCTTGCAAGCGCGTGACGAAATCTTCAGTCTGACCCAGAGTTTCAGGACCAGAGGACCATCATGCCCCGCATCAAAGCCGCCGTTTGCCACGAATTCGGAAAGCCGCTCGTGATCGAAGAGATCGAACTGCGCGCACCGCAGGCCGGCGAAGTTTCCGTCAAATTGGCCGCCTGCGCGATTTGCCATTCCGACATCAGCTATATGGACGGCGGATGGGGCGGGTCCCTGCCAGCAGTTTATGGGCACGAGGCCGCGGGCACGGTGACCGATATTGGCTCTGGCGTGACAGGCGTTTCGGTAGGCGATCGGGTGGTTGTGACCCTGATCCGCGCCTGCGGCGGCTGTCCGTCTTGTTCGGGGGGTCATCCTTATTCCTGCGAAACAGGCTATGACGGCGACATGGGGCCAATCACCACCGTCGACGGTGGCAAGCTGCATCAAGCGATGGCCTGTGGTGCTTTTGCCGAGGCCGTGGTGGTCGACCAAAGCCAGGTCGTGGCCGTACCAGAAGGGGTAGCAATGGACGCGGCCTCGCTCTTGGCCTGCGGTGTGATTACCGGCGTCGGCGCAGTCGTGAACGCGGCTCAGGTTCGGCCCGGTCAGGACGTCGTCGTGATCGGGGCTGGCGGTGTCGGTCTGAACGCGATCCAAGGCGCCCGGATCGCGGGTGCACGCCGGATCGTGGCCGTCGATATGTCCGAAGCCAAGCTAGAGATGGCCAAGGAATTCGGGGCAACTGATGGTGTGCTCGCGACCTCGGACAATCCTGCAAAGGCGGCAATCGACCTGATCGGGCGTCGCGCAGATTGGGTTTTCGTTACCGTCGGATCGGCCAAGGCCTATGATCAGGCAATCGATTACATCGGGCGGCGCGGCAATATCGTGCTGGTGGGCATGCCCCACACTGGCCAGGCGTCGAGCTATGAGCTCGGCAATCTTGCGGCTTGGAGCCAAGGCATGGTCGGGTCCAAGATGGGCAATACCGTGATCAAGCGGGACATTCCGTGGATGGTCGATATGTATAGCCAGGGTCGTCTCAAGCTGGATGAATTGATTTCTGGCCGCTGGCGGCTGGACCAGATCAACGAAGCGATTGCGGACACTAAAACCGGATCGGCCAAGCGCAATGTCATCGTCTTTGACTAAGCGCGATGGGGGCGCTGCCCCCCGGCCTGACGGCCGCCCCCCGGGATATTTATGGGCCTCTGAGATCTGGTGCGCGCATTTTGTCCTGAACTGATTTTTCTTTCCCAAACAGGGAGAAGCCTTTATGAAACTCGCCGATCTTGATGTCATCGTCACCTCGCCGCCCGCACCGGGTTGGGGTGGTCGTTATTGGATATTGGTCAAGGTGACGTCGGATACCGGCGTTGTCGGTTGGGGCGAATGCTATGCCTCAACGGTTGGCCCCGTGGCGATGGAGGCGGTGATCCGCGATGTGTTTGAACGGCACATGGCGGGCGAGAACCCCGAAAACATTGAACTGATGTTCAGGCGCGTCTATTCATCCGGCTTTACCCAACGTCCCGATCTGACTGTCATGGGCGCGTGGTCGGGGCTGGAAATTGCCTGTTGGGATATGATCGGCAAGGATCGCGACCGGCCCGTCCATGCGCTGATCGGCGGCTGTGTCAACGACCGGATCCGTGCCTATACCTATCTTTACCCGACGCGCCCGTCGCACCGCCTCCCGGATTTCTGGGTCAATGCCGAGGCGAGCGCAGAAGCAGCAGAGGATATGGTCGCCAAGGGTTACACGGCCGTCAAATTCGACCCCGCCGGCCCCTATACCATCCGGTCGGGCCACATGCCGGCCATGCGCGACATATCCCGCAGCGCCGAGTTTTGCCGCGTCATCCGCGATGCCGTTGGGGATCGTGCTGATTTGCTCTTTGGCACCCATGGCCAGTTTTCCACCGGCGGCGCGATCCGTATGGGGGCAGCGATCGAGGAATACTCACCGCTTTGGTACGAAGAACCGATCCCGCCAGACAACGCCCCTGAACTGGCCCGTGTGGCTCAGGCAATAAAGATCCCCGTGGCGGTCGGTGAACGTTTGACAACCTGCGCCGAATTCGCAGACGCCCTGCGTGCGGGTGTTTCGATCCTGCAACCTGCGCTGGGTCGGTCGGGCGGCATTTGGGAAGGCAAAAAGATCGCCGCCTTGGCGCAGGCCTATAATGCCCAGATGGCGCCGCACCTTTACGCGGGTCCCGTCGAATGGGCGGCCAATATCCAGCTTGCGGCCTCGATCCCCAACGCGCTGATGTGTGAAACCATCGAGACCGATTTCCACTATGCCCTGATCAAGAACAGTTTCGAGGTCGACGGCGGCTATATCCCTGTCCCCACCGCCCCCGGCCTCGGGATCGAGGTGGACGAAGCACTTGCGCGCACCCATCCTTTCACCGGCACGGGATTGCACTTG